>Ga0102593_1000953_pt1 | contig 34554 bp, 23 predicted proteins | sample AraplaCol_mMS_r2_2_FD_76862 | JGI IMG/M metagenome (GOLD analysis project Ga0102593, IMG submission 76862) | Arabidopsis root microbial communities from North Carolina, USA - plate scrape MF_Col_mMS_r2 (SPADES assembly) (version 2) | ecosystem: Host-associated > Plants > Roots > Endosphere...
TGGTCACCTGATCGGCAAAGGTCGCAAGCGTGTTGGTCATATTGTTGATGGTCTCGGCAAGGGCTGCCACCTCGCCCTTGGATGCGACGGTGAGATTTTGCTCGAGGTCGCCGTTCGCCACCGCCGTCACCACCTTGACGATGCCGCGGACCTGCTCGGTCAGGTTGGCGGCCATGACGTTGACGGTGTCGGTCAAGTCTTTCCAGGTGCCGGCGACGCCCGGCACCTGCGCCTGGCCGCCGAGCTTGCCTTCGGTGCCGACTTCGCGGGCTACACGCGTCACTTCGCCGGCGAAGGCGTTGAGCTGGTCCACCATCGTATTGATGGTGTTCTTCAGTTCGAGGATTTCCCCCTTCACGTCGACGGTGATCTTGCGCGACAGGTCGCCGCGCGCCACGGCCGTCGTGACTTCGGCGATGTTTCGAACCTGGGTTGTCAGATTGGCGGCGAGCAGGTTGACGTTATCGGTCAGGTCCTTCCAGGTGCCGGCGACGCCTGGAACGACGGCCTGGCCGCCGAGCCTGCCATCGGTGCCGACTTCACGGGCGACACGGGTCACTTCGCCGGCAAAGGAGCGAAGCTGATCGACCATGGTATTCAACGTATCCTTCAGGAGCAGGATTTCGCCGCGCACGTCGACGGTGATCTTGCGCGACAGGTCGCCATTGGCGATTGCGGTCGCGACCTCGGCGATGTTGCGCACCTGTGCCGTCAGGTTGCCCGCCATGGAATTGACGCTGTCGGTCAGGTCCTTCCAGGTGCCGGCGACGCCGGAGACCTGCGCCTGGCCGCCAAGCTTGCCTTCGGTGCCGACTTCGCGGGCGACGCGCGTCACTTCGCCGGCGAAGGCGTTGAGCTGGTCTACCATCGTGTTGATGGTGTTCTTCAGTTCGAGGATTTCCCCCTTCACGTCGACGGTGATCTTGCGCGACAGGTCGCCGCGCGCCACGGCCGTCGTGACTTCGGCGATGTTTCGAACCTGGCCGGTAAGGTTGGAGGCCATGGAGTTGACGTTTTCGGTGAGGTCTTTCCAGGTACCGGCGACACCCGGCACCTGCGCCTGGCCACCGAGCTTGCCCTCGGTGCCGACTTCACGGGCAACGCGCGTGACTTCGGAAGCAAAGCGGTTCAGCTGATCGACCATGGTGTTCAGCGTTTCCTTGAGCTCGAGGATTTCACCCGAGACCGACACCGTGATCTTCTTCGACAGGTCGCCATTGGCAATCGCGGTCGAGACTTCGGCGATGTTGCGCACCTGCGCCGTCAGGTTGCCCGCCATGGAATTGACGCTATCCGTCAGATCCTTCCAGGTGCCGGCGACGCCGAGCACGTTCGCCTGGCCGCCGAGCCGCCCTTCGGTGCCGACCTCGCGCGCCACACGCGTCACCTCGCCGGCAAAGCCGTTGAGCTGGTCGACCATCGTGTTGATGGTCTCCTTCAGTTCGAGGATTTCGCCCGACACGGTGACGGTGATCTTCTTGGACAAGTCCCCCTGGGCGACGGCGGTCGCGACTTCGGCGATGTTGCGCACCTGCCCGGTGAGGTTGGACGCCATCGAATTGACGCTGTCGGTCAGGTCCTTCCAGGTGCCCGCGACGCCGCGCACATTGGCCTGGCCGCCGAGTCGGCCCTCCGTGCCCACTTCGCGGGCGACGCGGGTGACTTCCGAGGCAAAGGCATTCAGCTGATCGACCATCGTATTGATGGTTTCCTTCAGCTCGAGGATCTCCCCCTTCACGTCGACGGTGATCTTCTTCGACAGGTCGCCGTTGGCGATGGCAGTCGAGACCTCCGCGATATTGCGCACCTGTGCCGTCAGGTTGCCGCCCATCGAGTTGACGTTCTCGGTAAGATCCTTCCAGGTACCGGCGACGCCGCGCACATTGGCCTGGCCGCCAAGCCGGCCCTCCGTGCCCACTTCGCGGGCCACACGGGTCACTTCGGACGCAAAGGCATTGAGCTGATCGACCATTGTGTTGATCGTCTCCTTCAGCTCGAGGATTTCCCCCGACACCGTCACCGTGATCTTCTTCGACAGGTCGCCATTGGCGATCGCGGTCGAGACTTCGGCGATGTTGCGCACCTGCGCCGTGAGGTTCGAGGCCATGGAATTGACGTTGTCGGTCAAGTCCTTCCAGGTGCCCGCCACACCGGGCACTTGCGCCTGGCCGCCGAGCCGACCTTCGGTGCCGACTTCACGCGCCACACGCGTCACCTCGCCGGCAAAGCCGTTGAGCTGGTCGACCATCGTGTTGATGGTTTCCTTGAGCTCCAGGATTTCGCCGGAGACGTCGACGGTGATCTTGCGCGACAGGTCGCCGCGCGCCACGGCCGTGGTCACCTGGGCGATGTTACGGACCTGAGCCGTCAGGTTGCCGCACATGGCGTTGACACTGTCGGTCAGGTCCTTCCAGGTGCCGGCGACGCCTGGCACCAGCGCCTGGCCGCCGAGCTTGCCTTCGGTGCCGACCTCGCGCGCGACGCGCGTCACTTCCGATGCGAAGGACCTGAGCTGGTCGACCATGGTGTTGATCGCCTCCTTCAGCTGCAGGATCTCGCCGCGCACGTCGACGGTGATCTTCTTGGAAAGATCGCCATTCGCAACGGCGATCGTCACTTCCGCGATGTTGCGCACCTGCGCCGTCAGGTTCGACGCCATCGAGTTCACGCTTTCGGTGAGGTCCTTCCAGACGCCCGTCACCTCCGGCACCTGCGCCTGGCCGCCGAGTTTTCCGTCCGTGCCGACCTCGCGCGCGACGCGCGTCACTTCCGATGTGAAGACGCTCAGCTGCTTGATCATCGTATTGACGATATCGGCCGAGCGCAGGAACTCACCTTTGAGCGCCCGACCGTCGACATCGAGCGGCACGGTCTGCAGAAGATCTCCCTTGGCGACCGCAGTGATCGTGCGCGTGACAGCTGTCGTCGGCCACAGAAGGTCGTCGATCAGACCGTTGATCGATCCTTCCATTTCGGACCAGGAACCATCCGACAGGCCGAAGCGCACGCGCGTGCTCGTTCGCCCGTCCCGGCCGACCACCTGCCCGACATGCTCGAGCTGCTGGGCCATGCGCTGATTGGCGGCGATGATGTCATTGAGAGCGTCGGCGACCTTGCCGGTGACACCGGTCAGATCCGACCGCATCCGCACCGAAAAGTCGCCCCGTCTTACCGCAACCAGCACCTCCAGAAGGGCACTGGCCTCGTCCAACGCCATTGCTTTGTGGACCTGACCATTGAGGTTATCTGCCGCGGCATTGTCGCGCGCGAATTCGCTGGTTTGGTTGTTCACGAGAATCCCCCTCTTCGACGACTGGTAATTTAGTGCTCGACTGGGAAAATGGTATGGCCGTCCCGCGTCGATCCTAACATGATTCAGCGCCCAAAATGAGCCTGATAGTTGCAGATATCCAAAGTGCGCGCCGGACATCGTCTGGGTGGAATTTGCGGTTTTTCGTGCGTGGGGGAACACTTGGCTGCCGGCCGTCGTTTCCGTCCTGACAATGGAGAGCGATATGTCGAACGTCTCAAGGACAGGCAAGGAAGAGATCAACAACGCGACCAGCCAGACCACCTTCGGGAAGTCGGTCGAGAGCCAGGCGCAAATCCAGGATGCGCAAGCGTCGCCCGACGCTGGCGGCGAGATGCTCAACATCTATCGGCTGGAGCCGATCGCGGCGCCCGACGATCCGAGATGGGACAACTCCCCCGGACATGGTACCGTCGTCGTCGCCGCCAGAACGGCCGGCGACGCCAGGATCGTCGCTGCGGCTCGTGAGCTCGATTTCATGGAAGTGGATGCGGCTCCCGCCGAGGATGTCACAACGGTCAATGCCAGCGCCTTTCGCGACGACAAGCTTTACACCGTCATTGAGATCGAGCGGAACAAGCGCGATGTTGAGCGAGGGATCCTCGAAGGCGCCATCGCTGTCGACACGATCCGGCCGATTCAATCGGACTGACGTAGCAATTTACCGACGCAATCGGCGAGGCGCTACGGCGTCACCATCATAGGTCCCTCGTTCCCTTGGAGTTCTCATGAATACGGCCAACCTCCAGCTCAAGGGCCTCATCATGGCCATGGCGTCGATATGTGATGCGATCGTCGAGAAGGAACTGCTGACCAGCGGAGAACTCAATGCCGCGCTCGCGAAAGCCAAGCAGGCAGTCGAGGATGACGACGACCATGAACTGTCGGATGCCAATCGCGCCGCGATCCTGTTCCCCATCCGTGTGCTGCAGCTTGCCGAAGAGGCAGGCAGGAGAGGCGAACGGTTGACGTTTTCGGACTATGCCAAGCTTGTAGGAAAGATGACCTGAACAATGTCGAAGGCTTCGCTGACGAGAACCCGTATGTTCTCTCCCGGGCAATCGGGGCTTTCTGGAAGCTTAGTAATGCGCGTGGCCTCTACACATGTGGTTGACTTCATATCGGCATGAGCCTTATAAATACCTTGTCAACCAAGGAGCCGCTCCATGGCCCGCAACGCGTCCACTCCCGTCACCGCACAGGAAGAGCCGAATTCCATCAGAGCCGCGTTTCTGCGACGCGCGACTTCGGCGCTCGAGCGCATTTCTGCAAACGTGCCGGCAAAGGATCTGGCCGATGCGCTTTCAGCCCCGACCGACGCCGGATCGTTGGCGCAGCTTCTCAGCCGCTCGGATATGGTGGGCGCGGCGATAAACGATCTCGATCCGCTGGTTCCGGCGTTGGCTCGCAACGTCGAGCATCGGCAAAATCTCGTCGAACGGGCCGGCGGGACGATGTCAGCCGAGGACGCCGGACGGATCCTCGGCATCAGCAGACAGGCCGTCGACAAAAGGCGGCGAGCCGGCACGCTGCTTGCCATGCGCGAAGGCAGCGACTGGCGCTATCCGCTCTGCCAGTTGGATCAAGGTGAGGTGATCGCGGGGATTTCCGATGTCGTGCGTGGTTTTGCCGCCGCCGGTCCCTGGATCGCATTGGATTTTCTGCTTGCTTCCGATACGGTTCTCGGTGGTCGGACAGCTCTGCAGGCGCTGCGCGACGGCGATCGTGAAGCAGTCCGGCGTCTGATCCGGATCGAAACCTCCGACGGCTTTGCCTGATGCCGGCAAATGCAGGCAGAGGGCCGTCGGGAGCTGCACTGCCCCCGCCCGCTTGGCTCGCCCATTCGTCGTTGCCGATCGACCTCATTCCTGTCGGGCAGGTTCTCCATAGGGTCCATCGGACGCATCTCGACCCCATCTTCTTTGGACCCGGCCCCGGGATTGCCGCCACCAATCGTTTCGACAGCGCCAGCGGACGTTTCGGAATTCTCTATGTCGGGATGAGCCGCAGGGGAGCGCTTGCGGAAACGATCCTGCGCAATCCCCAGCGGTTGATGGTGTCCATGACCGAAATCACCACACGCGCCGTCAGTGAACTCAGCTGTATCAGACCACTGAGGATCGTGCGCATGCACGGAACCGGCCTGCAGACCCTCGGCACTGATAATGCCGTCTCCACCGGCCCCTACGGACCATGCGGCCTTTGGACCGACGCGCTCTGGGACCATGCCGACCGGCCGGATGGCCTTGCCTACCAATCGCGCCATGATTCGAGCGAGATCTGCCTCGCCCTTTTCGAACGCAGCGACATGGCGTTCGACAGAAAAGGCACGCTTCCGCTCTCCGGCATCCTCCAGGAGATTGCGGCGATCCTCGAGGTCTACGGCAAGTCGCTGTCACCGGTCGGCCCCGTTTAGACGGCGAACGCGGCTGCCGTTCGACAGGCGGTGGCACGTTGTTCCCGCAGCAATGCCTTGTCAATTTTGCGATAAGTTGATTTATTTGGTCTTGTTTTCTGGCCGTTTCTGAGGCTATACGGCCGCATATACTCACGCACCGGGAATTTCTTCGTGACCAGCCTCAAATCGCTTCTGGCCGCCTGCGGCCTCTCAACCATGATCGGCCTTGCCGCAGATCCGTCTTTGGCCGCTTCGACGACCTACCCGCTGACCCTGGAAAACTGCGGCGCGCAGGTGACTTTTCAGAAGGCGCCCGAACGGGCGATCGGCCTCGGCCAGAACAGCGCTGAAATCCTGCTGCTGCTCGGGCTTCAGGACAAGATGGCCGGCACGGCCTTCTGGCCGAGCAAGGTTCTGCCGCAGCTCGCCGAAGCCAATGCCAAGGTCAAGCTTCTGACCGTCGAGATGCCGACCTTCGAATCGATCCTCGCCGAAAATCCCGACTTCGTGGCGGCGGCTCTGCCAAGCCTGGTCGGGCCGAACAGCAAGGTCGCCAAGCGCGAGGATTTCGACAAGGTCGGCGTCGCGAGCTATCTTTCTCCCAGCACCTGCCTCAGCACCAAGGACGTCAAAGACCAGTACGGCAGCCGCGCCGAGCTGTGGAACATGGACCTTCTCTACAGGGAGATCGACGAACTCTCTGCGATTTTCGATGTCGCCGATCGCGGCCAGGCGCTGATCGCCGACTTCAAGGCGCGCGAAGCCAAGCTTCGCTCCAGCGTTTCAAAGGACGGCAAGAACCTTTCCTACGTCTTCTGGTTCTCGAGCCCCAGCCCGTCAGCCGACGCCTATCTCGGCGGCAAGAACAGCGCGTCCGGCTTCATCGCCGATCTGCTCGGCGGACACAACGCGATATCAGCGGAAGCGGAATGGCCGACACTCGGCTGGGAAGGCATCATCGCCTCCAATCCCGACGTCATTGTCGTCGCCAGTCTCGACCGCAACCGTTGGGAGCTCGATAAGCCGGAGGCCAAGATCAATTTCCTGAACACCGATCCGGCCGTCAGCCAGATCCCTGCCGTCAAGAACAAGGCGATCGTGATCATGGACGGCCAGGCCATGAACCCGACCGTCCGCACGGTCTACGGCGCTGAGCAGGTGGCCGGCCAGCTGAAGGCTCTCGGTCTGTTGAAGTGACGGAAGCGAGCCGTATCTTCCGGCAGCTGGGAGCCGTCCTCGCAGTGCTCCTGGCCTCTTTCTGCCTCATCGCTATCGCCATTGGCGTCAGCGTCGGGATCGGCGATCTTCCGATCCCGCTTGCCACCACGTTTTCGGCCGTCACCAACCGGCTAGGATGGACGGCGGTCGAACTGAACCGCATCCACGAGACTGTCATCTGGGATTATCGTCTCAGCCGGGCGCTCGTTGCCGCCTTCTGCGGCGCGGGCCTTGCGCTGTCGGGCGCGATCATGCAGTCGCTGCTGCGCAATCCGCTTGCCGAACCCTATGTTCTCGGCATCTCGGCCGGCGCCTCCACAGGCGCCGTCGCGATCGTCATCTTAGGCGTCGGCGCCGGCGCGGTCTCGCTTTCCGCCGGCGCCTTTGCCGGCGCCTTCGCGGCCTTCTTCTTCGTCGCCCTCCTGTCCAACGGCACGCGCGGCGGAGCCGATCGCACCATCCTCGCCGGTGTCGCCGCTTCGCAGCTTTTCAACGCCACGACGTCTTACATCGTCACGACGTCGGCCAACGCCCAGCAGGCCCGCGACGTCATGTTCTGGCTGCTCGGCAGCTTCGGCGGCGTGCGCTGGCCGGAATTTGCGCTGGTCTCGATCGTTGTCGGCGTCGGCCTCGTCGGCTGCCTGTTTTACGCCCGCGTGCTCGACGCCTTCGCTTTCGGCGACGAGGCGGCATCATCACTCGGCGTCAATGTCGGCCGCGCCCGGATGGCGCTCTTTGCGCTGACGGCAATGATGACGGCGACGATCGTCAGCATGGTAGGATCGATCGGCTTCGTCGGCCTTGTCGTGCCGCATGTCGCGCGCTTTGTCGTCGGGCCGCTGCATGTCCGCCTCCTGCCGGCTTGCGCCATAACAGGGGCGATCTTCATGGTGCTCGCCGACATCGCCGCGCGCGCCCTCATTCCAAACCAGATCCTGCCAATCGGCGTCGTCACCGCCCTGGTGGGCGTCCCCTTCTTCTCGATCATCCTCTACCGGTTCCAGCGCGCATCATGAGCATCAAGGCCGACAACCTCATCTGGAAGATTGGCAGGAAGACCATTCTCGACGGCGTTTCCCTGGACGCGCCGCCGGGCAAGATGCTCGGCCTGCTCGGGCCGAACGGCTCGGGCAAGACCTCGCTCCTGCGGCTTCTCGCCGGCCTGAAGCGGCCGCATTCCGGCCGCATCACGCTCGACCGGAGCGACATCGCCACGATCAGCCGCCGCTCTGTCGCCCGACGGATCGCCTTCGTCGAGCAACACGCCACCACAAATGCCAATCTGCGGGTCGTCGACGTCGTCAAGCTCGGCCGGTTCCCGCACCGGTCGATGTTTTCAGGCTGGACGAAGACCGACGAAGAGGCGGTCGAAGCCGCGCTGGCGCGCGCCGGCATGGCGGAGAAACGCGACGATCGCTGGCAAAGCCTGTCGGGCGGCGAGAAGCAGCGCACCCATATCGCAAGGGCGCTCGCCCAGTCGCCCCAGGAGCTGATCCTCGACGAACCCACGAACCATCTCGATATCCAGCATCAGATCGGCCTGATGCGGCTCGTCTCCGGCCTGCCGATCACCAGCATCGTCGCCCTGCACGATCTCAATCATGCTGCCATGTTCTGCGACCAGCTGATCATCATGCAGCATGGCAGGATCGTCGCCTCCGGCGCGCCCCAGGACGTGTTGAGCGAGGATCTTCTAAGGAATGTCTTTTCCGTCGAGGCCCGCATCGAAGCCTCTCCCTATCACTCGCGCCCGCATATCCATTATCTCAGGTGACGGTGAAACTGTCACCGAGTTGACTATCTACGGTCGTCTCAGATGACGGTGGAACCGTCATCGACGTGACCACTGTCAAGGCGACGGCCCCTGCAGAAAGATCGTCGACAGCGGCGGCAGCGTCAGCGACAGAGAGACGGGCCTGCCGTGGGCGGGCACCGGTTCGGTCGACACCGCGCCATTGACAAGGCCCGAGCCGCCATATTCCCGCGCATCCGTCGTCATCCGCTCGATCCACACACCGTCGCTGGGCACGCCGACCCTGTAGCCGTAACGCGGCACCGGCGTGAAATTCGACATGACCAGGATCGACGAAGCACGATCGGGTGCATAACGGAGCATCCCGAGCACGGAATTGACGGCGTCGTCGGCTGCCGCCCATTCGAAGCCCTCGGGATGAAAGTCGCCGAATTGCAATGCCGGCTCGTCCGCGTAGTGGCCGTTCAAATCCCTCACCAGCCGCTGGATCCCCACATGCTGGGGCCGGTCCAGCACATCCCAGGTCACCGAACCATCATGGTTCCACTCGCCCGGCTGTGCGACTTCGCTCCCCATGAACAAGAGCTTCTTGCCGGGATGACCCCACATGAAGGCGAGATAGCTGCGCAGATTGGCGAATTTCTTCCATTCGTCGCCCGGCATCTTCGTCAGCAGCGAGCCCTTTCCGTAGACGACCTCGTCATGTGAAATCGGCAGAATGAAGTGTTCGGAATAGGCATAGATCATGCCGAAGGTCATCGTGCCATGGGCGTAGCTCCGGTAAATCGGATCCTTCTCGATGTAGCTCAGGCTGTCATGCATCCAGCCCATGTTCCATTTGATGTCGAACCCCAGCCCTCCCTGCTCCGGCGGCTTCGTCACGCCGGGCCAGGCCGTCGATTCCTCGGCGATCGTCATCGCGTGCGGGCAGCGCTCGTGAATGATGCTGTTCAGGTGCTTGAAGAATTCGACCGCTTCCAGATTCTCGCGGCCGCCATATTGGTTGGGGATCCATTCGCCCTCGTTGCGGCTGTAGTCGCGGTAAAGCATCGAGGCAACGGCGTCGACCCGCAAACCGTCGATATGGTAGCGCTCGAGCCATTCCAGCGCGCTGGCGATCAGGAACCCTTTCACCTCGTTGCGGCCGAGATTGTAGATCAGCGTGTTCCAGTCGCGGTGAAAGCCTTCGCGCGGATCTTCGTGCTCGTAGAGCGCGCTGCCGTCGAAGCGGGCAAGCCCCCAGACGTCTGTAGGAAAATGAGCAGGAACCCAATCGAGGATGACGCCGAGCCCGGCGCCATGGCACCGGTCGATGAAATAGGCGAAATCTTCAGGCGTCCCATATCGGCCGGTGGGCGCGAATAGCCCGAGCGGCTGATAACCCCAGGACCCGCCGAACGGATGCTCCATGATCGGCAGCAGCTCGATATGCGTAAAGCCCATGTCGCTGACATAGGGAACCAGCCGCTGGCTGAGTTCAACCCAGTCGAGCGACCTGTTGCCGTCCTTTAGATCGCGAAGCCAGGAACCGGCGTGCACCTCGTAGACGGAGAATGCGCCCTCCAGCCTGTCTTGCCGGGACCGGCCCTTCATCCAGCCGTCATCGGTCCATCGAAACGGCGTCGACGATGCGACGATGGAGGCGGTGGACGGAGCCGCCTCGCTCGCCCTCGCGACCGGATCGGCCTTCTGCGGCAAGCAGGTCCCCTCAGCATCGATGATCTCGAACTTATATCTTTCACCGGGGGCGAGGCGCGGAACGAACAGCTCCCAGACGCCCGCCGACGGTCTCAGCCGCATCGGATTGCGCCGCCCGTCCCAGGCGTTGAAGTCGCCGACAACCGAGACGCGGCGCGCATTCGGGGCCCACACGGCGAAACGAACGCCCGATATCCCGTCGATCGACATATCAACTGCGCCGAGCGTCCGGCTCAGACTGTAGTGGGTGCCCTCCGACATCAGATGGAGGTCGAGCTCTCCGAGCAGCAGACCGAAACTGTAGGGGTCCTCGGTGATCTGAACTGCATCCGGCCATGTGATCCGCAGCCGGTATCCCGTCCTCGAGGCCGCCACCGCCGCAAACAGGCCGGACGGGTGGGCGATGCTGAACGGCGCCATCACCCGGCCGCTCGTCGCATCGATGAGATCGACCGCTTCCGCTCCGGGCAGATACACCCGCACGATCGTCATGCCGCCGCTTTGGTGGGGACCGAGGATCGAAAAGGGATCGCCATGGCGCCCCTCGATCAGGGCCCATAGCGCATCCTGTCCGATGCCCGCCAGAAGTTCCGAGCGCTCAACATTCATGCCTTGACTCCCGTCAGACGCGCTACGATTTCGGTGAGGCCGGATAGCGGGATCGGAAGCCATTTCGGTCTGTTGCGGGCTTCATAGGCGATCTCGTAGGCGGCCTTTTCGAGTAGAAAGGCATCGAGAACCCGGCGTCTTTGGTGGGGTGGCATGTCAAGCTCCTTCGATACGGAAACCGCCTGCGAATAGGCATCGAGAAAGGCCTCCTCGGCATGGCGCCCGAAGCGGGCGATCGCCTCGCGGCGGACCTCGTTGTCGTGTTCGATGACCGCGTCGTTATCGAGCTGGGCGGTGGCCACGAGGTAGCTCAGCGATCTCAAAAGCCCGGCGACATCGCGCAGCGGGTTCGTCTTGGCGCGGCGCTCGGCCAGGTTTTTCGCAGGCTCGCCCTCGAAGTCGATGATGACGGCATCACCCTCGCTGACAAGGATCTGGCCAAGATGGAAGTCGCCATGCGTGCGTGTCATCAGCGTATGGCGGGCGCTCTCCGCCAGCCTCCCGGCGAGCTCTGCGAGTTCGGAACGACGCTCGAGAAGCGGCCTTGCGAGCAGGTCGATTGCAGGGTCGGCATTCTCGTCGCGTTCCTCGAGCTTCGACATGGCATAGGCGAGCTCCCCGGCAACGGCCTTCCTCATCGCCTCGACCTCGCTGTCGCCTGATACCACCGGGCTGAAGGCCTCGTCCCCGGTCTTCGCAGCGAGTACGACATGCAATTCGCCGAGCCTGAGACCCACCATCGCGACGAAACTGATCAGCGACCGGAAGACGTCATCGTCTGGTTGGACCGCCGGATCGTTCAGCACGAGTTCGTCGGCCCCGCGGCGTAGATTGTTCAGCATCCAGTTCCAGGCGTCGCCCTGATTGCGGATCGCGCCCTGGACGATGATCAAGGTGGAACGGCGTCCGCTGGAATCGGTATGCGCGACCTCTCCGAGCAGGGGCGCCGTGTGGTCATAGCCGGCGCGGGTGAGATAGCGCGTCATCTCGACTTCCGGATGGATGCCCGGGAAGATGTGCCTGATCAGTTTGATCATCGCTACGTCGCCGACGAGCAGCGAGCTGTTGGACTGTTCAGCCGATAGCCAATGCACCGGCAGCTCGTCTGAAATCTCGAGACTGTCGAGCCGTTCTGTCCCAATGAATTCGAGCGTGCCGGTCCGGCCGGTGGTGCGCGAGCGGTCGCGAAGTCCGTGCAGAATGCCGCGCGCCATTGCCTCCACGGCAAATCCGTCTGTGAGGAAACCGACGCGTCTACCTTGGCGAATCCTCCCAAGCGCAAGCTGCTGGGCAAGCGCGGAAGGATGCGCATCGTCCCAGGCGACCGTGAGCGGCAGTTGGTAGGATTCGCTGTGGTTCGGCAGCTCGACCTCCAATTCGCCGAGGACGACGCCGTCGGCGAATGGGATTGGTGTCGCGGAGATCAGTCGAGCGGCCTGAACCGCCTGGTCCTTTGCCCCGAACCATCGCCGCTTAGAGAGATAGGCGGGCAGGATTTCGCCGCTCAGAATGCGCGCATGACCCGGTTCATCCACGAGGTCGAGCAGGCTACGCCGGATGACCATCGTCAACAGATCGGGAAGCTGTTCCGGCGGTGCGGTGCGCCACGCCGGCGGGTCGGCATCAGCCGTCAGCTGGAACCAGAAGAAACCGTAGGGCGGCAAGGTCAGCAGATAGGTCAACTGGCCGATCGGCGGAAACGGCGACATGCCGGTCAGTTCAATGGGCACGCGCCCCTCGAAGCTCGACAAGTCGAGTTCGACGGCCTGGGGCAGCCGCGAGAGGCTTGCAACACAAAGCAAGACCTCGCCTTCATACTCCCTGAGATAGGCAAGGATCTTGCGATTTTCCGGTGAAAGGAACCGCAGCGTGCCACGCCCGAAGGCGGGATGCCTGCCGCGCAACGCCAACATTCTGCGCGTCCAGTTGAGCAACGAATGCGCGTCCGTGCTCTGCGCCTCGACGTTGACGGCCTCGAAACCGTAGAGCGGGTCGGCGACGGGCGGCAGGACGAGACGCGCCGGATCGGCCCTGGAGAAACCGCCATTGCGGTCCGGAGACCATTGCATCGGCGTCCTCACTCCATCCCGGTCGCCGAGATAGATATTGTCGCCCATGCCAATCTCGTCACCGTAATAGATCACCGGCGTTCCCGGCATCGAGAGAAGAAGCGCGTTCATCAGCTCGATCCGCCGGCGGTCGCGCTCCATTAATGGCGCCAGGCGCCGTCTGATGCCGAGATTGATGCGGGCACGTTTGTCGGATGCATAGGTCTCCCAGAGATAATCCCGCTCGGCGTCGGTCACCATTTCGAGGGTGAGCTCGTCGTGGTTGCGAAGGAAGATCGCCCATTGGCAGTTGTCTGGAATCTCCGGCGTCTGGCGCAGGATGTCGGTGATCGGAAACCGATCCTCCTTGGCGATCGCCATATACATGCGCGGCATTAGCGGGAAGTGGAAGGCCATGTGGCATTCGTCGCCCTCTCCGAAATATTCGCGCGTGTCCTCCGGCCATTGATTGGCCTCGGCAAGCAGCATCACGCCGGGATGAGTGGCATCGAGCGCGGCGCGTATGCGTTTGAGGATCGCATGGGTTTCCGGCAGGTTTTCGTTGATCGTCCCCTCGCGCTCGACGAGGTAGGGGATCGCATCGAGACGAAACCCGTCGATGCCGGTTTCCAGCCAGAAGCGCATCACCCTCAGCAACTCCTCCATGACAAGAGGGCTGTCGAAATTCAGGTCGGGTTGATGGGAATAGAAGCGGTGCCAGTAATAGGCGCCGGCGACCGCGTCCCATGTCCAGTTGGATTTTTCCGTATCGATGAAAATGATGCGCGTTTCCGGAAATTTCTGATCGGTATCCGACCAGACGTAAAAGTCGCGCTCCGGCGATCCCGCCGGCGCCTGGCGGGCGCGCTGGAACCAGGGATGCTGGTCGGAGGTGTGGTTGATGACGAGCTCGATGATGACGCGAATATTGCGCTCGTGGGCGGCGTCGACGAAGGCTCGGAAATCCTCCATCGTCCCATAATCGGGGCTGACATTGCCGTAGTCGGCGATGTCGTAGCCGTCGTCGCGGCGCGGAGAAGGAAAGAAAGGCAGAAGCCAGATGGCATTGACGCCGAGGGCTGCGATATGATCGAGCTTCTGGTGCAGGCCGGCGAAGTCGCCGACCCCGTCGCCATTGGCATCGTAGAACGACTTGATGTGCAGCTGGTAGATGATCGCATCCTTGTACCAGAGCGGCTGCGGCGCGCTATCTGCATTCATCGTGTCCATTCATGCCTCCCTTGAGCGGATACGCCAGATCGCATAGGGCAGGACCTCAGGATTGAACCCGATGCTCTGCCATTTGCCGGTCCACTTGAAACGATGGCCGCCGATCAGATCTTCGGCATCCAGCGTGCCGCCGTCTCCGAGCGACCAGTGCCAGAGCGGCAGCTCGACGTCGCTTTGCTGGAAATTGTGGGGGTCGAGGCTGATGGCGATCAGCAGGACGTTGTCGCGGGCGCGGCTTGCCTTCTCGAAGAACAAGATATTGTCATTTCGCGCATTCAGCAGCGTCAGGCCGAGATGCGAATGCAGCGCGGTGTTTTCGGTCCGGATGCGGTTGAGCGTCCTGATTTCGGCAATGATATTGCCCGGCCGGTCGTAGTCCCAGGCGCGGATTTCGTACTTTTCGCTGTCGGCATATTCCTTGCGCTTGGCGTCCGGTCGCCCCTCGCAAAGTTCGAAACCGTTATAGACGCCCCACAATCCCGAAAGAGTGGCGGCAAGTGCAGCGCGGATCAGGAAGGCCGGGCGCGGTGCGTTCTGCAGGAAATCCGGATTGATATCATGGGTGTTGACGAAGAAATGCGGGCGGAAGAATTCTTTCGGCGCGGTCTCGGTCAGCTCCCGCATATATTGCTCGAGTTCCCATTTGGCATTGCGCCAGGTGAAGTAGGTATAGGACTGGGAGAAGCCGATCTTTGCCAGCCGGTACATGACCTTCGGCTTGGTGAAGGCTTCCGAGAGGAAGACGACATCGGGATGACGGGCCCTGATATCGCCGATCAGCCATTCCCAGAACGGAAAGGGCTTCGTGTGCGGATTGTCGACGCGAAACAGCTTGACGCCCTGGTCCACCCAAAGCTGGACGACATCCCTGAGCTCCACCCAAAGCGAAGGCAGGGCATCTTTCGTGTAGAAATCGACGTTGACGATGTCCTCGTATTTCTTCGGCGGGTTTTCGGCATATTTGATCGTGCCGTCGGGACGCCAGTCGAACCAGCCGGGATGCTCCTTCAACCAAGGGTGATCCGGCGACGCCTGGATCGCAAGGTCGAGAGCGATCTCCAGGCCATGCCGCCCTGCCGCCTCGACCAACCGGCGGAAATCCTCGAACTCGCCGAGCTCGGGATGGATGGCGTCATGGCCGCCATCCTCGGAGCCGATGGCATAGGGGCTTCCGGGGTCGCCCGGCCCGGCTTTCAGGCTGTTGTTGCGGCCTTTCCGGTTGGTCGAACCGATCGGATGAATCGGCGGGAAATAGAGCACGTCGAAACCCATGTCGCGGATCGCGGGCAGTCGCGGGATGACGTCGTCGAAGGTGCCGTGCCGGTCCGGATCGCCGCTCTGCGAACGCGGAAAGATCTGGTACCAGCTGGCAAAGGCCGCCTCCTTGCGTTCGGCATCGACGGCGCTTGCCGTCGAGCGAAGCCGAAACGGCCGCCTGTCGGCCTTGTTCATCAATTCGGATGTTCCGGCATCGAGCAGGATCGCCGTGCGCTCGGCATCGGACGCCCTTTCGAGATTGTCGCCGAGGGCCTTCAATTCGGCATTGAGCGTTGGGCCGGCATGCATCTCCGCCGAGCGGACGAGGTTTAACCCCTCCTGGAGTTCGAGCTTCAGATCCAGCCTGGCATCGTTCTTCTTCGTCAGTTCGTAGCGGAAAATCGCAAACGGGTTCTTCCATGCCTCGACGGCAAATTCATAGCGTCCGATGCGTTCCAGCAGGAATTCGGCGTGCCAGCGGTCGTTTTCGACCAATTGCATCTCCGTCTCATTCCAGTCCGCCGCATCGAGCGGCCGCCAGAGCAGGACCGCGGCGATCGGGTCGTGGCCGTCGGCGAATATATCCGCCTCGACGGTGACGATGTCGCCGACCACCCGCTTGACGGGAAAGCGCCCTTCATCGACCCGCGGCATGATGTTTTCGATGGCGAGCCGCGGTGATGCTATCGCCTGTGCGACGTCGAGGATCGGCCGGGATGTGATCGGCGCCGGCGCCTTGCCTTCGACCACCAGGGTCTCCCCTGCCCGCAGCCGCAGAGCTGTGCCGTCGGCTGCGGCGGGAAGAAAACCGGAGGCCGCTTCGCGCAGTGCGGTCACCGGAGCGGGCGCACTTTTCCGAAGGTCCCTGTTGAGCAGGATGAACCGCACATTCTCAGTGCTGCGAAGGTCTTCCACCTCAGCCTGCAGCAGCGCTGAGACCGGTCCGTTGGCGTTGCGGATGAGCCGGAGCGACGAGGTCGGCGCATGGGGTTTCTTGCCGATCTCGGTGTTCGCAAGGCGAATTTCGGAGGAGATATCGAAGGCAAGGTCATGGCGCATCCTCCGCAAGCCCGCTCCATTCCCATGGGTCGGATCGAGCGGCGTGACTGCGCCATATTCGAAGCCCATCGGAACCATCAGGCCGCCGCCGAGTGAGGCAGCCAGGCGCAGAGCCCTTATGGCGCGCCGTTCGAGGATTTCGCGGCTCTCGGTTCCGTGGGCGATCCGCCTGGCGAAGGGCGGCTCCGGAAAAGCGACCTGCCAGCCAAGCTCCTTCTGGACGCGGTGTTCTTCGATGAACCATCTCTCATCGAAATCCCACCAGGCCATCGATGAAAAACATCCGTCGAAGCCTGTATCCTTGACCGCGGCCCTGGCGCCAAAATCAGTGCCGGGCGTCCAGGCGAGGAATTGCGCGTTCGCCTTCTCGCGCACCGCCGAAATCAGTGATCTGAAAACCGCCGGCGCAATGCGATCGATCCCGAGCGCCCGGTAGCCGGAGAGGCCGAGACCAGTCAGTCCTCGCAGCCGTTCGGTCCATTCTTCCAACAGCCGGGATTGAGACTCCGCCCCCATCGCAGTCATCGGTTCCGCCGGGTCCAATGGCGAGCGCCTCGGATCGACAGGGTGAAAGCCCGCCTTGGGATCCCGGGCCTTACCGTCGAGCATCAGGTCCATCATCAAGGCGACGCCGCTCTTACGAGCGGCCTCCGCCAAGCGTCCCACCCCCTCCTCGACTGCGCTTCCGAGCGACAGTTGAGGATCGAGGCGGCCCAGGTCCCGGGAGGCAAAGACGCTGCGCTCCCCGCCCCGGTCGAAAAGAGGCGCCGTCAGCACACGGTCGAAACCCGTATCCGCTGCATGGTCGAAAACCTCGCGCCACGCATCGATACCCTGAAGAAGGAGTGGATTGACATAATAAATACGGGGTGGGGTGCTCAACACACCCTGTTTTGGAGAGAATAACATCGGCCGCCGCTCGAGTTGCTTTACAGGCAAACTTCTGTTGGCGGCCGTTGTTCCACCGAAACTGCCAATTCGCGATGCGCTGGACATCGTGGGCCGCATTGAAGCGGGATCGATCGGACGCGTTTCGTTCGAGCATCAAAGGCGCTTGTTTCTGACGAGAACCCTTGAAGGCGTAACGCATTTCGGTAGTCTTCCCCTCCCCGGGAGGATGACCAATTTGGCCGCTGACGGCTCACTGCTTCGATCGACACTCCTCACCGCCGCCCTGTCGGCCTGCGCGCTGTGCCTAGCCTCCTGGAGCATCGAAACCGATCGCTCCACCGAGCACACGCATGGCCCTGTTCGAAATCCGCGAGGAGGCCAGGCGCTTCATCTCACAGGAGAACGCCAAGGGGCATCAGCAGTGGGACGTGCTGGAGCCCAACCTGAAGATTCTGGTTCCCCGATGCGCGGTCCCGCTCGAAACACAGTGGACGCCGAAGAGCCTTGGCCGCTCGAAAGTGAGCGTGATGGTAATATGCACGGTCGCAGTGCAGAACAGCGTGATGAGACGTTGGGACGTAGATGTTCCGGTAGAGCGGAAGCCAAATTAGACGAGAAGCCCCGCCGCCGCCCTGCACCGTTCTGAAAGATCAGGCGCCCGAACGAGATTTGATATATCCGAATGAAATCACTGCAATTGCAACAGAGGCGACCAGACGTGAATCCATCTGTGGAATTGTGTTCATATCCTGACCTCGATGATCGAATCGTGATCGTCAGGGCGGGGGATGAGGTTGATAGCGTGTTTGTCCGGACCGAAAGGTTCAATGCGCTGATCGATACGCTCGGAACGCCCGAACTCTGCATGACGGCGCTGGACCTGCTCGGGGAACAGATGAAAGCTCGTCCACTGATCGTCATCAATTCGCACATGGATTGGGATCATTTCTGGGGGAATGCCGCCGTTGCGGGGCGCGCTCCGATTATCGCGCATGCCGCAGCGCTCGACCGTTTACGCGACCCTTCCGCACGCGAGGTCCTGAGGGACAAGGCAAGCCAGGATTCGAGGTTTCGGAACGTCGACCTCATCGGTCCCGACATTACGTTCTCCGGCTCGATGACCCTCAACGGCGGCGATCTGAAGCTGGAACTCATTCATACGCCGGGTCACACGCCCGACCATATCGCCGTATGGATTCCGGAACTTCGCATCTGCCTGGCCGTCGACGCGGTGGAGTATCCCGTTCCCGAAGTCTGGAGCAAAAATACAGGCGACCTTCGCTTGATCCGTTCCTCGCTCGAGCGGATACGCGACCTAGATGCAAGGCTGATCATCCCAGCGCACGGCCGGACGTACTCCCCTTCGGCGGTGGATGAGAACCTCGCCTATTTCCAAGCCCTGGCCGATCGTATCGGCAGTTTGAGCGAGAGCCAGCTAGCGGATCCACAACTCGGCTGTTCAATCGGCCTGCGGCTTGAAGACTTCGTTGCCATTCCCGACGGAATGCCTTCCGACGTGGTGGCGTTCTACCGGAACTGCCATGAGACAAACCTTGGCGCGACGGTTCAGGCCCATATCGAAGAGACCGGAAAATGAAACTGTTGGAGGGCGGCCGAACCGGGCAGATCTGGCGTGATGGCGATACCGTGATCAGGCCTTCCGGCGCGTGGACGCCGACGGTGCACCGGTTTTTGCGCCATCTGAGGAGCAGAGGCTTTTCGGGAGCGCCGGATCCCATTGAAATAACGGGGAACCAGGAGGTCATCAGTTATGTCGCCGGGCGCGTCTGCGAAGATTTGAGCGACCAATTTGTCGGATCGGAGCCCATGCTGCTTTCCGCAGCCAGGCTTCTGCGCGACTTTCATTCGGCATCTCAAGGATTTCTGGAATCGGATCGCGAGGTCCAGACATGGATGTTGCCGCCACAGGAGCCGCGCGAGATCGTATGCCACGGAGATTATGCGCCCTACAATGTCGCCACCGCAGGTCAGGCGGCTGTCGGCATCATCGATTTCGACGCCGCCCATCCCGCGTCGCGACTTTGGGATTTGGCCTACTCGGTTTACCGCTGGGCGCCCCTATCCGATCCCGCCAACCCACATGTGGCATTCAACCTCGACGAACAGCTGCGGCGAGCGGAACTCTTCTGTGAGGCATATGGGGCGACGGTGGACGAACGGCTCCAGCTCCCCGAGATGATCTGCAGGCGGCTTCAGGCGCTGGTCGATTTCATGCTGGCGAACGCCTCGGCTGGAGAGACGACATTCGCGGAGGGCGTCGCCACAGGAGATGCCCGGCTCTATCTAAGCGATATCGACTATATCAGAAGCCATCGGGATCGACTGCTCGAAGCTCTGTGCTGACGCCTTCGCCAGGCTTCATATCTAGAGCCACTTCCTCCGACGGAAGAAACTGAAGAGAAACAGGCACAAGAAGGCGATAACACCAAGCACGACGAAATAGCCATATTGGAATTTCAGTTCGGGCATATCGCTGAAATTCATCCCGTAGATACCGGCGATCGCGGTGGGAACGGCCAGGATCGCCGCCCATGCGGCGAGCTGGCGGGCGATCGCCGTCTGCTCCGTCTGGCCGATCATCACGCTGGCCTCGAAGGCAAAGGCGAGAACCTCGCGTAGCGCATCGATATCTTCCTGAACCCGGCGCACGTGATCCGTCACATCGCGAAACAGCGACTGGAGCGTCGGATCCATGCCGGGAAGATCGATGTGCTCGTATCGCCGACAGACGTCTACCAGCGGCACCACGGCATTGCGGAGCCGCAGCAGCTTGCGCCGCAACAGGTAAAGGCGCTCGATGTCAGACTTTGCCAGCTGTTCGCGCAGCACCAGATCCTCGAGCTTCTCGACCTCCTCCTGCACGACCTCGATCACCGGCATATAATTGTCGACGATGAAATCGAGGATGGAATAGAGAATATAATTCTCGCCGTGGGCAAGCGCTGTCGGCGTGGCCTCGCATCGCTGCCGCACCGCGAGATACGAGGACGAGTCCCCGTGGCGAACGGAGACGACATAACCGCGACCGACGAACAAATGCGTTTCGCCGAAGATGATTTCGTCATCCTTCATGTGGGCGGTCCGGGCGACGATGAACATCGCGTCCCCATAAATCTCCAGCTTCGGGCGCTGGTGGGGCTGCGCTGCATCCTCGATCGCCAGCGGATGGAGATTGAACTCGGCCTGGACCTGGTGCAGCAGCACTTCATCCGGCTCGTGCAGGCCGATCCAGACGATGGCATTCTCCCTGCTTCGCCATTCGCCGGCCTCTTCTATCCTGATGTCGCGAATGCGTTGCCCATGCTGGTAAACGGCAGCAGCCACGACGCCGGGCCGTTCATACGGAGGCGATGTGGAACCGCCACCTGATTGCGCGGAAATACTGTCCAGATCCTTTAGCCGTTCCAAATCCTGCCGTCCTCCATTCCGCGCGGATCACAAATCCGCGGCCAGCCCCTCCGCCAGTCAGCCGCTCAGCCGATCATAATGCTATTTTGTAAAACATGCATCATCCGCGTCGGTGCGTGGTCTGACCAGGCGCCTTCGTCGTGGCCCGGCGCCGGGCGGCGTCATGTGTCCGTGGAAATATCGTCCCAATCCTGATCCATGTAGCCGGTCAGCCAGTTGAGGGCATAATGCCGTTCGTAAACCACGCCCTTGTCCAATCCGGCAGGTGGCTCCTCTCCCTTCAGCCGCGCGTTCACTGCGGCCCAATCGTAGCGGTAAATGAGATCGGCAGCGTCGAGCAGTTCTTTCTGCGGACGCAGCTTGGCACGACGCATCAGGCCGTCGGTTCCCAGTTCGCGAAGTGTGTTGGCAATGAATGGCACGTCGCAAATATGGTCGGGGCGTTCAAGATCGGAAGTGATCCCGAGCGCCCATAACATGACGTGCACGCCCTCGTAGCGCCAGGCGAAGTTCGTCCGGTCCTGATCCGAGGGATCGGGATCGTCCATGAAGACCCGTTCTTTCGGGGTGAAAAAACTTGCGGCGTCGAACTGCCGGATGAGAGCCTGACCCATTTCGTGGTCGCCGGTCTCGCCTTTCACGGCAACGATCGCTAGCGCAATCGTGCGCTGAACGACAGCCTGTGTATTTCGGCGAGTGCTCTCGCTCTCGGGCTCGATGGTCGGCAGATGATCGATGGTCGGCACGCCTTCCGACTGAAGCTGGGCGATAGACCGGGCTTTGCGTGCCCCCGCCTCGTCAGCGGGTTGCGAAACGGCTGCCTGCACCGGAAGAATCAATGCAAGAAGGGCGGAAAATATGCGCTTCATCATCTCTGGCTCCTGTCATCCGTCCGCAGCATCGATAGGCATTTTGCTGCTTTAGCGGGAGCCGGAGCGCGAAGGCGGCAGCAGTTTTCCGGAAAACTGGTAAACGGCGTTTTTACATATGGAACAAATCGTTAAATTTTTTTGGATAAAAAAGTCCTTGGCCAATCCGATATGAAACCGGATGTTCGATGGGGGCTTTCAATGCGTCGTCCAAACATAAAATCGAGTTTGCTGTTGATTTTCAGCGGCATAGCTCTTCTTTTCGGGCTTGTCGCGTATCTCGCGGTCGACGGTCTTCGAAATACGAACGGCTCCACCGAAGAAATTGCGACCAACTGGCTACCGAGCGTGCAGGCGTCGCAGGCGATCAATCTCGCCATGGCGAATTTGCGCCTCGCCTATCGTGATCACATCATCGCGCAGTCGGATGCAGAAAAGAAGACGCGCGAAGAGGCCATTAAAGTCGCCGAGGATACAGTTGGCAAAGCGGTAGACGCCTATCTCCCGCTGGCTTCGTCCGACCACGAGCGCGAACTGATCAAGACGATCAAGGAGAGCGTTGGTGGCTACATCGCCAGCAGCTCGCAACTGCTCGTCCTCTCCCGGGCCAACAAGACCGAGGAAGCCGGGCAATATCTGGGTGGAGAGATGCGCTCGCATTCGGATAAGCTCAAAGAAGCAACTGCGGCCCTGGTCGAACTGAACGTCAGCGGCAGCAATAAGGCCGCCGAACTCAGCAGGGAGACCTTCGCCTCGATAGAATTCGAGCTGTTTGCCGCGATCGGCTTTGCAGGATTGCTCGTTCTCGGCGCCGTCGTCTTCGTGCTGACGGGCATCGCCAATCCGATTACCGGCATCACCGCCTCGATGCGGCGGCTGGCCGAGGGAGACACCGGTTCAGAGATTCCGTTCGCCAACCGCGCCGACGAAATCGGATCAATGGCGGGAGCGGTAGAGATCTTCCGCCAGGCCGCGATCACCAACAAGCGGATGGCAATCGAAGCCGAGGAAAACCGCAACAGGGCGGAGGCCGACCGCCTTGCCGCCCAGCAGCAGGCGGAGGCTGACGCCTCGGAACGGCTGCGCATCGCTACCTCGGGTCTCGCCGCCGGTTTGAAGCGGCTGGCCTCAGGCGACCTCGCATTCCAGCTCAGCGAGACCTTCGCCCCCGACTTCGAGGCGCTACGCCATGACTTCAACCAGTCCGTCAACCAGCTTGGCGCGACGCTGAGAGCAATATCCGACAGCATCGGCACGATCGACGAAGGCACGCGGGAAATTTCTTCCGGGGCGAGCGATCTTGCAAAGCGCACGGAGCAGCAGGCCGCCTCGCTCGAAGAGACGGCGGCCGCGCTGGAAGAGATCACGGCGAACGTGTCGAACTCCAGCAAGCGAACCGAGGAGACGCGCACGGTGGCCACGGAGGCAAATCGCAGCGCCGGGGTCTCCGCGGAAGTCGTTTCCCACGCCGAAGAGGCGATGGGACGCATCGAGACGTCGTCGCAGCAGATTTCCAACATCATCAGCGTCATCGACGAAATTGCATTCCAGACCAACCTTCTCGCCCTCAATGCCGGCGTGGAAGCGGCAAGAGCCGGCGAGGCCGGCAAGGGCTTTGCCGTCGTCGCCCAGGAAGTGCGTGAACTCGCCCAGCGCTCAGCAAGTGCTGCCAAGGAAATCAAAGGCCTGATCCAGAACTCCTCGAAGGAGGTGGAAGGCGGGGTCAAGCTGGTGCGCGATACCGGCCAGGCCTTGAAGACCATCGGCGGCTTCATTACCCAGATCAATCACCATATGGATTCGATCGCCACCTCAGCGAAGGAGCAGTCCATCGGACTCAGCGAAGTCAACGTCGCGGTCAACCGGATGGACCAGACCACGCAACAGAACGCAACCATGGTGCAACAGTCGACGGCGGCATCCGATTCGCTCGCGCAGGAAGCCCAGAAGCTTCGCGAGCTCATCGCCCAGTTCAAGCTCGACGATGTGGCCACCAGCCATTCCTCGGCCCTTCGCTCGACGGCGAGAACGATGGCGCAGCCCGCTGCTCGTTCAGCCGTGCACGCGGTTGCCGCACGCCGCTGAAACAGGCGACAGCAGAAAACCAGATATGAAAAGGCGCCCGGCAATTGCCGGGCGCTTTCATTCGATCATGCCGCGAAGGCCGGATTGCGCCTCGCGCCCATTCTCAACACGAAATAGATCGCCCCGCCGATGGCGACGCCGAAGAACCAGCCGTAGGTTCCCCACCAGTCCGGCAGGATGGTGGTGAAGGTCGGCAGGATCGATGAGAAGAGCACGCCAACCGCAAATGCGATGAAGGCATTGCCATGCCATCCGTTCTGGAACCGGAACTCGCCATTCTCATGATAGAGCGCTTCGACGTTCAGTTGGCTTCTCCGGATGAGATAGTAATCCACCATCATGATGCCGAAGATCGGCCCCATCGTCGATCCGATGAAATTGACGAAATGCGCCGCACCCGTCTCCCAGGGAGCAAACGGGTAAAGCACGAGAGCGATCAGGGCGGCGATATATCCGCCGCGTTTGAAGTTGATCTGGCGCGGGAATACATTGGCGAAGTCGAAGGCCGGCGACACGAAGTTCGCCACGACGTTGATGCCGAGCGTTGCGATCGCGAATGTCAGCGCGGCCAGCAGCGCCAGGAACCAGCTGTCGAATTTCGCCGATATTTGTTCCGGATGCAGCAGCACCTCTCCGTAGACCGTAAAGGCGGCGGTGGTCGTAACACCTGCGACCAGGCAGAACGCCAGAAGGTTGATCGGAAGCCCCCAGAGGTTGCCTTTCCTGAGAGCCTTTTCATTCGTTGCGTAGCGCGAGAAATCGCAGAAATTCAGGTAGAGAGCCGCGAAATAGGTGATCCATGTGGCGGCCACGGCGGCAAGCGCTGCAATCGAACCAGGCTCACCCGGCACGCCTGCATCCTTGGTCTTTTCGATCAGCACGTCGCGCGGGATTTCGGACCCGAAGGAGAAGGTGCCTGATTTGGCGACCAGATAGACTGCGAGCACCAGCATCATGATCCAGACGGCCGGACCGGCCCAATCCTGGAACTTGCGAACCGTTTCCATCCCACGCTGAATGATCAGTAGCTGCAGCGCCCAGACGATGACGTAGCAGATGACCTCGAGGGTCGAGTGGCCGAGGAAGTGGCTGTTCTGGTGAAAGGCGAGCAGGTTGTCGTTGCGGATCAGCAAGGCGACGATGGCGCCGGATGCGGCGGCGGTCTGCGCCCCGTACCAGAAGCAGGCGACCACCGCCCGGACCAGTGCCGGAACATTCGCCCCAAACGTGCCGAAGGAGGCGCGCGCCAGGACCGGAAAGGGTACGCCGGTGCGCACGCCGGCATTGCCGACCAGGCTCATCAGAACGAAGATGACCAGAGATCCGATGCCGATGGCGATGACGAAATTGACGAAGCTGCCGCACAGCAGGAACAGGCTCGCCGCCAGATAGTAACCCCACAGGCTGTGGACGTCTGATGTCCAGACGTTAAAGATGCTGAATGCACCCCATTTACGCTCCTCGGCGGGTGCAAGATCCTCGTTGTATAACGAGGGAGACGGATTTCGTACGCTCATGAATGCCCTCCCCTATCCTTGAGGCCAAATCGACCACAGGCGGAAGTCTGCTCTTCATTTGTGCAGCTGACAATTTAATAGTCACATTGTACACATCTCTTGACGATGCCTCAGGATTAGCCATGTGCGCCTGCCTGAGACACCAGTTCTCATCATTGCGAGCCGACAACACGTCCGGCCAGCCGAAAGGGACTTGCGACTGCTGCGCCGGCGGCATCGAAGACATAGGCGCCAACGTCGCCGGCGCTCGACCGTCTCCCGCTTTCGAAGGAGGCAAGCTGCGCGCCGAACTTGGCAAGCGATGCGTAGCGGTCGTGCCCCAGCCCGTCGGACGCCTGGATCGACGTAATGTCGATGACCCGAAGCCTTTCCTTCAAGGCAGCCTCCCTGATGACGGGATCGTCGATATCGAGACGTCCGACACGCGCCCGCTCTCCCGCTATGAAGCTCGAGGCCACCAGCGCCCGGTCGTCCTTCGAAACGAGAAGAGATATCGGGATCGGCATCCGCCCGATATCCTTCAGCTGGGACCGGAAAACATCGATGTCAATGTCAGGGGCGGCCAGGATCACCGCCAGTTTATCGATGACGTCGTCACGATGCTGCAGTTTGAGCTGGCTCACGGTCTCCATGACCAGGAATCCTCCCATGCTATGTCCGAAAAGGATGATGCGTTTCACCTTTCCTGAAGCCGAGAGCGAGGTGACAAGCGAGTCCAGGTCGCTGCGCGAGGACAGCGCCGCATCGCGGTCGGCGACATAGCCTGCGACGGCGGCGGCCGATGGCCAGGAAAACAGAATCGGAGAGCCCGGAATATTGGCGTCCGCGGCGATCTGCGCGGTGCGAAACAACGCCTCTTGATAACTATAATTGTAGCCATGGACGAAGATGCCGACGGTGCCATCGGACTGCGTGGAGGCGAGCGCCTCCTCTACGAATGCGTCCCTTGGAAGCTGCTTGCGCTGGATGACGACAAATTGGCGTTCGGGATCCGGCCTCGAGGTCGGATATGTGATCGCGGTGTCCTTCCGGTTGGGAGGGACCGAAAACGCATATTGCTCGTAGGTGAGATTGTCAGCCCATGCGCTCCCGAACCCGCCGCGCGCGGTATCGGGGTTCCTGTTTGTCGCAGCGAGCACGTTTACGCGGCTCGAGGCGGCTTCATCGGATTGAAGCGATGCATTGAGATGAACCGGCAGATGGACCGGGTTCAACACATCAGGCGACGGTCGTGTAGCGCAACCGGCAAGCATCGCCAGGCCGATCGCGACCAGCATCATCTTGGCCCCCAACGGAAACTCATTCAACCGCTGGCCCGTCATCGAGTTCTCTCCTTGGAAGCCAGGACCTGCAGCGGCCGCCGCGACGGCCGCATGCGATGGACGTCGAAGCCCGTGCTCACGCCTCTGCCACGACATCGGCCTGGACGACGCCTTCATCCCGCCGGATCCTGAACCACGCGACGTAGAGCGCAGGCAGGAACAGCAGGGTGAGCGCCGTTCCGACGACGATGCCGCCCATCATGGCGTAGGCCATCGGGCCCCAGAAGATCTCGCGCGAGATCGGGATCAGCGCCAGCGTGGCCGCCGCGGCCGTCAGCATGATCGGCCGCATGCGGTGTTCGGTGGCCTCGATGACGGCCTGCCAGGGCGCCATTCCTTCACTGCGCAGATGCTCGATCTGGACGACCAGAATGACGGAGTTGCGGATCAGGATGCCGATGAGCGCCAGCACGCCGAGGATCGCGACGAAGCCCATAGGAGCATTGCTCAGCAAGAGCGCCGCGACCACGCCGATCAGCGCCGTCGGCGCGACGGCGAACACCAGGAAGAGGCGGCTGAAGCTTTGCAGCTGGATCATCAGGATCGTCGCCATCGCAAACAGCATCAGCGGAGCAACCGCTGCGATCGGCCCCTGAGCCTCGGCGCTGGATTCGACCGCGCCGCCCACTTCCACCTTGTATCCCACCGGAAGGTTTTTCTGGAACTCTTCCACCTTGGGCTTCAGCTGGTCGACGATCGTGGCCGGTTGCGTCGGACCGACGACGGCTGCCTTGACCGTTATGGTGGGTTGCCTGTCGCGACGCCAGATCGTCGGCTGCTCGAGCTCGTAGCGGAAATTCGCCACGGCGGAGAGAGGCACGACCTTGCCGTTGGAGGTGGAGAGCTGCAGATTCTCAAGCGTCTGGATGGAGTCGCGCTCGGATGCCCTGGCGCGGCCGATGACGTTGACCAGGTAGATGTCGTCTCGAACCTGGGTGGCTGTCGAGCCTTCGACGATGCCGTTGAGGGCGGTGGCGATGTCTTCGGAGGATACGCCGAGCTGGCGCGCCTTGTCCTGCAGGACATCGACCTTCACCACGCGGGACGGCTCGTTCCAGTCCAGGACCAGGTTTGCCAGAAGCGGGTGTGATCCCATGACGCCGGCAAACTGCTGCGAGAGATCGCGGACCTTTTGAATATCGGGGCCGGTGACCCGGTACTGGACCGGCTTGCCCACCGGCGGACCGATGTCGAGAAGCTTGACGAAGGCGTCGGTGCCGGGGAAGGTTTTCGTCAGATAGTCCTGCAGTTCCGCCCGCACCTTGTCGCGCACGTCCAGCCCTTTGGTGACGATGATCGTCTGTCCGAACGACACGTCGGGCGTCTGCACGTCAAAGGACAAGATGAAGCGTGGCGCACCCTGGCCGACATAGGTCGTCCAATGATCGATATCCTTGTTGTCGGCCAGCATCTCCTTTTCGAACCTGGCCATCTGCCTGTTGGTTTCGGCAATCGAGCTGTTGTGGGGGAGATTCCAGTCGATGACGAGCTCGGTCCTGTCCGAGTTCGGGAAGAACTGCTGCTGCACCAGCCCCATGCCGCCAATGGAAAGCCCGAAGACGCCGACCGTGAGGATGATGGTGACCCAGCGCCAGCGCATCGCCAGCCCCAGAAGCCAGGAGAAGACCGAGGCAAAGCGGCCCTTCTTCTCGTGATGCGATTTCATCGTCTTCGGCAGGATCGTGACGCCGAGAAGCGGCGTGAACAGCACCGCCACGACCCAGGAAACGATCAGCGAAACTGCGATGACCACGAAAAGCGTGAAGGTGAATTCACCGGCAGCACTGTTGTTGAGACCAACCGGAATGAAGCCGGCAACGGTGACGAGCGTTCCCGTCAGCATCGGGAAGGCGGTCGATGTATAAACGTGGGTGGCGGCCTTCCTCAGATCGTCGCCCGCCTCCAGACGGGCCACCATCATCTCAACGGCGATCATGGCGTCGTCGACAAGCAACCCGAGCGCGATGATGAGCGCGCCGAGGGAGATGCGCTGAAGCGAAATGCCGGAATATTCCATCACCACGAAGGTGATCGCCAGGACGAGCGGAATGGAGATCGCCACCACCATGCCGGCGCGAAGACCAAGGCTGATGAAGCTGATGATCAGGACGATGACGATCGCTTCGAACAGCGCGCGGGTAAATCCGGACACCGCTTCGTCGACAACGGCCGGCTGATCGGAAACGCGGTGAACGTCCACGCCGATCGGAAGGTCAGCGACGACACGCTTCATCTGCGCGTCGAGCCCCTCGCCGAACTCCAGAAGATTGGCGCCCTGCTTCATGCCGATGGCAAGCCCGATCGCCGGTTGGCCGTCGAAGCGAAACAGCGACGAGGGCGGATCCACGTAGCCGCGTTTGATCGTGGCGACGTCGCTCAGCGGAAAGAAGCGGTCGTTTATTCGGAGATTGATCGATCTCAGGCTGTCCTCGGAGGTGAATTGTCCGCTGACCCGCAATGCGATGCGCTCCGGCCCGGCGTCAACGAAGCCGGACTGCGTGACGGCATTCTGAGCCTGCAGGGTCTGGATGACCGACTGCTGGTCGATCCCGAGCGCTGCGATCTGGCGTGTGGAGAATTCGAGATAGATCGCCTCGTCCTGAGCGCCGACCACATCGACCTTGCCAACGTTGGGCACGGTCAGAACCTTGGAACGGGCATCTTCCACGAGATCGCGAAGCTGGCGCTGGGTAAGCCCATCGCTGGTGAAGGCGTAGATGTTTCCGAAGACGTCGCCGAAGCGATCGTTGAAGAAAGGACCGACGACCCCCGTGGGAAAATCGCCCTTGATGTCGGCGATCATGTTGCGGATGCGCAGCCAGGTCGGCGCGACATCCTTTGCCTTGGTGGTCGGCAGCAGCTCGACGAAGACGGTCGTCTGGCCGGCAACGGTCTCGCTCTTGGTGTAGTCGAGCGATTCCAGTTCCTGGAGCTTTTTCTCGATCCTGTCGGTCACCTGCCGCGTCACCTCATCGGCGGAGGCGCCGGGCCACTGCGCGGTGATCACCATCGTCTTGATCGTGAAGTTCGGATCTTCCTCGCGGCCGAGTTTCACGTAGGAGAAGGCGCCTGCGAGAATGAAGACGATCATGAAGTACCAGACGAGCGAACGGTGTTCGAGCGCCCAGTCGGAAAGATTGAAGGACTTCACTGGCTGATCTCCTGGTCGATCCTGATGGCCTGGCCATCTTCAAGTTTATGCACGCCTGCCACGACTACCCTTTCTCCGGCGAAGAGCCCTTCGGTGACGCGAACGGTGCCGCCGTCTTCGACGTCGCCGTCGATCTTCACGCGGCGGAGCGATACCTTCCTGGCGGGTGCATCGACGATCCAGACGCTCGGGCCGTCGCTGCCGGCAAGGATTGCCGAGGAAGGCAGCACGATCTCGGGATCTGCAGCGATGGTTGCAGAAGCAGTGACGACCGAGCCGAGTCTGAAGGCCTCGGGCGGATCAGCGAGCGCGATCTTGGTTCTGCTCGTGCGGGTGGCGGTCTCCGCCTCCGGGGCGATCTCGCGCACGACGCCCGACGTGCGGATCGTCGGGGCGAGCTGCAGCGTCACTTCGAAGGGCGCGCCGATTTTCAGTTTCTGGGCGGCGGCCTGGGGCACGTCGACCACAGCGTCACGCTTGTCCGGCCGGGCGATGGTCACGACCGTTTGGCCGGCCGACACCACCTGGCCGACCTCGGCCGAGGTCGCCGTCACAACGCCATCGAATTCCGCCCGCAGCTGCGCATAGCCGAGCTGCTCCCTGGCCTTGTCGAGATTGGCCTGCGCCTTGGCGACGGCGGCTGCGGCGGTTCGCCTTGCCTGCTCGGCCTCTTCGAGCGAGGCTTCGGTGCCGGAGCGCGACTCCAGCAGTGCGCGCTGGCGCTGCTCCGTCGTCACCGCGTTTCTGAGCTGGGCGTCGCTATTTTCCACGTCCGACTGCGCGTTGCGCACGGCAAGCTCCAGCGCCAGCGGATCGATCGCGGCAACGACATCATCCTTCTTGACGAGATCTCCGACATTGACGTTGCGGGCGATCATCCGTCCGAGAATCCGGAAGCCGAGTTCGGTCTCGATCGTCGGCTCGATCGTACCGGTCAGGCCCAGGCTCGTAGCGGCCGTCTGCTTGACTGTCATCGACAGCACGGGACGGGGCGCTTCGTCCTTGCTTTCCTCCTGCGGTGCGCAAGAGGAGATCAGGGCCGTGCCCACCATCAGTGCGACTATGTTGAAACGAATACTCACTTGGAAGCTTCCTTGACATAAGACACGATTTCACCCGCCCTGAGGAACTTGGTCCCGTCGGTCACCACGACATCTCCTTCCGACACGCCCGACTTCACGATGAAGCTGCCGGTCTCGTAGCCGGCGACATCCACTGCCCTTGCCGAAACTGCAGAGGATGCGGGATCGACGATCCAGATGGCAGGCTTGCCGCCCCTGGACGTCATGGCCGACCAGGGAAGCTGGATGACGTCCTGCGAGACGTAATTGAATCTTCCGACGACGGGAGCGCCGAGAGGGATCGGAGCGTCGCTCGATATCGCGACCTTGACCTTGATGGTTCCGGTGGAAGAATCGATCGTCGGCGAAATCTCGCGAACCTTCGCCGCGATCTTCTGCGTCGGGTTCGACAGAAGGGTCACGGTCCCGTCGCCGTCGATCGGGCGCAGGAACGCGCTTTCGACCACCTCAAAGACGGCATCCCGGTCGCCGTCATGGGCAAGGGTGAAGACGACCTGGGCGGCCTGCGCCACCTGCCCGACCTCGGCGTTGCGCGCGGTGATCACCCCGTCGGCATCCGCCTTCAGCTCCGTATAAGACAGGGTATCCTGGGCGGTTTCGAAAAGCGCCTGCGCCGACTTCGTCGATGCCTGCGCGGTCAGAAGTGCCTCCTGCGCCTGGTCGAGTGCCGCACGCGTCGTCACCTGCGTTCGAAACAGGCTCTGCTGGCGGTCGTATGCGAGCTGCGCCTGGGTCTGTTGCGCCTCAGCCGACTGAAGATTGGCTGCCGCCACATCCAGGTCAGCCTTCTGCTCTTCCGGATCGATGCGCGCGAGGAGTTGCCCCGCCTTCACGGACTGCCCGACCTCCACCAGCCGCTCGATGATCTTGCCGCTGACGCGGAAGGACAGATCGGTCTGGACACGGGCGCGGACATCTCCGGTGATTGCGCCACCTTGGACCAACGGCTCAGGCTTGGCGACGACAACGCCGACCTGCCGTGGGGTTGGCTCAGTCGGTCCGCGCTCATCGCTGCATGATCCGAGACCGATGGCGCATACGATCGCTGTGGCGACCAGAATGGTTCTCATAGTTGACCTCTTGCTCTCAACGGCAGCTCCTATATAATTGACTGACGCATTAGTCAATGAAACTTTGTGCCGCAGGAACGAGGGCGTGCGCAACACGGGAGGCGAGGCAAATGGCAGCTCAGAATCAGAAGAAGATCACGCGCGCGGAACAGAAAGCGCTGCGGCCCATCCAGATCCTGGATGCCGCCTTCGAGGAGTTCGTGAGAAGCGGTTTCACCGGCACGCGCGTCGAAGACATCGCCGACAGGGTCGGCGTCACCAAGGGTACGGTGTACGTCTACTTCGAGACGAAGGAGAAGCTTTTCGAAGCCATGATCAACCACTTCTCCGTGCCGTTTCAGGAGCTGCTGGGGATCAGCGCAAGCCTCAGCGGCAGCGCCACCGACCGGCTGCTTTCCATTCTCGGCCTGCTCTACGACCAAATCGCCGAGGATCGCACGACTCGCGAGCTGACGCGGCTCGTCATTGCCGAAGGACACCGGTTCCCCGACCTGATCGACCGCCACCACGATCAGTTCATAGAGCCGATCATCGCCAAGGTCGACGGTCTTATTCTGGAGGGTGTGGCGTCAGGGGAGTTTCGCGAAATTCCGGTGGAATTCTCCGAAATCGTCGTCGCCCCCATCCTGACGACAACAGTTCTGCGGCTGATATTCGACGACCGGCGCGTGCCCACTCCCAACAAGGAGGCCTTCCTGCGGGCCTATTTCGACCTGTTGCTCAACGGCCTGCTTGCCAAGAACTGATCGCCGAATGACGAAAAATACCGCGCAAGGCACGTAGCTTTTCTCAAGTTTTTATGTAAAAACATCGAGTTAGCTGTGCCTTCGAAGGTATGACCTCAATTCGTGACGGAAAAAGTGGAACGCAAAGTCAATCTCAAGGATGTCGCGCGCGATGCTGACGTATCGCTGAGTACGGCCTCGCACGCACTGAACGGAACCGCACCGCTGACAATCGAGGTGCGCGAGAGGGTTCTGGATTCGGCAAAACGCCTGGGTTACCTCGACCGCCGGAGGAAGAAGGCAACGATCGCGACCTTACGCGTCCTGCTTCTCGCCATTCCCGACGATGCCGCGCCGGAGAGCGACCTCAACCTGGTGAGCTGGACGATCCTCAACGGCCTTCGCAGGGAGTGCGAGCGCCGCGGCATCAGGATCGTGCCCTTTGTCAGCACCGGCCGGCGCATCGACGGCGCCCAGGTCAGGCAGATCGCCCTTTCCGAGCGCGCCGACGGCATCGTGGTTCTGAACGATGATCAGCCGGAACTGATCCGTAGCCTCGCCTCCCCTGATATGCCCGTCGTCATCGTCAACGGCGAAGACCCGGCCATGCTGGTCGATACGGTGACCCCCGAAAACCGCTTCGGGGCAAGGCTCGGCATCGAGCACCTGCTCGCACTCGGGCATCGCCGCATCCTGCACCTGACCTGGAAGGGCCGCACAACGATCCAGCGCCGATATGACGGCTTCACCGACGCCTATTTCGCCGCCCAGCTTCCCGTGCCGGACGACATGATCGTCGAGGCCGAGGGATATGAGCCCAGGCACGGCGAGGCTGCCATCAACACGCTGCTCGACCGCGATCCCACGATGAAAGGGGCGACCGCTGTCTTCTGCGCCGCCGACAATCTGGCGCTCGGCTGCCTGAAGGCATTGGCCGATCGCGACATACGCGTGCCCGAAGCGATCTCCGTCCTGGGCTTCGACGACATCGTCCCCGGCGAATTCAGCCGTCCGCCGCTTTCGACAATCAGCGTTCCCACCGACAGGCTCGGTGCCGCCGCTTTGGCGCTGATCGAACAGAGGCTGATTGCCAACGATCCGCAACGGCCCGCCCATCGCCTGGAACTCGGATGTCATCTCGTCCTGCGCGGCAGCATCGCGCCGCCGCGCTAGATGTTTGGGTGCCGGGAATTGTGCTGAATCCCTGGTATTTGCCTAAACAAATTGGAGCGGTTCAGACGAATAGGTGTGAACTTTACTGCCCAGGCAAGGGTGCATGTCACTCAACAATCGACGACCGCTTGAGAGCATGTCCAAGACAAAGACCGAAGCGCGCCGCATGAAACAAGTTCAATGCGACGCGCCTCAGCCGGGAGGAAGACTGTATGGTTCTTCGGCGGCCGCGAGGAGATCTTTCTCCCCGCCTCGCCGTTCATTTCATGCCTGTTCCGGCGATGCCCGTGGTGATGTATTTCTGCAGGAACAGGAAGACGACGGTGACAGGCAGCAGGCTGAGGAAAGTCATCGCCAAGATATAATGCCACTGCACCGAGAACTCGCCCTGGAAGGCGTTCAGACCGACCTGCAGGGTGAAATTCTCGCGGCTGTTGAGGACGATGAGCGGCCAGAGGAAATCGTTCCACCGCCAGAGCACCGAAAAGATCGCCAGCACCGCGAGAGCCGGTGCCGTCAGCGGCAGGATGATGCGCCAGAAGATGCAGAATTCGCTCGCCGCATCGACGCGCGCCGCCTCTATCAGCTCGTCGGGTATGGTCAGCATATATTGCCGCAGCAGGAAGACGGCGGTCGGAGAGGCGACTGTCGGCAGGATGA
>Ga0102593_1000954_pt1 | contig 34546 bp, 32 predicted proteins | sample AraplaCol_mMS_r2_2_FD_76862 | JGI IMG/M metagenome (GOLD analysis project Ga0102593, IMG submission 76862) | Arabidopsis root microbial communities from North Carolina, USA - plate scrape MF_Col_mMS_r2 (SPADES assembly) (version 2) | ecosystem: Host-associated > Plants > Roots > Endosphere...
ACGTAGCCCTTGGGGCGTAGTGAGAAGACGCTGCGCAGGCTAGGGTGTGAAAGTTGCGTAAATGTGACAGCGCTGACTTATTTCGCTTCGATGACGCGTGCATGACGAAGGCGCCGACGGGCGGCGGAGTCGTGAAGGGAAGGGAGCGCGGCCTACGAACTGTCATGTAGCCCCTCTCCCACCGGGAGAGGGCTTAGGGTGAGGGGCAACGCAGGGGAAGCGGAAAACCGGCAGTGCGGTGACGCGCCGCGAGTGCGGGCGCTACGGCTTGGTTACCCTCATCCGCCCTTCGGGCACGTTCTCCCGAAGGGAGAAGGAAAAGCGCCGGACTACTGCGCGATCGCGTCCGGCTCCCCCGGCGTCTTGTCCGGGTAGCGGCAGATGTCGCGGATCGCGCAATGCGGGCAATCGGGCTTGCGCGCCTTGCACACGTAGCGGCCGTGCAGGATCAGCCAGTGGTGCGCGTCGTACAGGTACTCCGGCGGGACGACCTTCACCAGCGCGTCCTCGACCGCGCGCACCGTCTTGCCCGGCGCCAGGCCGGTACGGTTGGCGACGCGGAAGATGTGCGTGTCCACCGCCATGGTCGGCTCGCCGAAGGCGGTATTGAGCACGACGTTCGCCGTCTTGCGCCCGACCCCCGGCAACGCTTCCAGCGCCTCGCGATCGCGCGGCACTTCGCCGCCGTGGTGTTCGATCAGCTGCTGCGCCATCGCGACCACGTTCGCGGCCTTGGTGTTGTACAGGCCGATCGTGGAGATGTACGGCTTGAGCTTCTCGACGCCGAGCCTGGCGATCTGTTGCGGCGTGTTCGCGACGGGAAACAGTTTGCGCGTGGCCTTGTTGACGCCGACATCCGTCGCCTGCGCCGACAGCGTCACCGCGACCAGCAACTCGTACGGCGTGGTGAATTCCAGCTCGGTCGTCGGCTTCGGATTGAGCGCCTTCAACCGCGCGAACATCGTTTCGATTTCCGCCGCCGACAGGCGACTGACGCGCCGCGCGCGTTTCGTCGCGGCCTTCTTCTTCGTTGCGGCGGGCGTCATGGCTTGTGGCGTTGCGCGGCCTTCTCGCGTGCACGCGCAAGCGCGGCGGCGGCGGCCGAGGGCAGGGCGGAAGGCGTCGGCGCGGCGATATCGACCGCCGGCGCCGGTGCGCGCTTTTCGGCGCGTTCGCGCGCGCGGCGTTCGAGTCGTTCGTTGCGTGCGCGATAACGTTCGCGTGCGGCAAGCGCGGTGATGCGCTCGTTGCGTGCGTGGTGCAGGCGTGCGCAGCATTCGTCGTCGCACGCGCTGCATTCGATGCCGCGATCGAGCAGTCCCGCTTCGATCGCCGCATCGACGTCGTCCACGCGCAACGCCGCGTTGATCGCGTGCGCGGTGGCGCCTCGCGGATCGACGCAGCCGCACACGCAGGCGACCGATACCTCGTGCATCACTGACCGCTGAAGTTCGGCTTGCGGCGTTCGAGGAAGGCGGTGGTGCCTTCGCGCATGTCCTGCGTGGCGAACATCAGGCCGAACTGCGCGGTCTCGTATTCGAGACCTTCCTCGATGCCGCATTCGCCGCCGACATTGACGCAGTCCAGCACGCCGCGCAGTGCGAGCGGCGCGGAGTTCGCGATCTGCTCGGCCAGCTTCATCGTTTCGCTTTCCAGTTCCGCCGCCGGCACCACGCGGTTGACGATGCCCAGCTCGCGAGCACGCGCGGCGTCGATGGGCGCGCCGACCAGGCACAGCTCCAGCGTCGCCGCGCGACCGGCCAGCCGCAGCAGGCGCTGGGTGCCGCCGAAGCCGGGGATCAGGCCGAGGTTGATCTCCGGCTGGCCGACCTTGGCCGTGTCGGCCGCGATGCGCAGGTGGCAGCCCATGGCCAGCTCCAGCCCGCCGCCCAGGGCGAAGCCGTTGATCATTCCGATGACCGGCTTGGGCATCTTCTCGACCCGGCGCATCAGCTTCTGGCCGCGCAGCGAGAAGTCGCGACCCTGGACCGGGGTGAGCCCGTTCATCTCGGCGATGTCCGCGCCGGCGACGAAGGCCTTCGGGCCGGCGCCGGTCAGGACCACGCAGCGGACCGCCGGATCGGCCGCGGCCGCCTCGAACGCCGCCAGCAGGGCGTCCAGGGTCGCGCCGTTGAGCGCATTCAGCTTGTCGGGGCGGTTGACGGTGACGACGCGGACGGCGCCGCGGTCGGCGGTGGTGACGGGCGATTCGGACATGGAAGAGGCGGGTCCAGAAGGCGGGGGGAAGGGTGAATTTGTCGTGCGAATGGGTCCCGGAACTTCGGCCGGGAGACGCTGTCTGAGCCGTTCGGCGTCAGTGGCGATTAAGCACGGGCGCCGGTATCCTAGCGCGTCCATCCGGGTCCATTCGACCGGTGCGGGCCTTATCACTAAGGAGCGGTAGTCCCGCCCCGATCCATTACGGAGATTCATTCGAATGAAGTTGCGTTTGATCGCTGCCGCCGTCGCGGCCCTGGCCCTGACCGGCACTGCCGCCGCGCAGAACACTTCGACCGAGCAGGGCAAGCTGAGCTACGCGCTCGGTTACGACCTGGGCCGCAACGCCATCGAAAGCGGCGAGCAGGTCGACGTCAACACCATCATCAAGGGTCTCCAGGACGGCTACGGCAAGAAGCAGCCGTCGGTTCCGGTCGACCAGCTGCGCACTGCCGTGCAGAACATGCAGCAGCGCCAGCAGACCAAGGCCAAGGCCGCGTGGGACAAGGCCGCTGCCGAGAACAAGACCAAGTCCGACCAGTTCATCGCGGCCAACAAGTCCAAGGCCGGCGTGAAGTCGCTGCCGAGCGGCGTGCAGTACCGCGAGATCGACAAGGGCTCGGGCGCCAAGCCGACGCAGGCCAGCACCGTGCAGCTGGAAGTCGCCGGCCCCTACGCCTGGGGCGAGCGTCCGGAGCAGGCCCGTCCGGCGCAGCAGATCCCGTCGATCAAGGTCAGCGACATCGAAATGGCCGCGATGCGCGAAGCGCTGCTGCAGATGCCGGCAGGTTCGAAGTGGGAAATCACGCTGCCGGCCGACAAGGCCTATGGCGCCGACCCGCGCACGCCGTTCCCGCCGAACGTCGCGGTGCAGTTCGAAGTCAAGCTGGTCAGCGTGAAGTGACGTTTCGGCCCACTCGCGCGTAGCGCGAGTGGCTTTGCCGAACCGTCATCCCCGCGAAGGCGGGGATCCAGGCCCGTAACGCCTGATCAGTAATGCAACACCACGTCGAGCCGGCCCTGCCGGCTCGACGTCTTTGATGAGCACCAATTTCATGGGCGTCATCGCAACACGCGATGTCGCACGCAGTAACGCACGTCGCACCTGTTGAACGCACTTGTCGAACACGCCTGTTGCACGCGCCTGTTGCACGCACCAGTTGAATCCCAAGCACGTCCGCCTTACGTTGGTCGATCGATGAATACCTTTTTCCGCGCCGTGCTCAGCCCCTGCATCGGCATCTGCTCGCTGGACGACGACGGCCTGTGCAGCGGTTGCCATCGCACCACCGCGGAAATCGCGCGCTGGTCGCAGATGAACGACGACGAGCGCCTGCGCCTGATGGAAAGCGTGCTGCCCGAGCGCGAGTCCCGCCGCCGGTGAACCTCACGTCCGCCATGTCCGCATTACCCGACTGGCCGGACCTCTCCGCGGCGCTGCATCCGCTCGACGACCCGCCGCCCGGCCCGGGCTGGAACCTCGCCGAACTTCACGACCTGGTGCCCCACGATGCGGTCAGCATCGAAGCCGCCGTCCTCGTCGGCCTGGTTCCGCGCGAGGAAGGCACGCAGGTACTGCTCACGCGTCGCACCGATGCGCTGCGCCAGCACGGCGGGCAGGTGAGTTTCCCGGGCGGTCGCATCGAACCGGAAGACGCCGATGCGGTTGCCGCCGCGCTGCGCGAAACGCACGAGGAAATCGGCGTCGGCGCGCGGCAGATCCGCCCGCTGGGTTTCCTCGATCCGCTGGCGACGATCACCGGCTACCGCGTGCAGCCCGTGGTGGCGCTGCTCGCCAGCGACTACGTCGCGATGCCCGATCCGAACGAAGTGGCCGACGTGTTCGAAGTGCCGCTGGCGTTCCTGCTCGATCCGGCGAACCTCGCCACGCATACGCTCGATTTCCGCGGCCGTCCGCGCGAGGTCTTCGAATACCGCTATCCCGCGCAGCGCATCTGGGGCGCGACCGCGTCGATGCTCTACAACCTGCGCCAACGCCTGGAGGCGATCCGATGAGCGACGCGACCCCGAACTGGACCACGCTGGTGTCCGCCGAAGACCTGGCTGCCGCGCTCGGTCGCGACGACGTCATCGTCTTCGACACGCGCCACAGCCTCGCCGAACCCGAAGCCGGCGAAGCGGCGCATCGTGCCGCGCACATTCCCGGTGCGTTCTACGCGCACCTGGACCGCGAGCTGTCCGATCACCGCAAGCAGAACGACGGTCGCCATCCGTGGCCGGAAGTGCAGGATTTCACCGCCGCGCTCGGCCGCTGGGGCGTGACGCCGCAGCATCAGGTCGTGGTCTACGACGCGTCCGAAGGCGCGCTCGCCGCAGCACGCATGTGGTTCCTGCTGCGCACGCTCGGGCACAGGCGCGTCGCCGTGCTCGATGGCGGACTGCAACGCTGGCAGGCACTGGGGTTGCCGGTGGAAGCCGACATGCCCGTCGCACGGCCCGCACCGCCGTATCCGGCGACGTTCGACCAAAGCCGCCTGCTCGACGCCGCGCAGGTGCAGGCGCATCTGGATGCGGGCGGCATGCTGCTCGACGCGCGTGCCGCCGAACGGTTCCGCGGCGACGTCGAACCGATCGACCGGGTCGCGGGCCACGTGCCGGGCGCGCGCAATCGTCCGTATGCGTTGTCGATGCGCGACGGCCGTTTCCGTCCCGGGCAGGAACTCGCGGACGAACTCGCGCAGGTGTTGCAGGGGCGCGATCCGCGCGAGGTCGTGGCGATGTGCGGTTCGGGCGTCACCGCCTGCCACCTGCTGCTCGCGCTGGAACATGCCGGCATCGAGGGCGCGCGCCTGTACACGGGCTCGTGGAGCGGCTGGATCCAGGATCCCTCGCGCCCCATCGCGCACGGCGCCTGATGTACCGAACCGGCCCGTTGGCTTCGAACGTTACGCAATCGCGAACGCCGTAACCTGATCGTCATACGCGTCCCCGATCCTTGCGCGATTTCGCACAGGGGGCGTGCGTCATGTCACGCATCGCGGGTTGGTTGGTTGCAATGGCGTTGTCGGTCGGGTGTTCGGCCGCGCACGCACAGGTGGACGCCGAACGCGTCCAGATTCATGGATCGCAGACGATGGCCGCGCGGCTCGTACCCGCCGTGGCCGAGTCGTGGCTGCGCGATATCGGGTACCAGGACATCCGGCGTGAACAGCCCAGTCCCACGGTGACGGAGATCCACGCGCAGCGCGACGGCCTGCCGGTGATCGTGGAGATCCAGGCGAGCAGTTCCGCGCAGGGCTTCCAGGACGTCGTCGATGGCAATGCGCAGATCGCGATGATGACGCGCCGGCCGAACGCGGCCGAACTCGACGCGGGCTGGCAGCTGGGCGATCTGGCATCGCACGACCAGGAATTCGCGATGGCGATGGACGGCACGGCCGTCGTCGTGCATCGCGACAATCCGCTGGCGAAGCTGGGCTTCGCGCAGCTGCGTCGCGTGCTGTCGGGACAGGTGCGCGACTGGCGCGAACTCGGCGGTCGCGGCCAGGTGCACCTGCACATGGTCGCCGGCGCGAACTCCGCGCGCGATCTCATCGACGAGCGCGTGATGCTGGGTTCGCCCTACGCACCGGCGCAGCTGCATGCCGATGGCGATTCGCTGGTGAAGGCGATCGCGAAGGATCCGGGCGGCATCGGTTTCGTCACGTTGCGCCAGCCGTGGGGTGCGAACGTGCGTCCCCTTGCGTTGTCCGATGGCGGCCGTGCGATCGCACCGACGCGCCTTGCGGTGCAGAGCGAGGACTATCCGCTCGCGCGTCGCTTCTATCTCTACGGCAGCCAGATGATGGGCGCGCTCAGCCGCAGCTTCGCGCTGTACACGATGGGCCAGCGCGGACAGGATGCGGTGACGCGCGCCGGACACTTCGCCATGACGCTGCGTCCGGGCTATGCGCCGCCGACGCTGTTCGGTCCCCAGGATTACCGCGACCTCGTCGCCAACGCGACGCGGCTGCCGCTGAGCCTGCGCTTCAACCTGACCGGCAACAACGAAAGCGGCGTGGCGGCGAGCGTCTACGACAGCCGCGCGGTGCGCGACGTCGAGCGCATCGTCGCCTTCATGCAGTTGCCGGTGAATCGCGGCCGTCGCCTGCTGGTGGTGGGCTTCGCCGACATGTCCGGCAGTTCGGTAGCCGCGACGATGATGAGCAACGACCGCGCCGACCTCGTCGCGCACGAGCTGATGGCGCGCGGATTACCCGTGATGCATGCGCGCGGTGTCGGTGCGCAGGTGCCGCTGGTGGCGTCGGGCACGCAGTTCGCGCGCTATCGCAATGAGCGTGTCGAGATCTGGATGTTGTAAGTCATCCGTAGCCCGGATAAGCGAAGCGCATCCGGGTTGCCGTGACTGCAAAAAGCCGCCACACATAAACGGTGCAACGCGCTGCAGCGCGCTCGTCGTCGCGGGAACTGAGTTGCACGGAGGCGCGGTGCGCTTTCGCTTACCCGGGCTACAGAAGCATGTGATCTATTTGCCCAGCTTCGCCACGAGCGCCTTCAACGCCGCCTGCGTCGAAGGATCGCTCCACGCCGCGATGAACTTCGGCAGCTGGATGTTCTCCGGCTGCATCGCGGCGACCAGGTCCGCGCGCGCGATCGCGCGGGTCTGGCGCATCACCGGCTGCGGCAGCTTCAGCAGCTGCGCGAGCCATTCGCGTGCGCGTGCGTTCACCTGATCGAGCGGCACGAGTTCATCGACCAGGCCGATGCGTTCGGCACGTTCGGCTTCGACCATGTCGCCGGCCACCACGAGGCGTTCGGCGCGATACGTGCCGACCACGCGCTGCATCAGGTGCAGGATGCCGACCGGCACGACGAGGCCGACTTGCGTTTCGTTCAAGCCGATGCGGAAGGGCTTCGCCGGATCCTCGCTGCGCGCCATCACGCGGTAGTCGCAGCACAAGGCCAGCACGCAGCCGCCGGCGGGCGCGTGGCCTGCGATCGCGGCGACCACCGGCACCGGACATTCGGCGATGGCGCGCGCGGCGAGGAAAAAGCTCTCCCATGCCGCCATCAGCGCGTCGCGATCGTCGCCAAGCGAAAGCAGGTGCGGTACGTCGAGCCCGGCCGAGAACACCTTCACGCCACCGCCGAGCACGATGCCCTGCGCGCCGGAATCCACGGCCGCGGCGAGCGCGTCGACCAGGTCGTTGCACAACTGCGGGTTGAGCGCGTTTACCGGTGCGCGCGCCAGGCGGAGTTCGACGATGCCGTCGGCGGAATGGGATTCGACAAGGCTCATGGGCTTCTCCTGCGATGAAGCGCGACGTGAATGGCGCCCGGCGACGTCAAGGCCGCGCGGGCAGTGGCGGGTATCATAGGCCCATGAACGCGACCCGCCTCCGCCTCGGCCTGCTGGCCCTCACGCTCGCCGCATCGTCGGCCGCATCGGCTGCCGATTGCAGCCTCAAGATCGTCGACGGCTGGGTGCGTCTACCGCCCGCGGCGATGCCGATGATGGCCGGCTTCGGCCGCATCGAGAATCCGTGCGCGAAGCCGGCGACGATCACCGGCGCGAGCAGCGCGGCGTTCGGCGAAGTCGAGATGCACGAGACGCGCGTGGTCGACGGCGTCAGCCGCATGCGCGCCGTGCCGGAACTGCGCATCGCGCCGCGCGAATCGGCGACGTTCAAGCCGGGCGGCCTGCACCTGATGCTGATGGAACCGGGCGCGGCGTTGAAGCCGGGCAGCAAGGTCGCCATCGAGTTCAAGCTCAAGGACGGCACGAAGGCGCTCGGCGAATTCGTGGTGAAGAAGGCAGGCGAGTAGGGCGTTTCGTTCCTCTTCGCGTAAGAAAAAACGGCGCCGATGGGCGCCGTTTTCATCTGGATCGTTGAAGCGCGCGCCTTACGTGCACGCCTCGCGCACCGCCACCGGCAGCTCCGCCGCGCGCCCGGTACCGCGGTCGATCCACACCATTACGACGTTGCCATCGCAATAGAGCGCCGACTCATCGTGCGCATCGACGATGCGATGGCCGATGCTGACGCTGGTGTTGCCCAGGCGCTCGACGAACAGTTCGATGTCCACTTCCGCCGGCCATTCGATCGGGCGACGGTAGTTCAGGTGCGCGGCGGCGACGACAGGCGCGACATGATCGTCCAGGCCCTGTCCCGGCACGCCGAGCATCCAGCGCAGACGCGCTTCCTCCAGGTAGCTCAGGTACTTCGAATTGTTGACGTGGTTGAACGCGTCCAGGTCGCGCCATCGCACGGAAAGCGGAACGCGGATCAGCGCGACGGGCGCTTCGTTCGATTCGACGGCCGGCGCCTGCGGTGCAGGTGCGGCGACGGGCGCCGCGTCTTCAGTCGTCTTCTTCACCGCCGGCTTGCGCCGGCGGGTGGTGGTCTTGCGGGCCTTCGGTGGTGCGGTGTCGCTCATGCGGCTTATTTCTTCTTCTTGGTGTTCGCTTTCGCGGTCGTTTTCTTCGCTGCAGCCTTCGTCGCGGCAGTCTTCGAAGGCGCGGTCGTCGTCGCCTTGCCCTCGGCCTTCGCCGCAGCCGGACGCGCCTTGCGTGCCGGCGCTTCGGGCTTGCCCAGCAGCGGCGCGAGGAAGCGGCCGGTGTGCGAGTTCGACAACGCGGCGATGTCCTCCGGCGTACCGCAGGCGAGGATCGTGCCGCCGCGATGGCCGCCTTCCGGGCCCAGGTCGATCACCCAGTCCGCGGTCTTGATGACGTCGAGGTTGTGCTCGATCACCACCACAGTGTTGCCGTCATCGCGCAGGCGATGCAGCACGGTGAGCAGGTGCTCGATGTCGTGGAAATGCAGGCCCGTCGTCGGCTCGTCGAGGATGTACAGCGTGCGGCCGGTGTCGCGTCGCGACAGCTCCTTCGACAGCTTCACGCGCTGCGCTTCGCCACCGGACAGCGTGGTCGCGCTCTGGCCCAGCTTGATGTAGCTCAGGCCCACGTCCATCAGCGTTTCCAGCTTGCGCGAGATCGCCGGGATGTTCTCGAACAGGTTCAGTGCATCCTCGACCGTCATTTCCAGCACGTCGTTGATGTTGTAGCCCTTGTAGAGGATCTCCAGCGTTTCGCGGTTGTAGCGCTTGCCGCCGCAGACGTCGCACGGGACGTACACGTCGGGCAGGAAGTGCATCTCGACCTTGATCAGGCCGTCGCCCTGGCACGCCTCGCAGCGGCCGCCGCGCACGTTGAAGCTGAAACGGCCCGGCGAATAGCCACGCGCGCGCGCTTCGGGCACCTGCGCATACATCTCGCGCAGCGGCGTGAACAGGCCGGTGTAGGTGGCCGGGTTCGAACGCGGCGTGCGGCCGATCGGCGACTGGTCGATGTCGACGACCTTGTCCCACAGCTCGATGTTCTCGTGGTCGCGGTACGGCGCCGGCGTATGCGACGCGCCGTTGAGTTCGTTGGCGGTGATCGCGAACAGCGTGTCGTTGATCAGCGTCGACTTGCCCGAACCCGACACGCCCGTGACCGCCGTGAACAGTCCCGACGGAATCGCGAGATCCACGTTCTTCAGGTTGTTGCCGGTGGCGCCGTGCAGGTGGAAGGTGGTCTTCGCATCGGGCTTGTGGCGCCTGGTCGGCACTTCGATGCGGCGCTTGCCGGACAGGTACTGGCCGGTCAGCGAACGCGGCGCCTTGAGCAGGTCGTTGAGCGTGCCTTGCGCGATCACTTCGCCGCCGTGCACGCCGGCACCGGGGCCGATGTCGACCACGTAATCGGCCAGGCGGATCGCGTCCTCGTCGTGCTCGACGACGATGACGGTGTTGCCCAGGTCGCGAAGGCGCGTGAGCGTGCCGAGCAGGCGTTCGTTGTCGCGCTGGTGCAGGCCGATGGACGGCTCGTCGAGCACGTACATCACGCCGACCAGGCCGGCGCCGATCTGCGAGGCCAGGCGGATGCGCTGCGCTTCGCCGCCGGACAGCGAATCGGCCTTGCGTTCCAGCGTGAGGTAATCCAGGCCGACGTCCACGAGGAAGCGCAGGCGGTCGGAGATTTCCTTGACGATCTTGATCGCGATCTCGCCGCGCCAGCCGGGCAGGTTGAGCGCCTTGAAGAACGCCAGCGCTTCGTCCACCGGCATCACGACGATGTCGGGCAGCGGACGATCGGCGACGAACACGTTGCGCGCGGCGCGGTTCAGGCGTGCGCCGCCGCAGTCGGTGCAGGCGCGTTCGCTGATGTACTTGGCCAGTTCCTCGCGCACCGCAGCCGATTCGGTTTCGCGATAGCGGCGTTCCAGGTTCGGCACGATGCCTTCGAAGCGATGCTTGCGCTGGCTGCGCCCGCCGGCTTCGGTGAGGTAGGTGAAGGTGATGGTTTCATCGCCGCTGCCGAACAGCACGGCATCGCGCGCCTTCTTCGGCAGCGACTGCCACGGCGCGTCGACGTCGAACTTGTAATGGCGCGCCAGCGACTGGATCAGCTGGAAGTAATAGGCGTTGCGACGATCCCAGCCGCGCACCGCGCCGGCCGAGAGCGACAGCTCCGGATGCACGACCACGCGCGAGGGATCGAAGAACTGCGCCACGCCCAGACCGTCGCAGGTCGGGCAGGCGCCGACCGGCGAGTTGAACGAGAACAGGCGCGGTTCCAGTTCCGGCAGCGAGTATTCGCACACCGGGCAGGAGTACTTCGACGAGAACAGCAGCGGCGCGGCTTCGGCGTCGTCCAGCGACATCACCTGTGCCATGCCGTCGCCGAGCTTGAGCGCGGTTTCGAACGATTCGGCCAGGCGCTGCTTGATGTCCTCGCGCGGCTTGAAGCGGTCCACGACCGCTTCGATGGTGTGCTTCACGCGCAGTGCGAGCGGCGGTACCGCGTCGATCTCGTACAGCGTGCCGTCCACGCGCACGCGCACGAAGCCCTGCGCGCGCAGCTGTTCGAACACCTGGGCGTGCTCGCCCTTGCGTTCGCGGATCACCGGCGCCAGCAGCATGTAGCGCTGTTCGCGGCCGGCTTCGGTGTCGCCCAGCGCGACGACCTGGTCGACCATCTGGCTGACCGTCTGCGCTTCCAGCGGATAGCCGTGATCGGGGCAGCGCGGCGTGCCGACGCGTGCGTAGAGCAGGCGCAGGTAGTCGTAGATCTCGGTGATCGTGCCCACCGTCGATCGCGGGTTGTGCGAGGTCGACTTCTGCTCGATCGAAATCGCCGGCGACAGGCCTTCGATGTGGTCGACATCGGGCTTTTCCATCACCGACAGGAACTGCCGCGCATAGGCCGACAGCGATTCGACGTAGCGACGCTGGCCTTCGGCGTAGATCGTGTCGAACGCGAGCGAGGACTTGCCCGAACCGGACAGGCCGGTGATCACGATCAGCTTGTCGCGGGGAAGGTCGAGGTCGATGTTCTTGAGGTTGTGCGTCCGCGCGCCGCGGATGCGGATGTAATCCAGCGCCATCGGTTGCCTGTATGGGGAGGGTCGCCGCCGCGGAGCGCGGGGGCGAACAGAGGAGCGTATCGACAGGCGAACATGGGGGCAAATGCCTGGAACCAAAGGCGCGCGGGGAGGGGCGTGGAGCACGGTTCAGGTGTGTTCCACGCGCGGTTGCTGAACGCCGGACTCCCTCCTCTGCGAATGCAGGGGTGAGGAGGGACGCTTGCGCGCCACTGGCGCGCGTCCTGAGGAACGCCATCGGGCTGTGCCCGATGGCCGTGGGGTTGGGGAGGGGTGAGGTCAGTCGCGGTCGCGCCCGGTTCGAGCGTGACGGTTCCCGGGTGCGCTTCGCTTACCCGGGCTACGGAACTACGGGGCGGTGGTCACAGCAGCCGGAACGCCGCCGCCTCGCCACTACCCGCCTGCGCGGTGGTCTCCAGCGCGGCCGGGCTGACGCCGTTGACGATCAACTGGACCTTGATCGCCTCGGCGCGCTGCTGCGCCAGCGAGGGATCGTCGGCCGCGGGCCCGGCGATCTGCAGCCGCGTGCCGTCGCCGGAGGCCTGGATCACCTGCGCGGCCTTGCTCAGCAGCGCGAGGCTGTCGGGCGCCACGCGCGCGCTTCCGGGCTCGAAGCGGATCGGCGTCTGCGTCACGGCCTCGTTCAGTGCCTTCACCAGCGGCGCGCCGGACGTGCCCGGCTTCACTTCGGCCAACACGGCCGAGGCCGCATCGACCTGTGCGCCATCGCCCACGCCCTGGAACAGGCCGGTATAGGCGTAGCCGGGGTAGAGCAGTTCGGTGCGCGCGAGCAGCGTCTTGCGATCGGCGTCGCTGGCGTGGCCGTGCAGCTCGATGCGGCGGCCTTCGAACGACACCGCCGCGTTGGGCTGGGTGAGGGATTCGAGGAACTTCGGCAACGCGTCCTGCCACGGGGCGGGTCGCGCGCCACGATCGACCTTGAGCTCACCGGAGACGCGGCCGAATGCGTGTCGCAACGCGGCCTCGATCGACTGCCGCGCGGCATCGCTGCCGACGACGCCGTCGTAGCGCACGGTACCGTTGTTGTTCGCCAGATTCAGGGTCGCGTCGAACTGCGCGACCGGCTCGGCGGCCGTCGCCGCGGACGAGGTCTGGGTGTTCGGGGTTTCGCGATTGCAGGCGGTGGCCGCGACGACGGTCGCGACCAGCAATACGGGGAAAAGACGGACTGGCTTCATGGGCACTCCATCGCGGGGGCGGGAGGAAAGGCCCGGCGGACCGGGCCCTTCCCGTTACTGCAGCAGCCTTGGAACGGCCGGTTACTTGTGCGAGGCGTAGTCGATCTCGACCGGATCGGCGCACTCCTGCGTGCCGTTGTTGCACAGCTTGTAGCTCATCGTGCCGCTACCGATGATGCGGAACGTATCCGTCGCCGTGCCCTTGTTCTTCACGGTCTTCAGGATCGCGCCGTTGCGGTAGATGTCGATGTTCTTCTTGCCGTGCGTCCACTCCAGCGTGACCTGGGTGCGGTGGTTGGCGAGCTGGATCGCCTCGGCTTCCACCGAACGCGGCCAGTTGGCATCGACGAAGCTCGGATACAGCGACACGCCCGTGGCCTTGCTGAAGCCGCGGATCGTCACGTACCAGGTGCCGCCCTGCGGAGCCGGGAAGAAGCAGTTCTCGTTGTTGCCGGCGCTGTACGGACGGCAGTCGTACGAGGTCGTGGTCGGCTCGGCGCCGCGACGCACGTAGAGATCCGCATCACCCGTTCCGCCGTACATCGCGAACAGCAGGTTCGAGGCGCCGTTGGGCACGAGCAGCTGGTAGCGCACGGTGTCGTTGGCGAGCACTTCGATGCCGGTGACGGTGACGCCGTTGGTCAGTTCGGTGGCCGGCGGCGGTTCCGGTGCCGGCGGCACGTCCGGCGGCAGCGGTTCGTCGCCCTTGGCCACGGCCACGGCGTAACGCGCGTCGATGATGCCGGCGCCGCACCACTGGTTGTAGCCGCAACCGCCCGGGAAGCCGCCAGACGCATAGGCCGTGTTTTCCAGGATCTTCTTGATCTGGTCCGGCGTCTTCGGCGTTGCCGCGGCCGACTGCATCAGCGCGATCACGCCCGAGACGTGCGGCGCCGACATCGACGTACCGGCGTACCACGCATAGCCTTCGGCGCCCTGGCCCTGCGCGCCGAGGTTCAGCGTCGACAGGATGTTGTCTTCCGCCGGCGCAAAGCCCGAACCACCGGGCGCTGCGACGTCGACGACGTTGCCGTAGTTGGAGAAGTCGGAGATCTCGCCGGTCGGGCCGACCGATGCGACGGTGATGACGTCGTTGCAGCTGGCGGGCGAGAAGTTCGCCGCATCCGCCGACGAGTTGCCGGCCGATACGACCACCGTGGTGCCGCGCGCCTTTGCCGCGGTGTACGCCGCCTGTTCGGCGACCGAACACGCACCGCTGCCGCCGAGGCTGAGGTTGATCACTTCCGCCGGCGTCGCGTTCGCCGGAACGCCCGCGACCGTGCCGCCGGAGGCCCACGTCACCGCGTCGATGATGTCGGACTCGTAGCCGCCGCACTTGCCCAGCACGCGTACCGGCTGCACCTTCGCGCCGAACGCAACGCCGGCCACGCCCGCGTTGTTGTTGGTCGCCGCGGCGACGGTGCCGGCCACGTGCGTGCCGTGCCAGCTGCTGTCCTCGGGAATGCCGAAGATGTTGCATTCGCCGTCGTGCCAGTCGCCCGGATCGTTCGGATCCGCGTCGCGGCCGTCGCCGTCCACGCTGACTTCGGTGTCGATGATGAAGTCGTAGCCCGGCACCGTCTGGCTGTTGAGTTCGGAGTGCGGCGTGATGCCCGTATCGAGCACCGCGACCACGACGCCGTCGCCGGTCGACAGGTCCCATGCCGGCTCGACGTTGATGCCGCCCGGGCCGTTCTTGTAGTGCCACTGCTGCGCGTAGAGCGGATCGTTGGGCACCATCAGCGGCTTGCGCAGGCGATCGGGTTCGACCGCGAGCACGTTCGGATCCTTCATCAGCTCCAGCATCAGCTGCTTGGTGGCGACGCTGTCGAGCTTGCGATCGGTGCGGATCAGCGAGCTGCCGGTGGCCAGGGTGCGCATCGGCGCGATGCCGACGTTGAGGTTCTTCGCCGCGGCGGCGAACTGCTGTGTCGTCGCCGCCGCGCTCAGGCGCTTGGCGCCCTCACGGTAGGTGACGATGAAACGATCGAATTTCTGCGGCTGCTGCTGGGCGGCCTTGGCGGCCGCAGGCGAAAGCGTCGAGACCTTCACCTTGTTGGCGACGGGGAGCTTCCCGCCGGAATAGGCCGCGGGGGCGGCAATGAGTGCGGTGGCGATGGCGAGGGCGGTCCACTTCAGGGTGCGTGCTTTGCGAGTCATGACAACGTCCTTTGTTGGCTGCTGCAGGAACGTCCGGCACCGCCCCCTGTGCGGCGCCGGTGCGAGTGCGTGCCGGCGCGAGCCGGTACGCGACTGGAGTGGTGCACGCGCTCTGGCGCCGTCCGGGCGCCGTGCGCGTGCACGCTGATGGGAAATGAACAACGCCCCGCGCGCACAGGCGCGGCGCGACGGGAATGCGAGGGGCGGGGAGGGCGACGCGCGCTGCGGAGGCCGGGGCGCGGTCGCCCGGTCGTGCGGAATGCCGCGTCCTCCGAAGACATCAGGGCCTGAGACTGCACAGCGACTGTCCCCCCGGCCGTGCGCGAGCGCCGGCCCATCGAGTTGGCTGGACATGGACGGGCCCTGAACCGTCCACGTCGGGCGACCGTAAGGGAAGCATGGAGGTCGCGCAAGCGTTTCGTATTCCTAACAAAATCAACACGTTGCTGAATGCGTGGCGGAACGTGTCGGGCGTCCCGGTTCTGTCTTCGGGAGGGCGCGCAGGGGAGGTTCCGGGCCGGAGTGCCGGGGAGCCGGATCCCGGTCCGGATCTTGCCCGCGCCAGTGGGGCGGGGTTGCTCCAACTCGCTGAAAGCCCTAGAATTCCGCTTCTGTCCGCCCGCCTCGGGTGGCACAGCGACCAAAATAACTACAGAGGAATCTGGTCATGTACGCAGTTGTAGTCACCGGCGGTAAGCAGTACCGCGTGATGCAGGGCGAAACCCTGCGCGTCGAGCTGCTCGATGTCGAAGTCGGCAGCGAGATCAAGCTGGACAACGTCCTGATGCTGGGCGGCAGCGATGGCGTGAAGGTTGGCGATGCCCTGAAGGGCGCGTCGGTCTCCGCCAAGGTCGTCGGCCACGGCCGCGCCGACAAGGTGCGCATCGTGAAGTTCCGTCGCCGCAAGCACCACCGCAAGCAGATGGGCCACCGTCAGCATTACACCGAAATCGAAATCACCGGCATTGCCGGCTAAGTAAGGAGAAGCAGCCATGGCACACAAAAAGGGCGTAGGTTCCACCCGTAACGGCCGCGACTCCAACCCGAAGTACCTGGGCGTGAAGATCTACGGCGGCCAGGCCATCGAGGCCGGCAACATCATCGTTCGTCAGCGCGGCACCCAGTTCCATCCGGGCGCCGGCGTCGGCCTCGGTCGCGACCACACGCTGTTCGCGCTGGTCGACGGCAAGGTCGAGTTCTCGACCAAGGGTCCGAAGAAGCGTCGCACCGTCAGCGTCGTCGAGTAATAACGACGAGCTGTCCGCGAAGGGCCCCGCTTCGGCGGGGCTTTTCGTTTCGGGAATAGGGAATGGAGAATCGGGAATCGCAACAGCGAAATCCTGATGCTCCCTTGCCCGAATCCCGCGCGATGCTTCTGATTTAAACGATTCCCGATTCTCCATTCCCGATTCACGGCACCCCAATGAAACTCGTCGACGAAGCCGAAATCCAGGTCAGCGCAGGCAACGGCGGCAACGGCTGCGTTGGTTTCCGTCGCGAAAAATTCATCCCGCTCGGCGGCCCCGATGGCGGCGACGGCGGCGATGGCGGCAGCGTGTGGCTGCTCGCCGACGAAAACCTCAACACCCTGGTCGACTTCCGCCACCAGCGCCAGTTCCGCGCCAAGCGCGGCGAGAACGGCATGGGCCGGCAGATGTACGGCAAGGCCGGCGACGATCTGGTCATCACCGTGCCGGTCGGCACCGTGGTGATGAACGTCGAGACCGATGAAGTCATCGGCGACCTCACGCGCCACGGCGAACGCCTGCTGGTCGCGAAGGGCGGCAAGGGCGGCCTGGGCAACATGCATTTCAAGAGTTCGGTGAACCGCTCGCCGCGCAAGGCGCTGCCGGGCCTGCCGGGCGAGGAGCGCGTGCTCAAGCTCGAGCTGAAGCTGCTGGCCGACGTCGGCCTGCTGGGCTTCCCGAACGCTGGCAAGAGCACGCTGATCCGCGCCGTGTCGGCGGCGACGCCGAAGGTCGCGGACTATCCGTTCACCACGCTCTATCCGAACCTCGGCGTGGTCAGCGTCGAGCCGCATCGCAGCTTCGTCATCGCCGACATTCCCGGCCTGATCGAGGGCGCGGCCGAAGGCGCGGGCCTGGGCACGCAGTTCCTCAAGCATCTGCAGCGCACGCGTCTGCTGCTGCATCTGGTGGACATCGCGCCCGCGGGCGGCGTGTACGACGAAGGTGCGGAAGAGGGCGTCAGCCCGGCCGACCAGATCCGCGCGATCGAGCGCGAACTGGAAAAGCACGATCCCGAACTGCTCGACAAGCCGCGCTGGCTGGTGCTCAACAAGGCCGACCTGCTGCTGGAAGACGAGCAGCAGGCCGCGGTGAAGGCGATCCTCGAAGAGCTGGACTGGAAGGACCGCTGGTACCTGGTCTCGGCGATCGGCCGCGAAGGCACCTGGCCGATCATGCTCGACGTGATGACCTTCTTCGATCGCCAGCGCGAAGCGGCGCTGGAAGCCGAGCGCGCAGGCGAGGGCCATGCAGCACTCTGAGGCCTGCACGCAGGCAACAAAAAACCCGGCATCGGCCGGGTTTTTGTTTGCTGCCTGGAGCTTTACCGCTCGGAGCCCGCAGGTCGAAACCGCGAGCTCCCGTCCCCGTTCCGCCGGATCAGGCGGCCTTGAGCGCCTTGATGCGGGCGTTCAGGCGGGCCTTGTGGCGGGCAGCCTTGTTCTTGTGGATCAGGCCACGCGAGCTGAAGCGATCGAGGATCGGCTGCGCGACGGCGAAGGCGGTCTCGGCGCCGGCGGCGTCGTTCTCGCCCAGGGCCTTCAGCACCTTCTTGACGGCGGTACGCAGCATCGAACGCTGGCTGGCGTTGCGGGCATTGCGGACCACGGTCTGCTTGGCGCGCTTCTTGGCGGACTTGATGTTGGCCACGGCGAATTCCTGGAAACTGTAAGTGAAATGGGTCTGGGGACAATCAGACCAGAAAGTATGGAGGATTCAGTGGGTTGGGTCAAGAACACGGGCGATGGCCAGGTGAACAACGCAATGAGGGGAATGCGGGCTTGAGCGCGCCGAAGATGCTGAAAGGGCTGCTGTCGTTCAGCAGCATGACCATGGTCTCGCGCGTGCTGGGCCTGGTCCGCGATATCGCCATCAACCAGGCCTTCGGCGCCAATGCGGGCACCGACGCGTTCTGGGTGGCGTTCCGAATCCCGAACTTCATGCGGCGCCTGTTCGCCGAGGGTTCGTTTTCGACGGCGTTCGTGCCGGTTTTCACGGAGATCAAGGAAACCCGCCCGCACGCCGACCTCAAGGAGCTCGTCGCCCGCGTGTCCGGCACCCTGGGCGGGATCCTGATGGTGCTGACCGCGCTGGGGCTGATCTTCACCCCGCAGATCGCGGCGGTCTTCAGTCCCGGCTCGCTCGACAACGGCCCCAAGTTCGGCCTGACCGTCGACCTGCTGCGGCTGACGTTCCCCTTCATCCTGTTCGTCTCGCTCACCGCGCTGGCGGGCGGAGCGCTCAACAGCTTCCACCGGTTCGGGCTTCCGGCGTTCACGCCGGTCATCCTCAACCTTTTCATGATCGCCGGCGCCCTGTGGCTCGCGCCGCACCTGGACGTACCGATCCTCGCGCTGGGCTGGGCCGTCCTGGCCGGCGGCATCGCGCAGCTGGTGTTCCAGTTGCCGGCGCTGCGCAAGCTCGACCTGCTCACGCTGCCGAAGTGGGGCTGGAAGCATCCCGACGTGCGCAAGGTGATGCGCCTGATGGTGCCGACGCTGTTCGGTTCGTCCGTGGCGCAGATCAACCTGTTGCTGGACACGGTGATCGCCTCGCTGCTGTTCGTCGGTTCGCAGACGTGGCTCTCGCAGGCCGATCGTTTCCTCGAACTGCCGCTGGGCGTGTTCGGCGTGGCGCTGGGCACCGTGATCCTGCCGGCGTTGTCGCGGCATCACGTCAAGACCGATACGGAAGGTTTTTCGAAGGCGCTGGACTGGGGCCTGCGCACGACGCTGCTGATCGCGATGCCGGCGATGCTCGGCCTGATGTTCCTGTCCGAGCCGCTCGTGGCGACGCTGTTCCAGCGCGGCAAGTTCACTGCGTTCGACACGCAGATGGCGGCGATGTCGGTGTTCGGCCTGAGCTTCGGCCTGCCGGCCTTCGCGCTGGTGAAGATCGTGCTGCCGGCGTTCTATGCGCGCCAGGACACACGCACGCCGGTGCGCGCGGGCGTGGCGTCGCTGATCGCGAACATGGTGCTCAACGTCGCGTTCCTGTGGGTGCTCTACATGCTGTGGACCACGCCGGAAGTACGCGCGAAGGGCGTGCTCACCGCGCTGGAACAGACGCCCGGCCTGCACCTGGCGCTGGGTTTCGCGAGCGCCGCGGCGAGCTACCTCAACCTCGCGCTGCTGTGGCACTGGCTGCGCAAGGCCGGCGTGTACGAACGCCAGCCCGGTTGGCTTCGCTACCTGATGCGCCTGCTGGTGGCGTGCGTGGCGATGTCGGCGGCGCTGTGGGCGGGCCTGTCGTGGGCGCCGGACTTCACGAAGATCGGGCAGCTGGCGCGCTTCGGATACCTGGCGGTGCTGGTCGGTGGCGGCGGGCTGGTCTATGCGACCGCGCTGCTCGCGCTGGGCTTCCGTCCCCGCGACCTGCGCGAACACTGAGCGGCACGTCGTGGACCATACGGTGAGCCTTGGAGAACGGTCGGGCCGGCTATACTTCGGAACGATGAGCAGGCTGTTTCGTGACGTCGAAGGCGGGCCCCGATGCCCGCACGGCAGTGTGGTCTGCATCGGCGCATTCGACGGCCTGCACCTGGGCCACCAGGCGCTGGTGCGCCACGCGCTCGCCCGCGCGCGCGCGCTCGACGTGCCCTGCGTGGTGCTGAGCTTCGAACCGTTGCCGCGCGAGTTCTTCGCGCCGAACGACCCGCCGCCGCGCCTGATGCTTCCGCGCACGAAGGCCAGCCGGTTGTTCGCGATGGGCGTGGACCAGCTCGGCCTGCTGCGTTTCGACCGCAGACTGTGTTCGCTCACCGCCGAGGAATTCGCGCATCAGGTGCTGGTGCACCGGCTGTCCGCGCGCGAAGTCTGGGTTGGTCCGGAATTCCGCTTCGGCAAGGCGCGCGGTGGCGACATCGGCGTGTTGCAGGCGGTGGGGCAGGCGCACGGTTTCGTCGCCGGCGAAATCGAGCCGGTGCAGGTCGATGGCGAACGCGTGTCCGCCACGCGCATCCGCCAGGCGCTGCGCGAAGGCGATTTCGCCACGGCGGAGCGTTTTCTCGGTCGTCCCTATGCCATCGGCGGGCACGTCGTTCAGGGCAAGCAGCTCGGCCGCACGCTGGGTTTTCCCACGGCGAACCTGCGCTTCGGCGGTCGCACGCCGGCGCTGTCGGGCATCTACGCCACGTGGGTGCACGGCGTCGGCGACACTCCGCGCGCGTCGGTGTCGAGCCTGGGCACGCGTCCCACCGTGGACGGCGTGGAGCCGCTGCTGGAAGCGCATCTTTTCGATTTCGATGGCGACCTCTACGGGCGCCGCATCGAAGTCGAGTTCGTCGCCAAGCTGCGCGATGAACTCAAGTTTTCCGATCTGCCGGCACTGACCGCGCAGATGCATCGCGACGCCGAGCAGGCGCGCGAGATCCTTTCGAAAGAACAACACCACGCCTTTGCCTGAGCGCCGCTTGTGACCGCCCAAGACCCCAACCAGTACAAAGCCACCCTGCATCTGCCCGCGACGGAATTCCCGATGCGCGGCGACCTGCCCAAGCGCGAGCCCGAAACGCTGGCGCGTTGGGAAAGCGACGGCCTGTACGCGCAGATCCGCGAGAAGGTCGGCAAGCGCGAGCGCAGCTTCGTGCTGCACGACGGCCCGCCGTACGCGAACGGCGCGATCCACATCGGCCACGCCGTCAACAAGGTCCTCAAGGATCTGGTGGTGAAGTCCAAGCTGATGGCCGGCTTTGATGCGCCGTACGTGCCGGGCTGGGACTGCCACGGCCTGCCGATCGAACACCAGGTCGAGAAAAAGTTCGGCAAGGTCGGCGAGAAGCTCGACGCGAGCGAGTTCCGCCAGAAGTGCCGCGAATACGCCAGCGAGCAGATCGACCTGCAGCGCCGCGACTTCAAGCGCCTGGGCGTGATCGGCGACTGGGAAAACCCGTATCGCACGATGGATTTCCGCTACGAGGCCGACATCATGCGGTCGCTGGCGAAGATCGTGGAGCGCGGCCACCTGGTGCGCGGTGCGAAGCCGGTGCACTGGTGCTTCGATTGCGGTTCGGCGCTGGCCGAGGCGGAGATCGAATACGCCGACAAGCAATCCTGGGCGATCGACGTCGCCTACGACGCGCGCGATCCGCAGGCGCTGGCGCGCGTGTTCGGCGCGAGCGTCGAGGACGGAGTGCGCGTGGCGATGCCGATCTGGACCACCACGCCGTGGACGCTGCCGGCGAGCCTGGCGATCAGCGTCGGCCCCGAACTCGACTACGTGCTGGTCGAAGGCTCGCGCACGCCCGACGGCGGCCGTCGCCTGCTCGTGCTGGCCGAAGCGCTGGCCGGCAAGGCGTTGTCGCGTTACGGCGTGGAGGACGTGACGGTCCTTGGCCGCGCTCTGGGTCGCGACCTCGAAAACCTCCTGATGCAGCACCCGTTCTACGCCGAGCGCGACATCCCCGTGCTCGTCGGCGACCACGTGTCGGCCGAAGACGGCACCGGCATGGTGCACACCGCGCCGGGCCACGGTCCGGACGACTACACGATCGGCCTGAAGTACGGCCTGACCGATCGCTACACCGCCGCGCAGATCAACCCGGTCGATGCGAAGGGCGTGTACCTGCCGACCACGCCGCCGGCCGATGGCGTCGTGCTCGCCGGCCTGCACCTGTGGAAGGCGAACGACATCCTCGTCGACGTCATCCGCGCCAGTGGCCACCTGCTGGCCGCGCACAAGCTCACCCACAGCTATCCGCATTGCTGGCGCCACAAGACGCCGGTGATCTTCCGCGCGACGCCGCAGTGGTTCATCTCGATGGAGCAGGCCAACCTGCGCCGCGATGCGCTGAGCGAAATCGGCAAGGTCGCGTGGGTGCCCGAATGGGGCGAGGCGCGCATCTACAACATGATCGAGGGCCGCCCGGACTGGACGATCTCGCGCCAGCGTTACTGGGGCGTGCCGATCGCGCTGTTCTTCCATCGCGAAACCGGCGAGGTGCATCCGCGCTCGGCCGAACTCATGCGCCAGGTCGCGGCGAAGGTCGAAACCGCCGGCGCCGACGCGTGGTACGCGATGACGGCCGAAGACCTGCTCGGCGATGAAGCCGCGCAGTACGAAAAGGTCACCGACATCCTCGACGTGTGGTTCGATTCGGGCGTGAGCCACGAATGCGTGCTCGCGCAGCGTCCGCAGGATGGCCTGTACAAGCCGGCCGATCTGTATCTGGAAGGCTCGGACCAGCATCGCGGCTGGTTCCACAGCTCGCTGCTCACGGGCGTGGCGATGGACGGCGTCGCGCCGTACCGCCAGGTGCTCACGCACGGTTTCACCGTGGACGAGCAGGGCAAGAAGATGTCCAAGTCGCTCGGCAACACGGTCGAGCCGCAGAAGGTGATCAACGCGATGGGCGCCGACGTGCTGCGCCTGTGGATCGCCTCCACCGACTACCGCAACGAGATGTCGGTATCGGACAACATCCTCAAGCGCACCTCCGACGTCTACCGCCGCGTCCGCAACACGGCGCGCTTCCTGCTCGCGAACCTCAACGGTTTCGAGCCGGCGACGCACCTGCGTCCGCTGGAGGACATGGTCGCGCTCGACCGCTGGATCGTGCATCGCGCCGCCGAGCTGCAGGACCGCATCGCCAGCGCGTACGAGCGCTACGACTTCGCCGAGATCGTGCAGGCGCTGTCGAACTTCTGCTCGGTCGACCTGGGTTCGCTGTACCTGGACGTGACGAAGGACCGGCTCTACACGATGCCGGAAGACTCGCGCGGCCGTCGTTCGGCGCAGAGCGCGATGTACCGCATCGCCGAGGCGTTCGTGCGCTGGATCGCGCCGATCCTGGCCTTCACCGCAGACGAGATGTGGCGCCACTTGCCGGCCGTCACCGAGAAGGGCCCGCGCGAGGACAACGTCCTGTTCGCCACCTGGTACGACGGCCTGGCGCTGCTGCCGGAAGACGCGCCGCTGTCGGCCGAGGATTTCGACCGCCTGCTCGCGCTGCGCGAACAGGTGAGCGCGACGCTGGAACCGATGCGCGCCGCGGGCGAGATCGGCGCCGCGCTGGAAGCGGAAATCAGCCTGAAAGCCGGCGTCGCCGACCAGAACTGGCTGGCGCCGTTCGCCGATGAACTGCGTTTCCTGTTCATCAGCGGCGATGTCGAAGTGATCGCCGACGACGGCATCAAGGACGTCGCCGTGCTCGCCACGCCGACCACCAAGACCAAGTGCGTGCGTTGCTGGCAGTACCGCGGCGATGTCGGCATCGATGCCGCGCATCCGCAGCTGTGCGGCCGCTGCGTCACCAACCTCGCCGGCGAAGGCGAACACCGGGAGTGGTTCTGATGGCGCCGGTCCGTCCCAACGCGCTGCCGTGGCTGGTCGTCTCGGTCGCGGTGATCGTGCTCGACCAGCTCACCAAGCTGTGGGTGCTGTCATCGCTGCCCGAGTACACCGCGATCCCGGTGATCGATGGCTTCTGGAACTGGTACCGCACCTACAACACCGGCGCGGCCTTCAGTTTCCTCAGCGATGCCGGTGGCTGGCAGAAGTATTTCTTCGTCGTGCTGGCGGTGGCGATCAGCGGCCTGCTGGGCTGGTGGCTGAGCCGCACGCCGCGTCGCGACTGGAAGAGCGCGCTGCCGTATGCGCTGGTGATCGGCGGCGCGCTGGGCAACGTCATCGACCGGCTGATGCACGGCCACGTCGTCGATTTCATCCAGTGGTACTGGCAGGACCATTACTGGCCCGCGTTCAACGTGGCCGATTCGGCGATCGTCGCCGGTGCCATCGGCATTGCCCTGTTCGGGCTGTTCAGCAAGCCCGCCACGGCCGTGGCGGGACGCCGGTAGAATAAATCCCATGGATGTCCTGCTCGCCAATCCCCGCGGTTTCTGCGCCGGCGTCGATCGCGCCATCGAGATCGTCAAGCGCGCCATCGAGACGCTCGGTGCGCCGATCTACGTGCGCCACGAAGTCGTGCACAACCGGTTCGTCGTCGACGACCTGAAGCATCGCGGCGCGATCTTCGTCGAGGAACTCGACGAAGTGCCCGACAACGCGACGGTGATCTTCAGCGCCCACGGCGTTGCGCAGTCGGTGCGCGCCGAAGCCGAACGTCGCGGGCTCAAGGTGTTCGACGCGACCTGTCCGCTGGTGACCAAGGTCCACCTGGAAGTCGCCCGCCAGTGCCGCGCCGGCCGCGACGTGATCCTGATCGGCCATGAAGGCCATCCGGAAGTGGAGGGCACGATGGGCCAGTGGCGCCGCGAGGCGGGCGCCGGGCGCATTTACCTGGTCGAGGACAGCCAGGACGTGGCCGCGCTCCAGATCGACCAGCCGGAAAACGTCGCCTACACGACGCAGACCACGCTGTCGGTGGACGACACCCGCACCGTCATCGACGCCCTGCGCGCGAAATTCCCGGCCATCCAGGGCCCGAAGAACGACGACATCTGCTACGCCACGCAGAACCGCCAGGACGCCGTGCGCGAACTGGCCGCGCGCTGCGACCTGGTGCTGGTGGTCGGCTCGGTCAACAGCTCCAATTCCAACCGCCTGCGCGAGCTCGCCGAGCGCGAGGGCGTGGAGGCCTACCTGATCGACGGTGCGATCGAGATCGACCCGAAGTGGGTGGCCGGTCGCCAGTGCATCGGCGTCACCGCCGGCGCGTCGGCGCCGGAAGTGCTGGTGCGCGGCGTGATCGACCGCCTGCGCGAACTGGGCGCCGGACACGTGGCCGACCTCGATGGCGAGCCGGAAAACATGGTGTTCGCCTTGCCCAAGGAACTTCGGCTGCAACTGGTCGATTGATTCCGGCCGGGACCGGATTGACCGGCAACCGGCCCAGCGCCTAGAATTCCCGTCTTCGCGGAGAGCGCTCCGCGGCACGGCCCGAGCGGCCCGCCCACGCGCTTCGCAGCACCATCCGCCGGAATAGCTCAGTTGGTAGAGCGGCGCATTCGTAATGCGTAGGTCGTAGGTTCGATTCCTATTTCCGGCACCAGTTTCGTTATTTTGAGCCCCGCTTCGGCGGGGCTTCTTTTTTGCGCGGATGAACACGCCCGATTCGATGCGTGGATCGAATGCGTGGGCGCAGTCGCATGCCAACGCGCATTCGACACATCGGCCTACTCGTGGATTGCGGCCACGCGCGCTCCGGATCACGCTATGCCGCATCCACGAATCGGGTGCCTGCGATGACGCGCGTGCTGTACACCGGAACGAAGAACGCCTCCAGCTGGGCCCTGCGCGCCTGGCTTGCGCTGCGCGAGCAGGGCATCGACTTCGAGGAGCGCGTGGTCGATATCCGCGTTCCGCAGCGTTTCGAAAATCTCGCCCGGATCCGGGAATTCTCGCCGCCGGGTGCGGTGCCGGTGCTGGTCGACGGCGACGCGGTGATCTTCGATTCCCTCGCGATCATGGAATACGCCAGCGAGATCGGCGCGCATCCCCTGTGGCCGGCCGATCCGGTGCTGCGCGCACGTGCGCGTTCGCTGTTCGCGTGGGTGCACGGCGGGCTGTCGAATTTGTGTGCGCAGCTGTCGTTCGAAAGTTCGTTCTACGCAGACAGGCGCGCGATGACGGCGCAGGAAATCGTCGAATCCGACCGTCTTTGCGCCGTATGGGAGCGCGCGCTGTCCGAAAGCGGCGGGCCGTATCTGTTCGGCGAACTGTCCCTGGCCGACCTCGCCTTCGTGCCGGTGGCGTGCCGCATCGTGTCGCACCGGCCTTCGCTGGGCGGCTGGCCGTTGTCGCAGGCGTGGTGCGGGCGCCTGCTCGCGCGCCCCGCCGTGCGCGAATGGCTGGACCAGGCGCGCGCGCTGCCGGTCGTCGTGCTGGCCGACTATCACGCAGTCGACTGAGCACAACGCACCTGAATTCCGCCATCACGCGAAGCGGGCTGAACGTTTCATCAATCGGCAATCAGACGTTCACTGTTCTTTAGCGTCGTCATCGCCACCATGCCGCCAGTTTTTTCGACAGGGGCATGAAAGGTGTCGAACATGCAGGTCAATGTCTTCGTGGTGGGACAGAACGAAGGTTTCGTGGTGGCGCCCCATGGCGTGCCGCTGCCCAACGATGAAATGGATGCGCTGGGCGAAGTACGGTTCGGGTGGTCGGTCGACAGCGACCACGTCGTGCCGAAGCTGGACTGGATGGGGATCGTCAAGGACATCGACGCGCGCGGTTACAGCATCGTGCCGCACGGCGACGTCGGCGGCCTGCTGGGCCTTCCGCAGCACGAACTGGGCGCGGTCTATCCCGAGCGCCACATCCGCTACGCCGCCTGATCGGCAGGCCCGCGTCTCGCCTTGCGCGACGCGGGCCGGGTAGAGTGCGGACAGTCCCGTCCGTTCCCGCATTCCGTCCATGTCGAAAATCGCCAAGTCCGCGTCCAAGGCCCGCACGGCCTATGTGTGTTCCGAATGCGGCGCCGACCACAGCAAGTGGCAGGGACAGTGCGGGGAATGCGGCGGCTGGAACACGCTGAGCCAGTTCGTCGTCGAACCGGCGAAGGCCGGCGCCAGCGTCGCGGCGAGCCGTCGCGGCAGCTGGGCGGGCAAGACCGATGCGCCGGCCGTCACCGCGCTGAGCGAGGTGCGCCACACCGAGGAAGACCGCGTCAGTACCGGCATCGGCGAATTCGATCGCGTGCTCGGCGGTGGCCTGGTGCACGGCTCGGTCGTGCTGGTGGGCGGCGATCCGGGCATCGGCAAATCCACGCTGCTGCTGCAGGCCATCAGCAAGATGGCCGGCACGCTGCCGGGCCTTTACGTCACCGGCGAGGAATCGCTTTCGCAGGTCGCCGGCCGCGCCGCGCGCCTGGGCGTGCCCGTCGATGGGGTGCATGCGCTGGCCGAAACCGGCGTCGAACGCGTGCTCGAACATGCATCGAAGATGCGACCGGGCCTGATCGTCGCCGACTCCGTGCAGACGCTGTGGACCGAGGAACTCAGCGCCGCGCCCGGTTCGGTGAGCCAGGTGCGTGAGAGCGCCGCGCGCCTGGTGCGCTATGCGAAGGAAACCGGCACCGCCGTGTTCCTGGTCGGCCACGTCACCAAGGAAGGCGGCATCGCCGGTCCGCGCGTGCTCGAACACATGGTCGACGCGGTGCTGTATTTCGAAGGCGAAAGCGGCAGCCGCTTCCGCGTGCTGCGCGCGTTCAAGAACCGCTTCGGCGCGGTGAACGAGCTGGGCGTATTCGCGATGGGCGAGAAGGGCCTGCGCGAAGTACCGAACCCGTCGGCGATTTTCCTTTCCGGCAGCGAGCGCCCGCAGCCGGGCAGCTGCGTGATGGTCACGCGCGAAGGCACGCGGCCGTTGCTGGTGGAAGTGCAGGCGCTGGTCGATGCCTCGCCGCTGTCGAACCCGCGCCGCGTCGCGGTCGGCATGGAAGGCAACCGCCTTGCGATGTTGCTGGCGGTGCTGCATCGCCATGGCGGCATCGGCGTGGGCGACCAGGACGTGTTCGTGAACGTCGTCGGCGGCATCCGCGTGCAGGAAACCGCAGCCGATCTTCCCGTGCTGCTCGCCGTGCTGTCATCGCTGCGCGACCGGCCGTTGGCCGAACAGACCATCGCCTTCGGCGAAGTCGGTCTGTCCGGCGAGATCCGCCCGGTGCCCAATGGCGAGGAGCGCCTCAAGGAAGCCGCCACGCACGGCTTCAAGCGCGCGATCGTGCCGAAGTCCAACGCGCCGCGCACCGGTCGCGTCGGGGATATGGAAGTGATCGCGGTGGAGCGGTTGGCGGATGCGCTCGAACGCGCGTGATGCCTACGCTTCGATCGCTTCCCCGAACGCCAGCATCCCGGCCCGCGCGTCGTCGCTGAGCGCCGCGCGCATGCGCGCTTCGTCGATGCACCGCACCGCCCAGCGCGGCGCGACGCCGGGCGAACGCGCGTCGAGGGTGCAGATCGCAAGGAAGTAGCGCGGGCCCGGCCCGGCGGCGTACCAGAGCGAATCGAAGTGCGCCGGACCCGCGCGCGCGCGGATTTCCGGATCGTCCTGGTCGAGCTGGTAGGCGATTTTCACCACCGTCAGCGATTCGCCCATCACAGGCCCCGCCGGCGTGGGAAACGCCAGTGCGTCGAATGCCGCCTGCAATCGCATGGCATCGCGTTGCACGCTCATCCGGTGCCACAGCACGACCCAGCCCGCCAACGCCGTCGAAACGACGACGGTTCCGAGCCAAATCACGATGATCCAGCGTGCGGCGCCCATGGGCGCAACCTTACGCGCACGATGTGTGCGCGCGGCGAATGCGCGTTCAGTCACACCGCGAACACGACGGTGCGATGCCCGTTGAGCAGGATGCGGTCGTCCAGCCAGTAACGCAGCGCCTGCGCGAGCACGCGGCGCTCGATGTCGCGACCGATGCGGATGAGGTCGTCGGGCGTGTCGTGGTGGCTCACGCGCTGCGTGTCCTGTTCGATGATCGGGCCTTCGTCCAGGTCGGCGGTGACGAAGTGCGCCGTCGCGCCGATCAGCTTCACCCCGCGTGCGTGCGCCTGGTGGTACGGGCGCGCGCCCTTGAAGCCGGGCAGGAACGAGTGGTGGATGTTGATGCAGCGCCCGGCGAGCGTGCGTGCCAGTTCCGACGACAGCACCTGCATGTAGCGCGCGAGCACGACGAGCTCGGTGCCGGTGTTTGCGATCAGCGATGCGAGTTCGGCTTCCTGTTCGTGCTTTCGGCCTTTCTCGACCGGCAGGTGGTGGAACGGGATGCCGTCGAAATCCAGGTGGCGGTAGGTTTCGCGCGGATGGTTGGCGACGACGGCGGTGATCGCCATCGGCAACTCGCCGATGCGCCAGCGATAGAGCACGTCAGCCAGGCAATGGTCGAACTTCGATGCGAGCAGCATCACGCGGCGCGGCTCGTTGCGATCGCGCAGCGACCATTCCATGCGGAAAGCCCGCGCCAGCGCGCCGAAGCCTTCGCGCACCTGCGCCAGCGATTCCGGCGCGAGCGCGAACACGGTGCGCATGAAGAAGCGATCGGTCTCGCGATCGTTGTACTGCTGGGCTTCGAGGATGTTGCCTTCGAAACGCAGCAGGTGGCCGGTAACGGCGTTGACGATGCCCGGGCGGTCCGGGCAGGAGAGGGTAAGGACGTAGTGGGGCATCGTGGCGAGGGCGCGATCCGTTGCCCGTTACAACGCACTGCGCGCTCGCAGCCGGCCCCCGCAAAAAAAAGGGCCGGTTTCCCGGCCCTTCTCTTCGTGACGGCGATCAGTGCCCGCCGGCCGCCGCGGCCCCGCCGCCGCCGGTCTTCGCCGCGAACGGCGGCTTGGCGAACCAGACGAACGCGATCACCACCAGGAACAGGATGCCCAGCAGGTGGAAGATCTCGTTGAAGCCGATCTGCACCGCCTGCTGCGAGATCATCTGGTTCATCACCACCGCGCCGCGCTGGAGGTCGCCCTGGCCGAGCGCAGTCACGGTCTGGAGCATCGACGGATCGTGCGCGCCGATGTTTTCCGTCAGGCGCGCGTGGTGGATCGTCGCGCGCTGGTTCCACGCCCACGTCGTCAGCGACGCCGCGAAACTGCCGCCCAGCGTTCGCACGAACGTCGCAAGGCCCGAGCCCGCGGCGATCTCGTGCGGTTCCAGGTCCGACAGCAGGATCGTCAGCACCGGCATGAAGAACAACGCCACGCCCAGGCCCTGCCATAGCTGCACTTCGGCCACGCGTGCGAAGTCCACGTCGAGGGTGAAACTCGAACGGTAGAAGCTGGTGGCCGCCATCACGATGAAGGCGAACGACGCCAGCATGCGCAGGTCGAACTTCGATGCGTACTTGCCCACCAGCGGCGTCAGCAACACCGGCAGGATGCCGATTGGCGCGCTGGCGAAGCCGGCCCAGATCGGCGTGTAGCCCAGGTTGCGCTGCAACCACAGCGGCACCAGCAGGCCGACGCTGAAAAACGCCGCGTACGCCATCACCATCGCCGCCGTGCCCGCCGCGAAATTGCGGTGGCGGAACAGGCGCAGGTTGACGATGGGATCCTTCTCGGTGAGTTCCCAGATCACGAACACCGCCAGCGCGATCACCGCCACGATGGTCAGCCACACGATCTTGGTCGAGTTGAACCAGTCCTCGTCGTTGCCGAGATCGAGCATGATCTGCAGCGCGCCCACGCCCAGCACCAGCGTCGCCAGGCCGATGTAGTCCATCTTCGGCTTCTCAAGTCGCTCCGGACGGTCCTTGAGCTGCCGTCCGACCACGATGCTGGAGAAGATGCCGATGGGCACGTTGATGAAGAAGATCCACTCCCAACTGTAGTTGTCGGTGATCCAGCCGCCGAGGATCGGGCCCGCGATGGGCGCCACGACGGTCACCATCGCCAGTAGCGCGATGGCTTGCCCTCGTTTGTGCGCTGGATAGATCGAGATCAGCAGCGCCTGCGTGACCGGATACATCGGGCCCGCGACGAAACCCTGCAACGCGCGCGCGGCGACGAGCAGGCCCATCGAGTTGGCCAGGCCGCACAGCAGCGAGGCGATCACGAAGGCGAGCGTCGCCCAGGTGAACAGCTTGCGTTCGCCGAAGCGGCGCGTCATGAAGCCGGTGAGCGGCAGCGCAATGGCGTTGCTCACCGCGAAGGAGGTGATGACCCACGTCGCCTGGTTCGTGCTCGCACCCAGGTTGCCCGAGATGGTCGGCAGCGAGACGTTGGCGATGGTGGTGTCGAGCACCTGCATGAACGACGCCAGCGCGAGGCCGACGGTCGTCAACGCGAAATTGGGCGGACGGAAGGCAGCCTTGGGCGGTTCCGGCGTGACCGGAAGGCCCATTTCCTCTTCCTGTTGCGCGATGGTGGACATGGCGTCGTCTGGGAGGTGTGCGACGCGTCCGGATTCGACGCGTCGTGGGAAGAAGGGCCGTCATTCCCGCTTGGCGGGAATCCTGCGACGTTCGGGGGAGGGATCGGTCGGCAGGCCCCCGCTTTCGCGGGGATGACGGCAAAGACGGTGGAGCGGTGAAGCGTGTGCCGCGCGGCGCGTGGCGCGCTGATTTGCGCGCCTGCACATCGGCACCTGCATCAGCCGTGGCGCGTGCCCGGCAGGTTTTCGCGGATGACCTTGTCGATCAGCTCGTTCGCATCGTTGAGCTGCTTCTCGTACGCGGTCGTGGTGAACAGCGGCTTGTCGTCCTTGCGTGCCGCGGCGAGCACGGCACCATCCTGGTCGCGCACGGTGACGTCGACCGAGGTGCTCAGGCCCAGGCGCAGCGGATGTTCGGCGAGCTGTTTGGGCTCCACCTCGATGCGCACCGGAACGCGCTGCACGATCTTGATCCAGTTGCCGCTGGCGTTCTGCGCCGGCAGCAGCGAGAACGCGCTGCCCGTGCCCATGCCGAGCGCGACGACCTTGCCGTCGTACTCGACATCGCCGCCGTACAGGTCGGCGTGCACCTTCACCGGCTGGCCGATGCGCATCTTCGCCAGCTGCGTTTCCTTGAAGTTCGCCTCGATCCACAGCTGTTCCAGCGGAACGATGGTCATCAGGTTCACGCCCGGCTGCACGCGCTGGCCCAGCTGCACCTGGCGCTTTGCGACGTAGCCCGATACCGGCGCGACGATCGCGGTGCGCTGCAGGTTCAGGTACGCCTGGCGCACCTGCGATGCGGCGGCGGCGACCTGCGGCTGCGTACCGACTTCGGTGGCATCCACCAGCGCACGGTTGCGCGAAAGGTTGCCGCTGGACGCACGCAGGCCGGCTTCGAGCACTGCCAGTTCGTTGCGCGAATGCGCGAGCTCTTCGGCCGACACCGCGCCGTTGCCGACGAGGCCTTCGCGACGCTTCAGGTCGGCGCGCGCACGCGCGACCTGCGCTTCGCGCGCGGCGAGATCGGCCGCACCCGCATCGACGGCGCTGTACAGGCCGCGCACCTGGCGCACGGTGTTGGCGAGGTTCGCGATGGCCTGGTCGTAGGCGACCTGCGCATCGTTCGGATCCAGGTGCACCAGCGGCTGGCCGGCTTCGACCTTCATGCCGTCGTCGGCGTCGATGCTCACGACCGTGCCCATCGTCTGCGGGACGATGCTGACGACGTTGCCCTGCACGTATGCGTCATCGGTGTCTTCGTGATAGCGCGCGACCAGCAGGTGCCACGCGAGCCAGCCCATGCCGGCAAGGCCCGCGACGGCGGCCAGGGTCAGCAGTGCCTTCTTGCGCTTGCCGTTGGATTGCGGCGCGGTCGTCGCTGCGCCCTTGGCGTTCGGATTGGGTTCGGTGGTCATGGCGTGGAGGCCTTGGCGATGTCGGAATCAGAGGTAGTGTTCGAAGCAGGAGACGTCAGGACCAGGCCGCCGCCGAGCGCGCGGTCGAGGTCGATGGACGCGGCCAGTCGCTGCGCGCGCAGCACGGTCAGCTGGCGATCGCTGTCGAGCAGCGGACGCTGTGCGGCGAGCACGTCGAGCTGCGTGCCCAGGCCCGCCTTGTAGCGCTGCGTCGCGATGTCCCACGCACTGCGTGCGGCATCGCGCGCCTGCGTGGCCGAGGCGATCTGCCCGTCGAGCGAGCGCGCCGCATGCACGGCATCGGCGACTTCGCGCAGGGACGCGACCAGCGACTGGTTGTAGTTCGCCACCGCGAGGTCGTAGCTCGCATCGCTGTTGGCGAGGTTGCTGCGCAGGCGACCGCCGTCGAAGATCGGCAGGTTGAGCGCCGCGCCGCCCAGCAGTTGCAATGCGTCGCCGCTGAAGATGTCGCCCAGGTTGCCGGCGCCCACGGCGAGCGCGGGCAATGCGACGAGGTTGACGCTCGGATAGAACGCGGCCTTGCTCGCCTTGATGCCGTGCTGCGCGGCTTCCACGCGCCAGCGGGCGGCGACCACGTCGGGACGATGACCGAGCAGTTCGCTCGGCAGCACCGACGGCACCGTGGGCGTTGCGGCCTGCAGGATCGATGGGCGCGCGATGTCGCGACCGCGGTCCGGGCCCTTGCCCAGCAGCGCGGCGATCGCGTTGCGCGTGACTTCGATCTCGTGCTCGCTGGCCTGCATCTGCAGCTGCGCGCTCGCGACGGCGCTTTCGGCGTTGCGGATCTGCAACTGGTTGTCGAGTCCGGCGGCGACGCGCTGGCGACCGAGCGAAAGCAGGCTGCTCGCGCGATCGAAGTCCGCCTTCGCCACATCGTTCGCATCGAACGCCTGCGCAAGCGCGACGTAGGTGCGCGCGATGTTGGACGACAGCGTCAGCCGGGCGGCCTGCGCCTCGACTTCCGCCGCGTGGGTCTGCCCGACGGCGGCCAGCCACTTGGCCTTCTCGCCGCCCCACAGGTCGAAGGTGTACTTGAACGTCACCCCGAGCATGGCGATGTCCTGATAGGAACCGCCGAGCGGCGGAGCCGCGAGGGTTTCAGGAAGCTGGATGCCCACGTACTGCGCGCTGCCGCTGAGCGTCGGCTTGCGGGCCGCATCGGCCAAGCCGGCCTGCGCGACGGCCTGGCGCACGCGTGCGTCGGCGGCGTCGAGGCTCGGCGTGCCTTGCAGCGCTTCGCCGATCAGCGCGTTGAGCTGCGCATCGCCCAGCGTCGTCCACCAGTCCTGCTTGGGGAACGCGGCCTCGGACACGGTGGCGCCGGAGAGCGAACGCTGCGTCTGCAGACTGTCCGCATCGAGGGGGCGGCCTTCCGGCGCCAGCCCGCGCGAACTCGCGCAGCCGGCGAGGATCAGCGCACTCGCGAGCGCAACCGTCAAGGACGAGGCGACCTTCGAAGACACGGGCTTCAGCCCGCGGAGCGGGCGAGGGTAGGAATGGGCCATGGTCAGGTGTCGGAAAGGGAAAGGTTGTCGCGGACCTGTTCGAGCATCCGCGTGAGCTGCTCGCGTTCTGTATCGGACATGCCCTGCATCGCGCGCTCGCGCACGCGCTGGCCGCACTGGTTCACGTCCAGCCACATCGCGCTGCCGGCGTCGGTGAGGTGGATGTTCACGGCGCGACGGTCGGCCGGATCGGCTTCGCGCGCCACGAGCCCGCGCGCTTCGAGCTTGTCGAGCAGGCGGGTCATCGCGCCGGGGTTCAGCTCGGCGGCGCGGGCGAGGTCGGTCACGCCGTGCGGCCCATCGGACAGCTTCTTCAGCGCGATGTACTGGCTGAAGGTCAGCTCATGCCCGGCGGCGGACAGTTCGTGTTCCATGCGCGACCACATCGCGTCGCGGACCTGCCGGAAAAGCAGGCCGAGCGTGGAGCCGCTGCACGGATGAATGGGGCGGGGTGTGGACATGGGAGCGAATCTTGTTCGCCCGGGCAATATTTGTCAATGCAAATATTGTTTCAGCAACTGAAACGCGCCGTTGCGGGCACGAGGATTGGCTGAATGGGGGTTACCCCTCTCCCGTGGGGGATGAGGTGGGCGGGCAACGAGGCGACCCAGGTGAACG
>Ga0102593_1000955_pt1 | contig 34545 bp, 34 predicted proteins | sample AraplaCol_mMS_r2_2_FD_76862 | JGI IMG/M metagenome (GOLD analysis project Ga0102593, IMG submission 76862) | Arabidopsis root microbial communities from North Carolina, USA - plate scrape MF_Col_mMS_r2 (SPADES assembly) (version 2) | ecosystem: Host-associated > Plants > Roots > Endosphere...
CATCTACATCGCGCAGCCGCCTCTCTACAAGGTGAAGGTCGGCAAGGAAGAGCAGTACCTGAAGGACGGCCCAGCGCTCGATTCGTTCCTGCTCAAAGTGGCGCTGAAGGACGCGAGCATTGATACCGGCGGCCCCAACTCGACAACCCTGAGCGGCGACACCCTGGCCGAACTGGCGCGCAAGCACCAGCTGGCCGAAGCCGTAATTGCACGCCTGCGCAACTTCATGGATGCGGAAGCCCTGCGCGCCATTGCCGACGGCGTGGCGCTCGACCTCGACACCACGCCCGCGGCCGAGGCCTCCGCCGTCGCGCTGCAGGCCAAGCTGCGCGAGCTCAACACCACCGGCGTGCCGGCCGAAGTGAGCAGCGAGTTCGACGCCCGCACCGACAAGCCGCTGCTGCGCATCAGCCGCCGCCACCACGGCAACATCAAGAGCAGCGTGCTCACCCAGGACTTCGTGCACGGCGCCGACTATGCTGCGCTAGCAGAAGCCGCCAACACCTTCCGCAACCTGCTCAGCAGCGAAGGCGCCACCGTCCGCCGCGGCGAAGGCGAACGCGCCAAGGAAGAAAAGGTGGCCGACTTCCGCATAGCCATGAAGTGGCTCATCGGCCAGGCCGAAAACGCCACCTCGCGCCAGCGCTACAAGGGCCTTGGTGAAATGAACCCCGCCCAGCTGTGGGAAACCACCATGGACCCGACCGTGCGCCGCCTGCTGCGCGTGCAGATCGACGACGCCATCGAGGCGGACCGTGTGTTCACGATGCTGATGGGCGATGAGGTGGAGCCGCGGCGCGAGTTCATTGAGCAGAACGCGTTGCGGGCGGCGAATATCGACGTTTGACGGCGGCGGCGGCGACGAGGATCAGCGGCAGCCCAGCCGGAACTGTTGGTTCCGCGCCTGCTGCCTCTCATCCCGCAAGCGGTCTTGCGCGGTAATCCCTTGCGGTTGCCGCGCCCTGAGGTCGATAGACTTGACGTATGCATCGAGCGCGCTGCACTGATCCTTCGGCGTCGTGCCGCCCGCGCCCTCCTGAGCCACCTGGCGTTCATACGCCTGCTGCTGCGCCACGAGCGCCGCGTTGTTCCGATTCGATGCCTCCCGCGCCTCGGCGCTCATCCCATCCGCCAGATTCAGATCACGCCGCAGCCGAACCGTTGTGGCGACAGAGCCAGCCGGGCAGGGGCCATCCGAATAGGCGGCCTTGCCTGAAGCGCTCACGCACTTGGTGACCTCGACTGTGCTTGGTGCGACAGAATTTCCCGGTCGGACCGCAGGCGGGCGCGGTGCTGGGACAGGCTCTATCGTCGGCGACGGAACTGGTTGGGAAGGCAGCGCAACAGGCGCTTTCGGCCGGACCGCGGCACGTTGCGCCAGCAGCCATTCAGCGCCGCGATAAAGCCCGAACAACAGCAAGGCCGACAGCGCGATCCACGTCGCCCAATGGCGCTGTCGCGTGGGGCGCAGGCTGCGCTCCCATTCCGTCATCGCGTTGCGGCTGTCGTGCAGCGGGTCGCGATGGTCGGAATTCATGAAGGCCGAGTATCTCCGCTCCGCCGTCTTTTGCGCCAACGAAACGGCGACGAATGGCCCGGCTGCGCAGGCCGATCAGCTGTGGCTCAGATCGACCGGTGCACCCGAGGGCCGCCCTTAGTGCCTTGCACCATCCGCGCCACCTTGGCGAGGCCGCCTGTGCCGCTGGCCGCACGGCCAACCAGGGCGCCGCCGGCCGCGCCCGCCAGCACGCGGCGCATCAGCGAGCGGCTGCTTCCCGCCTTCAGCAGCAGCAGGAGGCCTGCGCCAAGCACAGCCAGGTGCTCGCCCGGAATGCCGCGGCGCTGGGCGTCCATCTTCTTGAGGGACTCGATCTTCGATCCGATGGTCATTGAAAGCTCCTTTTCTGTACGAACTTCTTCATAACCAAGCGGGGTTTGCACCGCTGTAGGTACGGGTCACATGCACCGCGTCGGATCGAGCGCACAACCACGGCTTATCAGGGTTTTCATAGGTGAGAGGGCGCAAAACGGCTCAGACACCCGTCACACAATCTTCACGAGCTATTAAAACAATAGCGTTCAACGACTCGCCGAGGATCGTTCCTCGTAAACGCTATATCTAGCCCGACTCTTGCTAAGCAAAATCCTCGACGGATTTCACGTCACCCATGATCGAGGACATCGAAGCAATGAACCTTATGCGTCTCCGGCAGCCGATGGCTGCATTGGTACTGGGCGGCACAGCAGCATTCTTCTTGGGCGCGATGACCACATCGGCCCACGCGTTCTCCAACCCGCCCATCCAGATGGCGCAAGGCGTCGAATACATGTGCGGCGGCACGAGCAAGGACGAAGCCGCGTTCATGCAGATGGTCTCGCCGCGTTGGTCGGCCACCCTCGAATTCGGTGTCAACGACGGCGCGCAAAAGGGCAGTTTCCCGGCGCGGGCGGCCGTGCAGGTGCGCGAAAGGTACACGGGCCGCCCGGTAATGGAAGCGCAGTCTCAAGGGCCCTACATGCTCGCGCGGCTCGACCCGGGCGCGTACGACGTGAACGTCACGCTCGGCGGCCTCACGATCACACAGTCGCTGACGGTCATTGCCGGCGCGCCCGCGCGTGCCGTGTTCATGTGGCCGTCTAATTTCGATATGGCCTCGGTGCTGCCGCCCGCGCCGCAAACGCAGGCGCTCGCGCGGACCTCCGGCGTCCGCTGACGCATTCTTCCCCCGGCTCGGTGCCGGGCCGGGATCCTTGTTAAGCCTTGTCTAAGCCGTGCGCCGCACAGTGGCGCCGTGGTGTTTCGCCACGCAGGCAAGAAAGAAAGCAAAGGATCCAGACCATGACGTACTCTCGCAATTCATCGCGCAGCCGGCCCAGAGCGGCGGCCGCCACCACGCTGTGCGGCGCCGCTCTTCTCTTTTTCGCGGCACTTTCTTCGGCGCATGCCACGGTAAACCCACCGATCCGCATGACGCATGGCATTGAATACATGAGCGGCGGCATCGGCAGCGACGAGGCCCAGCTGATGGAAACGGTGTCACCGCGCTGGCCGGCCACTTTCGAATTCGCCATCAAGGACCACAAAGGGGCCGATTTCGCATCGGACGTTCGCGTGACGGTGCGCGACTCCAATGGCACGGTGCTGCTCGACCACGTCGCCTCGGAGGGACCGTTCATGGTGGCCCGCCTCGAGCCCGGCACTTACGAAGTGGAGGCTCGCTTGCGCGGAAACACGCTCAAGCAAACACTGCGGGTAGCCTTCGGAATGCCCGCCAAGATGACATTTCTATGGCCCGAGGGCACCGACATGGCTTCATCGGGCACGCGCTCGGTGCATTAAGTTACATATCGCTCAATCCGGTAGCCGCGAGCGGCGCTTCAAATTTCCGAGTCCAGATCGGCTGTGACGCCCGCGATCCCGGCGCAGTGCGCTATAGATAAAATAGCATTACTTCTGCCAAGCGCCGCCTTGAATGCACGGCATGCGCCTTGCAGGTGCCTTGTCCCGGGTCTCATCCCGTCCCCATTGCCTTCATGCCGATACGTTCCCTGAGCGTTCTCACCGTGCTTTTGCATGCCTACATGGCGATGCGCCTGCTGCCCGCGTTGGCCATGCTCACGCCAGCGTGGCCGCTCGCGCTCGCCGCCCTCGTCATCTCGGCCATCACCATTCCGATGCCCTTTGCCTCCCGCCGCATTGCTGCAAACGCCACGCTGGGCAACACGCTCAAGTGGGTCGGCCTGATCAGCATGGGCTGGTTCTCGTCGATGTTCGTGCTGACGGTGGCGCGCGATGCAGGCCTGCTGATCGCCTGGCTGGCCAGTACCTTGGGCGGGCTGCACGTGCGCTGGGACACAGGGCTGCCGTGGAGCGCGCTGGCGGTGCTGGTCCTGGCCACGCTCACTACGCTGATCGGTTTCATCAACGCCCGCCGCACCGCGAGCGTCAAGCGGGTCGACATTCCGATCCGTGGGCTGCCGACAGCGCTCGAAGGCTTCACCATCGCGCAGCTCAGCGACATCCACGTCGGTCCGACCATCAAAAGCGCCTACATCCAGCGCATCGTCGATGCGGTGAACCGGCTCGGCGCCGACGCCATCGCAATCACGGGCGACCTGGTGGACGGCAGCGTGGCCGAGCTGCGCGAGCACATCGCGCCGCTGGCGGGCCTGCGAGCGCGGCACGGTACTTTCGTCGTCACGGGCAACCACGAGTATTACGCCGGGGCCCACGCATGGATCGCCGAGCTGCGCCGGCTGGGTTTGAAGGTGCTGCTCAACGAGCACGTGGTGCTGCAGACGCGCAACGTGCGCGGCGCGCAGAACGACGAAGAACTGTTTGAAAGCCAATTGGTGCTGGCCGGCGTGACCGACTACACCGCGGGGCATTTCGATGCCGCACACCAAAGCGACCCCCACCTGGCGCTGTTCGATGCGCCGCCGCTGGTGCACACGCGGGTGCTGCTTGCGCATCAGCCGCGCAGTGCGCCCTTGGCCGCCCAGGCGGGCTACCAGCTGCAGCTGTCGGGCCACACGCATGGCGGCCAGTTCTTTCCGTGGAACCTGTTCGTGCCGATGCAGCAGCCCTTTACAGCGGGCCTGCATCGGCTGCACGACACATGGATCTACGTGAGCCGAGGCACCGGCTACTGGGGCCCGCCGAAGCGCTTTGGCGCGCCTTCAGAGATCACGCTGCTGACACTGGTGACGGCACTCAACTGAAGAAGAACAGGTGCGCGTTCAGTCGCGCAGTTCGGCCAGGCGGCGGGCGTTCGAGGTGGCGGCCGCATGGATCGGCTTCAGCCCCCTGCGCGCGATGCGCACCGCCGCACCCGACAGCAGGCTGGCCGTGCCCGCCGCACGGGCAGTGGCCCGCATGAAATCGTCGCTGCGCACGGCGGCTTGCGCCGGCGTGATGCTGCCTGCCATCGAGAAAAAAGCGCCTGCGCTTTGAAACCATTGCTGTAGCGCGCGGTTCGCGAGGGCGACCTGGCTGCTGTGCCACTGCTTGGCCATGGCCACGCCGGATTCGCCCGCCGCAGCGAGTTTTTCATCGCCCATGAGCTGGAACTCGGCGAGGTCGGCTGCGCTGGGTGCAAGCCCCGCCTTGGCGATGCGCTCGGTGCGCATCTGGATGACGGAGCCGGAAGACAACAGCATCTCGTGGGTCTTGAGAGCCAGGTCGACCCACAGCATCAAGGGGCTGGCCAGGCGGACGACAGAGGTGAGGGACGACATGGGAGCGAGCAATCTGTGGGATGGACGAACACCACTATAGGCGCCTGCCGGGATGATTTGCTGCACTGCAGCAAAGTTGAAGCCATTTTGTTGAACAAGTCCTACCTTTTGACACGGAATTAGCCTCCGCAAAAACCCGGCAGCGGGCTGCACAGTAATTTCCTTTGCTCAGTCGCAGCTCAAAAAAATCATGAAGAAACAAGGCTCCGCCTTCCTTGGGATCGCGGTGCTTGCGGGCCTTTCGTGCCTGCCGGGCACCGAAGCTCATGCGTTTGAAGACAGCGCACGCGGCATCTACTTCGAGGGCGGTCGCGCACCGCACGGCGACAAGGGCGCCAGCAATTCGGCCACTGTCGGCGTCACGCTGCCCTGGTCGCTGCGCCAGCCGGTCCATGAAGGCGCACTGACCTCCTACTGGGACCTTTTCGCCAGCCATTGGCGCGGGCCCGCAATCGATGATGGCGCGCACAGCTACACGCAGATCGGTGCGATCTACACCTGGCGCTATCGCTTCAACGGCGGAAGCTCGGCGTGGTTTGCCGAAGCGGGCGTAGGCGGCACCTTGATGGACCATCTCTACAAGACGCCCGACCGCACCTTCAGCACAGCGTTCCAGTTCACCGAAGTGCTGGGCGTGGGACGCAGCTTCGGCGAGAACGGCCAGCACGAACTCACGCTGCGGCTGCAGCATTTTTCGAATGGTGGCTACAAGAAGCCCAACCCGGGCGAAAACTTCGTCCGCGTGCGCTATACCTATCATTTCTAGCGCCCGGCAGGCCCTGCCGCCCGCATGCGCCAGCGCTTTGCGCGCAGTTCCGTCACAAAGTAGGCCAGCGTGGCGATACCGAGCGGCAAGAGATAGTAGAGGCCGCGGTAGACCAGCAGCACGCCCAAGAGCCTGCCTTGCGGCACCTGGTCCGACAGCAGCGCAATGAACACCGCCTCCAGCACGCCAAGGCCGGCCGGCACGTGGGTGATGACGCCGGCCACCGCGGCCACGAGCAGCACCGCCAGCACCGAGTGGTAGGCCACCTGGCCCTGCAGCAGCACCCAGATCACGCCGCCTATGAGCGACCAGTTCAGGCAGGACATCGCCAGCTGGAGCAACGCCATCCGGAGCGCCGGAACCTTGAACGAATGGCGATGGATTCTGAAAACGTGGCCGCTGGCGAAGGCACAAAGCACCAGGTAGGCCGCGGCCAGGAGCAGCAGCACAGCGCCCAGGATGCGCAAGCCTACGTTGTCGATCCTCCATTCGGCCGGCAGCACCAGCGGCCAGAAGCAGAACACCGCGCCCGCAACCACCAGGTAACCCAGCCAGTTGGTCAGCATGCTGAAACCCAGCACGCGGGTGATGGTGCCGTTGGAAAGCCCCAGCCGCGAATAGAGGCGGTAGCGAAACGCCACGCCCCCCACCAGCGAACCCAGGTTGAGGTTGAAGGCATAGCTGATGAAGGTCACCCCCATCACGGTGCCGGCACCCAGCGGGTGCCGCGTGAGATGCCGGCCCAAGAGGTCATAGGTGCTGTAGATCGCAAAGCTGCCTGCCGCCAGCGCGCCGGCCAGCAGCAGAGTGGCCCCGGGAAGCGCGCGCATGGCGTCGAACACCTCTTGCCAGTCGATGGCACGCGCCTGGTTCACGAGCAGCCAGGCGATCAGGGCAAAGAACGCCCAGGCCGCAATGCGGCGCACCCAAGGCCACCAGGGCCGGTGCGCAAGCTTTGCGGTACCAGGGCTCATTGATCGACCTCCGTGCTCGGCACTGCGGTGCGAGCCCCCTTCGGAGCGGCCGGGCGGGAGCTCATGCCACTTCCGTCGGAGTCACGGCGTCCTCGTCTGTTTTCTTGTTCTTCTCGCGCTCGTCGCGCCTTTCGGCCAGGTCGATGGCCTCCGCGGGGGTGAGGCGGGGCACATGGCGCGGCAGCCAGCCGAGCCAGGACGGATACCAGCGCAAGAAGTGGAAGATGAAAAAGCTGCGCACCAGCCGCCAGCCGCTCCAGCCGCTCTCGAGATCGGCCTCGCCTATCTCCTTGCAGCTCTCGCGCATGAGCGTGTCCATGCGCTCCCACAGCAGCTGGTTGAAAGCCTTGTCGCGTGCGATCACGTTGGCTTCCAGGTTGAGCGACAGGCTCAGCGGATCGAGGTTGCTGGAGCCGACCGTGGTCCAGCGGTCGTCCATCAGCGCGATCTTCGCGTGCAGCGGACGGTCGCAGTATTCGTAGATGTGCACGCCCGCGTGCATCAGGTGGTGGTAAAGCATGCTCGCGGCCGTCTTGACGATCGGCATGTCGGGCTCGCCCTGCAGGATGAGCCGCACGTCCACGCCGCGCTGCGCGGCGCGGCGCAGTTCCTTGATGAGCCGGTAGCCCGGAAAGAAATACGCATTGGCAATCACGATGCGCTGGCGCGCGGCGCGGATCGCTGCCAGGTAGTGGTGTTCGATGTCGCCGGTGTGGCGGCGGTTGTCGCGCGTGACGAATATGGCTTCCACCTCGCCCACGGCTTCCCGATCGACCGGCGGCGCCTGCTTGAGGCGGCGGCGGAACCAGCGCGGCCCCTTGTCGCCAAGTGCAATGGCACGCAGCACGAACTGGTGGATCTGCGCAACGATGGGCCCGCGCAATTCCACCGCGTAGTCCTGCTTGGCCTTGGGGCCGTAGTCGAGCAGATGGTCGGCCGAATAGTTGATGCCGCCCACGAACGCGAGCTCTCCGTCGACCACCACGATCTTGCGGTGCATGCGCCGGAAAACATTCAGCCGCTGTCCAAGGATGCGCTTGCCCGGGTCGAACACCCTCATGCGCACGCCCACCGAGCTCAGCCCCTCGACGAACTCACGCGAAAGATCCGGCGAGCCGAAACCGTCGATGAGCACGTCGATCTTCACGCCGCGCTGGGCTGCCGAGCGCATGGCGGCATGCAGTTCCAGCCCCACCTTGTCCTCGAACAGGATGAAGGTTTCGATGATGACCTCGCGCTTGGCTTGGCGAATGGCATCGAACACGCGCGGAAAGAATTCCTCTCCGTTCTCGAGCAGCGCAATGCAATTGCCGCCGACCCAGCGGCCTCCGCTATCCATGGCGGCCACCTTCAGTGCCCGTCGGTGCAGGCGATGGGCGTCGCGGCGCGAAGAAGTGAACTGCGCGGAACATGGGCGTAGTCCATCTTCAAAGGTCGATGTTCGCCACCAGCGGCGCATGATCCGACAGGTGCGACCACGGCTTGCGCGGCAGCACCACCGGCTCGTGCACGCCCGCGTTGCGCACATAGATGCGGTCGAGCGACAGCAGCGGAAAGCGCGACGGAAACGTCTTGGCAGCCGCGCCGTTCGCATGCAGAAACACCTCGCGCAGCGCAGCGCCTTCTTCGAGCACCCGGTGCGCACGGCCGCGCCAGTCGTTGAAGTCGCCCGCGACCACCAGCGGCGCGTCGGGCGGCACTTCGTCGCGCACGATGTGGCAGAGCAGCTCCAGCTGCTGCTGCCGATGCGCCTCGGCCAAGCCCAGGTGGGCGCAGATCGCATGGACGTCGACCGTGCGGCCCGGGAGGCGCAACACGCAGTGAAGCAAGCCGCGCTTTTCCGGACCGGCCACCGACACGTCGTGGTTGCGGTAATGCACGATCGGAAACTTCGACAACACCGCGTTGCCGTGATGCCCTCTCGGATACACCGCGTTGCGGCCGTAGGCGAACTGCGGCCACATGGTGTCGGCCAAAAATTCGTAGTGCGGCGCCTCGGGCCAGTTGTTCACCTTGCGCGAGTGGCGCGAATGGGTGCCGAGCACCTCCTGCAGAAAGACCACGTCGGCGCCCACCGTGCGCACAGCGTCCCGCAGCTCCGGAAGAATGAACTTGCGGTTGAGCGCGGTGAATCCCTTGTGGGTGTTCACCGTCATGACCTTGAGCGAGGTCGGCGCCGCTGCGGGGAGTGGAATCGGGGAAGAAGACATCGGTCTTCTGGTTGTACGTTGCCGCGCCGCCGGCGCCTGTAGGAACGCGCCACCTTCTTCGCTGCCTTTCGCGCGCGGGCGGCCAACTCCTACAGGCAGGCCTTCCGCACCCTCACATCGCGGTCACTGGGCGGCTCCTACGGTGATTTCAGGCCGCAGGAATCGGCCGCTCCGCCATCCGCTCTCGATCTCCTCGAGACAAGCAAAAAGGAAGCACCATGAAGCAAGGACTCTTTCACGCGACGCTGCTGGCCGGCCTGATGGCCACCGCCGGCGCCGCCATGGCCCAAGCCACCTCGATCCCCGCCCAGCCCGACCCGTCCGTGGGCGGGCAAGCCAGCACGCAGACCCCCTCCGGCGTGCCCAACCCGCCGCAGCGGCCCGACAACACCATGCCCGTTTCACGCGAGGCCGTGAAGGCCGAGGCACGCGCCCACAACCGCAACAACGCCAACAACCCGGTGCCAAAGGGCGAAGCCACCACCACCGTGAACGCCCAGCCCAATGCCATGCCGCAGCCGACGGGCGAGATGTCACGCGCCGAAGTGAGCCAGCAGGCCCGCAAGGCCAAGCCCCGGTTCGGCAACCCGGGTGAACGGCCGGACGTGCCGACGAATCCGACGGAAAGGACCGGCACGCCTCAATAAGCTAAGCGCTTGTACGAAGAAAGCCCGCGATGCACGAGGCATCGCGGGCTTTTTATTTACCGTCTGCGCGGTTCAGCGCGCCGTTCGCTCAGCTCTTGGCGGGCGCTGTCGAAGGGTGCCCGTCAGGGCCGCCATGGCCATGGTGGCCGCGATGCCCGTGCATGCCGGCATGCACCGTTTCCGCGTCGAAGGTCTTCTGCTGCTCGGGTGTCAGCGCTGCATAGAAGGTCTTGGTGGCTTCGGCGCGCTTGGCGAACCTCGCGCTGCGCTCGGCGTGGCGGGCCTGCATGCGCTCCAGGCGCTCGGGCGTGGTGAGCTTGGCAAACTCGGCGCGGTCCATGCGCGCCGGAGGGGCGCCCGCGGGCGGCTGGCTGGCCGATGCAAAGCTGGTCCACGCGCCTTCCTGTGCGGCGGTCAGCTTGAGCTTTTCCTTCAGTGCGGCCAAGCGCTTGGCGCGATGTTCCTGCATGCGCTGCATGCGATCTGCCGGGTCCATGCGCTTGTGCTGCGCCTTGTTGGCGGCGGCACCGTCGGCCTGGGCAACGGCCGCAGGCGGCGCCGAAGCGGTGGCGGGCGCGGCCGGGGCTTGTGCGAAGGCGCTCGAAGAGGCGAGGGCGGCCGAACCGAGAAGGCTGGCCCAGACGATGCGTTGGCGAAGAGAGATCATGAAAAGTGCTTCCTTTCGAAGAAGCCCGCCGCCAAGGGGCAGCAGGTGAAGCGAAGTGTGGAAGACCTCTGTATCGCCCCAGTGAGGCTGGAGTGAGCGTGCGTAAAGAATCATGAACGGCTGAGGCTGCACGCCGCCTGCGGCACGGCTATTTGGGCCGTGGAGGCTTCAGCCCGCGATCGGGCGCCTGCAGCTTGCCCGAGCGCAGTTCGCCGACCGCCAGCGCCACCGCACGGGCAGCGTTGCGCACTTCTTCCTGCACGTCTTCATTGGCGTCGAGGCTGTCGTGGCTGCTCGCATAGGGCTCGTAGTAGCCGATGTAGCGGTCGAGCCGGGCCTGCGCGCCCGCATCGATCAGGCCCATCCAGTCGAGCCAGTCCGACAGGTTGCGGCGCACGCTCTCGACGCCGGCCGCGTCGCCGTGCACCACCACGCCATAGACCCGGCCGCTCAGGTGCTTGGGATAGCCCCAGCCATCGAGTTCGAGCGCCTTGGCTTCGTCCGGCTTCTTGCCGTGGGTGCTGGTCGGGTCGGGGTTGCCGCCGTCGGCGCACACCAGCCGGTCTGCCATGAGCTTGAGCGGACTGGCCGACTGGTACCAGTGGGTGGGCGTGAACAGCATCACGCCGTGCGCGGCCACCCAGCGCTCGTAGATCTCGTTCATCCAGTCGCCGGTCTGGCGCATGGAATGGTTGGGATAGCAGCTGCAGGGCCAGTGGCACAGCGGCATGGCGGTAGACACGCAGCCTTTGCAGGGATGGATGTGCCGGCCGTACTCCGAGGTGAGCAGGCTCAGGTCGAGCACGTCCACGTCGATGGCGCAGCTTTCGAGCACCTCGCGCGCCAGCTGCACCAGCCGCCAGGTCTTGGAGATTTCGCCGGGGCAAGTGCCGTCGTTGCGCGGCGAACCGTTGACCAGCAGCACGCGCGAGCGCGTCTGGGGACTGCCCCAGGCCGCCTGCGCCGCTTCGATACGCGCCTTGGCTTCGAGCCAGTCCACCGAAAGTTCGTACTCCGGGTCGGCATAGCCAGGACCGGCCTTGCGCGTGACCGGTGCCTTGCGGCCTTCCTGGTAGGCCTCCCATGCGATGAGCTCGATGCGCTGCAATGACGCCTTCTCTGCCTCGAAGGCCGGATCGTGGAAGGGCTGCATGAAGCGCTCGTGAAACTGGTCGCGCTGCAATGTGTCGGGCGCCTGTCCCTTGCGGACACGGGGCGCTTTGGAGGTGCGAAAAGGCATGGCGACAATCTATGCGCCGCATGGCTTGCCGTAACCTGTGCGCGGCGCCGATTTTCGGTAGGCCTGCGACTACACGCAGGCACGGCCCCGGCGCTCAGCCGCCAAACTTGCCCTTCTGGAAGTCGTGCACCGCCTGCTTCACTTCTTCCTGCGTGTTCATCACGAAGGGGCCATATTGGGCGATGGGTTCGCGCAGCGGCTTGCCGGCAATCAGCAATGCCCGGGCCGGGCTGTGGTTGGTGGCGCCCGCGCGCAGCACCACGCCGTCGCTTCCAGGGTCGTTCGCAAGAATGGCCATGCGGCGCGTGGGCACCTCGCTGCCCGCGATCCACAGCGATTCGCGGTACACGTACACCAGTGCGTTGTGGTCGTCCGGCAGGGGCTGCGCAAACTCGGCGCCTGGCGGCACGGTGATGTCGAGGTAAAGCGGCTCGGTGTCCTCGCGCCGCTCGGCGCCTTCGATGCCGTGGCTGGTGCCGGCAATCACGCGCACGTGAACCCCCGCGGTGGTGGTGTATTCCGGTATTTCCTCGCTCTGGATGTCGCGGTACCAGGGCTCGCGCATCTTGTCTTTCGCGGGCAGGTTGAGCCAGAGCTGGAAGCCCTCCATGAGCCCTTCTTCCTGCTCGGGCAGCTCGCTGTGGATGAGCCCGCGGCCGGCCGTCATCCACTGCACGCCGCCGTTTTGCAGCAGCCCTTCATGGCCCGCGCTGTCGCGGTGGCGCATGCGGCCCGCGATCATGTAGGTGACGGTTTCGAAGCCGCGGTGCGGATGGCTGGGAAAGCCGCCGATGTAGTCGCCCGGGTTGTCGCTGCCGAAGGCATCCAGCATCAGGAAGGGATCGAGCCTTTTCTGCAGCGGCTGTTGCAGCACGCGGGTGAGTTTGACGCCGTCGCCATCGCTGGTGGACACACCGGCCACGATGTGGTCGATGCCGCGCGGCGTGGCAACGGGATCGGTGGGGTGGTTGGCATGATGATTTGCGTTCGTCATGCAGCCATGGTGGCACTAACGCCCAGACCGCGCCACCGGTGGGGGTGGTCCGGCGGTCAGGCGGACGCCGTCAGCGGGGCCACTGCTGCCGCTGCCAGTAGCGGTATTGCCACTGCGTAGAAAAACCGGCGCGGCGGTAGAGCGCATGGGCGGCGGCGTTGTGCGCGTCGACTTGCAGGAACACGCGTTCGAAGCCGCGGTCGAGGGCCGCTTGCGCCAGGCCGGCCAGCACGCGCCCCGCCAGGCCCCGGCCGCGCTGCGCATGCTCGGTTCGCATGCCGTGCACGCTGGCCCATCCGTGGCCGAACGCCATGGCGCCCGCAGCCACCGTGCGCTGGCCCTCGCGCACGCTGGCAAAGAGCGAGCCCTTGGCACGCGACAGCGCCCGCACGCGATGCGCGCCATCCACCGGATCGAAGCCCTCGCCAAGAAACAGCGTCGCCCAGGCCGCGTCGGGCGCAAGGTCGACATCGGCCAGCGCGGCACCGGCGGCCCCCACCTCACGCATGCGCCGCGCGGAACCGAGCTGTACGCAGGTGGGCGAATCGCCGACGTAGTGGCGCTGCTCCAGCTCTTCTTGCAGCGAGGCAAAGCAGGAAACGTCTGCCAATCGGAAGGCGGGCACGAACTGCCGGCTGTCGTAGCGGTCTTCGATGCAGTCGATCGTGCGCCCGCTGACTTCGCCGCGGTGCAGCGGAACCGCCGACCGGGCGCGCTTGACGGTGCCGTCGTCGAAGGGCAGCAGCCAGCCGTCGAGTTCTTCGATGGCAAGGGGCGACACGGCGGCAACCGTGGCGCGCTCGATGGCCTCGACTTCGTTCATGGTGCCGCCTCCGGCGCGATGTAACGAGCTGCCGCCACGCTCTTGAGCAGGGCCTCCCGCTGGTTGCGGCTGATGCCGCGCACGCTCTCGGCCACCCACTTGGTGCGGTCAGGGTCGATGCGGCCGTCGCGCCGCCATTGCTCGAGCACCGCCTGCGGCTTGTGCAGCATGGCTGCGAGCCACACGGCCTGCGCGGGTTCCAGGTTGCGCGCAGGGCGCTTGAAGTAGCGCCGCGCGGCGGCTTCGGCGCCGCACAGGTTGCCGCCCCAGGGCGCGTTGTCGAGGTAAAGCTGCAGGATGCGCGCCTTGCCCAGGGTCTGTTCCATCTCCACTGCGTAAAGCAACTCGCGCAGCTTGCGTTCGGCGGTGCGGTCGCTGCCGGTCACCAGCATCTTAGCCAGCTGCTGGGTCAGCGTGCTGGCACCGCGCTTCTGCTGGCCGTCCTTCTGGTTGTTGTCGATCGACGCGACGATTTCGGTCAGGTCGTAGCCAGCGTGGGTGAAGAAGCGCTGGTCCTCGGCCGCGATGACGGCGCGCGCCAGCCAGCTGTCGTTCGCGAGCTTCGACGGCGCCCCGCAGCTGGTGCGCGCGCCGAGCATGGCTTCGGTGCCCAGCCCTTCGACGGTGAACTGGGTGACAGTGGGAAGCACGACGAAAGTGCCTTCGGGCAGGGCAACCTGCGCGCGCACCGCCAACGTACCGCCGATGCGGGCGCGCTGCAGTTCGGGCAGGTGGGGCGCGAGCACGGCATACCAGCGGGCAATGGGCGCATCCTTGATGTCGGCGCTGAGATGCAAGCCCTTGGGCGCGAGGCGCCCTTCCCATGGACCCTGGATCACGGCCGAAGCATCGGCATTGCGAGGCGTAGCCGCGAGGGTCCCGGCCAGCGTGTTGCCGTCACGCCTGACGGTGGCGACCAGGCCTTCGACCTGGATCGGCTGCGTGCCGAGCGCTGCGACCTCCAGGCTGCAGGGTGCGCAGCGCAGCTCGAGCAGGCCGTCCGCGTCCTTCCAGGCGAAACGAACCGTGCCGAAGCGCGTGTCGAGAGAGTGGCCGTCCAGCCGCGGTGCCAGCCACGAAGACGTGGCCAGCCGCACCGCCGCGGGCACGCCGACCTGGAAGCTCAGCGGGCCGGCCTTGACGCTGGTGCTCCACTCCCCGGGCGCCGGTGCAAGCGCGAACTTGACGATCAGGAAGACGGCCAGGCACGCTGTCACCACGAGGGCAGACAGCGCATAAATCACGAATCTCAGGATCTTGTTCACACAACTCTCACAAGGGTCTCGCCACCGTGACGGCTTGCCACGGACCGCGCGACTGCCCGCTGGCCGCCGCCCAGTACCAAGCTGAAGTGTCGGTGAAAGCAGCGCCTTCGGCATCGACGATGCGCTCGCAGACGCGGAACTTTTGCACACCGTGCCGTTGCGCAACAAAACAGCGCCACAGTCGCTCCTGCGCGTCGCGTTCCAGGCGCGCCTGCTCGATGCGGAAACCCAGCGCCCGGTAGCAATCGGCCGCCGGATGCAGCATGCGCGTGGGTGTGTTCACCGCGCGCATCACGATCGTTTGCGTGCCGTCGGTCATGCGGCCGATGGCGCCGGGAAAGCGGTCGGCAAAGCGCTGCTCGACCTCGCTCAGGGCCATTGGGCGCAGCGGCGCGCCATCCCACTGCCGCGGCCACTCGTGCGATGCCGTGGCCGCCACCGGCTCCGGCGGCGTACGCACGGCCGCGGCGGTCGACCACAGCAGGCACAGCAGCATCGCGAGCGCGAACGCCGCCTTGTGGCCGATGCGATGGATGAAGTGATTAGCGAAAAAGTTTTCAAAGAACCGTGTCGACATGGCGGCCTCCGTGCGCGGTGATCAGGCCCGGGATGGGCCGGTCGGCAAATTCAGGCTCGGCGCGTGCCGGCACCATCAGGCATGCGATGCCGCCGCACACGGCGGCCAGCACCATAAGGCCGAGCAGGTTGTGCGCCCAGGGCGCGAGCGGATGGCCCGCGGCTTCGAAAGCAATGAGAATGCTGTTGCGCAGGATGTTGCCCGCCAGCACCAGCAGGCCGACCATCGGCAGCCGGCGCAGAAAGCCCCGGTCATCCTGGCGCGCCCAGAGCGCCACGGCGCAAGCGGTGAAATAGCCAAGCCACACCATCTGCACGCCCGAGCAGGGCGCATCGACGATCACCAGCCGGCCGTCGAACAAGAGGCTGCTGCCCTCGCGCGCCACGCTGAAGCCCGGCGCCAGCAACCAGCGGCTCGCCTCGGCCGTGACCACGCGAAGCGGATAGCCCGCATAGAACTGCAGCGACGACAGCAGCGGCAAGGCCAGTACCGCAAGCCCCGCCACCGGCAGCGCGGCCACGCGCCGCGGCAGGAAGGCGAGCAAGCCACAAGCCAGCGCCAGCACCGCCACCATGCCAGCGGCGAGCGGGGGCAGGGCGGGTAGCGCCCCAAGCCCCGTGCGAAGCAGCGTGGCCAGCACGGTGCCTGCGCCTGCCAATGCGAGCCAACCGAGCCGCGGCGCGGCGCGCAGTTCGCGCCGGCATTGCCATGCCAGCGCGGCCAAGGCAGCAAGCGCCAACAGGCCCAGCGGATCGTCGGAACCGTCGCGCATGCGATGGACCATCCAGGCCCAGGTCGGCGCCAGCGCGACGAACTGCAGCGCAAGCCAGCCGGCGGCCGGCGCGCGGTCGATACGAATGCCCCAGTCCACGATGCGCGGGTGACTGTGGGCAAGTGCGGCCAAAGACATTTTTGCTTCCTGTTCTTTCGTGTTCAGGCCGTGAAGCGGCGCGGATCATTGCGGCGTGCGCGGCGGCGCAGCATGGCGAGCATCGACAGCACCACCGCAATCGCGCCGAGCGTTTCCGGTTCCGGCGTGCTCGGCACCTCGGCACCGAGTGCGAGTTCGCTCACGCCTTGCGGCAAGGGCAGCGGTTGGTTCACGTCCACGCTGTTCTGCGGCGCGACGTTGCGCACCACCTTGTCCACGGCAATGAAGCTGGTGTACTGCGTCAGCAGGCTGTACTTCAGGCCGAGCTCCGTGATGCGTTCCTTGAAGGCACTGCCGCCTTCCAGCGTCTCCTGATCGCTCAGGCTCTGGATGCGATGGCGTGCCCACAGCGTGCGCAGCGCGGCCGTGTCCTGGCGCATCTGCGGATCGATGCGCAGCTCCTGGCGGTACGGGCCATTGGCGCCGCGGCCTTCGACGATCACGCGGCCGTGGGCCTTGCCGTCCGCATCCGCGCGCCACTTGCCGAACACGATCACCGGGCGTTCGCCCAGCACATCGGGCAGCGCTTGCGGCTCTACGTCATACACGTCCAGGCCCCCGAAAGTCACCTTCACGTTGGTGAGCACCGGCGACTCCACCATGCGGCGGAAGCGCGCGGCCTGCTCCGGCGCCTGGATCGGGTCGGTGATGATGAAGGGCTCGCCCATGCCGGCGCGCGCAATGCCTTCCATGAGGCTGCGGTTCACAGACGAGCCGATGCCGAAGGCGAACACATTGGCCTTGGAAAGATTCTTGCGCACCAGCTCGAAGGCTTCGCGCTCCACGCTCACGTAACCGTCGGTCACCAGCACCACGGTGCGCGACACGTTCTCTTCCTTCGGCTCTGCATAGACGCGCTTGAGCGCGGGAATAAGCTCGGTGCTGCCACTGCCGCTGTAGTTCTGGATGGTGGCCAGCGCCTGCGCTATGTTGGCTCGCGTGGCCGGCACAGACTTGGGCGAGAGCATCTTGTTGCTGCCGGAGAACAGCAGCACGTTGAAGGTGTCGCTCGGGCGCAGCCCGCCGATCAGGCGTTCGAGCACCGTCTTGGCGGTGTCGAGCGGAAAGCCGTGCATCGAACCCGAGATGTCGACCACGAAGATGTAGTCGCGCGGCGAAATGGCGCTGGCGGCCACGGCCTTGGGCGGCTCGATCATCGCGAGAAAGAAGTTCTCGGCGCTTCCGTCGGCGTTCTGCCCTTGGCCCTTGTAGAGCATCAGGCCCGATTCGATCTTCTCGCCCGCGAGGCGGTAGTCGAGCACGAAGTCGCGGTTGTCCGCGGGGCGGCCATCGGCCGTGAGCACCACGTCGGCATGGCGGTCTTCATCGCTCTTCTTCACGTCGATGGCGTGGGTGCTCGAGCGCACCTCCTTCAGGCCCATGGGCGTGTCGATGCTGGCCTTGAGCCTGAAGCTGGTGCCGGGCGCCACGCCCTCGCGCAGCGTGGGCTGCGCCACCCACTTGGCCTGGGCGTTTTCCGACTGCGGGCTGTTGTAGCGCGGACCCACCACGGTGGGAAACACGAACGCGTAGTTGCCCGACTGTGGCACCAGGAGTTCGGTGTAGCGCAGTTCCACCTTCACGTCGTCGCCGGGGAGGATGTTGGCGACGTTCATCTGGAACACGTTGGGCAGGTGCTGCTCGAGCAGCGCGGCGGTCTTGCCTTCTTTCTTGGCGGTGTCGTATTCGATCTGCGCCTGCTGCTTCTCGCGGATCTGCGCGGTGATCAAGCGGTCGGCCAGGCGCACGTTGAGGCCGCTCACCGCGGCCTTGGTCGAGCCCGGAAAAACATACTTGGCCTCGATCGCTCGCTGGCCTTCATTGCGGTAGGTCTGCGTGACGGTGACGTCGGCAATGACGCCCGAGATCTTTACCGCCACCTCGGTTCCCTTGAGCGGCAGGCGGTCGACGGAGGGATCGTCGCTCTTCACGAAGAAGTAAGGGCTCTCGGTCTTCAGCCGCGGGCCGGGTGCTTCCTGCGCATGCACGGGGTTGAGGCTGAGTGCGACGAAGCCCGCGGTGGCCAGGCTCACGGTGGCGAGCCAGAGCCAACGGCCGGGGCGGGTGGAGATTTGGGCGTCCATGGCGGTGTGGAGTGGTGTCCGTGCGAACTTGCACAGCCGCAACTTTCGACACCGCGCGAGAAGGAAATTGGAAGGCCGCTTGAAGTCCGTTCGCAGGAAACAGCCTTGTGTGAAGCCTGTGTGAAGTCCGCCGGACGCCACGCTTCACACGGCCTTCGGATCGCGCGGCGAGCATCGCCGCTTCGTTATCGAAGTGGAGAAGAAAACATGTTTCAGTTGTTCAAGGCCTTGCAGAGTTCGATGCTGGTCAAGGTCGCCGGCCTGCTCATGCTCACGCTCTTGCTGTGCATTCCGCTCGCCGAGATCAATTCGATCAACCGCGAACGCGGCCGCAGCCAGCGCGAGGCGGCCGAAGAGCTTGCCGCCACCTATGCGAGCGCGCAGACCATGGTCGGCCCGGTACTGCTGGTGCCATATGTGGAGCGCTGGATGGAGCCACTGCGCGATGCGAAAGGCAAGGTGATCGGCCAGGAGGCGCGCAGCAAGGAAATGGCCCACGCGGTGTTTCCCGACAAGCTGCACACCGAAGGTTCGATGGCGCCGCACGAGCGCTATCGGGGCATCTTCAAGATTCCGTTCTACACGCTCAACGCCACGCTCGGCGGCGGCTTCGCGGCCTTCGACCCCAAGTCCGTGGCGCACAGCGAAGCCGATTCCCGCATCGAGTTCAAGGCACCTTTCGTCGTCTTCTACGTGAGCGATTTACGTGGGCTCGACGGTTCGCCCTCCATCGCGCTCAACGGTGAGGCTTTGCGTTTCAAGCAGCGCGTGCCCGGCTTGGCCGACAGCAGCTGGCTGGCCGAAGGCATCCACGCGCCGCTCACCGGCGCCGCGCTTTCCGCATGGGAGTCGAAGACACCGCTGCCCTTCGAGATGAAGCTCGGCCTCGTGGGACAGGACACGCTCTCGATGGTGCCGATTGCCGAAGAGACCACCGCTCATCTGAGCTCGCCGTGGGCGCATCCGAGCTTCGGCGGCCGCTTTCTCGCCACGCAGCGCGAGGTAACCCCACAGGGCTTCGACGCACATTGGCGCGTGTCGTCGCTCGTGACATCTGCACGCGAACAGGTGCGCGCCGGACTGTCGGAGCGGGGCGAAACCAGTGCCGCAGCCACGGCAACAGCCGCCGCAACGGCAGCAGCCGCCGTTGCGACGGGCCCGCGCAACCTCGGCCCGCTGCAGACCTTCGACGTGTCACTCGCCCAGCCGATCAACGTGTATTCGATGAGCACGCGCGCCGGCAAGTACGGTGCGCTTTTCATCGGCTTGGTGATCATGGCGGCCTTCATGTTCGAGCTGTTCCGCAGGCAGCGCATGCATCCAGTGCAATACGGGCTGGTCGGCCTGTCGATTGCGCTGTTCTTTTTGCTGCTGCTGGCCTTGTCCGAAAAGCTGGCTTTCTGGCTGGCGTATGCGAGCGCGGCCTCAGCGAGCGTGCTGCTGCTCGGCATCTACTTCAGCGCTGTCTTGCAAAGCTGGAAACGCGGCGCCGGATTTGGGGCCTTTGTCGCGGTACTCTATGGCGCGCTCTATGGCCTGCTGGCATCGGAAAGCAACGCCCTCCTACTCGGCGCCCTGCTGACATTCGGCATGCTGACCGTATTAATGCTCGCCACGCGCAAGGTCGACTGGTATGCGCTGTCGGCCGGGAACCCCCGAATGCCCGAGCCTGTCTCACCTGAAGTGGCTCCGTCCGTGTAACCGAAGCTACCGACTGTTTTTTCTACTTACTGATTTCCATGGACGATTCCTCTCCTTCCACCGACCCGGCGCGCTCCGATCGAGCGATACGGCTGCGGCGCATTGCACGTTGGAGCGCCATCGCGCTCGGCTCCGGCGCGGTGGTGCTGGGGGTGGCCGCCGTCGTGGCGGTGGCCGTCATCTATCCGCGCCTGCCCGATATCTCGGAATTGGCCGACTACCGGCCCAAGCTGCCGCTGCGCGTGTATTCGGTCGAAGGCACGCTCATTGGCGAGTTCGGCGAAGAGCGCCGCACTCTCACGCCTTTCGCCAGCATTCCCAAGGTCATGAAGGACGCCGTGCTGGCGGTGGAAGACGCGCGCTTCTACGACCACGGCGGCGTCGACTACAAGGGCTTCCTGCGCGCGGCGGTGGCCAGCCTGAAGGGCGGCCGCAAGCAAGGCGCCTCGACCATCACCATGCAGGTGGCGCGCAATGTGTACCTCAGCTCGGAACGCACGCTGAGCCGCAAGACCTATGAGATCTTGCTGGCACTGCGGCTCGAACAGCAGCTCACCAAGGATCAGATCCTCGAGATCTACCTGAATCAGATCTACCTGGGCAACCGCGCCTACGGCTTTGCCGCCGCCTCCGAAGCCTACTTTGGCAAGCCGCTGCAGAACATCACCACGGCCGAAGCGGCCATGCTGGCCGGGCTGCCGAAGGCACCCGGTGCCAACAACCCGGTGGCCAACCCGCGCCGCGCCCGCGCGCGCCAGCTCTACGTGATCGACCGCATGCAGGAGACCGGCTTCATCACCGCCGAGCAGGCGGCCGAGGCGAAGAAGGAAGAACTGCACCTGCGCGACGCCGCCGATCCGAACCGGCTGCATGCCGAATACGTGGCCGAGACGGTGCGGCAGATGATGTACGCGCAGTACGGCGACAGCATCTACACCAGCGGCATGAAGGTCTACACCTCGCTGGTCGCAACCGACCAGGCGGCAGCCTACAGGTCGCTTCGCAAGGGCATCATGGACTACGAGCGGCGCCAGCCCTATCGCGGACCCGAGCGCTTCATCGACCTGCCGGACGACCCCAAGGAAGCCGACGAAGCGGTGGACGATGCGCTGGCCGAACACCCCGACAACGGCGACGTGATGGCGGCCGTGGTGCTGGAGGCCAGCAGCAAGGAAATCAACGCGGTGCGCGCGAATGGCGAGACCGTGCAGATCAGCGGCGAAGGCCTCCGGCCCGCGCAGTCGGGCCTTGCGGCCAAGGCGCCGCCCAACATCAAGATCCGCCGCGGCGCGGTGATCCGCGTGGCGAAGACGCCCAAGAACACCTGGGAAATCACGCAGCTGCCCGAGGTCGAAGGCGCCTTCATCAGCATGGATCCGCGCACCGGCGCCATCAAGGCGCTGGTGGGCGGCTTCGACTTCGGCAAGAACAAGTTCAACCACGTCACGCAGGCCTGGCGCCAGCCGGGATCGAGCTTCAAGCCATTCATCTATTCGGCCGCACTCGAAAAGGGCTTCACGCCGGCCACCATCGTGAACGATGCGCCCCTGTTCTTCGAGCCGAGCACCCCGGGCGGCCAGCCTTGGGAACCAAAGAACTTCGATGGCGGCTTCGAAGGGCCGATGCCGCTGCGCACCGCCTTGATGAAGTCGAAGAACCTGGTCACCGTTCGCCTGCTGCAATCCATCGGCGCACCGTATGCGCAAGACTGGATCACCCGCTTCGGTTTCGACAAGGACAAGCACCCCGCCTACCTGCCGATGGCGCTGGGTGCGGGCTCGGTCACGCCAATGCAGATGGCCACCGCCTATTCGGTGTTCGCGAACGGCGGCTACAAGGTCAATCCGTACCTCGTCACGCGCGTGACCGACCTGCGGGACAAGGTACTGCTTGAAACCGAGCCGCCCGCACTCGACGAAACCCGCCGCGCCATTCCCGAACGCAATGCCTTCATCATGGATTCGCTGCTGCAGAGCGTGGTGAAGGGCGGCACCGCGGCTCGCGCCTACCAGGCGCTCAAGCGCGACGACCTCTTTGGCAAGACCGGCACCACCAACGATTCGTTCGACACTTGGTTCGCGGGCTTCCAGCCGACCAACGTCGGCATTGCATGGATCGGCTACGACACGCCGCGACAGCTGGGCGTGCGCGGCGAGACCGGCGGCAGCCTGAGCCTGCCGATCTGGATCGGCTACATGCAGGCGGCACTCAAGGGCGTGCCGGTGAGCAAGATCCCGGAGCCGCCGGGCGTTGCCAACATCGACGGCGAGTGGTACTTCGACGACTTCACGCCAGGCCGCGGCGTGGCGAGCCTGGGCGTGGAGAACGCCGAGGCGCCGCCACCGCCGGCGGAAGAACTCTCGGGCGTGCCGCTGGGGCCGCCGCCCCCGCCGGAAGAGCGCAACCGCATCCTCGAGTTCTTCCGCTAGGAGAGGGCGAAGCGGGGGGCAGGTCCTGGTGTCCCTACACTCGGTGCTGCCGCCGTCTTCACCTTTTTCCTTCTCCACGCCTCATGGAAATCCTTACCCTGGTGACGCTGATCGTCATCGGCGCCTACATCCTCAAGTCACGGGACCAGCGCCAGCGCATCGCGCTGCTCGGGAGCCACCTCGGCAAGTACCAGATCGAAAACCTCATGGAGACCCTCACCGAGGGCTACCTGCGCTGTCTTGGCGAGGACGACGCCGCGCGGCGCCAGCAGATCTGGAGCCTGCTCGATTCCACCGAGCAAAAGCTCTCGGCGCAGTTCGACAGCTTTGCAGCGGAGTTCGCGCGTGTCGATGAGGCACAGGCGCGCGTGAGCAAGCTGCCGCTGGCCATTCCATTCGCGCACAAGCTGTTTCCCGCCGCCACCTTCGATTTTCGGCAAGCCATAGCCATTCACGCGCGCGGCATTGCCGAGGTGATGCGAAACGAATCGGGCCGCACACCCAAGGCCAAGGCTTTCACGATGTCGGCCGAGCTGTTTTTGATGCAGCACAGCTGCCACTGGTTCTGCAAGTCGAAGACCGTGGCGTCGGCGCGCATGCTGGCGCGGCACAAGACTTCGTACGAGCAATTGCTCGATGCCGTGAGTCCACAGACGCGCAGAGCCTACGTCGCACTGACGGGCCAGTGATTTTTCTTCAGTGATGTGACGCAGGCAGCAGCGGCAGCGTGAGCGTGGCCACCGCGCCGCCGCGCGCTGCATTGCCGAGCTCGATGCGGCCGCGATGCAGCGCGGCGATCTCTTTCACGAAGGCCAGCCCGAGCCCGGTGCTCTTCTTCTGGCTGTGCGGCCGCGCCAGCGAATAGAACTTCTGGAAGACTTTCTCCTGCGCGTAGTCCGGAATGCCGGGGCCGCGGTCGCGCACGCTCACGCGCGCGAGCTTGGAGGTGGTTTCCAGCGTCAGCAGCACCTCGCTGTCCGGCGGCGAAAAATCGATGGCGTTGTCCAGCAGGTTGCTGATGGCGCGGCGAAGCAGGAACGGATCGCCTTCGGTGCTGGCCTCGGTGCGGATGTTCACTTTCACGCCGATGTTGCGCTTGGCCGCCGCGGGCTGCGCGCTGAGGGCGATGTCCTCGATCAGCGAAGCCAGCGCCACCGGCTCGGTGCGGTCGAGCCCGCGCCGCGTCTCGAGTGCAGTGAGCTCCATCATGCGGTCGACGATTTCCTGGATGCGCTGCGTCTCACGTTCGATGTTCTTCAGGAACCGTTCGCGCTCCGCGTGCGGCATGGATGGTTCCTGCAGCAGCTCGGCCGCGCCGCGAATGGCGGAGAGCGGGCTCTTCACTTCATGCGTGAAGGTCTGCACGTAGTCGGCCACGTAGTTGCGTCCGGTGAGCGCATCGCGCATTTCGCTGAAGCCAGTGCGAACCGCGTCGACCGCGCGGCGCGCCATGCGCGAAACGCTGAGGGTGCGCTGCGCGCGCACCCAGGTCCAGTAGTCCGAGATCAGTCCGAAGGGGCGCACCAGCCAAATCGAGACGATCACCGCGAGCAGCAGCAGCGCCAAGCCCGAACCCACGCCCACCCACAGCGTGCGGGCGCGCGCGTCTTCCACGAATTGGCCGAAGCTCTGCACCGGTTTGCCGACGCTGACCATGCCGATGATCTCGTCGTTCCAGCGGATCGGTGCGCCCACGTACATCACCGAAGTGCGCGGATCGCCGTCCACGTCGCGCGAAGTGCGTGCGCCGTACAGGCCGGCCAACGTGCGGTTCACGTCGCTCCATTGCGCGTAGTCGGCGCCCAGGTGCCTGCCGAGCGAATCGAACACCACCCGGCCACTGCGGTCGGTCACGTACACGCGCAGCTCGACGCGGTTCTTGTGCAGGTTGTAGATCTGGGCCGAGAACTCGCGCGCGTAGACCGTGCGGAACAGCGGCTCCAGCCGCGCGGTGGTGATGGCGCCCGCGATCACGTCCTGCTCGACCAGGCTGGCAATGAGCTGCGAAGTCTCGACCAGCGATTCCTCCGCCGATTCGCGGTAGCGCGGATCGATGTCGGACACCACGCGGTACAGCAGGAACGCGATGCCCGCCGTGTAGATCAGCAGAATCCCGATGAATATCCGCGTGCGCCGGCTCACGACACGCTGTGGGGAAGTTCTTCGTTCAATGCATAGCCGGTGCCGCGCAGCGTGCGGATCGGTTCCACGTCGGGTGCCACGGCCTTGAGCTTGGCGCGCAGTGTTTTCACGTGCGCATCGACGGTGCGGTCGAAGCTGTCGCTCGCGTCGTCCCAGACCAGCTGAAGCAGTTCTTCGCGCGTGAAGACCCGTCCGGGCCGCTGCACCAAGAGCCGGAGCAGGCCGTATTCGTAGCGTGAGAGCTCGAGCAGCCGTCCGTAGTAGCGAATCTGCATGCGCTCGTTGTCCAGCGCAAACGGCATTGCGGGGGGCTGAGAGCTCGCTGGGGCCGCCGCGCCCGGAATTTGATGGGGTACCCCGTTGTTCGTGCCCACGGGCCCTCCAGGGGCCGCTCGCGCGCTGCGCCGAAGAATGGTGCGCACCCGCGCCACCAGTTCGCGCGGCGAAAAGGGCTTGGCGATGTAGTCGTCGGCACCGAGTTCCAGCCCCACCACGCGGTCGATTTCGTCGCTTCTGGCCGTGAGAAACAGCATCGGCACCTCGGCGCCGCCCTGCGACTGGTTCAGCGTGCGCAGGCGCTTGAACAGCTCGAAGCCGTTGAGATCGGGCAGCCCCACGTCCAGGATGGCCAGCGCCGGCGGCTCCTGCGCGAACTGCGCGATGGCTTCTTCGGCGGTGGCGCACCAGACCGGCGTGAAGCCATCGCTCTTCAGCACGTACTGGAGCGTATCGGCAATGCCCGATTCGTCTTCGGCGATCAGGATCCGCGGTTTGAAACTCATCCCCTGATGTTAGCGAGGGGGCGCCGTGCGGCGGGGCGGTTTTCATGCGTGGCGCCATGAACACGGCGCGGCCGCTGGCGGCCTTTTTTTCGGGCGCGGCATTGGTTTCCTATCTTCTTCTTATTCTTCTTATTCAAATTAGTAGTAGTAGATAAGGGTCGCACCTGTCTGTGGACATGGCAAATTTTCCCTTGCGTGACAGTCACTTGTCATACCTCTGTCACTGTGCGCAGCTGCGCTTCCGAGCTGTCGCGCCAAAAGGGACAACATCGGCCGGCGGCTCCGCCCTGTGGATAACGTCCTGCTTGTGCCAGAACTCTCCCCAGAGTTGTCCTTTGACAGGGTCCTGGAAATCTGCGAAAGACGGTTTTCGGCGCGAGAAATTCATTGCCTCTAATTTGGGCAGACTGTAGATTTGCATTACAAATCAACAACTTGGCGCGCCCTTACAAAGAAGTGCGAGTGTTATCCACAGAGTTGCCCAAGCTTTGTGGGGAGAACCGGTGGCGGAACCTTCGCGCGCGATGTCGAACGAACTTTGTCCTTCAACCTCTGGAAATTCGAACGTGACACCTTCCGAAACCAAGGCCATCGTGACGCTGAGCTTGCTGGCCGCTTTCGTCGATGGCGAAAAACACGAGCGCGAACGCGCAGAGATCAAGCGCATTGCCGAGGGCCTCTCGCAGGCCGACGGCGTGAACCTCCCCACGCTCTACCAGGACGTGCTGATGAAGCGCGTTTCGATGGCATCCGTGGCGGGCGACCTGCAAAGCCCCGAATCGAAGCAGCTGGCCTATGAAATGGCGGTGTGCGTGTGCGATGCCGACGGCACGCAGTCGGACGCCGAGCGCATGTTCCTGGCGGACCTGCGCACTTCGCTCGGGCTCGATGCCTCGGCGGCGCAGTTCTCGCGGCAGGCGGAAGATATTGCGGCAGTTCCGGTGGCGGCTGGCGGTGGAGTTGCGGCATCGACACCCGCCGCGGTGGCGGCGCCCGACAGCGCGGAGCTCGACAAGTCCATCCTCAATGCAGCCATCCTCAATGGCGCGCTCGAGCTGCTGCCGGAAACGCTCTCGACCATGGCGATCATTCCGCTGCAGATGAAACTGGTCTATCGCATCGGCAAGGCGCACGGCTACGAGCTCGACAGCGGCCATGTGAAAGATTTCCTGGCCACGGTCGGCGTGGGCCTGACCTCGCAATACCTGGAACAGGCCGGTCGCAAGCTGCTCGGCGGCCTGCTCGGCAAGATGGGCGGCGGTTTGCTGCGCGGCCTGGGTAACCAGGCGGTGAGCTCGGGCATGAGCTTCGCTTCGACCTATGCGCTGGGCCATGTGGCCAAGCGCTATTACGCGGGCGGCCGCACGCTCTCGACGCAGATGCTCAAGGACACCTTTTCGAACGTGGTGCAGGAAGGGAAGGGCCTGCAGACCCAGTACCTGCCAGCCATCCAGGAAAAGGCCCGCACCCTCGACGCCGGCAAGGTGCTGGCGCTGGTCAGGGGCGCCTGAGGCCGTTCAGGCGATCAGGCCGCGGCCAGGTCGTCGAGAATGGGGCAGTCGGGGCGCGCGTCCCCGTGGCAGCAGTGCACCAGATGCGCCAGCGTGTTGCGCATCGACTGCATGTCTGCAATGCGCTGCTCCAGTTCGTCCAGGTGCTTTTTCGCGATGCGCTTCACGCTGGCGCTTGCACGCCGGCGGTTGTGCCAAAGGCCCACGAGCTCTGCAATTTCTTCCATCGAGAAACCGAGATCGCGCGAGCGCTTGATGAAGCGCAGCGTGTGGATGTCCGCATCGCCGTACTGGCGATAGCCGCTTTCGGTGCGCGCCACCACAGGCAGCAGGCCCAGGCCCTCGTAATGCCGCACCATGCGCGCCGAGACGCCCGACAGCCTGGCCGCTTCGCCGATGGAGACGGTGCCGAAGCTGCTCATTGGACCTTGTAGCCGGCGTTTTCGATCGCGGCGACGATGTCTTGCCGAGGTTGCGCGCTCAGCACGTCGACATGGCCGGTTTCAAGATCCACCGTCACCTGCGCTTCGGGATCGACCGTCTGCACCGCATTTTGAACCGCGCTCACGCAATGGCCGCAGCTCATGCCCGAGACCTGGAATTTCTGGCTCATCGTGGTAGCTCCTTCTTTCTTGAGTGGATGAATGATCGAACGAATGCAATGAGCCGCCAGTTTGAACCCTCTCACGATGTCAATGTCCAGCGAAGGGCCACTTTGTTCGTCGGTCAAGGCAACGACCTTCGAAGTTATCGCCTTGAACACGGATGTTGAGGACAATCGCGTTCCCATGAACATTCCACATCCGGCCGCGCAGGCGCGACCATGAAACTGGCGCAGCTGCTCCGCCATACGCGCGCCGACCGGAAACTCAGCCAGCTGGAACTCTCACTGCGGCTGAACGTGTCGCAAAGGCATGTGAGCTACATCGAGGCAGGTCGCGCGCGTCCGAGCCGCGAGTTGCTGCTTGCCTGGATGAGCGAACTCGAAGCTCCGACCTCGGTGCGCAATGCCGCGCTGCTGCATGCGGGGTTCGCGCTGCCGCAGGAAAAGCTGGCCCTCGACGGCCTCGAGCTCACCCCCGTGATGCAAGCACTGCAACGCACGCTTGCGGCGCACGACCCGAACCCCGCGCTGATCTTCGACGCCGAATGGAAAACCGTGGACCAGAACCGCGGCGCCACCTGGCTGTGGTCGCTGGTCATGCCCGAACTGGCCGCCACCGCACGGGGCCATGTGCGCGGCATGGACATGATCGCCGCGCTCGGTCATCCGCAAGGGCTGCTGTCGCGCATGCGCGATCCATGGGCCGTCGGTGCCGCGCTGCTCGCGCAATTGCACACCGAAGCGAGCGCCACGCCCTCTCTCACGGCGCGCATCCAACGCTTGTCCGAGGCGCTGAACCAAAGGCACCGGCCAGCTGGAAAGACGGAGAAAACCAGCCATGCCGCGCCTTACCTGAGCCTCACCTTCGACACAGCGCTCGGCGCTCTTTCGTACTTCTATGTGCAGAGCGTGTTCGCGCTCCCGCAGGACGTGACGCTGGCCTCGTTGCGGATGGAGCTCTGGTTTCCCGGCGACAGCCAAACGGCCGAAGTGACGCGGCGCCATGTGGCTCTCCGCCCCGCGTCCGATCTCAGGCCCGCGGCTTAGGAACCAGTTGCGCGGGGTCGTAGAAGAAGGTCTCCGCCGCGATGCGCTCGCCCTGCCATTCCTGGCAGGCGATTTCCTCCATTCGCGTTACGCTGCCGTCCAGCCATTCGAAGCGGAAGATCCAGCGGATGGCTACATGGTCGCCGCTCACGAAGACAGGCTGCACACACTGCGAGCTCACCGACCTGGCGCGAGCCAGCACCTTGCGTTCGTGGGTCACCAGGGTGTCCCTGCCAGTGCGCGGAGCCGACTGGTTTTCCTGCATGGAGGCTTCAGGCATGTAGAACTCTTCGATGGCTTCCGCATGGGCGTTCTCTTCGACGCGGGCGATGAATCGCGCAAGGGTTTCGGGTGTGGGCATGACAGGCTTCCTGCAGTGGTTGTGCGTGGCTGCAAGTCTGCCAATGCGATTCGCTGAAGTCGATTACCTTTCTGGTCGCAATGCCGTGGAATGGAGCGCTTGACCTTCACATGGTGTGAAGCTTTAGTCTTCGCACATGGAAAATTTGCAGCAACCTCTCTCGGCGGCCACCGCCACGCTGGACCTTTCGGTCGGTGGCATGACCTGCGCCTCGTGCGTGATGCGCGTGGAGCGCGCCCTCAAGAATGTGCCGGGCGTGAGGGACGTCAGTGTGAACCTCGCCACCGAGTCGGCGCGCGTGGTCGCGGCCGTCGGCGAAGACATCGACGCACGTTTGCGCCGCGCCGTGCGTGCCGCGGGCTACGAGCCGCGCGTTGCAAGCGATACGGCTGGCGACGCTGATTCCCTTTCCCCCTGGCACGGCTTCGGGCCCGTTGGCATCGGCCTCTTGCTGTCGATCCCGTTGCTGGCTCCGATGCTCGGACAACCCTTCGGACAAGACTGGATGCTTTCGCCCTGGATCCAGTTGCTGCTGGCGACGCCGGTGCAGTTCTGGCTCGGTGCGCGCTTCTACCGCGCGGGCTGGCATGCCGCGAAGGCGGGCACCGGCAACATGGACCTGCTGGTGGCGCTCGGCACCAGCGCGGCCTTCGGCTTGTCGCTCTGGCTCTGGTGGCGCGCGGCCACGGGCGAGCATGCCGGACACGGCGCCGTGCCGCATCTCTACTTCGAAGCGTCGGCCGTGGTCATCACGCTGGTGCTGCTCGGAAAGTGGCTGGAGGCGCGCGCCAAGCGGCAAGCCACTTCGGCGATTCGCGCGCTGCAGCAGTTGCGGCCTGAAATCGCGCACCTGGTGGGCAAGCGCGGCGAAAGCGATGTGCCGATCGGCGAGGTGATGGTGGGCGACTTGCTCGCGGTTCGTCCGGGTGAGCGCGTGCCGGCCGATGCGCGCGTGGTCGAGGGAGAGTCCGAAGTCGACGAATCGATGCTCACCGGCGAGCCGCTGCCGGTGCCCAAGAAGCCTGGCGACAGGCTGACGGGCGGTGCCGTCAACGGCGACGGCCGCATGGTGATTGATGTGAAGGCAGTCGGCGCCGAGAGCGTGCTGGCGCGCATCATCCGACTGGTCGAGGACGCACAGGCGGCCAAGGCGCCGATCCAGCGTCTGGTGGACCAGGTCGCGGCCGTGTTCGTTCCGGTGGTCATGGCGATCGCGCTGGCCACCCTGGCGGGATGGCTGCTTGCAGGTGCCGGTATCGAGACCGCCATGATCCACGCGGTGGCTGTGCTGGTCATTGCCTGCCCTTGTGCGCTGGGCCTTGCAACGCCGGTGGCGGTGATGGCCGGCACCGGTGTCGCGGCGCGCCGGGGCATCCTGATCAAGGACGCACGCGCGCTGGAGCTCGCGCACCGTGTCGACACCGTGACCTTCGACAAGACCGGCACGTTAACGCTGGGCCGGCCGGTGCTCACGGCCCTCGTGCCGCTTGCAACCGACGACGGCGAAGCCCGATTGCTTGCCACAGCCGCGAGCCTGCAGGGCGGAAGCGAGCATCCGCTGGCGCGTGCCGTGGTGGCGGCCGCCGCACGCAGAGGCGTGCAGGCACTGCCGCTGGGCGCCATGCAGGCGATGCCCGGCCGCGGCGTGCGCGGCGAGGTGAACGGCGAACGTTGGGCCATCGCGAGCCTGCGCTGGTGCGCGGAACTCGGCGTGCTGCTCGATGCGGCGCAGGTCGAGCGCCTGCACGCGCAGGGCGCCACGGTGTCCGCGCTGCTGCGATTCGATGAGGCGGGCGCGGCGGAGGTGCAGGCGCTGCTGGCCTTTGCCGACGAGCCCAAGCCCGAAGCCGCCGAAGCCGTTCGCACACTGCGCGCGCGCGGTCTGCGCGTGGTGATGATCTCCGGCGACAACCGGCGCGCCGCGGAGGCGATGGCAGCGCGGCTCGGCATCGCTGCCGAAGACGTGCGCGCCGATGTGCTGCCGGCCGACAAGGCGGCGCAGGTCAGCGCGCTGAAGAGCGATGGCCATGTGGTCGCGATGGTCGGCGATGGCGCCAACGATGCGCCGGCGCTGGCCGCGGCCGACGTGGGCATGGCCATGGCACCCTCGGGCGGTGGCACCGACGTGGCCATGGAAGCCGCGGGCATCACGCTGATGCGCGGCGACCTGGCGCTGGTGGCCGAGGCGCTCGATCTTTCGGCGCGCACGGTCGCCAAGATCCGGCAGAACCTGTTCTGGGCCTTTGCCTACAACGTGGCCGGCATTCCGCTCGCGGCCTTCGGATTGCTGAGCCCGGTGGTGGCGGGCGCGGCCATGGCGCTGTCGAGCGTCAGCGTGATGGCCAATGCGCTGTTGCTGCGGCGCAGGAAGCCCTGAGCTTCCTCTGGTTCAGTCGATCAGCAGTGCCAGCAGGTGATCGTCGATGTAGTCGGCTTCGCCGGCGCGTTTGTAGAACTTGCGCAGCGTGCCTTCGCGTTCGAAGCCCAGCTTTTCATAGAAGCGCAAGCCCGGCGCGTTGTCGCTTTCGACATAGAGCTCGATGCGCTTGACGCCTTCGGCCACGAGTCTGGCAATGGCATCGATCACCATGGCGTGCGCAATGCCCTTGCCATGCAGCAGCGGGTCGACGGCGAGCGTGCCTAGGCACGCCACGTGGCTCACGCGGCCCGGGTAGCGTGTTGCACGGTAGAAGCCGGCAATGCGGCCTTCGGCTTCATAGATGTAGAAGCTGCGGCTCTCGGCCAGCTCCCTGTAGATGGGCCGAAATTGGTCGAGCGGCATCGGGTCGTAGCCCAGGAAAGGCACGACCTTCTCATGCATGTAGATGGCAAAGACCGATTCGATGTCCTGGGGTGTGGCGAGCCTGCGCATGGACGACAGCATACCCAGGTGCGACTCTTTGCCCGCGGCACTGCTGCTTCGTTGTTCTTCAGCGGCCGGCAGCGCGGCCCGCGATCAGCACCGCATTGGTCCCGCCGAAGGCGAACGAATTGGAAACCACGTAGCGCAGGTTCGCGGCTTCGCGCGCATTGCCGCGCACGAAGTCGAGATCGAAGGCCGCATCGGGCATCCGCAGATTGGCGGTCGGCGGAAGCATCCCGCGCGCCAGCGTGCGCAGCGCCGCCACCATTTCGATGGCGCCGCCGCCGCCGAGCACGTGGCCGTGGATGGCCTTGGTGGCGCTCACGGGCACGGCATTGCCGAACACCTCGCGAATCGAAGCGGCCTCGGCCGCGTCGCCTGTCGTGGTGGCGGTGCCATGCGCATTGACGTGGCCGATCTGCGCGGCCTCTAGGCCGGCGTCGCGCAGTGCGGCACGCATGGCGCGGACCTGGCCCGCGGGATCGGGGTTGGTGATGTGCGTGGCGTCGCAGTTGGTGGCATAGCCTGCAAGAAAGAGCGGCATCGCTTCGCTTGCGCCGTGCGCGCGTGCATTTGCGTGTGCTTCCGATTCGAGCACCAGCGCGCCCGCGCCTTCGCCGAGGGCAAAGCCCGCACGGTCGCCCGAGAACGGACGGCAGGCGCTGTCTGGCGCGCCGAGGGGCGGAGGCGCGGTGACGCGCATCGCATGCCAGCTGGCCATCACGCCCGGTGTGAGCATGGCCTCGTGTCCGCCGACCACGGCCACGTCGATCCAGCCGCCGCGAATCGCGCGCATGGCCTCTCCGATGGCCACGGCCGACGAAGCGCAGGCGCAGGCGTAGGCAATGGCCGCGCCTTGGGCGCCGAACTGCAATGCGAGCTCCGCCACCGCGGCGTTCGGCATGACGGTGAGCACCGTGGTGGGCCGCATGCGGCGCTGTTCGCCATAGAGTGCGCGCGTGGTGTCATCGAAGGCACCCGCGCCGGCCAGGCCGCTGCCCCAGAAGATGCCAAGGCGCTCGGGATCGACGCTGCCCGCGTGAAGCCCGGCCTCTGCGGCGGCATCGCGCGCGGCCGAAAGCGCCATGGCAGTGCCCCGGTCGAGTGGCAGGCGCGAGCTGCTGCGCTCGCTGGCCGGATCGAAATCGCAGGGCGCCACGGCAAGTTCGATGGGATCGAAGCCTCTGATGCCGAGCGTTCGCGCGCGCACCGCAGACCTTCCGTTGAAGAGCGCATCGTCAAAGGTCGCGGCCGTGTGGCCGATCGGAGTGACGAAGCCCAGCCCCGTGACGCGCACCGGCGCGGCGGCGGCTTGACGGGAGGAGGCTGCGAGTAGCGAATGGGCGGCGCCGCTGCTCACGCGGGCGCCGCCATAGAAGGCTCTACGTCGCAACGGATCTGCGCCTCGATCGCGTCGCACAGGCGCTGAAGGGTGATGCCGGCTTCGCGCGGATCGAGCTTGTCCTCGGGCAGGCGGAGGTGGAAAGCGTCCTCCACTGCGAAGACGAATTCCATCAGCGAGAGCGAGTCGAGCCCGAGTTCGGACAGCGGAACCCCGGGTGCGATGGAAGCGGGTGCAACGTCAAAGCTGTTCACCAAGATGGCGGCGATGCTGTTGAAAACCGGCGTAGAAAAAGAAGCGGAGGGCATGGGTTTTTTCTTTCAGGCAGGAACCCGACGCAGGGGCAATGGGCGGGCAATGCCCGGCTCGCCGGTGCCATGGGCCAGGGCATCGGCGAAGGCGAGCGTTTCGCGCGCCACTTGCTGGCGGTCGTTGTCGATCGAGATCATGTGGTAGCTGTCGTGGAGCACCACGCTGCGGAATGCGCGGCAGCGCAGGCCGCGCGCAAGGATGTCCAGGTTGCCGAGGCTGGCCACCTCGTCTTCCCGGGCATGCAGCGCAAGCACACTGCCGCATTGCACGCGGTGAAGGTTGCGCTTCACATGGCGGATCAGCCGGTCATGTTCGCGCAAGTGGCCGACGCCGAGCACCGAACTTCCCGCGCGCGACACCTTGCGATGGCGCAGTTCGCGCTCGATCCAGGCACGCACGCGTTCGTTCTTCACGCCGTAGGGCGCACATTCCCGGTACTGCCAGAAGCGCCCGAGCGGCGTGTAGAACGCGAGCGGCAGCAGCATGCGCGTGCGTGGAATGGCCCAGCCGTCGAAGCGCAGCGTGGTCGACATCAGCACCAGTGCGTCGACGTCGCTGCCGCAGCGGATGGCCGCGCCGAGTGCAAGCGACGAACCGGCCGAGATGCCCACCAGCAGCACGCGGTCATGCTGCGTGCGCAGCGCCTTGACGCGCGCCTCGATGGCATCGAGCCAGCGCTCGTACGGCAGCGCACGCTGCAGCGGCGCGCCGGCGTCGAAGGAGTAGCCGCCGATTGCCATCGGGTGCACCGAATAGCCGCTGCTGCGCAAGGCCGACTGCACGGTCAGGAGCTCGTCAGGCGTGCTGCATAAACCATGCAGGAGCACGATGGCCGTGCGGCGCACTGCGGGGTGCACCACGCTCAGCAGATCGGCCGGATCGCGGGCGCTCATCGAATTGCAGGGGGCTGGAAAGGGGCCCCGGCCGCAGGTTGCTGTCGTATGCTCATGGCGTGTTTATCGCCGGGGTGTGCTGACCGGCTGCTGACCCTCCTTCGCGCAAGAATAGGCACTCCAAACCACAACACACACCATG
>Ga0102593_1000956_pt1 | contig 34532 bp, 39 predicted proteins | sample AraplaCol_mMS_r2_2_FD_76862 | JGI IMG/M metagenome (GOLD analysis project Ga0102593, IMG submission 76862) | Arabidopsis root microbial communities from North Carolina, USA - plate scrape MF_Col_mMS_r2 (SPADES assembly) (version 2) | ecosystem: Host-associated > Plants > Roots > Endosphere...
GCCGCATCGGCATCGTCGATCAGGGCGAGCAGCAGATGCTCGAGCGTCGCATATTCGTGGTGCCGCTCGTTGGCAAAGGTCAGTGCCTGATGGAGCGCCTTCTCTAAACTAGGCGAAAATGTTGGCACGTTCAGATCCTCACTTCTTTTCCATGACGCATTGCAGCGGATGCTGGTGCTGCCGGGCGAAGTCCATCACCTGGCTGACCTTCGTTTCCGCCACCTCGTATGTGAATATTCCGCATTCGCCGACGCCGTGGTTATGGACATGGAGCATGATGCGGGTGGCACTTTCACGATCCTTTTGAAAAAAACGCTCCAGAATATGGATGACGAATTCCATGGGCGTGTAGTCGTCATTCAAAAGCAGCACGCGGTAGAGATTGGGCTTCTTGGTCTTCGGCTTGGTGCGTGTGATGACCGAGGTTCGATTTCCGTTCTCCCCGTTCCTATCGCTGTCGTTCTGCATCCGGATCGGCTTTGCGATCATTGTCATTCATTCCTCAAGCAATCCGGCGGAGCATGGGAGGGTGCTTTTCCCGCCGAATATCTGAAACACTAACTTAGTTCATAATAGGCCGATTTTAAGCCCCCTGTCAGTCACTGCAATCAAGAAATGGCCGGCATGCACGGGAAAGACCAAAAAAGTCCCCGGCCAATCCCACGGAGGTACTGCAGCATAAAGTGGAAACAAAAAGACCGGCTACAGATGCGTAGCCGGTCCATAATTTTCAATATGTAGCGCAGGTTGCGCCGTCGCAATCAATTCATGCAGCGGCTGGTGTGGAAGGCTGCGCCTGCCGGCTGGTCTTGGCGACGGCAGCGGCGATCGGCGCTTCATAGGGCTTGTAAGCGGATTTGGCGAGATCGGCATACATCTCGCTGAGCTTCGTCGTCTCGGAAACGAGACCTTCGAAATAGGACTTGACGTAGTTGGTCTGAAGTTCGAAAGCCGCCTCGAAGCTCTTGACGCCAGCCAGCGTTTCGAAATGCGTCACCGCGTCCTGAAAGGATTTCTTTGAATAATCCGCAGCTTCGGCAGCGATCGCCTGAAAGCCCCTGGTCGTATCCGAATAGGTTCTCAGCGCCGTATCAACGGCTTCCTTGCTCTTCTTGTTTGCGTCGTCAAAGTTGAACATGACCGTCCTCCGTTGGGCTGTGGGATGGCGGCAGGGTAGCTGCAACGCACAAATAGTCAAGTAGTCTTGTGCATTGCAAAACACCCACCGGTTGTGCAACAATAATAAAACAAAGGATGCGCGCCGGGGCACGTACGTCTTTAACTGTTTTTGCTAATATATATCAGATAAACGCAACCTGAAGTTTCAAATAAATTTTGAACTAAAGCCCAGAAAACGAAAAAGACCGAACGGATCGCGCCGTTCGGTCCCTTGGAAAGCGTTCGAGCGGATTAGAGATCGACGTCGAGGATCGCCATCGAAAAGTTGTAGGAGCGGTCGCCGTCCTCGTCATCGATATAGACGACGCCCAGAAATTCTTCGCCGAGATAGACTTCTGCAGAATCATTCTTGCGCGGACGCGCCTTGACGACGATCTGCGGATTGAGCATGCGTTTGAAATAGGCGTCGAGCTTCTTGATTTCTTCAGGCTTCACTCTGTATCTCCGTAAACGGTCTTGATTGACCGCTTCTTGCACAGGAAAAGCAGCGGTGTAAAGGCAAGGTTGCCACTTGGCAATTTTCGTCCCCGCCGACCTTTCCCAATCCTTCCGGCAGCCGATCAGATATCGGCGCCGATCACCTGGTCCATGTTGCGCGACGGCTCGGAACAACCTGCTTCGCCGACGACCTTGGCCGGTACGCCGGCGACCGTCTTCTTCGGCGGCACCGCTTTCAAGACGACGGAACCGGCGGCGATGCGTGAGCAGTAGCCGATCTCGATATTGCCGAGGATCTTTGCGCCGGCGCCGATCATGACGCCGCTGCCGATCTTCGGATGGCGGTCGGCGCCCTCTTTGCCGGTACCGCCGAGCGTGACGTTATGCAGGATCGAGACGTTATCGCCGATCACAGCCGTCTCGCCGACGACGAGGCCGGTGGCGTGATCGAGGAAGATGCCTTTGCCGATCCGGGCGGCCGGATTGATGTCGGTTTGGAAGACGCTAGAAGAACGGCTCTGCAGATAGAGCGCGAAATCTCGCCGGCCGCGGTTCAGCAGCCAATGGGCGAGACGGTGTGTCTGCAGTGCGTGGAAGCCCTTGAAATAGAGCACGGCTTCCATGAACCGCAGGCAGGCGGGATCGCGATCGTAGATGGCTTGGATGTCGACGCGCAGAATGGAACTCCATTCCGGCCAATCGGAGAGCATTTCCTCGAAGGTCTGGCGAAGCAGGTTCGCCTGCATGTCGGGGTGATCGAGACGTTCGCAGATGCGATGGATGACGCATTCCTCGAGCGAATGGTAGTTGATCACTGTCGAGTAGAGGAAGGCGGCGAGAACCGGGTCCCGTTCGGCGGCGAGCCGGGCTTCCTCGCGCAGGCTGTCCCAGATGGGATCCATCACCTTTAGCGGATGGCCTGTCTCAAAAGCACGAATATCAGTCTTGGCGACCATGGCCGCTCTCCTCGTTGCCAACAGGAATGCCGTGTCGGAATGCCAATATATAGTGGAAAACGCCAATAACATAAATGGGTGCCGTCGCCATGGTTTTTTAGCATGGGTTTTCGGCATCATGATGATGTCACCCACCAATGTCACCCGCTGGCGACTTTCGCGTAGAAGGCCAGCACCGCCTGCTTGAAAACCTTGTCGCCGACGGCGAGCATGTGATCACGGCCCGGAATATCCAGCGCTTCGGCATGAGGCATCAGCGCCGCCAACGCCTGCGGCGAGCCGGCGATATCGTCTTTTGTGCCGACGCCGATCAGCGTCGGCATGTTGAGCCTTCCCATATCCGTGCGGGCAACGAGATCGCGCGAGCCGCGGATGCAGAGGGCAAGGGCGACGCGATCGCTCTTAGTCTGTTCGGCGAAGGCGCGGAACATGCGGCCGCGGTCATGCGTAACGTCCTCGAGCGAGGGAGCAAGCAGCGCATTGGCGATCGGATCCCAGTCGCCGACGCCGTCGGTCATGCCGATGCCGAGACCGCCGAGCACCAGCGAGCGGACCCGATGCGGATTGGCAAGGGCGGCAAAGACCGAAATGCGCGCGCCCATCGAATAACCCATGACATTGGCTTCCGGGATGCCGAGATGATCCAGAAGCGCGATCGCATCGCCGGCCATCACCCATGGACGATAGGCTTCGGCATCGTGCGGCTTGTCGCTTGCGCCGTGGCCACGATTGTCGATGGCGATCACCCGGTAGCCGGCATCGCCCAGCGTCTTCAGCCAGCCGGGGTGCACCCAGTTGACGTTTGCGGTCGAAGCAAATCCGTGGATCAACAAGACGGGCACGCCGGCCGGATCGCCCTCATCGAAGAAGGCGAGCTTCAATCCGTCATGGGTGAAGCTTGAAAATGCAGGCGTGTTCAGGTTCATCGCGTCTTCCTTCAGGGCCTTTTCCGCGCGACCATAATCGAGCCGCCATTCATCGTGAAGCCAGAAACTGTGCCTAAAAACAGTACCCACCGCGGCGCTTTGGCTCTACACATTTGCGGCGAAGGCTTATAAGGTCCGCGCAGATTTCAAGCATTCGGAGAGCGACATGGCCGGCCACAACATTCCCCACTTCCAGAACGACGGCGGTCACCGGGTTATCGAAGTCGGCGTCAAGGAATTCATGTGCACCGGCGCTTCGGCCCCGTTCGACCATCCGCATATCTTCATCGACATGGGCGACGACAACGAGAAGGTCTGTTCCTACTGTTCGACGCTCTATCGCTTCAATTCCGCGCTCAAGCCGAGCCAGACCAACCCGGCCGGCTGCGTTTTCCACGTGAAGGCGGCGTAACCCGTCCAGATTTCGGATCGGACGGATAATGCCGGTCGAACATGCCGCCATCATCGGCGCCGGGATATCGGGGCTGACCGCTGCGCTATCGCTTTCGCGTCGGGGCATCAGCTCCGACATCTTCGAGCAGGCGGGTGAACTCACCGAGGTCGGCGCCGGCTTGCAGGTTTCGCCCAACGCCTCGCGCATTCTTGCCGAACTTGGTATCCTTGACGGGCTGTCAAAGGTCTGGCTCGAGCCGGAAACGATCCGGCTGATCTCGGGCAGTTCGCTGCGCCAGCTGGCAGCCGTGCCTGCAGGCACGTTCGCACGGCAGCGCTGGGGCGCTCCCTATGGCGTCCTGCATCGCAGCACATTGCAGAAAACCCTTTTGGCCGCGGTCGAGGCCGATCCGCTCTGCCGGCTTCACCTTGGTATCAGGATGGAATCGGCGCTGCCGGATTTCGAGCGGGACGCCGATGCCGTCATCGGCGCCGACGGCGTCTGGTCGAAGCTGCGGCAATTGGTTCCGGGCAGCCCCTCGCCGCGGTTTTCCGGCAATATCGCCTACCGCTTCACCATTGCCGAAACCGAAGCGCCCGGCTTCCTCGACCGACAAAGCGTATGCGCTTTCCTCGGCGGCTCGGCACATCTCGTCTGCTACCCTTTGAGGGAGACTGCCAACTTCAACATGGTGGCGATAACCGCCGGCAACAGCGCGCCGCAGGCCTGGCAAAGCGAGCCGACGGCCGAGCAGCGCGCAGAACTCAGGAAACGCTTTTCGGGCTGGAACGCCGCGATCGTCTCGCTGTTCGACCAACGCCGGAAGCTGACGTTCTGGCCGCTGTTCGAAACCTCCGCCGGTGCGTGGCAGGACGGCCGCAAGACAGTTCTGATCGGCGATGCCGCGCATGCGATGATGCCCTTTGCCGCACAGGGCGCGGCCATGGCGATCGAAGACGCCTACGAACTTGCCGTGTTTCTTTCCAATCGTCCGGCGGCGGAAGCTATAAAGCTCTTTGAAAGCCATCGGGCGCCACGCATCGCGAAACTTCGCCAGCGCGGCGCCTTCAACCGGTTCGCCTATCATGCGAAGGGGCCAATCCGGATCGGCCGCGATCTCGTGCTCGGCCTCAAGCCGCCGCAAAGCCTGGCGGCGGACCTCGACTGGATTTACGGGTACCGGGCTCTGCGTCTGCCATAAAGCACAGCGTGTCAGACAGCGCTTGCGGCGGCAAAACCCCTTTCGATATCGGCCTTGAGGTCAACCACATCCTCGATGCCGATCTGCAGGCGGATGACAGCACCATCCGTCGGAGCCTTGGCGACCGTGCGGTCGTTGAGATAGGCGTGCAATGCGAGGCTTTCAAAGCCACCCCAGGAATAGCCGAGACCGAAGATCCGGAGCGCGTCGAGAAAGGCATGCGCCTTTGCCCTGGATTTTTCCGGGCCATCGGCGGCGAGCACGAAGGAAAAGATGCCGCTGGCGCCTTTGAAATCGCGCTTCCATAGATAATGAGAGGGGAAACTCGGCAAGGCCGGATGCAACACGCGGGCGACGTCCTCCCTGCCCTCCAGCCATTGCGCGATATCAAGCGCGCTTTCATAATGCCGCTCCAGACGCAGGCCCATGGTGCGCAATCCGCGCAGGATCTGGTAAGCGTCATCGGGCGCGCCGCAGATGCCGAGCACACCGTTTGCTTCCTTCAGCCGCTCCCAGTGCTCGGCATTGGCCGACACGGTTCCAAGCAGGATATCGGAATGGCCTGAGGGATATTTCGTGGATGCGTGGATCGAGATATCGACGCCGTGATCGAGCGGTTTGAAATAGAGCGGCGTCGCCCAGGTATTGTCCATCATGACAACGGCGCCGCGGCGGTGCGCCACCGCCGAGATCGCCGGGATATCCTGCATCTCGAAGGTGTTGGAGCCGGGAGCCTCGGTGTGGACGACCCTGGTGTGCGGTCGGAAGAGCGTCTCTATGCCGGCGCCGATCGACGGGTCGTAATATTCGACCTCGACGCCAAGACGCTTCAACATCGTGTCGCAGAAATGGCGCGTCGGGCCGTAGACCGAATCGACGACGAGCGCATGGTCGCCGGCGGCGACGAAACCCAGAAACGGAATGGTCACGGCTGCAAGGCCCGAGGGGACGAGGATCGTGCCGGCCGAGCCTTCGAGTGCGTCGATTGCCTCGCAGAGCGCATCCGTCGTCGGCGTACCGCGCGTTCCATAGGTGTATTTCTGCGAGCGTGTCTCCATCGTGCGCGCATTCGGAAACAGCACCGTCGAGGCATGCACGACTGGCGGATTGACGAAGCCGTGATAGTCGAAAGGGTCGTTGCCGATATGCGTCAGGCGGGTGTTGATGCCGGCATTCTGCAGCAAGCTGTCTTTTTCTTTCATGTCGGAAATAGCCTTTGGCGAGGGGCGCAAAACCAGACTTTTGGACGCCCCGCCGTTTCCGGTCAACCCCTTGACCGTGGGTTGGCGACAACGCTTGGACATGATGGAATTTCCGAATTTCGCGTTATTTTTCCGCAATCGGACGCCTATTTCATAGCCAACCGCCCTCGAATGCGGCGCAATCAACCAAAATTCTGAATTTTGCCGCAATTATTGATGGTGACACTTGACCATGGTGACATTTGCGACTGTGATAGGGCACTCGCGCCGGGAGGGTGTCGAGACATTGGGGGCGGCAGGTTTTTCCGCCGGAACTTCCCCACAAGAAAATATAAGACAACGGAAAAGGTTGGGACAAAATGAAGAACAAGCTTCTGTCCGCCGCACTCGGCGCAGCAGTTTTCGCTCTTGGCACCTCGGCTGCCTCGGCCACCACTCTCGGAGACGTCAAAGCGAAGGGTTTCGTGCAATGCGGCGTCAATACCGGCCTTCTCGGTTTCGCGCAGCCTGATGCATCCGGCAATTGGGCCGGCTTCGACGTCGATTTCTGCAAGGCCGTCGCTTCGGCCGTCCTCGGCGATCCGACCAAAGTCAAATATACGCCACTGTCGGCGAAAGATCGTTTCCCGGCACTGCAGTCCGGCGAAATCGACATTCTGTCGCGTAACACCACCTGGTCGATCAACCGCGATACCGCACTCGGCTTCAACTTCCGCCCGGTCACCTATTACGACGGTCAGGGCTTCATGGTTCGCAAGAGCCTGAACGTGAAGTCGGCGCTGGAACTATCAGGTGCGGCCATCTGCGTGCAGTCGGGCACGACCACCGAACTGAACCTCGCCGACTATTTCAAGGCGAACAACCTTCAGTACAATCCGGTGGTTTTCGAAAAGCTTGAAGAAGTCAACGCCGCCTATGATTCCGGCCGTTGCGACGTCTATACCACCGACCAGTCCGGCCTCTATTCGCTGCGCCTGACGCTGAAGAACCCCGACGAGCACATGGTCCTTCCGGAGATCATCTCCAAGGAGCCGCTCGGTCCGGCTGTGCGCCAGGGCGACGACCAGTGGTTCGACATCGTTTCCTGGACGGCCTATGCGCTTGTTAACGCCGAAGAATTCGGCATCACCCAGGCGAATGTCGACGAGATGAAGAACTCGCCGAACCCCGATATCAAGCGCTTCCTCGGCAGCGAGGCCGATACCAAGATTGGCACCGACCTCGGCCTGACCAACGACTGGGCTTACAACATCATCAAGAACGTCGGCAATTACGGCGAAGTCTTTGAGCGCAATATCGGCCAGGGCAGCCCGCTGAAGATCGCACGCGGCCTCAACGCTCTCTGGAGCAAGGGCGGCATCCAGTACGCTCCGCCGGTTCGCTGATCGCGCACCGCTTGAAAAGCAGGGAAAGGCGGTAAAACGCCTTTCCTCTTCCAAAAAAGAAAAGCCCAAAAACGGGCTCACAGGGGATTGGCGCGGCATGACGCAAGAGGCATCTGTACCTTTGCATGCGACCGGCTGGAGTTTGAGCTCCGCCATGTACGACCCGAGAATTCGGGGTATTTTCTTCCAAATCCTAACCGTCGTGGTGCTTGTCGTGGCGATCACATGGATCGCGCACAATACGGCAGTAAACCTTGCCCGCAGCAATACGGCATCGGGTTTCGCCTTCCTGCGTGGACGCGCCGGTTTCGAGATCGGCCAGTCGCTGATCGGCTATTCGAGCGACAGCACCTATGGACGCGCCCTGCTCGTCGGCATCCTGAACACGATCCAGGTCGCCATCACCGGCATCATCACCGCGACGATCATCGGCTTCGTCATCGGCATCGGCCGGCTGTCGCGCAACTGGCTGATCGCCAAGCTCTGCACCGTCTATGTCGAAGTATTCCGCAACATCCCGCCGCTGCTCGTCATCTTCTTCTGGTATTCCGGCGTTCTTGCCGTGTTGCCGCAGCCGCGTGAATCGCTGCATCTGCCGCTCAACATGTTCCTCAACAATCGCGGGCTCGCCTTCCCGAAGCCGATCTTCGAGACCGGCATGTGGGTTGTCGGCATCGCGTTTTTGATCGGGATCGTCGCAACCGTCCTGATGACGAAATGGGCGCACAAGCGGCAGGCGGCAACAGGCAAGCAGTTCCATACGATCTGGGCGGCGATCGGCCTGATCGTCGGGCTGCCGATTCTCGCCTTCCTGCTAAGCGGCCTGCCCATGTCATTCGACATGCCGGTTGCCGGCAAGTTCAACCTGACCGGCGGCAGCGTCATCGGTCCGGAGTTCATGTCGCTCTTCCTGGCCCTCTCCTTCTACACCGCAGCCTTCATCGCCGAGATCGTACGCAGCGGCATTCGCGGCGTGGCGAAGGGCCAGTCGGAAGCGGCAGGCGCGCTCGGGCTGCATCCATCGAGCATCACGCGCCTCGTCGTGGTGCCGCAGGCCCTGCGCATCATCATTCCGCCACTGACCAGCCAGTATCTGAACCTGACGAAGAATTCGTCGCTGGCGATCGCCATCGGTTTCGCCGATTACTTCGCCGTCAGCGGCACGATCCTCAACCAGACCGGTCAGGCCGTCGAGCTCATGCTCCTCGTGGTCGTCGCCTATCTGCTGCTCAGCGTTGTGACCTCGGTCTTCATGAACTGGTTCAACGCCAAAATGGCCCTGGTGGAGCGATAAGATGTCGGTATCGAACCAATCCTTCGTCAGAACCGCCATGCTGGCACCCGAACCGGCTCCCCCCGGCGAAAGGGGCGCCCTCGCCTGGGTCCGCAAGAACCTGCTTGCGACACCCAAGGATATAGTGATGACGGTGCTTGCACTGGCCGTTCTCGCCTGGGTACTGCCGCATATGATCAACTGGCTGTTCGTCCAGGCCGTCTGGAGCGGCCCGGACCGGACATTCTGCGCGACAACCGTGCAGGGCGGCATCCAGCCGGATGGCTGGAGTGGCGCCTGCTGGGCCTTCGTCAACGCCAAGATGGATCAGTTCGTCTATGGCCGTTATCCGCTCTCCGAGCGCTGGCGCCCGACGATCGTCGGCATCCTGTTCATCGTCCTGTTGGTGCCGATGCTGATCCCCCGCGCCCCGCGCAAGGGGCTGAACGCCATCTTGCTGTTCATCGCATTGCCGCTTCTGTCCATCTGGCTGCTCTGCGGCGGTTTCGGGCTTGAGCCGGTCGAGACCTCGCTCTGGGGCGGCCTGATGGTGACGCTGGTACTCTCCTTCGTCGGCATCGCCGTATCGCTTCCCTTCGGCGTCATCCTGGCACTTGGGCGGCGCTCGCATATGCCGATCATCCGCACCGTCTGCATCGGCTTCATCGAGATCGTCCGCGGCATTCCGCTGATCGCCGTGCTGTTTATGGCAAGCGTCATGCTGCCGCTCTTCCTGCCCACCGGCTGGAATGTCGACAAACTGCTCAGGGCGCTGATCGGCGTTGCGATTTTCACCTCGGCCTATATGGCGGAGGTTATCCGCGGCGGTCTGCAGGCGATCCCGAAGGGTCAGTTTGAGGGTGCCGATTCGCTCGGCCTCGGCTATTGGCAGAAGATGCGGCTCATCATCCTGCCGCAGGCGATCAAGCTGGTCATACCCAGCATCGTCAACACCTTCATCGGTACGTTCAAGGACACATCGCTGGTCTCGATCATCGGCATGTTCGATCTGCTCGGCATCGTCCGCCTGAATTTCAGCGACGCTTACTGGGCCAGCGCCGTCACGCCGCTGACCGGCCTGATCTTTGCCGGCTTCGCCTTCTGGCTTTTCTGCTTCGGCATGTCGCGCTATTCAGCATTCATTGAACGCCATCTCGATACCGGCCACAAACGATAAGAATGAGGGAAAACAATCATGGCTGAAGCTCCAGCTAAAAAGCTCACCGTTTCCGCAACGGAAGTGGCGGTCGATATCATCAACATGAACAAGTGGTACGGCGATTTTCACGTGCTGCGCGATATCAACCTTAAGGTCATGCGCGGCGAGCGCATCGTCATCGCCGGCCCGTCGGGTTCCGGCAAGTCGACGATGATCCGCTGCATCAACCGCCTGGAAGAGCATCAGAAGGGCCGCATTATCGTCGACGGCACCGAACTCACCAACGACCTGAAGAAGATCGACGAGGTCAGGCGCGAAGTCGGCATGGTGTTCCAGCACTTCAACCTCTTCCCCCACCTGACGATCCTCGAAAATTGCACGCTGGCGCCGATCTGGGTGCGCAAGATGCCGAAGAAGCAGGCGGAAGAAATCGCCATGCATTTCCTCAAGCGCGTCAAGATCCCCGAGCAGGCCAACAAATATCCGGGACAGCTTTCCGGCGGCCAGCAGCAGCGCGTGGCGATCGCCAGGTCGCTATGCATGAACCCGAAGATCATGCTGTTCGACGAGCCGACCTCGGCGCTCGATCCCGAGATGATCAAGGAAGTGCTCGACACCATGGTGGGCCTTGCCGAGGAAGGCATGACCATGCTGTGCGTCACCCATGAAATGGGCTTTGCCCGCCAGGTCGCCAACCGCGTCATCTTCATGGATCAGGGCCAGATCGTCGAGCAGAATTCCCCGGCCGAGTTCTTTGACAATCCGCAGCACGAACGCACCAAGCTGTTCCTCAGCCAGATCCTGCATTAGGCAGATCCTGCATAAGGCTGGGGAACCGAGCAATTTGAAAGACCCGCCGTGCCTTCCGGTTCGGCGGGTCTTTCACGTTCAGCGCGAGGCTGACGCCTGCAGCAGGCTGCAGAGACCGGCAAGGCCGGAATCAGAACCACCTGAGGCCGAGCCGCCAGGCGATGAGATATCAACGCAACGGACAAGCATCTTGCGTCGCTCATTGACCGGCCTCGACCGGAAGTCATCCAGGATGCGGGCCTGCGATGCGCTGAGATTACCGTCTGCCGCGGATTTGTTGCTGCCCCCTGCCCCGCCGATGGCGAGATTGGCATCGATGCCGCTGCCGCGTCTGACCGAGGCCGTGGCATCGGTATCAAGCCCACTGGAGCCGCCGATGCGTGCATTGAGATCGGCATCAACGCCCCGGCCGCCGCCGGCATTGGCGGTCGCATTGGCGTTGACGCCGCTCGAACTGCCGACGGAAGCATTGGCATCGGCGCTGATGCCACTGCCGCCGCCAAGCGACGCCCCGACATCGGCGCTGGCGGCATTGCCGGCATTTACCGATACGCCGACATCGATCGCGTGTGCATCGCTTGCCGGCACGGCAAGCAGGGCGCAGGTGGATGCAAGCACCGCCAGGGATAGTCCATTGTGATTATGGGTCATGTTTTTCCTCCGTTTCCATTCGCCAAGCGATCTGCCCGGCAATCGAAAATCGAGGAACGCGCGTGCCTTCGATCGTCTGGACGCCTGCAACCTGCGGGACATCCATGGCAAGGCAACGTGAAGGGATGACGAATGTTTCACAACACAGCGGGGCAAGTCGGCTCTGTGGCGTACAATGATCTTTCACGGTTACTGAAATACGAATTGCCAACCCGACTGTGCCGAAAGCGAGCATGTCTTGCATCGGCCGGAGTGCCGGCCGAGTATTTCCTTCCCGGCCGCGTCAGCAATCTTCACAGCGGGCAAGAAAAGCGCAGATCTCGATGCGCCTGGACGGCGATTGATCCATTCGCAGCGTTTTGCGGGTCGCCTGCACCTTGCCTTGAAACTGGATTTTCCATCATCGATTGAGATAGGCAAAAATAACTCCCCTCCGTCTGGATATATCAGGCAGGAAGTCCATGTTTCAGCATGTTCTCATCTAATGGAACTGGAGGTTCAAGAATGGGCATTTTCGACAAGATCAAACATGCAATCTTCGGAGAAGCGAAAGCAGCCGAACCCGTTGCATCAGGCGCGCCGAAGACGCAACCCGCCCAGGCGCCCGTCTCGCCGCCGGCAGCGCCCAGTGCCGCACCTGCCGCCTCTCCCGCTCAAAGCAAGCCGGCCGCGGCACCGTCCACAGCAAATGTCGATATCGTCCCGATCCTCGACGCGGCCGTGAAAAAGAGCGGCCAGAAACTCGATTGGCGCCACTCGATCGTGGATTTGATGAAAGCGGTCGGAATGGATGCGAGCATGGCCGAGCGCAAGGAGCTCGCCTCTGAACTCGGCTATACCGGCGACATCGGTGATTCCGCCAAGATGAATATGTGGCTGCACAAGGCACTGATGAAACGCCTGTCGGAAAATGGCGGCAAAGTACCGGCCGATCTCTTGGATTAATCGAAGAGCCCGGCGCTTCGCGATCGAGGCTCATCTGTCACGGAGCGCCGGCAGTCCAGTCCATGCGCCGCTCAGACCGCAGGCCACAAGTCCCCTTGCCCGCAGGCACTGGAACCAATAACGTTCCGCTCGATTACTTCGATAATCGATCAGGGGAGAACTAAATCCAATGAAATTGATGGCAGTCGTTGGCGTTGCGCTTAGCTTGGGGTGTATTTCGGCCGCGGAATCTCCTTCAAACTATCAATCCTACAGCGGCATCCGGGTCGATACCGATCCGGTCCTCCTGGCTCGATACGACAAATCGCTCCGATGGTGCGTGCCGGAGGCGGGTTCCTGGCGACGCGGCTCGCCGGATTCGCAAAGCCTGCATTACAACGCGGCGCTGAGAAACTGCCTCTACAGACACGGCTTCGTCGATAGAGGCGTCTACGCCTACCCGATCCCCGAGATCTATTTCGAGCATTTCCTCGATCGCTAAGAAGATCCGGGCAGCGCAGATCCGTCATGGCCTTCAAGGTAAAACATCAGCCCGCCGTGTTGGCGGGCCGTGTCCACTGCGACTGCCCACATGTCAGCAAGTTCCTCACTCGAGCCGCAGCTTCAGCCGACCGTCGAGACCGCATGAACTTTCATATCATCGCGAACTTCGTAGAACTTGTCGCCGTCGATATAGATCGAATGGCAGCTCGGTTTTTCGCCCTTGCCATTGGAGCAAGCTTTATCGCCCTTGAATGTGAGTTTGGTTTTCACGTCGATCGTTTTGCCGCCGACATCAGCCTTACCGGTGATCGTGCCCTTCTTCCAGTTCCAGACCAGATCAGCGGTCACGGGCTTGTCCAGATCAACGATCTCCACCTTCACATGCTTGCCATCAGCAAATGCTTTAAACTCTTCCATCGTGACCTTCTTGGCGCCGGCCGGAAGATCGACGGCATAGGTGTTCACAGCCGACAGCATGAAGGCCGCAGCGCCGACGCTGGATAGGATGGTTCTCATCCTCAGGATTGGCGGCCAAATTACAACCCGTCGGGCGAAACAACATCCCGCCTATTGTGATTAGGGCAGTATACGGCAGGGCTGAACTGTCAAAATGCAGCAATTTTTCTTCTGGGCGACATCGCAATTTTTGCGCGTGGTCTTTCCTGCATCACACGAATCGAAATAAACACCAGAAACCGACCATCGGATATTTAAAGGAATAAGGTAACAATGCCTACTCGCACCATAATAGTATTGATTGCCATGGCCTTGCTCGCTGCCTGCGTACCGACTCGCCAGGAATATGATTCCTTCGTTACTTTGACGCAGGGGAGTGCAAGAGCGAGAAATGAGGCTGTCAATATTTGCGTGAAGAGCTTCGATGCAAATGCGCGCCGCAACGCTGGCATCGTGACAAACGCTTCGGACAAAGACGCTCCGCGCGTTGCCTGCAATCGGCTTCTAGCGGCGATGATTTCCGGTCGCGCCACCTACGATGACTTCGTTGACATCAAAAGCCACAAGTTCACACCGAAGCTGATCAAGATTTTCCAAGGGCGTTAAACTGGGTCAAGCGACGGCTTGCAGCCTCGACCTTGCAAGCCGTCAACGGCCCGCTCGAAACGCGGTTTGCATTCAAACCTTAGGCACGTTTCGTTGCCGTTGTAGGTCGTATCGCCGACAGCCCTGGCAAAGCCGATGTTTCTCGGCGACGGCTGACATCGCAACAGCCGTCGGAGCAAGCTCGATGTCATAGAGCGGGACTTCCCCGGCGTGGCAGGCGCGCTTCTTGCGGCATGCCTGCCGCGGCGTTCAGAGTACCCGAATGCTGCATCGAGATCAGAAAACGAGAGCATTTCCTGATCGCCGATCCGTTTGAGCGGGGCTTATTCTGGGCCCCGAAGTGCGGGCGATTCTACGGTCCTGCCTCCCCTAACCATCGCGATCCGCCCCCATTTTTAGGGTGATTTTACCCAAAAATTGCTAAATTCAGAAAAAAATGTCGGTTCCGCCTCTGACGACAGGATTCCAGTCACGCCGTCAGGTTTTTCTAATGTTTTCAATAGACGCATTTCGCTATAGTTGCAGAAAGAATAATTCGCGAAATGCGAGACATTTATACTGCCCCAATTTGGGCGACTCGAAATTCTACAAATATTTCAAAACGTAACATCGAAGTGATTGGGATAATGTGGCAGCAATATGGCTATGTTTCTCAAGTACTTACCGTTGCGTTGCTGTTGCGCCCTCCAAAATGTCGCCCTATAACCCCCCGCCGTAAGACATGATTAACCTGAAATATTAACGGGCAGGGGTTGAGGAACAAGACAATGACAACATACTACGTAGCGACGACTGGCAGCAGCAGCGGTAACGGCAGTGCCTCCTCGCCTTTCCGCACGATCGGTGACGCGATGGCGTCAAACCTCAAGCCCGGCGACGAGGTCGTGGTGAAAGCGGGGACCTACAACGAGTCCATCAACATCGACAAGGACGGCTCAGCGGCAGGCAACATCACGCTGCGCTCGGAAGTGCCCGGGGGGGCGCTGATCCGGCCGCCAGCGGGCTCATACACCGGGATCAGTGTCAACGGCAACTACGTGGTCATCGACGGCTTTGACATCAAGGGCGGCACTGGCGACGGCATTGAAGCGAACAACGTCCACCACATCCAGATCCTCAACAATACTGTCCACGACAGCGGCGAGTCGGGCATTCAGTTCAACCAATCGGACTTCATCCGGGTCGAAGGGAACGAGACGTACAATAACGCGTCGTCCGGCTGGTACTCGGGCATCTCGATCTACGAGAACCGGAACATTACCGGCGATACCTCGACGGACGGCTACCGGACGATCGTGCGGAACAATATCTCACACGACAACGTCACGAAGGCGGGTGCACACACCGATGGCAATGGCATCATCATCGACGATTTCCAGAGCACGCAGTCGAGCGGTCATCCGAACTACACGTTCAAGACCCTGGTTGAGAACAACCTCGTCTACGAGAACGGTGGCAAGGGCATTCAGGTTACCTGGAGCGACTCTGTCACGGTGAAAAACAACACCGCATACCACAACAATCAGGACAACGCGAACACCGGCACCTGGCGCGGCGAGCTCAGCAACTCCGCGTCGAACAACAACACCTGGGTCAACAACGTCGCCGTAGCGGACCCATCGGTGAACAAGAACAACACTGCGATCGATAACACGTCTACCAGTGGCGCCAATAGCAACGTCGTCTGGGCCAACAACATCACCTACAACGGCACGGCCGGCCAGGCATCGGTCAAGACCGACGGCGGCAACGCGATGCCCAGCACGGCGAACGGCAATAAGCTCGGCGTCGACCCGACATTCGCGGGGGCAGCGAGCGACAACTTCCACCTCGGCTCCGGCTCGTCGGCGATCGACAGCGGAACCAGCAAATACGGTGTCGCATCGGTCGATCTGGACGGCCACGCTCGCGTCGTTGGAACTGTCGATATCGGTGCCTACGAATCGGGCTCCAGCTCGACCCCGGGAACGCCAACCACGCCGACAACGCCGACAACGCCGACGCAACCGACAACGCCAACAACGCCAACCACCCCGACGCAACCGACAACGCCAACCGCGCCGACAAAGGAATTCGTCGGCACCAATGGCAACGATATCCTGCCACACACCGGTCAGTCGAACGGCGGCAACGAAACCTTCAAGGGTCTCGGTGGTAGTGATGTGTTGAAGGGCGGGGCCGGCGCGGACGCGCTCGACGGCGGTACTGGCAACGACACCGCCAGCTATGCGGGCTCCGGCGCGGTCAACGTCAACTTGGCGACTAAGGTCGCATCGGGCGGCGAGGCGACCGGCGACAAGATCGCCAGTATCGAAAACTTGACCGGCTCAAGCTACAACGACGTACTGACCGGCGGCAACGGCGGCGGCAACGTTCTCACTGGCGGGGCTGGCGCGGACAAGCTGGATGGCGGCGCCGGCAATGATGTCCTGATTGGTGGTGCCGGAAAGGACATTATGACCGGTGGCACCGGCGAGGATAAGTTTATCTTGAAAGCACCGACGGAAACCGGGTCCGGCTTGAACCGCGACGTCATCACCGACTTCCAGCACGGCATCGATAAGATCGACCTCTCGGCGATCGATGCGAATGGCTCTGCGGCGGGCAATGGAACCTTCCATTTTCAGGCACAGGAGAATGCCCTGTTCGACCACAAGGCTGGCGCGCTCGCTTGGCACTATGACGACCAGTCCGGAACCGCGAACGATGTTACCGTTATCCAGGCCGACACGAACGGCGACGGTGTTCATGACTTCGAGGTTCAGCTGAAGGGCTTGGTCCACTTGGGGGCAGGCGATTTTCTCCTGTAATTGTCCCCGTTGTGGCGGTCGTCCGATCGCCACAACCATCGTGCTGACATCCGAGCGCCGATCAGGCGTTCGGACACCAAGGTCTCCGTCATCGTCGACGGAAGGTTGCTGGTGACTAACGTGGCAATCATGCATAAAACAAAGCTAAAGCGCGTCGCATCAATCAAGTTTGATGCGACGCGCTTTATCTGTCTGTCATCCGTTTCCGGAAGCAGTTGGCCGACAGCACGCCCGACAATGCGGGCCATGATGCGGCTGTCAAAGATGCAAGATATCGGGATATTGAATGGTCGGAGTGGAGAGATTCGAACTCCCGACCCTCTGGTCCCAAACCAGATGCGCTACCAGACTGCGCTACACTCCGTGCCGTGGCGGGGAGATACACGGTTCACTTCGCCGTCGCAACCCATAAATCCAGCGCGGGTCGAAGAATCCCGCCTGATACGTCGATGTCTCTAGAAAAAGCTGCATGACGCGCGTCTGCGCCGTCGGACGCAATTGGACGTCAGGAGAGCGCTGCCTCAGCCGCGTTCGAGCAGACCGATATATTGAGCGTAGCTAATGGCAACGTAGAAGAAAGCCGTAATGCCGGCCCCGATCACAATGGCATTGAACTCCGCCGAACGTCTCATCATGCGTGCAATCCACTGAAATTGACTGCGCCGTAAATAGTCCCGCGGGTTGGCCGCGGCAATCAGGTTGTGATCACAACATGAGACGATCGGTAATATTGCGCAACCGGCCTGTCTGCCGGTGTCTTGCTTCCGCAGCATCGCCCTATCATCGCGATGGTACCGGCAACGCGTCATACGCCGCCTTTTTTCTTGAAAAGGCGGGGATTCGCGGATAAGCAAAATTCATCTCTTCGCGCTATCTCTCAAGATGAAGCAAGAGCCTCGGCAACGAGAATGAGACCATTAAAGGCGGGTGTTGCCCGCATAGTCGGAGACGCGCAGTCATGTCTGCCAAGATCTATCGTCCAGCCAAGACCGCCATGCAGTCCGGCAAGGCCAAGACCCATCTGTGGGTGCTTGAATTCGATCAGGAGTCGCCGCGCAAGATCGATCCGATCATGGGTTACACCTCCTCCGGCGATACGCGCCAGCAGGTGAAACTCACTTTTGAAACACAGGAACTGGCCGAAGCCTATGCCCAGCGCAACGGCATCGAATACCGGGTGATCGCGCCGAAGGATCCGGTTCGCCAGGTTGTCGCCTATCCGGATAATTTCCGCTATACCCGCACGCAGCCCTGGACGCATTGAGATTTCTCGTCCAGAACTGCCGCATCCGATCGCGCTCCCTGAACGCGATCGCCAGACGGCCCCTTAGCTCAGCTGGATAGAGCACCTGCCTTCTAAGCAGGTTGTCGCAGGTTCGATTCCTGCAGGGGTCGCCACAAATTTAATGGGTCCGTTCTGGACACATAGGTTACGGTTTATTCCTGAGACATAGGTAACACTTTCGCGCCGAAAGGGTTCGGCAGTGGTTCGAGCCTGCATGTCTCGTCATCGAAGTATCCCAGGTCGTAATCCATGAAGCTTGCGAGCCAGATATGGTCTTCGACCTGTTTGATGCCGACGGCCTGGCCGGCAAAGACCAGGCTGAGATTGATCTTCTTTCGCTTGTAGCAGATGCGGCCGCATGTTGTGACGGTAACGGTCTGGTCGTGGAACGGATAGTCGAGCTCCGGCAGGCCGCGATAGGATCGTGGTGAGGCGTTGTAGCGCTCTGCCGGGCAAGCCATGTCAAGCGCCTGGTGTGGCCGTTCTGTGTTGAATTCTTCGATGAAGTCGTCGAAGCGGGCCTGCTGCTGCAGGAAATTGGCGCCGGCCGGCTTGGTGGTCTCCAGCTTGAGTGTGAGATGCATGCGTTCGTGGCGGCCGTTCTGCTGCGGATTGCCTGGCTTGATGCGCTCGATGTCGATGCCGAGCCTGAGCCACCAGACCGCCAACCGCGACAGATTGAACAATCCGTTAGGGCTGGCGAAGGGTATGCCATTGTCGGTTCTGATCGCCCTAGGCAGGCCGAACTCCTTGAAGACGCTCTCGAACACGGTGAAGGCGTAGGCCTCCTTCGTCGTGTGCAGCGCTTCGCAAGCCAGGAGATAGCGGCTGGCGAAATCAGTGATCGTCAAGGGATAGCAGTAGCGCTTGTCGGCGAGCATGAACTCGCCTTTGTAATCAGCGCACCACAGATCGTTGGGTTGGCGAGGTTGGGAGAGTGGCGTTCCCTGCGCCCGGTTGCGTCGTCGTTTGCGATGCTGGACCAAGCCGTTGCGGTCGAGCACCGCGTGCACGGTCGAGATCGCCGGCGTTTGCACGTCCGGGTAAAGCCGCGCCAGTCGTTCTCTGATCTTCGGTGCGCCCCAACTCGGCTTCTCCTGCTTGGCACGCACAATCAGCTTCTCGATTTGGAAAGGAAGCTGATTGGCGTGCCGATAAGGACGCCGCGAGCGATCCGTCAGTCCTTCCAGTCCGCAGGCATTATAGCGGCTGATGATCTTGTGGCCGGTCTTGCGGGAGATGCCGAACTCGCGGCACAGCGTCGCTATCTTCTCGCCATCCAGAACCCGCGCAACGAATTTGAGACGCTCATCCATAATGTTACACTCCTGCCAAGGCACCTTCGCTCTCCTCGCAAAGGCCAAAAGTGTAACCCATGTCTCCGGTATGAACTGTCACCCTTCTCTCGGGACGGACATCGTTCTCGATCACCACATAAATGCGGACTAGATACCACTAAGCGCGGACTGTGAAGACATAAACGCGGATTGACGCTCGAGTTCCGAGTCAATCGAGATTTGATGGTTCCAATTGGACTGAGCGTTGTTGGGAGGCCTGAGCGTCCAAGAAGGCTGGCCTGTCGGTCAGCGCCACCGACGTAGTTTATTGTCTACCTGCGCGCTGCTTGTTCCCTAATCTGGCGTATGGCGTCGTTGAATCCTTTCGGCGTCCCGCTCGAACCCGCCAGCTTTCCGACCCTGACTTGATCGATACGTCTACCTACAACGGCCTTCGGCACGGCGTCCGCGAATGCACGTTGGAGTTCTAGGGAGCGACGCACGTAGGCGTGCGGTGTTACAGCGACTGCCGTGATGACTCCGTCATTCAGCGTCACTCGGACGGTGATGTGAGAGGGCTGCCCGCCGTATTCGCCCGTCGCCGTATACTCGCCGTCGGCGTACTGCGGGGGACGCGCGCCCTGAGCCTCGGCTTGTCCTGAAAGAACCACGGAGAGTGCCGCAGCCATAAGAATATTGCTTTTCTGGTTTCGCATGGTCGATCCCTTCTCATATGAACAGTTCGCCTTCGAAGTCTTCAGACACTTCTACACGCCCGTCCGCAAACATGCGGACGTACGAGAAGTCGAACGTGGTCTTCAGACGCGAGGCGGAACCGAAGAAAAGCGCTGTTGCAAGGCCGTCCGCAGTCGCCGTGTCGGCGGCGATGGCCCAGGTTGCGATGACATCCATGGTGGGACCCCCCGTTCGGCCGTCGAGGACATGATGGAAGTTGTCGCCCCATCGTCTCCGGTTGGCTGCCGAAGCGCAGAGAGATCTGTTCAGCAGGCTCGCGACGCCGATCACCATTGTCGGATCGAGAGGATGTTCCAGACCGACTTCAAGGGCGGTTCCACCAGCGTGGCGCATGTCTCCGCTGCCGTCGACAATGAAGTCTCGGAACCCTGCCTTCTCCAAGACATCAGCTACTAGATCAACGAGATATCCTTTTCCGACAGCGCCGAGGTCGATCGTGAGCGGCTTCCGCGTCGATAGCTCGCTTCCATTCCGGAGCACGTCGCGCCGCCAGCTTGCGCGCTGCAGTCCGCAGTCGATTGGGAGTGGCGACAGCGAATACTCGCGGTCATAGCCCAGCAGTTCGAGATCCCGGCCGATCAAAGGATCCACGGCCCCATCCGTAGCTACGTGAAGCCGGTCGTAGAGATCGAACATCCCCGCCGCTTCGGATGGGAAGACGAACGAGCCACCGTCGACGGCTTCAGAGACCCTCGCGATCATCGAGTCCTTGCGGAACCGGGAATAGGTGCGATCGAAGCTAACGACCAGCCCCAGAATTTCTTCCCGGATTCCGGCATCGAGTGGTGCAGGCGTGTCGACCTCCCAGGCCGTGCCTATGGCATCGAAACCGAAACGGGAGGTCGACATGCCGATACTCCGACCTCGGCTCAAAGCTTGCGGGTGCCGAGCCACTTAACTTTCTCCGGATCGCGATGATCGAAGAAGCTGCTGGTCTTCTGGTCGAGCGCGCTGATCGAGGCGACATCGTCCTGGTCGAGTTCGAAGTCGAAGACCGAGAAGTTCTCGGCCATGCGCTCCTTTCGGACGGACTTCGGGATCGCGACGATATTACGCTGGATCAACCACCGCAGCACGACCTGAGCGACACTCTTGCCATGTTTCTTACCGATCGACTGCAAGAGCTCGTTCGTGAACAGCCCGTTCTTCCCTTCCGCGAATGGACCCCAAGCTTCAGGCTGCACGCCGTATTCCTGGAGGATCTTCTGAGCGTCGTCTTGGTGATGGAATGGATGGATTTCGATCTGATTGACCGCGGGGACGACCTTGTTGTGGAGTGCGAAGTCCACCAGACGGTCGGGATAGAAGTTGCTGACGCCTATCGCGCGGATGCGGCCCGCCTCGTACAACTCCTCCATCGCGCGCCAAGCGCCGTAGACGTCGCCGTAGGGCTGGTGAATGAGCCAGAGGTCGAGATAGTCGAGTTGCAGCTTGTTCAGCGAACGCTCGAAAGCGGCCTTAGCCCCCTCGTACGTCGCATCCTCGATCCAGAGCTTGGTCGTAACGAACAGGTCCTTTCGATCGATGCCGTAATTACGGATCGCGCTGCCAACAGCTTCTTCATTGCCGTACGAGGTCGCCGTATCGAGCAGACGGTAGCCGACGTCGATCGCGTCGCGGACGCTGCGCTCGCATTCGGCGGGATCGGGAACCTGGAAGACGCCGAAGCCTAGGATCGGCATCTGGATCCCGTTGTTCAGCGTGACGGTGGGTACGGTGGTGGTCATTTTCGTATCCTTTGTATGGATGGGAGATCTGTGTGCGCTTGCCTTATTTCCCAACCCGCGCCTGAAGGTGCGCGGGGTATCTGTCTCCGACGATGTCGATCTTCGCGAGGGCATCGGCGATTTCAGAAGCGTCGCTGGCGGTGAGTTCGACCGAGGCGGCGCCGAGGTTTTCCTCCAGGCGGTGCAGCTTGGTGGTGCCGGGGATTGGCACGATCCAATCCTTCTGCGCCAACAGCCAAGCGAGCGCGATCTGAGCGGGCGTGACACCCTTGGCTTCGGCGATCTGGGTCAGAGCTGCCACGAGCGCCTTATTCGCCTTGAGGTTCTCCGCCTGGAAGCGCGGAACCACGCTGCGGAAGTCGCCGGGGCCGAAGGTAGCCGTTTCGTCGATCTTGCCCGTAAGGAAGCCCTTGCCGAGCGGGCTGAACGGCACGAAGCCAATGCCGAGTTCCTCAAGCGTCGGGATGATCTCCTTCTCGGGCTCGCGCCAGAACAGCGAGTACTCGCTCTGGAGGGCGGTCACCGGCTGCACGGCATGGGCTTTGCGGATCGTCTGCGCACCAGCTTCAGATAGACCGAAGTGCCTGACCTTGCCTTCCGCAATGAGATCCTTGACCGTTCCGGCGACGTCCTCGATCGGCACGTTCGGATCGACGCGGTGTTGGTAGAGAAGATCGATCACATCCGTTCGAAGCCGCTTCAGAGATGCCTCGACTGACTGACGGATGTAGGCGGGCTGGCTGTTCATGTGCTGGCCACCGTCGGGGCTTGGAAGTTCGAAGCCGAACTTGGTGGCAATCACCACCTTGCCCCGAACCGGCTGGAGAGCTTCCCCGACGACGTCCTCGTTGGTAAACGGGCCGTAGACCTGTGCCGTGTCGAAGAAGGTCACGCCGCGGTCGTGGGCCGCCCGGATGAGCGAAACAGCATCCTTCGTGTTGGTCGCCACTCCGTAGCCGTGGCTAAGGCCCATGCATCCGAGGCCGAGCGTCGAAACCTCGAGCGTTCCGATAGTTCGTTTCTTCATGATCATTCTCCTTGATCAGGCCGCGCATTCGGTCGGCGCGACTTCTTCCTGGGATTTAGACTGCCGCCGTGCAGCAGGGATGATGGTCAGAAGCGAGATCACCAATGTCGCGATCAGCATGACGGTTCCTGCGTCGAACGCATGGGAAACTCGATACGCTGTCAGGTCTGCTCCGTTGAGGCCATTTGATCCGATGGCGGCAATGGCTATGAGAACGCCGAGGCCAACCGAGCTGCCGATTTGGTGGGCAACGTTCACCGCGCCGGACGCTGCTCCCGCGTCCGCATGATCAACCCGTGCGACACCTGATGATGTCAGTGGACTAAGCGTCAGGCCCTGGCTGATGCCGATCAAAACCATGGGTAGCGCCACCGCTGTCCAGTAGTTGGAACCTACTCCCGCCCGGCTGAGCCAGGCCATGGCGACGATGCCGATCAGCATTCCCACGATAAGGACGGGGTTCCGGCCGAAGCGCCTGATGAGGCGTGGCACGATGACCGCGACCGGGACATGCAGCATCGTGGCGGGGACGAAGGCAAGGCCCGCCAGTGCTGGGCGCAGACCCGCAACCTGCTGCAGATACAGCGTCGTGAAGAAGAAGAAGCCGACCATGGCGCTGATGTAGAGCACGCGGGCACCATATGCGCCCGAGCGCTCGCTGTCAGAGAACAGGCGAAGTGGCAGGATCGGCTGCTTCGCACCGCGCTCGATCAACACGAATGCGCCGAGCATGATGACGGCGGCGATCAGCGTTGCGAGCGTTACGACGTCCCATCCTGCCTGTGCGGAGCGGATGAATCCGTAGACGAAGGCGGCCATACCCAGCGTCGAGGTTACTGCACCGAACAGGTCAAATGTTCCCGGACGCTTCTTTGTCTCGTGGATGTAGATGCGGGCCGCGGCAACCGTGGCGATGCCGATCGGGAGATTGATCAGGAACCCGACCCGCCAGGAGAGCCAGTCCGCAAGCAATCCGCCAACGACGAGACCGACTGTCGCGGACACGCCTGCTGCGGCGCTGTAAAGCGAGACGGCGCGCACACGTTCCTCGCCTTCGTCAAAGGTGGTCTGCAGCAGAGCGAGGGTCGTCGGTGCGAGGATTGCCGATCCCAGTCCTTGGATGGCCCGCCACGACAGCATCCATGCAGACGATTGCGAGGCTCCGATGGCAACGGAGGCGACGGTGAAGATTGTCATGCCTACCACGAACATCCGACGGCGGCCAAGTATGTCCCCGGCGCGCGCGCCAAGGAGGAGGAAGCCACCAAAGGTCAGCGTGTAGGCGCTCTGCACCCAGGCGAGCCCGGCGTCCGTGAAGCCGAGTTCGTTATGGATCTTCGGCAGGCCCGTCAGGACCACCGAGATGTCGAGGACGATCATCACGTAGCTGATAAGAATGATCGCAAGGATCGCTGTCTTGTTCGGTGGAGAGGTGGATGTGTTTGCGTCAGACATTGCAGTCCCATTGACTTGCTTGCTCGACGGTCCTCCCCGGCAAGCTACGTTGCGATGACGGAAAGATAGCTCTTGCTGACCATATCGATTAGGGGCAGTAATCGGGATGAAGCTATAAGGAAGCCTAATGAATGCCGCAGGAGAACTTCAACGATCTGCTCGCCTTCGTGACGGTCGCCCGCGAGGAGAGTTTCACGCGGGCTGCGGTAAAGCTCGCGGTGTCGCAGTCGGCGCTTAGCCAGACCGTCCGGGGACTTGAAGAGCGGTTAGGCCTCCGCTTACTGACGCGGACGACGCGCCGCGTGTCGCCGACGGCGGCGGGCGAACGTCTTCTGAAAACCGCCGGGCCGCGCTTCGAGGAGATACAGGCGGAGCTTGCTGCCCTCACCGAGATGCGTGACAAGCCAGCAGGAACGGTCAGGATCACGGCCGGAGAGCATGCGGCGATCTCGGTCCTCGCGCCCTCACTCGACAAGTTCCTGCCCGACAATCCCGATGTGAATGTCGAGATCACCGTCGACTATGGCCTGACCGATATCGTCGCGGAGCGCTACGATGCGGGCGTCCGTCTCGGCGAGCAGCTTGCCAAGGACATGATCGCGATCAAGATCGGGCCAGAGATGCGCATGGCCGTCGTTGGCGCCCCTTCCTACTTCCGCCAGCACCCGTGGCCGGAAGTGCCTCAAGATCTCACCTCCCACAACTGCATCCAGATTCGCATGCCAACGCATGGCAACATCTTGCAATGGGAGTTCGAGAAGGACGGACGCGAACTAAACGTCCGTGTGGATGGGCAGATGGTCTTCAACAACATCGCTATGCGTTTGGACGCCGTCCGGCGCGGTCTCGGCCTCGCCTTTATGCCCGACGATCTGGTGGCCGAGGATCTCGCCAGGGGCACTTTGATCCGGGTCCTTGATGATTGGTGTGCGCCGTTTCCGGGATATCATCTTTACTATCCGAACCGCCGCCACGCGTCCCCGGCATTCCAGCTTGTTGTTAATGCCCTTCGCTACAGAGGGTGACAAGATGTATTGATAAGGAGGGCTAATACCCTCAATCGGAAATACATCCCTAATCATCTGAATGGTGCTCGGTTACTCTCCTGACAGCTCAACGTTCAAAGGCAGGTACCGACCATGTTCAGACCTCTATCCGCTCTCGCGCTCTCCATGTTGCTCCTATCCTCGGGCGTGGCAGGGGCTCAGATCGCTTCGAAGCAGGAGCCGCTGACAATTCAGGAGCAAGGAAGCTTCGCCGTCGGCGGCACGGTATCGAGCACGCCTGGAACCTTCGACAACAACGCTCCCACGGCGGCAGGGCAGACCCTGCATGGCGACCATGCCTACGTATTCTATCAGATTCCGCCGAATCCCAAGCCGCTGCCGATCGTGATGCTCCACGGAGCCTTCCAGTCCGCCCGAAGCTGGGAGACGACGCCCGACGGCCGCGAAGGCTTCCAGACCATCTTCCTTCGCCGCGGCTACCCGGTATATCTCGTCGATCAGCCGCGCCGCGGACGTGCGGGCAACAGCACCGTCGCCATGACGATCGAGCCGACGCCATACGACCAGCTTTTCTTCGACCAGTTCCGCATCGGCAAGTGGCCGGAGTATTTCTCGAACGTCCAGTTCTCCCGCGATCCCGCGGCACTCGACCAGTTCTTCCGCTCCGTCACGCCCAACACCGGGCCTTTCGACGCCAACGTGATCTCCGATGCCATGTCCGCGCTGTTCGACAAGACCGGTCCGGGGATCCTGTTCACCCATTCGCAGGCGGGCGGCCCCGGCTGGTTGACGGCGATCAAGAATCCGAAGGTCAAGGCCATCGTCGCGCTTGAGCCAGGAAGCGGCTTCATCTTTCCGGAGGGCGAGGTTCCGGCCGACATGCCGAGCGCCGCCGGAACCCTCAAGGGCGAAGCGGTGCCCGTCGCCGATTTCGAGAAGCTGACCAAGCTCCCAATCGTCATCTACTACGGCGACAATTTCCCGACCGAGCCTACGGCCGAACGCGGCCAGGACAACTGGCGTGTGCGGCTCGCGATGGCGAGGCTTTGGGTCGATTCGGTCAACAAGCACGGCGGCGACGCGACGCTCATTCACTTGCCTGACATTGGCATCAAGGGCGGCACCCACTTCCTGATGTCTGACCTCAACAATGTCTCGATCGCCGACCAGATCTCCAAGTTCCTGGCGGAAAAAAAGCTGGACTGATCGATCGAGAAGTCCCCGTGGCTGTCGCGACGAAAGACGCTCGTCGCGACAGCCCCAGCGTCACATTGGAAGGCGCACAAGATTTCGAACGATCCCCCGGGGAGCACGTTATGAAGGCTGGAAGACCATCGCCGAACCTCCGGTGCCTATCTCGCGGTATCAACATGTCCGGTCAGCACCTCGAATCGATCACCATAAGACCCGCAGCACGAGCGGATGCCACAGTCCTCGGATCCTATGGCGCCGCGCTCATGTCGCTTCACAACAATTGGGATCCAGCCAGGTTCATTCCCGCCGGGCCAACCACACCCGACAAATACGCTTCGTGGCTCGCGAGCCAGGTTGTCCGCGAGGATGTTGTCGTCCTCGTAGCGGAGGATCGGAATTCTATCATCGGGTACGTCTACGGCGCGCTTGAGGGGGCCGACTACATGGCCCTCCGAGGTCCCGCGGGGGTTCTTCACGACATCTTCGTCGATCCTCAGAGGCGGAGGGAAGGTGTCGGCAGACGCTTGCTGAAACAAGCCATCACGAGGCTTGCGGAAAAAGGGGCTCCGCGGATCGTCCTCTCGACCGCCTACAAGAACAAGGGCGCTCAAGCTCTATTCGACCGAATGGGTTTCCGAGCGACAATGGTTGAAATGACGAAGGATTTCCGGTGACCGAACCTTACGCCATTGGCATCCGACCAAGCATGGCCTCCCTCTAGCTAGATCACACGCAGCCGAGCCTGCGGTAACTCGCGGCCGCAGCGTCTCGATGATCCGTCGAGAGGTCGCCCGGTTTTTATTCCATCACAGCTTATCAAGTGATCGTGATTAATAAGGAGCTCTAATAGGCTCTAGCGGAACAAGCCGTCTAATCCCCCGTGCCGTGGCAGGCTATCTTCATCTCCGACAATTTCGAACACCGAACCTCAGGAGCCGGACATGACGGAGGTCATCGACAGCAGACGACGCGAGTTCCTGGGCGCGACCGCGCTGATCATTTCAGGTGCCATCATAGGAGTTCCAGCAATGACCACCATCCAAGCTGTGGCAGCCAACTTCCGGCAGAACCCGTTCACGCTGGTCTACGACGGGGCGATCACCAAGAACGAGCCTGGCAAGGTGAACATCCACCCTGTGACCTACAAGCTCAACAACCTCGACATCGTGGCGAACGTCTACACGCCTGCGGGGTACGATCCCAGCAGGAAATATCCGACGATCGTGCTCGCCCATCCCAACGGCGGCGTGAAGGAGCAGACGACTGGTCTCTATGCGCAACGACTTGCGGAGCGCGGCTTCATCACGATCACCGCCGACGCAGCCTACCAGGGAGGAAGCGGCGGCGCGCCGCGCAGCATCGACAAGCCCCAGTACCGCATCGAGGACATTCACGGGATGGCGGACTTCATTAGCGGCTTCCCCAGCGTGGACATTGCACGCCTCGGGCTCTTCGGGATCTGTGGCGGGGGCGGCTACTCTCTCGCTGCTGCCAAGACCGACAAGCGCTTCAAGGCAGTTGCGACGCTCAGCATGTTCAACTCCGGGCGCGTTCGTCGGAACGGCTTCCAGGATTCCCAAATGGACACGATCCAGAAACGGCTGCAGCAGGCCTCGGCGGCCCGCGCGCAGGAAGCTGCGGGTGGCGAAGTGCTCTATGCAGGCGACGCCAATCTGACTGACGCACAGATCGATGCGCTTCCGTTCGACCTCTATAGGGACGGTTACCGTTATTACTGGCACACCAATGCTCATCCCGGCTCCACCTTCAAGTACACGATGAGCAGCCTGATGGACTTGATGCGCTGGGACGCCACCGACGAGATCGGCCTCATCGACGTGCCCCTTCTGATGATCGCGGGCACGGCCGCCGACACCCTCTACATGACCGAAGACGCGTTCCCCAAGGCCACGGGCACGAAGGACAAGGAACTCTTCAAGATCGAGGGTGCCAGGCACATCGAGACCTACTGGGTTCCCGAGTACGTGGATGCGGCGCTGGGCAAGCTCGCACCGTTCTTCGACCGAACGCTGGTCTAAGGAGGAAGCGATGACGCGCCACCTGTTCCTGAACGCGTTTCTGACCGTCGGCATAGTTTTGGCGGCGCTCCCCGGCGTCGTCTGCGCCCAGCCTGTCAATGAACCGAAGGAAAGTCCAATGACCTCTCGTGCCCAGCAACTGATGGGGGACACGGCCCCGAGGCTAGCCGAACTGACCGATGACGTGCTCTACAAGGACATCTGGGAGCGGCCGGGTCTGTCTAAGAGGGACAGGAGCCTGGTGACCATTTCGGCCCTGATCGCGCTGAACCGTCCCGATCAGCTCAAATCGCATATTCGCATCGGCCTGCAGAATGGCCTCACCAAGGATGAGATCGTCGAGACGATCACGCACATGGCCTTCTACTCCGGATGGCCGAGCGCCGTTTCGTCGGTGGCTATTGCCAAGGAGGTCTTCGCCGAATGACCGAGAAGAAGATGACATTGGCTTCCGCGATGGCGGCGGCGGCGTTCGTGTCGGCGTCGTCCGCGTTGGCAAGCGAAGCGATCACCATCACGCATGCCGGATCGCAACCGGCGATCGTTGGAGCTCCGGATAAGTTCACCGGATCCGTTCGAGTCGAGGACAACTTCAAGGCAACGGCGCCCGCGACGGTGGGCGGCGCGACCGTCGTTTTCGAACCTGGCGCGCGCACCGCTTGGCACAGCCACCCTCTCGGCCAGACGCTCATCGTGACGAGCGGAGTGGGCGTCGTCCAGATGTGGGAAGGGCGGCAGCAGGAGATCCGGTCCGGCGACACCGTTTGGATCCCTCCTGGCGTGAAGCACTGGCACGGCGCATCTCCGAGCAATGGAATGACGCACATCGCCTTCTCGGAATCCTTGGACGGGAAGTCTGTCGACTGGCTTGAGCTGGTTACCGACGCCCAATATTCCTCTCAAGCAGCGGAGGGTCAGCAATGACGCGTATTCCCTCACGTCTTACCGTCCTCGCAGCCGTGGCATGCGGCATCGTCATGATCGGCTGGCAGGTGGATGCAGAACCAACCAATGCCACGATGCCTGATATCAGCAAGCTCGTTCACTACACCACGGTGACGCGCGGCGAGGTCACCGAGCACATCATGACGACGCGCGAAGCTATCGAAGCCGTGAAGGCGCGCAAGCCTATCCCGAACGGCACCCATTTCGCGCTCGTCGACTACCGTGAAGGTGAAGTCTTTCGCTACTTCATCATGGAAAAGGGCACCGGATGGGGCGCTGACTATGACGAGAGCCGCCGCACAGGCGACTGGCAATTCCAATGGTTCAAACCGGACGGAACCATCAACGCCGCCGAGAACACCGCCCGCTGCCAGAGCTGCCACAGTTCTCGCGCCGACAGCGAGTTCCTCTACACCTTCAACGACATCCGGCGTTTCGAGTTCGAATGACATGACGTTGCGGATTCGCCTCATCCTTGACTTTGCGAGCCTTGCTCTTGTCGTCCTGTGCCTTGCCTACTGGTGGCTCGGCAACCTGTCGCACGAACTGTTCGGCACCGCGCTCTTCGCGCTTGTGATCGTCCATAACGTCATCAACAGGCGATGGTACTCGAATGCCGCGCGGAACCTGGGCGACGGCTCAAGGCTGCTGAACGCAGCCACCATAGCGTGCCTCGCCACGGTAATGACGGTCATGCTGGTCAGTAGCGTGCTGATCTCGCTGGATCTCTTTCCATTTTTGTCATTGGATGGAGCGTTCGCGGTCCGCGAGATCCATATGTTCGCGGCCTACTGGTTGCTTTTGATCCTGGCCTTTCACCTCGGCACCCGATGGGCGGTGGTGATGAACGTGTTTCGCGGGGCCTTCGGCATTGAAGGGGCAAACTTCTTTCGGTCGGTTGCGCTTCGCCTCCTGACTTTCGCCGCCGCCGCATGGGGCGTCCACAGCACCATTGAGATGGGCTTCGGATCCAAGCTGATGCTGACCTACACGCTCGACATGTGGGACTTCAACGAGTCTGCCCTCAGGTTCTTCCTCAACTACGGCTCGATCGTCTGCCTGTACGCTGCGGTGACGCACTACGTCCTGTCGATGAGGAGATGGCGCAAGGGTGTCTGTGGCTCAGGGTCTGGCTTCGCATCACGTCCGCCAGCGCAGACGGCGTCTGACAATCAACGAAAGGGAATGAGATGAGAGAGAAATCGGGAATGCAAATCAATCGCCGCAATCTCCTGCTGGCAGCCGGCGGCCTCGCTGCAACGGCACAGTCAGGTGTCGCTCTGGCTCAAACCTCGGCACCGCCAGCCTCTCCCGGAACGACCTCGTCAGCTATAGGACGGCGCAAGCTCGGTTCACTCGAGGTTTCGAGTGTTGGACTCGGGGTCCAGAACATGAGCCGCACCTACCAGCAGACGATTCCGACGCGGGCAGAGATGCACAACATCATCCGTTCAGCGTTCGATCATGGCTTGACGTTCTACGACGCGGCTGAAGCCTATGGTCCGCTGGAGGCCGAGCGAATCCTTGGGGAAGGCGTCGAACCATTCCGAAACCAGATCGTCATCGCAACCAAGTTCGGTTGGAACATCGATCCCGAAACCGGCGAGCGCAAACCCGGATTAAACAGTCGACCTGATCACATCAGAATCGTGGTCGATGCAATGTTGAAGCGGCTTCGCACCGACCGCATTGACCTTCTATACCAGCACCGTGTCGATCCGCAGGTGCCGATCGAGGATGTCGCTGGAGCGATCAAGGACTTGATGGATCAAGGCAAGGTGCTGCACTGGGGTCTTTGCGAGATGGGCCTGAAAACGCTGCGGCGGGCGCATGAGGCGCTGCCGGTCACGGCCGTCCAGAGCGAATACTCGATGCTCTGGCGGGGGCCGGAAAAGACCGCGATCCCTGTCTGTGAAGAACTGGGCATCGGCTTCGTGCCATGGAGTCCTCTTGGCGTCGGCTTTCTGAACGGCGCGATTGACGCCAAGACGACCTTCGCGAAGGGTGATATCCGCGGCATCGAGGGACGCTTCGTGCCGGAAAACTTGCCGCACAACCTGGCGCTCGTCGAACTCCTCGAAACGTGGGCAGAACGAAAGCAAGCACGACTTGGGCAGATCGCCTTGGCATGGCTCCTTGCTCAGAAACCTTGGATCGTGCCTATACCGGGAACGACACAGATGGCCCACATGATCGAAAACGTTGGAGCCCCCGGTGTCTCTTTTACTGCAGCAGAATTAGCCGACCTGAACGCATCCCTCGCCGCTGTCGAAATCAAAGGTGCCAGACTTCCCGACGCTGTGCAGGCGTTTTCAGATGTTGAGGCCCCTGCGAAGTCATGACCTGAGGGGTTTCGGCTTTGCTGCTCCCTCGGCATCTGTTCCTGCCGAGGGGGCAGATAAACCTTCAATGTCAAGACGCCGGCGCCGCGCTTGGTTGTGAACGACTCTGGATGCCTCAGGAGACAGATGCGGGACAACGTTACGGGCTGATGAGGACCGCGTTTTACTGTTGATGGCGCTGACGAATGATCCTCGCGGTCGCGACTGTGTATTAGATCCTTCAACCAAACTCTCGAGCGAAACGGAACAAAATTGATGCCGCTTTGCGACGATAAAGTGCGTGGCCAGATGGCCCCGATGCAAGCTGGGGAAAGGAACTTCGATTTCTACGATACATCCGGGCATGCGCCCTTTGCAGGGTACCGGGAGCTTATGAATTCTTGGATACTCGAGTTTCCAGAGAATGAGCGTGTGGAACTGGTTAGCAGCATGAAGACCGGGACGAACGTCCAGTACGAGCAGGCTCTGGCCGAAATCATAATCTACATCGCGCTCAATCGCTTGGGATATAAGATACGACGAGAAGGCCGGACTTCCTCGCTCGCAACCAGGCGGGCGCCACCGTCGCCTATGTCGAAGTCACGTCATTTATTCAAGAATTCGTCTCGCAGCCGCCCATTAAAGCTTTCGATGACGGCATTCTGGATCGGCTTACCCGGTGCGATGTAGTGCCATTCCACCTTGGTCCGATCCGTCCATTGCAGGATCGCGTTACTGGTGAACTCGCTGCCATCGTCGCTGACAATCATCTTCGGCTTGCCTCGTCCCTCGATGATCCGGTCCAGCTCACGGGCAAGCCGCAGGCCGGAAAGGGACGTATCGGCGACGCGGCCCAGGCATTCCCTGGTGCAATCGTCGACGACCATAGGCACCCGGAACCTGCGATCATCGGTGAGTTGATCCGACACGAAGTCCAGTGACCAGCGATCATTGGCGGCAAGCGGGATCAGCATCGGTGCTCGTGTGCCTATCACTCGCTTCCGCCCGCCGCGCTTGCGCACGGTGAGCTTCTCCTCCCGATAGAGCCGGAAAGGCTTTTTGTGGTTCACAAGGTGTCCCTCGCGACTGAGCAGCACATGAAGGCGTCGATATCCAAAGCGGCGGCGTTCATGCGCCAGCGCCTTCATCCGCTCGCGAAGGCCCTGATCGTCGCTGCGCCTGGTTTCGTAGCGGATCGTCATTCGGCAAAAGCCGATGGCTTTACACGCCCGCCGTTCGCTCATCTCGTGGTGACCCATCAGATGAGCGACAGCTTTCCGCTTTTCTGCGGGCGTCACCACTTCTTTCCCAAAAGGTCTTTCAAAGCGGCATTGTCGAGCATCGCATCTGCCAAAAGCCGTTTCAGCTTCGTGTTCTCGTCTTCCAGCGTCTTCAGCCGCTTGGCTTCGGATACGTCCATGCCGCCGAATTTGGCCTTCCATTTATAGATGCTGGCATCACTGACGCCATGCTTGCGGCAAAGCTCCGAGACCGGCGTACCGTTCGCAGGCTCACCGTGCTCTTCAGAACGGCGATGATCTGTTCGTCTGTGGACGATTGCGCTTCATTTCCTGGTCCTCTCAATGGGCCAGAGCTGACTTCAAGATGGATTATTTCAACGGGGCAAGCTCAGCGCGGCCGTCAAGCTTACGGCCGCTTTTATCTGGGCCGCATCCGCGCTCAGCTGCGATGCGCTCTCACCGGACCTATTGGCGTCGAAGAAACTTGCAGGCATCCGAGTGATCTCGCGAAAGACAGCCTGACGCAGGTCGCTGACGAGGCGCTCTCCCAGTATCGTGACGCAGTAGCGGCAAGCACTCGCAAAGGCCAACGCGACAGCAAGCGCCATCAACATGAGGAAGTAACGGTTGATAAAGTCGCCGTCCGCGCGGCTGAAACCATTGTCTATCATCCGTCGCACTGCAATCGGGAGTGCAAGCGAGATAAGAGCGGCGGTTGTCAAAGAAATCGCAGCGAGGACCGCCAACCTCCGATGCGACCGCAACGAAGGCAATAGCCGGAATAGCGGCCCGATCGCTCTTCTGGAACGCGGAGCTTTCTCTCCTGGGTTGGTGGTGCCGAGCGTTTGCGCCGTTGGGTTGTCGATTTGGCGGTCGTGCTGGGCGATCATCAATGCCGTTATCTCCTGGTTCCTGATGATATCCTTCTCCCTTGCAAAGCTGATTTCGTCTTTGATCGCGATCAATAACGAGCGGCAATGCGGGAAATGGAAGGACCTCGGCTCCACGATCGGCAAGGTACCAAGGCTACGGAGCGGCGCGATTCAATCGAGACCGTCCAATCAACCCGGAAGAGGTCCTGCCGTCCAAAAAGTCGATGTCGATAGGATGATCCACGGACGACGTCACGAGTTCCCAGGCGCATGGCAATCTTTTCAATACGCGTGCGTCAGCGCTGCCTGTTGAATATCTCCCCGTACGCGGCCGGTATAATTCAGTTTGCGTGAAGACCGCTTCGGCAATCATCGGATCAGCCCGATCAGGCGACGTGCCTGGCCAGCGCGCAGCGCGACCAGAGCGAATGCAGCGCTTCGACCAGATGGGCGATATCGGCATCGGAATGCAGCGGCGTCGGCGTGATGCGCAGCCGCTCGGTCTTCTTCGG
>Ga0102593_1000957_pt1 | contig 34530 bp, 31 predicted proteins | sample AraplaCol_mMS_r2_2_FD_76862 | JGI IMG/M metagenome (GOLD analysis project Ga0102593, IMG submission 76862) | Arabidopsis root microbial communities from North Carolina, USA - plate scrape MF_Col_mMS_r2 (SPADES assembly) (version 2) | ecosystem: Host-associated > Plants > Roots > Endosphere...
TAATATTTTTAGGAAAAATAAATAATTATTATTTTAAAAAAAATTCATTTTGTTGGGATGGGGGGGGGGGGGGGGGGGGTTTCCAATCTGCGGCCATATGTTGTTCGGGTTTACTGCCGTAATAATCACTGGATTTCTTACAACAAAATATTATTAACAATTTGCCGATTGAGCTGGTTCTATCCATAGCCAAATTTTTGAGTAGTAAATATTATATCAATGCCTTCTTGCAAATTTAATCAAGACCGCTGCGGGTTTTGCGGTTATCTGAGGTCTTGTAAACAAAGCAAATATACCAAGATCTGCGATTTATAAATGTCGAGGCCAGTTTTATGAAACTAAAATCTTATTTTTATTTAGAAAATTTTCTAGACTCATATAAATAGATAAAATTTTTATTACTTGTAATACTGTAGTTACGCAAAATAATCGTATCGCGGTTTTGGTGAACCACAAATTGTGGATTTAGATTTAGATGGAATTTCAAAACCGGAAACCGAATCGATTCGGTTTTGGTCAGTATAGTATATCAAGACCAAATCCAAGACCGAACCGCAGTCTAGTAGTCTACTTTCATATAGTTCCCCAACACTTATTTAGTATAGACAGGTCGGGAAGGCACGACCCTGCTCCTGCTCCTGCTCCTGCTCAGTATACGCGACACCAGATTGTGTCTCTTCGACCTCAGACACTTTCTCTTCTTCTATTCTTCAACGCTTGCAAAATGCCTACTACAGTCAATTTGACTGTATCTCTCTCTAGTGCCCCTGGTACCACCACCGCCTCAAATATCACCTCCACCACTACCGCAGCAATGTCCGCTTCTACCTCCCCCGCCGCCGCCAACACCAACACCAACACCACCACCACTAATCCCCCGGGGGATTTGATCCCCCCCGCGGGTATGTCGGCTTTGGCATCGTTGTGGGTGCTACCGTGGTTGTTGCCGCCTTGCTCCTCCACAATGAGTGGAAGAAGAAGGAAAAGAAGCAGCAGAGAGATGCTGAAGAGGGCCTTGCTTTAGTGAACTAGTGTCCCATAGAGTAGATATTTTCTGCTGAATACTGACAACTTGTGATATCCATAGCCTCTGCGATTTTTCTGCCTCCCTCGACCCCCAAACTGCCATGAAATGGGAGTGGATGCGTGATCGCCGTGCTGATAAGATAGCCTCAAGAGCCCTCTTGTTGCTCTCCATACAGTGGTGGGATTTTAGTCTGAAAATAATCTTCTTTCGACCGTTCTTTCTATCCTTATCTCTGCTTACACCATAATGCTCAGGGGTTTGGTGTAGTAGAAAGAAGAGTAGAAAGACCGGCAGGAAGAAGGGTAGTTTCAAAGTAAAATCCCGGCGCTATAGCACCTAGGGATTGTCAACGCTGACAATATTATATATATGAAAGGCAAGGCGCCCTGTCCACTCCCTGTGATAGTCGAGCCGATTCCCGAGTCTGCGCCATCTTCTTCGTCCCGCAACAAGGATTTGCTGGTTGCGTGATAAGGCCATCGGCCACTTAAGGTGCTCCCCTGGGCGTTTACCGGGATTTCTTCTCTCCGAGAACCCTCAAGCGAGGTGAGATGAAGGGAAAACCCAATGTCACAATGAAGTTCTGTTGTGAATTTTTTTGGTATGGATACTTGGGCCTATCTTTGTTTTTTTATTTTTATATATTCATTGTCGTTCCGTGTGCTCCTCCTGCGTGGCTCGCGAGTATTGCCATTCTCGTGCTTACCCGTAGATCTCACTGTCCGCCGTAAAGCCTTTCACATCAAAGGTGAGTCTTTTAATCATTCGTATCCGTGGCACAATAGATAGCGTATAGGGTGCCTACTAATAAGTTACACACGACTCAAGAACCCCTAACCTTTACCAAGGTTGGAAAGTTTACTCAAGATGAACACTATTGTGCTATGTTACAAGTTATTGAAGGGCTTATTCAAGTGTGGAACTATTTCAAGTCTGACGGATTATGTTACTAGCAATTCGTCATGAAGAATGAGCAGTATCAAAGCTCTTTTCTAGCCAGTAAACAATAGGGTGAATCAGATATCGAGATATATGGACTTTGTGTTCATATACAAGAAGAGACGAAACACAGAGTGGAAGCAAATACCAATACACCCTTTCTCTTTATGATACCCCACTAGGGCTCTCGGAGAGAAACAAAAGACACTTTATTTTCCCCATGTTTTTCAATTCGACGTAGGGGATTATTCAAGGAAGTACGAATTTCCAGCATACGAGCCGTGATACCAACCTGCTTGCCCCATGGAGCACTCGAATTTTCACACAATCAGCCAAATGCTTTGCGATGTAGATTCTGGTACGTAGAACCTTGAACGAGCTATTTGGCTCTCTCTCATTTACAAATTTCAATCCGATTATGGAATATGAGCATCTCTCTCTACACATGATTGACCATGCCAGCGTAGGAACTTGGCTGAAACTCGATTTTTAATTTGATATAAAGACCGGCTCAGGGAACAATTTGGTGAAAGCAATGGCAATTGGAAGAGTCAATTTCTTTAAGATCGCGGTTTCGACTCGAAGGGGTTTAAATTTGGTATCGGACCTCTCAGATGATTGCGGTAGATACTAGATTCGAAGGGCTAGTTCAACTTTTTGTTTCCAATCGTGACTGGTCGACCCTGGCGCGACTTCTTATTCAAATAGACATAGATCCCGATTCCAATAAGAGCGAGAACAAATATGTTGCCTTTTATCGCCTGGTTAGTACGTACACACTTGGGGTTGAGTGCTTACATAAGCACTTACTAGCAATGAACTTGCCGACTCCAGCTGTAGCTCCCAAAGCGTCTTTGAAAGTGTCGAGGATTTGACCAAAAATTGAGATGACAGAAGTGAATAAGAAATGGAAAACAGAAAACACTGCATCGAAGGCCGTCTTGATAGTAGAGAATATGACCTCAAAGACCGAACTAATGAGGTCTTTGATGGACGCGATGATTGACGTCATTTTGGTTCAGAGGTAAGAATCGTTAAATTTGGAAATATGAATATTTACTAGGGTATGATTCAGTGAATATCCACGGTAGATTTTGTATGTAAGAGAACAGGATATTCAGGAGTATAAATACTCACTTTGTTCTAAGTTCTATGTTCCAATATCGCGATAATACTTGTTTGGCAGTGGCAATGACGTAGGCGCGAACATTCCGCAATTCTACTGGGAACGCGACTTCAATTCATTCCCTTGGAATTTATACAGTATAAAGCAGGAAATACAATTTGAATTTGATCAGGAAATACATTTTGGATGTGAAACTAATATATACATCATTTCTTCGTCACTGAAGTTACCTAATCCGGAGTTAGTACCTGCTGTGGCTAATAAGCATTTAACACAGGGTATAAAAATGTATTGCCGTAACTTACCATTATCGCTGTTCACTCATTCTATTTCCCCGTGAAATTTCTTCATCTGCCATCATGCCACCCAAGAAAGTTCTCATAATCCTCAGCGACTCGGACTCTTTTCCCCTCAAGAAGGTATCGGGATCTGATGCCGGCACCACAGAAACAGTCAACCAGCCTTCAGGTGTCTTCCTTAAGGAACTTGCCAAGCCACTACAGAAAATGCTAGATGCAGGACATGAAGTGACTTTTGCTTCTCCAAAAGGACAAACTCCCGCCGTGGATTCTAACAGCAAGTCGCTGCTTGTCTATGCTGGAAACTTCTATGAGCGTCAGCAAGAGGAAAATCTCATCGAGAGAATGAAGCAGAACAACGGATTTGACCACCCGCGAACATTCGGCTCTTTTGACGAACAAGAGCTCTCAACTTTCGCAGGCATCTTCATTCCAGGCGGCCATGCACCCCTGGCGGATCTGGGAGATAATGCAGAATTGGGGAGGATTTTGCGCTATTTTAACAAAGAGAATAAGCCAACAGCGGCGATATGCCACGGGCCCTACGCATTACTCAGTACGACAAAGGCGGGCGATGGCTCCTTTGTATACAAAGGATATAAAATTACGTCTTGGAGCGATGCCGAAGAAAGATTTATGGAGACGCTATTGGGTGGAGAGGTGGAGAAAGTCGAGTCCACTTTGAGCGATCATGGTGCAATTATGCTCGAAGGTGCACCGGAGAAGCTTGGAGGTACGACTTTACATAAGGAATTGGTGACAGGTGGTAATCCTTTGGCGGCGAATGCTCTCGGAGATAGATTCTTGAAGATGCTCAGCGTATGAATGTACTGAGTACGTTCAAGAATTACTTTGTATCATAGTTGGCCATATTGCAAGCCTTATACAACATCATCGAGAAATGAAGACACACATTTCTCAAGCTATTTCGAGGTTCAAATCCAGGTCTCAGATATACAATGGATGCAGTGGATGTCAAAATATTCAAAATCATAATCAATCTGATACCGTACATCCCACACTTTAGACATGGAATAACGATCAAAAGCTAGTATCAATATCTCAATATTTCTTAAACCGTGATCAAGACGCAATCAAATATGTAGATAACTGCCTTTATTCCATCCTCAACCGTAGCCTTAGAATGAACTAAGAGTATATCAATATACATATTCTTGTCAAGACGATTGTCTATCGGCCCTGCCATCTTCCCTCGCATGATCCGAGCAGCCGGTCGATTACCAGCTACAAGCTCCGCTTGTCATCCCAAAATAAGCAGTATGCGCATCATTCACACCCTGTCCACCCTGAGCCTCACAGCACTGAACGTCATCACCAGTACAGACAAACATATTCTGGGCGCTGTAAGGGTCAACGCTCCAGTATTCTATACCACCATGGGCGTACCCCTGCTCCGCCGGGGGCAGATTCGGGATGCCATCGTTGGCATGAGTAACGCGGAAGTACTTGGTCGTGTCAGGGCTCGAGGTTTGGAAATTTTCACCCATGTACGACGCGAAGGCTTGGTTGCCGGTGCGTGGTTCGCCAAACGTGTATAGATTGACATTGTCGTATGTCGCGGACAGTTGGGCGGCGACGAGTGCTGCCATCGATGCTCCCAGGCTGTCATACAGTTAGCAACTAGCAACTATCAAACAATGGTTTGTAAGAGGTTAAAAATGCATACCTATGGCCTGTCACAGTCAGCGCATAGTCCGGATACTGACTGGCCTGCTGCTTGACAAGTGACATAACTTGATCTTGAACAGAGATCCATCCGATATAGTATCCACCGTGTACCTCACAACCATTGCATTGAGGTAAGGTTTCAAAAGAGGTGAGGGTGTAATTGGTATCGAGCTGTAGATTCACGTCACTGCCAGTACCACGGAAGACAGTAATAATTTCTTTGCTGCTATCATCGCGAAGGATCCATCCGTTAATATCAGTTTCAGCGTTGTAAATCTTCTCCCCCTTGACAATAGTCGACGGAATATTGCACAGGTCGGCATAGGCAGATTGGGAGATAGTGGCCATTTCAACTAGACGTTTGTAAAGGTCTTCGGAAATACCTTGCTTAGAGACGGCTAAGGCTTGTCCAACGACTGCCGAAAGGGCGAGAAGGTAATTTGGAGAGAATTGCTTCATATTGAAAGTTGTGATTGACAAGGGAGCTAAAAAAGGAGATGAGAAGTCTGTTGCTCAAATTTGTCACGGCACCTATATCTTAAATAGAATACAGATAGATCAATTTAGGATAAAATCAACAAACAGCGGACGATCGTTTCATGTTATCTAACTTGACATGGCATACTCATACACCGCTATAGACTTCCAAGTACATAGATTCGGCAAATGCATGCCAAACCCTAGCCGAGATATGTAACATTGGAGGGTCTACATGTTTAACTTCGTTCAAGAGAGGAATAGTGCGATATGGACACGAATAGAGTGCCCAAGTCTACTTATCAAACTAACCCGGGCTTGTGTCCTTTCCTAACGTAGATATTATAATAATTCCCAGTTTCGTCTGTACATATCTCTCAGATACATCCGAGGCAGATCACTTAGACATGCCCAAAGCTTTCGTTAAGTACAAATGTCGATATCGACAGGATTACGAGAACATGCGAATATTGGCTCGAGACTCCTGTGTTTGATAGTGGAACAATTATATGATGAGCTTCCATCGGTATAGCTCCGTGAAGACCCACGGGCGGACCCCTAGCCATCCTTCGAGACCTTGCTATGTTCGCACGGGCTCTGCTGCTACTGTCTATGGTAGGCTTTGCCCAACAGGGTCCTAACTCAGATTTTCAGGGTCTACCTCGGCGGAATAAGCGTCTGTATTAGTGCTAAATTGATCGGCGGTTCATTTATCTGAGACAATTAAAGGCTAAATCTCTGCCTCACCGATACAGACTGCCGGGAATTTGATGGGAATGGAGGATCTGCCAAGTATTCCAAAAAACATTTAGTCACGGAATGGATTGTTATTTAGTTCCATGCCATGGACCCCGATCCGGCGCCGAGTGTTTCAAGTGCCATGATGAGCGTACTAAGTTCTTGGCAATCGACACTAGTGACACGTTGCCGTCTCCTCGCATTTGCCTAATTATCTATAACACCCTTTAGTGATGGTGACCGTTCATAGGGAAGGACTGTGGAAAGCAATGATCCCTCTGTTGAGAATTGAACTTCGTAGCACGGAAGATCTCCTGTATACTCAGCAATTGTTATCAGTGGAGGAGACCTAAGGCACACCGAAAATTGAAAGTCCAATAGAAATATATAAGTACTACTTATATATTGCTCTAGTAGCAATTCTGTCGGAATCATTAGTCTGTAATATTTTTCTGTCAAGGAATTATCATATGATACCTGACCAAAGATTCTTTCTCTTTAGATATTAGGCAATTTAATGCCGGCTCCAGTGGTGTATTTTGGTAACTCAGTTGAAAAAGTGACAGCAAGCGTCCAGTAAAAAAAAAGATGGGAAACGCGGTCGTCTAATTCTTCGTCGTATATCGGTATCATTTCTTCCCACTTGAAGATTTATAATAATAATTGCGGCCCATCAGTGACTCAACGTGATCCCGCATTCGATTTTCCTGAGATCCAATGTTCTGTTTGAATATAGGTAAAACGGACAAGTGCTCCTCTGCAAGGTCAAAGCATTCGATGGCTAGGTGGTAAGTATCTCTTGGATATGAGAGAAGTGATCCACCGAAGAAAATGGCCAACAGAAGTGGCGATGACGCAAAGAAAATACGTGACATTGGAAAATCAATAATGGGGCATTGTCGGTGGAAGCATCGCAGGTAGAGTTGAGTATATGGAATAAAATGGTTATCGAGAATAATCCTTGATCAATTGCAGAATCTAAGCGACTCCGAGCTCGCTCTGTCGATATCTCACAGTAGTTAGCGATAAGCCTTAGCTCCTTAACTATTTCTTCGCTCTGCTCTCTGAAACCCAAAATTTGCGATTCAGCCATATTTTGAGGAACAGTTTCATCAATAGGTTCCTGGCCCCATGATTCAATTCCGAGAAACCCAAATAATGACAAGCCACCAAATCTTTTATAATGAAGGCTAGCCAGCGCAATATCAGATGGAGCACCTGCCATGTCGGTGTAAATGGCTGTTTGTGGAAAAGCCTTTCAAGCATGTGCTGCATTTTTTCATCTTTGAAGATGATGATTTGAGTCGGGTGAACTCTACTGTCTTTTTTGCTTTCTTGTCTTGCTCTGTACTCTAGCTCATACCCTTATTGTCGAGTATTTGATCATATTTCAATTCGGACTGGCAGTTCAAGTTCTATCGCATCTCAGGTGATCAACTGTAGCCAATGGTTCTACTCGCGCATTGATACTTTTCCTTTCTAGGGACACCACCAGGGATGCACTAACAGCTAGCAAGGATACTTGCATTATAAAGGCAACTCGTGGGGCCATGGAAGAATTTTCAAAGACCTAATTGAATACCGGACGTCCAAGTGTAATGAATCGATCATGGAAAGGGGTTCATATACGATGCCCGAATGGGCGAAGTTGCTATCCTCAACTCACTTTTAGTAGAGGTACTGTAGCGCCAGTGATCCTCTCTTACGTTAGACCAATATCAAGATCCTACTTTTTGGACAGACCACCTATTAAGCAAAGTTGGCTGAAATATGCATTGAATGCGGCAAGACAGTCGAACTTACTCATCGGTACTGGGAAACCAACGAGAAGCCTTTGCAGCTTCAAACAGGAAAATTATCTCAAACATCTTATTCTAAGTTTCAGGTAGAACTCTTGGTACATGGCACTGCAAATGGTGATGCCAGAGTACATACCCGGTGTGAAAGAGAATGATATGGTATTTGCATGACTATGGAGGTTAAGATGTTAGATAAATGATTAATTGATAGGTCCTCAGGCCCTGATCGTACTCTCAATTATCAGTATATATCCCATTTTAGATCAGCGTCTACACAAAATACTTAATACAGAATACAGCTCTTACCTGGAGTAGGGTATCCACAGCGGCGATAGCATAATTACTAGGCGGCACCCTGCAGATATGGGAAGGTATACAATGGCCCCAAATTTGAACATGGATTGCGTTTATCCGCTAAAGTTGCGGAAGATGCCGCGGCCAAACTGCAGCCTATTTCGGTTATTCATCTGTGGTCAGATGTGTCACATTCAATCCACGAGTAATGGTCAGGATAGCCCGCATCATTTAAGGTTCGAGTGTGCCAGACCCTTCTTGCGTGAGCGTATCGCTGGCCTTGAGGAGTCGATCCCGACTTCTTGTGGCTGCTTCTCATTGCTTCCATCCGGGCTGATCTGGAAAGATATCTCCATCTTAGTTGCGAGTTATGGGAGTAGCGGGAGAGTGAAGCATCGCCAGAGGGGATTGATCCCGCCGTTATACTATTTTAGCGGGTTTATATAGTCGGATTGCGTTAGTCTGGCTTGGTTCGGCCAAGCGCCGTGGCGAAAGCGTACCTAATGTTCCTCCATCGACATAGAGTAGATACTGGGGAGATTCTGGCAGATAGCCAGGCCGTTGGGTTCAAGTGGCATGTAGAGAAGTTGACATCATGAGGTGGCTCGTTTATGGGTGTTGCCAAGGCCTTTCTATATCGACTAACTTGCGTTAGCCGCAATGAATACGAAGGTGGCTGATGGTTGTGTTGCTGCCTGCACGAGAGACGGGCGAAGGCAGCTTTTAAACTCGACGCGGCTCTATGGATAACCTTCAGTCAATAGAATTTTGAGAGCCAGGCTCTTAATGTGCAAGCGGCTCATTTCAAGGATCTCAGAGCCACTGACAGTCTACTGCCTGTTTTACTGGTGACCGCCAAGCATAGAACATTGGACACAGACCCCCTGACCCCCTCCTTGAACGAACCGGGGATTTACTAAGAATTTTGCATAATCGCCTTATGCCTGATGGGTATTAGTGAGTAGTGCTCCGGTCTTTGGCCTCATTCTAAAGCTCTTGGCTTCACGATCACATTGTTAAGAAATTTCGAGACCACAAGGTATAAAGGAGAGACAAGAACCATACTTGACTCTCGATTTCTCATATATCTCGTACTCGACTCTAGGTGGAGCCTACACCTAAACAAGATGCCCGTTACGCTCACCACAGCCGCGCATCCTCCTCGCAAATGGGACCATCCCAGCGTGTCTAGGGCGGAGGAGTTGTTCGCTCGCTCATGTCCGGAAGAGCAGCGTCAAAGCAAAAAACTCATTCAGAGCTCATTTCCTCGGAGGTTCTTTCGCGAGAATCATATCTCTGCCTCTCAACACGGCTTTGTTTGGGCTGTATTTCATGCCTATAGCCACCATCACCATTTGATCTTACGGCCCGAAGATATTTGGTTCTCTATCTTAACGCAGCTCAGTTTCTTTATCAATGCCCATACAGAGGAGCTTCGCTCCCTGTTTGTTGCACATGAAGGAAAGAAGAAGCTGGACGTAAAGACTACAGGAACGATTCATACTGTGGACTTCGGCGCACTGGCCTTGCAGATGACCAGGTTGATTGAAGAGAACATCATAGATAAAGAGTTTCGGACATGGATCATGCCAGACTTCAGTACTACAACCGCATCGGATACCGTAATGGCGGCTATTTTGATGATGGGCACCTTGCAGAAATATTTCTCCTACCAAATAAGCCTCGACTGCGGGATTCCGTCCGTTACTTTGTTAGGCGAGAAAAAAGACTGGGAGAAACTCGCGAAGAGACTCGATAAGATCTATCAACTGGGTGATGAACCGGCACGATTCGGTCAGCTTCTTCGACCGGTTCTGAATCATTTCGTTGCCTCTTTTGATGATCCATCCTCGCCTGATGTTCTGGATTTCTGGAGCAGATGCGCCCACAAGGAGTCCATGGGCAGCGGGCCAGACTATCTTGGTGGCTGGGTCTCGGTTTTCTGTTTCTGGGATGTAGATGGAAGACTGCTTTATTCAGAACCAATCTATTCCATCTCCTCACCCGAATTTCAAGCCCGGAGCTCTGCAATGAACTTGGAAGACGGTTTGTCCCGATGTATCGACACAGAAGATATCCCTTCTGGTTTCGCCTCCGTGCCTGTTACCGTCGACGACAATGGAACGATATATGAAACCATGATGTCAGCTGGACTTGTCGGTATTCAGGCTACGTCGAGCGGGGCCATGCTGGATGGCACCAGGTACCATAATAGTCCGCCCTTGTGCGAAGATGGTCCTGATGATTCTCTTGAACCGGCTGTGTATAGTGTTCCACCTGCAACTGAACAGGCTGGACTTGATACAATTCAGCCGCTGTCAGGGTGGTGGATGTATGAACAGCGGCCTGTGGGTCAAGCGGAAGAAGAGCAGGAGCGAGGATCAGCTACTTTGATGTCGTGGATCCAGCAGTGTCTCTCCTGATCTCGTAACTAAATTTGGTGGCCTCGTGCGACAAAACAATGTCATATCGTATACTACTTTGAAATCTTTTAGCGACCAAATTATGAATCATGGGAGTTCCTTTGTCTTTTTATTATCAATCTTTCAAATTTATGTCATTGAAACTTTACCGACGCTATTTCAAGCGATCAAGAACTCATGAGGACGTCCGAGTGCACGCTCTTTAACGTTTTAATCTAATTTTCAGTGAATATCGAATATCAGTCTGCGTCCCTGTCACATAGTTACTCATTATAGGGGCCATGTAAGCTATAGTGGCAAACTCGCCACATCAGTTTTGCCGGCATATTCGAGCTAGTCAGATGGAATTATTTGAATGACATTCTATGGCAGGTTAGTAGTATGGTGGGTGACCATATGCGAATTTCGGTTGTGGTATTTTTTCTGTCTTTCAATTTGCTCTTTTCTTTCGTTTGTTGTCCAATTGGAAATGATAGACAGTATTTATTGAATCGCCTGAAATTATTGAATCGGTATTATACCGAGGCAAATCCGATCTTTATACCTGCATCATCGACCTTCCCAACACGGATAAAGAATCAGTATGATAGCCAGTAGAAACAAATTACTTCTCTAGTTCGTTCAATATATATACAGAATGGAGGAAATCTCGACTGTTCCAGGATACGATTGTTCATTCACGGATTTCCACAATTGGATCTTAATCTTCTAGGGCTTAACCTTCAACATGAAGACCGTCCGCTGCCATGGGGAGCCGTACGAGGTGAGGCGTTTTAGCCTTATTTCAAATTCCGATTGGAAGTGTGAATTCAAACTCACCAGTAATAGGTCGGGCAAATTCATGGTGCTGCCGCAGCAGACTTGATTAATAGAAGTATCTCATTTTACCGAAAGATGTTTGTCCACAATTGTAAACTGGAATGGGATGCTGTGCGCGAGATTGCCAGAGACTGGAAAAGCAAACTTGAAAAAAGCTGGCCCAAATACTACAGCGAGATTCAGGGTAAGTCATTCAGCGGGATGCTCATCTGCTATTCAAATCATTTCTGTTGTTGAGTTGATTGACTGTGTTAATAAAGGTATCGCGGACGGGGCCGGTTTACCATTTAGTGGTATTTTGATTCTCAACATTCGCACCGAAATTGCATTCGGGATGTTCAATGATGGGTGCACAAGTTTATACTGGAAAACCCAGCATGATTCAATCTTAGCTCAAAATTGGAATGTAAGTTTTGCTTAGCTTAATAAAACAACAAAAAGGAAAAACAATCTTGACTCTTACACTACAAAATAAAAAGTGGATGGAAGAGCAAAAGCAGAATCTAGTATTTTTGGAGATCAACAAGGCCGATGCTCCAAGAATCAAGATGGTCACCGAAGCAGGTATCATCGGGAAGATAGGTCTTAACGAACACGGTGTCGGCGTGTGTCTAAACGCCATAAAAGCGGCCGGGTGTGATCCTCGTCGTCTTCCTGTGCATTTGGCACTACGAACGGTCTTGGAGTGCCTTTCCACCAACAAAGCGATTCGAAACTTGGAAGATGTTGGACTAGCCTCTTCAGCGCATATATTGGTCGCTGATAAAGACAAGGCTATTGGGATGGAGTCGACAATGAAAAGTATGAGGCTCATTGATATGGACAAGTAAAACCGGATCTTTCATGCAAATCATTTGCTTTGCAAACATGATGGCCCTAATGATGAAGGTTGGTTGGCGGACTCGCCTCTCCGGCAACAGCGTATCCAACAACTGGCTTGCAAATTTGGTCCAGACACTGACTACGGGCCGAAAGCGCAAGATATCACACGTATGTTGGATGACCATGACTACTTTCCGTATTCGATATGTCGTTATGAGGAAGGTCCCTTGGGAATGGATGCTACGTTGTTTAGCATCGTCATGGAGCTCAAAAGTAAAGTGGCGACCGTGTATCTGGGAAGACCATGTAATTCGGAAGAAACGATAGAGCTAAGAATTTGAAATACAATTTCTTGGGAACATCTATAATTACTTGCAAGATATAGCCGAACTCCAATCATCCCATCGCCAAACAATTAGGGTTTAGGGTCAGCTGACGTCTGATCTCCCTGAAACCCTAGAAAGCTATTTTCAATCCTGAAACCATACTAATTAACATTCCTTTCGTGTGTCGAGTAAACTGATGAGCCTCAGAGAACTCAATATAAACAATTCTACTGATGGAGAAGTTTCTCTTGTTCATGTCTTATGTTGAATTCCTGCGAGTTTAGGCCAAATTGTTGAAGCTAGCTATTGAGACGATGGCTTGACAATAAAAACTTGACAGTGTAACAGTTCAGAGCGAGAAATGGAAAACCATTAAGAATGAAAGAGCTGGAAAAGAGGAGAAAGCAGAAAATATCGAAGTGTCGAGAAGACAGCCTGGGGCTTGTCGAGAATTTGTAGGTTTTGCAACAAAAGATCATCCTGCTCCATATTCAATCATCGTCACGATAAGCTGCCTGAACTTGAATTTCCACCAATGCTTCTGGTGAAAATAGAGCATTGACACAAATTGCTGCCCATGCAGGCTTATTGTTTCCAAAATATCTTCTGGCAATCTCGGCGATTTGCAGCTGTTCTTCCTTCGACAAAGCTCCGACGTGGAATGATGGCATATAACTTTGTCAATGTTGAGCACTGGAAGTACTTGGATGGGATTTCTTCCCTGGGGTTTTGTCAAGTATTATGTCGATATACTTGAATGTCTATTCTTGAATGGATTCCGTGGAATCGATTTCAGGAGCCCGCGGTATCTCGACAACTTGCCTAAAAAGGAAGTTCGATAAGCCTGGAAATTTACTCGAATCCACGGATACTAACCTGTATTAGGATTAGATCGTCTTAAGTCTCAATCTTCCACATCATAGCCGGGGTAATATCTGATATGTTCATGAGTTGGCAGGACTAGAAAAAGAGTGATTGGCCATAGATTGGAGCAATGTTTTTCTCACTTTCGAAATCTTTCGACCATCATCCTACCCCCGCAAAGTTTTCGTTCATCCGATTTTGCCATCACGCGAGAACTATTGGAATATTCTGAATCATTAAGCTAGATCTAATCCGAAATTGAACGGTGTTGGCTGTTACAAACGTCTTTCCTGTTGCATACTACCCACAGATATGGAGACCAGATTGGAGTAAGTAGTTCTACCAATACAAACTATATTCTTGTGCTCTACTTAGCCCTAACTCATTTCTTAGCTGATACATACGACCATAGGGTGTGGAGAACAGGGCTTCCCGTCCGCCCAGCCGTACTTAGGCCATATATTAAACGCGGCCAGGAACCAAAGAGCCCTGGATCTTAAAATAGTGTCAGGCTTTGTGTTAGGGTGAGCGCGGGCGATATTGGTAAAAATTCTGGAGACTGGGGTGAGAGAGGTGAGAACGGAGTGAGAAAGGGTGAGAATATTCGCTGCAATGCATTACTCTACTAATATACAATAGTTGATAAATAAAAGCCTAGAGATGCAAGCCCAGTCTGATATTCTTAGAATAATTTTCTTTATTGTAATGGAGCTAAGGTACAAGCTAGCATTTGTTGAAGAATAGAAGATCAATTTAATCACTAGTGAGATACAGAGACTGATTCTTGAAGAAAATTCAGGCAATCAGGATTATTCGAGATTCAATCTTCTCCTCGCGTGCTCTCTTCGAAGAAGAAGCGGTATAGAATCGGGGTTGAACCACGAAGATCATCACTCATCAGAAAGGGAAAGCTATACAGTTTCGATGTACGATTCTTCAGATCCTTTGTCGGGAGTCCTGTGACAACTATCTCCCCTTCTCTTCGAAGTCTGTCCTCAGACGTATTTATAGGATTTTCAAAGAATTTTTGTCGGGGTAAGAATAAACTGTGGCACGGCTTTGGATTTGGTCTGTGGTTTTTAAATGCTAACCAAAATCTAACCGCAAAATCGTGAGGTTTTGGTTAGGTTTTCTGTTAACCGCGGTTTTTGCGGTTGCTGCCGCAGTCTACCAGCAAAGTAAGGAACCGTATTTTGCGTTTCTATATCTACTTCATTGCAGACGCAAAACAAACGCGAACGAACTAAGACAGGGTATCAATGGCCCGGAATAATCTTGCGGATGACAAGGTCATATCACTGAGTAGTAAATAGTACATATCAAGCAGGGATTGAAAAGAGGTAAAAAGAAGACCATGGAAAAATGGCTTAGTTATTATTACTCAGTTTGGGATGGATACAGCTGTACCAGGACTGGGTTTTCTTATCCACCATGCAAAGTTGATGAAATATCTGGTATTATTCAGAAATTTCGGTAATTGGGGACATTGATTCGGGCGGAGACCTACGCAAGTCAGAAAGATAGCCGATGCTGGGTATGATATTGGGAAGACTTTTAACCGATGTATAGTTTTAAGTGAATGAATAATTTGATGAACTTGAAGTCTGAGGAAAGCTATTTTATATTCATAAAGTACTAGTTGCATCTATAGTGAATTGGTCAGTGCATACAATAGCAAATGACTCGGCCCGCGATATCGTAGTGTTAGTGTACACTACTGCAGTGTTATATTCTGTGGTTACTCATGGATTTTTCGAGGACTAAGACCTTGAAAGTGAAAAGGAACTTTTTTGATCTGCTTTTTATGATTCGGAATACATTATCCATAAAATGCAGAGGTTCAGGCCACTATAGTGTATGAGGTTGGTTCCGCGGTGGTTTTTGCGGTCAAAAGCAACCATTTGGAGAAGCACTAGCGCCCCGGATTACCCGTGAATGGTCCATTCCATAAAGTGAACGGGACAGGGCCGCTAAGGGACTGCTATTGCCAGACAAGTCCATGATATAACCTGGTTCTCACACCATTTGAACTCTTCAAATTCCATGTAGGACCAAGAATCGCCACTAAGTAGCATTAAATAAGAACCATTTTTACTTAACGTGCCTTGAAATCTTTGTTACTTTGCTAGATCCTCAATTTCTTGATATAGCCTTATTCAGATTATTCAGTGATAGCAGCTCAAACTAACCATACTGGATTTGAGCTGCGGCAATAATAATCAAAGTCGGTATAGCGGCCGAACTCTCACGTACGCGGGGTTGCTTGTGCTTCGTCTGGCCTGGCTAATCTGTGGAGCTGCTCGGAAATCCCCGTGTATGGCCAGATCTGCCCGGGACCAGCTCCACTCGGTGCGGCCTCTACCCTCAGCCCGCAAGGGCTATCTCGATACATGATACCATATATCCGTCGTAATTTATTAGTATTCTGTTTTAGGTGACTGAATTCATCTATACTATCATCTAGTGAGAATTCGACATCAACCTCTTGGTAACTTATTCTACACACACGTCGCAAGCCACCAGCCACGAGCATGTCTCTACCGCCGACTATGAAAGGCGTTCGGATTCACCAACAGGGTGATCCGGCGAATATGGTCATTGAGACAGAGTTGCACCTGCCTACCGCCAAAGACACCGATGTGCTTGTCAAACTCCATTATTCCGGCGTCAACTTTATCGATATCTATCAGCGCACCGGTGTCTATGACGTGCAGGTGCCATTCACCGCTGGCCGTGAAGGTGCCGGAACGATTGTTAAAGTTGGCGCCAAAGTAACCTCATCGTACGGGTTGAAAGTTGGGGACCGTGTCGCAGTCTTTACACAGGGCACCTTTGCCGAATATGTGGCTGCCCCGGCGGAGGGTGTCATGAGACTACCTCCATCAGTGTGCACCAAGATAGGAGCCGCGGTCATGCTTCAGGGTCTCACTGCCTGGACTATGGTCCAGGAATCGCACAAAGTGAACAGTGGCCAGATTATTCTTGTGCAAGCTGCAGCCGGTGGGACTGGAGGCCTCCTGGTCCAGATGTGCAAGTATCTTGGTGCTACTGTCATCGGGACGGTCTCCAGCGTGGAAAAGGCCAAAGTCGCCGAGGAAAACGGATGTGACCACATAATCCTGTACAAAGCCACCAACGTAGAAGAACAAGTTATGCGATTGACTGGCAATAAGGGTTGTCATGCCGTCTTCAGTGGCGTTGGCCAAAGCACTTTCAACGCGGACCTGGCCTGCACCCGGAGAAAGGGCACCTTAGTTTCATATGGAAATAGTAGCGGCGTGGTATCCAATTTCTCCATTCTGCTTTTGAGCAAAAAGAATGTAAAGCTAGTCAGGCCAACCTTGGCAAAATATATTGCTGAGAGAGAGGAGTTTGTGGAGAGAAGCACGCAGCTGTTAAAGTTGGTCGAAGACGGGGCCATCCATATGCGGCTAGGAGGCGAATATGAGCTGGAGAATGTCCAGAAGGCGCAGGATGCGCTCAGTCGCCAGAAGACAATGGGCAAGTTACTCATCAATTTACAAGCTTGAAAAGGCTCTTTTAGGGTTAGACAATGCCTTTATTCCATAAGGTCAAGGCTTCTTTCAATAAAAGATGATGTAAGCCACAGTCAAATCGAGATTTTTTCTTTTTCAGAGCCTAAGATAGAGAGAATCTGAGCAACTGCCCAGTTTTTGTTTTATTTATTTCGCTTTATCTTATTATGCTTGCGAACAAAAAATACGAGCAATTCTATAACCCTCCCCAAGCGTTTTCAACCCAAGCCTTACACTGGTCGATGCTTTCTGCCTGAATTCTCTGATACAGAAGCATCTCGTCGGCGACTTCAACCCCGAGAGCCTTCTCAAAGTCACACTTACTACAGAGGTCAAAGGAGTTCAAGTATATGGTTGCGCTATCCCCGTTCCTGTTCAAGTTACTCCGGAAGATGCCGGCCGCGCTTATGGGGAGAAAGTCTTCGTAGACTATGGGCTCGTAGCGGACTATGTCATCCTCAATCAGTTGGCTCAAGTTGAATGGCTTCGCTTCAGGCTGCGTGTGAAGTTTGTTGGGATTAATGTAGTAGCGGAACCATGCCAGTCCTAGCTCGCGCATTTCCATCCAAGAGTCTGGGAAACTCGCAAAGACCCGGGAGAACGCAGTCCTATCACCGGCTGTGATAGAATCCCTGGTCGCTACTGCCAGAAGCGAATCATACAGTTGACGTCCTTTCGCCGTTAGAGCCGCACCTCGCTGTTCAATTTCGCCGAAGCGTGCCTTGTGTCTGCCTGGGACAAATTGCTTAGTGTTTGCAGATTCTGTTTTTACCACAGGAAAGCTGATTGGCTCCTCAATCGCTTTGAAACTAGTCTGTCGAAGAAGAATAGGGCATTTCCGTTTCGGAGGCCCCTCGATGTAATCTTTGACCGGTATGTTCCAGTCTCGCATACTCGATTGGACTGCGTCAATGTCCAGTACTCGTGGGGTCAGGTGGTTGATGTGCGGCGACTTGAAGGCAACAATGTCGGCCAAGATAGCGCTTTCGGATAACATCTCCTGGTATTCGACACAAGATACCGCGGCTGAGTTGTGCCACTGGAAGCTGCTCGTTGCTTCATGGACAAACTCTTCGGCTTCAGCTTTGACAAGGCCACCGTTGAATTTATATATGGCCAGTAGCGCAAACATCCTTTCGGAGAATATACTCCGGCGGGAAAGAATGCTGGTAACGCGTTGACGAACCTCATCGGACTTGATCAGCTCTGGGCGGAGCAAGGAGACAAACAAGCGAAAAGCATTTTTAGAGAGCTCAGATATTTCAGGTGCTCGGAAACAAGTCGAATGCACAGGGACATTAGCCGGTACAAGGTCATAATATCCAGTAGGCAGCATATTCATGACCTGTAGGACGCGTCGGACCTGGTTCAGCTCGTCCGGCCTGCCGACACGTATGGCTCCGTGGCGCTCCAAATGGATTCTGTCGAGATTATCAGTAGTACTGAGCTTTTGGCGAAGATTTGTATCGCTCTCAAGTACTCTCTGGTTACTTTGTTGAACCAAACTAAGCAAATCGCCATATAAAGGGACCTCTTTGGCGTACATGGCTGACATGGCCACCGCAAAGGCTTGTCGGATGTTTGCTGATGGGACATGCTGGCGTAAAGTGTGGTTTTGCATTTTGACGATGTCCTATCTTGGATGCTGCGGGATTTGAAGACGATAGTCAGTGCCTGTCGACGTTTAAGCGTTGGCACTTGCCAGAAGCTAGAGCTGGCTATTAATTAGTTTATACAATGGCACTATTAGTAAGTAGTGATTACCACCGACTAGCCTCGAATCCTTGTGGACCCAAGAAGCGGGGGTTAACTTACACTTTACAACAACCGTGTCGGGACGTAAGAAATGCTCTAAGAATGCCGCCGGAGACAGTTCCGCCTCGGACATTTCCGTGTTAGCAATCATTACCAGACCATCGAGTGTGCACTAACCCCCTTGTTTTAGTAAGACTTTGGGCTTTGGCGCGAAGTTCATACTTGTGCATACCCTATGGGCTTTCACTGACACGAATTCAAACGTGATTGAGACCACGCTACCTAGATTTTCAACGATGAGGTCTTTATAGAATCTCGTGTTCGTATATCTCCAAAAATAAATATACGCTACCGGTTATAACGTGAACCCCATATTTTGGACGTATATTACAAACAAACTTGTCTACACTGTCTATCGACTCAATCTCTTCATATATATATGAATGCTTCTCTTTCTCTTTTCTGAATATTAGAATTTCAAAAATCTTAGTTGGAACGATTCTTAGTGCCGTTTAGTTTTTACGCAAAATCTGCTATCTAGTAACCTCCAAAGTCAATATCTAACACTAACAACCCATGGGCTGACAGTTGGTCCTTGGTGCGAAGTTGAAAATCAATACTAGTACCGATGTGTACCAGGTTGCACAGGTCTAGGACTCATTGCTGTTGTAATGGCGTTGTGGAACCGCGTGCAATCCACTCTGGTAGATTGTCGCCGTAAATCCGCCCCAGCAACCCCCAGCAAGAGAAACTGAAGTCTTGGCTGTGCATGACCATGTTCACGGAGATATGATGAAAATTTACACGACTGATTGGAATCACCAGAATGAAGATTATCATGGGTATTTTTATGTTTTATGATAGCACTATCGCAAAAATAACTCGTTTGCCCTCCTGCCTGATCACCCTCACCCCGCGAGCCAGGCAATGCATTTCATCTCCACCAGGATTTCCTCCCGGGGCAATGCCCTCACTTCCACAGTTGTGCGTGCCGGCGCCATCGTGCGGTCTGGCCAGACCTTGTTCCACTCTTCATTCATCCCAGCATAATCGTCTTTCATGTTCGTAAGGAAAACGGTAACCTCTACCATATTCTGCATCCCAGCCTTACCATCCGTGGCACAGTCTATGATCGCCGCTATGTTCTTCAAGACGGCCTCTGTCTGGAGACGAATGTCGAGTTTGAGAGAGGTGTTGCCGTTGGGGTCGTGGGATCTTTCAGCTCCTACAAACGATCCATCGCCGCGGCGCGAAGAAGTTCCCGAAATATGGATATAAGAAGCTCCATGCCCGGCTGTAACCGTTCTGGCATGCGGATAATTAGCGAGGCCTTGGGCGTTGCCGGCTGGACGGAGATAGGGGACGCCATTGGGATGCGTGGTGCATGACATGTTGACTTTGATCGGTAATATAAAACGAAGACAATCGGAAGAATACCAGAAGAAATGATGTAAGGTAGTATGTGAAAACCCAGGGTGTTTACCAAAGTATATAATGTTTTTATGAATAGGAGTGAATTCCCTTAAAACTACTACATAAAAGTGGGCCTTCGGATGCATCCGCCGGGTCTAACAATGGTGAACTTGGCGGTTGTTTTCCGCTAGCCTGTGACCAATAGCGGAAAAGTCTCGTATCTTCTTCTACCAGGCGGAGGGGACATGAAGCGTCCGCAGGTTTGTAAAAACGTTTCGGCTATGTGCACCACCCTCTCGACCAACCCCAGATGCCTTGACCCCTCCGAATGCCGTGCCTAGTTCTCTCACAAGCCAGCAGTTCACCCACACCAGCCCGGCGTCAATCCTTTCGCCAACACGACGCATCCTTGATATATCGTTTGTCATGACAATAGCTGCCAGGCCATTGACATTGTCGTTTGCCAGTGCGATAGCCTCATCTTCTCCGTCAAAAATTGTCACGGTGACAACTGGTCCAAAGATTTCGTCACGGATCACTTGACTTTTAGTGTCAATACCACTCAGAATAACGGGGGGGACCCAGTAACCGTCCGGTTCCTCAGAAGGAATGCCGCCGATGTGGAACTGTGCGGATTCCATTCGAGCCTGCAGGAGATAAGACCTGATCTTGAGGTAATGTTGCAGAGAGGCGACAGGTCCCATCGTCTCCCCTAATCGGTAGTTTTTCTCGACATAAGCAACAAATGCGGACATGAAATTGTCGTAGATGCGACGATGAACGTAGATACGCGACCCGCAAAGACAGATCTGGCCACTATTCTCAAAAGCTGCACGGGCTGCCAAAGACACGGCGTTAGGTATATCGACGTCGTCAAAGACCAAAACTGGGTTTTTGCCACCCAGCTCTAGCGATACGTGCTTCCCAATATCTTCAGCAGTGTCCCGTTTAATCTGGATTCCTGTGGCTGGGCCACCAGTAAATGATACGCCACGAACACGAATCGAGCGTACCAAGGCAGAACCGACGCCAGGCCCATCACCAAAGACTATGTTCATCACCCCAGAAGGCAGTTCTGCTTTCTTGAAAACCCCTGCCAAAACTTCAACAGGTTAGCATTTTCACAATGGAATGGACGTAAAGGTCACCCAAAACGTACGGAATGCGGTAATACTCGTCACTTCACTTGGCTTCGCAATTCCTACGCAGCCAAAAGCTATGCAAGGTGCAATTTTCCAGGTCAAAAGATAGAGCGGCATGTTCCATGGAGTGATGAGTCCGAAAACGCCCACGGGAGATCGGTGCTCGTATGTCAAGACCGAAGGTGATCCATCTACATAACGAGCGGCGCTTTCCTCGTGCAGGATGTATGTAGCAAAGTAGCTTGATCACTGCTCAGCAATGAAGTCCTTGGTCAAAGGAGGTTACTTACTTGAAGTTATCAATAGCTCTCTCAACCTCCACTCGCGCGCGAGCAAGAGTCTTCCCTTGGTCAATGCTCTCCCAGACCGCGAAAAGTTCTTTTTCGTCGCTGATAATGCTGGCAATTCTTTGCAGCATCTGAGATCTTGCCTTTCGCGACGTCCGCGACCACGAAGGAAACGCCTTCGTGGCTGTCTCGACAGCCACTTCCACGTCCGTAGAGTCGCTTAGAGGAACTTGTACCAAGGCTTTGCCATTTCTAGGATTAAACGAATTGACCCATTTATTGGACGTCGCGCAGAGTAGGAATTCGTTGCCCACGAAATTGCGGAGACGGATTGGGTCGCGCTGACTGGCTAAGAATTCATAGGCCTTTTGCTCAGTGTTGAGCTGCCATAGTGTGGTAAGAGTCTCCATGGGTGCGGTATTTTATAGTTTAGTTTGATTGAAAGAGTAGCCTAATAATTTGTATTGGCATGAGACAAACTGCCAATAAATATGACATGCTCCAAATATCTGGACATCCTACTAAGTAGAGATGTGCGGTTGAAGCTCCGATTGGCTTCACGGAGTAGACTTGCCCACAGCCCTAAACCCGCGGTAGCGTTGACACAATGGGGTCTTTGAAGATACCTGGGAAGTAGCAGTTGTCAACTGAATTGAGTGTTGAATTAAGTCCAGAGAATGGTTCCGCGAAGCATTCGAAGGTCTTTGTTATTCGCTGATCAACAACTGATACACTCTAAGATGAATGGGTAGTCTATGGCATGCAAGTTGATCAGATTCAGGCTATGTATTCTAGGCAGGTATCTTATCTATGCCCAAGAAATCTAGTACATTTTTCGACATAATGCGCTCTCTACTCTTCGCGCACAAAAGGTTCTGAATCTGCGAATCTGTGGATAGTAGCTCCCCAGGCTGCGGCATCTCCCCCAGCGGAAACGGATAGTCACTTCCCAAGACAATCCTTCCTACGCCGACTTTCCTGCAGACATACTCCACCAGGTCAGCGTCATGCATCAGGCTATCCAGCCAGATGTTAGACTGGTGCTGCTTGAAGAAGTCTGCTGGCGAGACGCCCCGCGCGCTATGTGCCACAAGGTCCGGCCGGCAGTTGTAGCCGTGTTGAATGCGGCCCAGCAGTGGTAGGTAGCTTCCACCAGCATGCGCAAAGCAGAAACGTAGCCTTGGATGGGTGATTAACACGCCGGAAGAGAGAATTGCGTGCATTGCGAGAGCGGTCTCGCACGGCCTACAGAATCATTAGCTGACTTTACTTTTGCTTGGAAAACGGACAGATTGAAGAGAATCACGTACATGCCTATCAACCATGCAGACCAATACGGCTTCCACCGGCTCTTCTTCTCCTTTTCCCACTCGTACCCTAAGGGGTGCACAAAAATAGGAAAATCTAGCTCCTCGCATACCGTCCAGAATGGTTCGAACTCCGCGCTGTCCAGGCTCTGCCCGTTGATTTCAGCCCCGATCTCCACGCCATTTAAACACAGTTCCTTTTTTGCACGGTGCAGTTCCGCGATTGAGGCGTCGACATCTTGCAAAGGAACTGTTGCCAGTCCCATAAACCGCTGAGGATATTCCCGACATACTGAAGCGATGTGATCATTCAGATATCTGGCCATGGAGGCGGCCTGTTTCGCTGGCTTGTCATAAGAAAACAGAACTGGGACCGTGCTCAGGACTTGCACATCGATTCCAGTCTCGTCCATGTCTTTAATTCGCAACTCAGGGTCGTAGCAATTGGCTTCCACTGTTCTGAAGAACCGATCACCTACGTACATGTCGACTTTCTTCGGTGTTTTTGGGTTACTGATGCCGTCCGTCTGAGGTTTTTGGTCATTGTGTGGTCTCAGCGTGATCCATTCTTGGCTCTTATCGCTCGAAACATCCCCATACAAAGGTGGGAATCTTGGCAGCTCAGGTGGCATGATGTGGGTGTGGACGTCGATGCGCATAGATGGAGACGCAGTTTTGCCATCGACACCACCAACGTCGGAGTCATGACTCGAGGAGCCGCAAAGGCAGCCGGAAGAATTCGTCATTTGGGAATGGCGTGCTGTTGAATATGAGCGTAGACTAATAGGACCTGCAAAAAAGATCCCATGACTCTCTTCCGGGCGTCTTGTTTTCTTAAATCATAGCTTATTCTTTGTCGCACGGAGCGATCCGAAGTAGGTGTACCCGGCCATTGTTGAGCCAGCGAGGTGGCCACAGCTGCAACTACTGGTAATAACGGATGCATCCGTCGAGTGTGGAAGCGTCTTCCGCACCGGCTACATCTATATTGCAGTCGTATCATATTTGAAGTAAATTTTCTGATCATAACTTAACTACCTTCGCCTTCCACTGATAGCGTCGCGCCCTCCCGACACGATAGGAAGCTCGTCGAGGTTTGAGTGAAGGACAAAAATTATGAGTACAACCAACGGCCTCCCTATCCCTGGGGCCCTACAGTTGACGGCTTGGCTGGAGAAGAACTCTGCGAGTCTGCAGCCACCCGTTAATAACAAATGCCTGTATTCTGGCGAAGACTTTATATTGATGGCAGTTGGTGGCCCAAACAAAAGAAAAGATTACCATAGTAAGTTACTTAGGGTTTTTAGTCTACGCTAAGAAAAAGGTCGTCTTACGAGTATGAATGCCTACAGTCAACCAAACAGAGGTATGTAGGACTAAGAAACGAATGACACGGCTCATATATTGAATACGATGGATCACAGGAATGGTTCTACCAGATAAAAGGCGACATGCTGCTCAAGATAGTAGAAAACGGTGATCAGTTCCGAGATGTCGTGATCAGAGAGGGAGAGATGTTTCTCTTGCCAGGTATGTTTGCAAGCAATTTATCTGGAATACATAACCGTTCTGTTCTGGTTTTTTGGATAAAGACAATATTTAACAAAGCACAGGCAACATTCCGCACTCTCCCCGTCGCCAAGGGGACACAATAGGCCTGGTGATGGAAAGGAAGCGACCTGTAGGAAGCATCGATCGTCTACGGTGGTACTGCGAGAATGAGAAGGAGCATGGTGAAACACCTGCCTTGATCCGTGAGGAGCAATTCTACTGTGAGAATATGGAAACGCAGCTCAAAGATGTCATTGAGGATTGGATGAGGAACGAGAGCAGTCGCGAATGCAAGTTATGTGGCAGTATTGCCGCAGCGTGAGAAACTATGTTGTGAATACCATTCAACATGGAAGGCCGTAAATATTGCTTTTGGCAAGAAATTTAGCCCAAGGTGCTCACTCGATATCAATGAATATGTGTAAAAGAATGATGAATGGGCAACTCCCTTCCCATATATAGCTGTTGGATGTGAAACAACAGAACCAAAATATACCGATACAAAAAATAATTATTGGTGGCCGAACTTTATGCCATTATCTGGCATTATTGATTCTCAATTAGATCAAAATCTTCCCATAAAAAAGCCATAAAGTCATTGGCGGCAGATTCGGCTGATAGTGTTCCTGTTTCAGGGCTTAGAATAGGGAGTTGAGAGTTTATCATAGTGATGGGAAATGGATTGTCTTCATCCGCTGCTGCACTGGTACTGGCCTGAACCATCGAGGGGTGTTCCATCATCCCCATGTCTACATGATCATCATCTCCTTTCCTGAGCCTCTTGGCCGCTGGTTCTTGTGTACCCCCGGGCTGGGTTCTGGTCGAAGGCAAGCTGCATTGGACCGTGGACTCAAAAAGACCGTTATGGCTATGTTTCTGCTGGCGCAAATGACATCGTGGTAGATCTGTCCCTGATAATGGTAACAAGAGAAGTGCATCCAGGTCGGGTAGTCTATCGAGGCACAATGTAATGTTTGATGGGCCTTCTCCAAAACGACCAAACGCTTCACTGAGCTTGTCGCGTCTTTCAAACTCGGCCTTTGTGGACTTTAGCTCCTTCTGAACCAACGTCTGATACGTTTCAATCTCTGGCCATTGTATGCTTAGATTGCGAAGCATTCCAACGGCGGCCTCCAAGTCGTTCAGCGCTTTCGCGGTAAAAATAGGGTTCCAAGCCAGCCGTATACAGTGTAACAAAACCTTGGCGCTGGCGAAGAGCGCACGACCATGTTGAATTAGAAAATGGCTTCCTGGCACGGTCGCTATTAGACGGGGCGTAAGCTTAATGCAGCTGGACGCGGCCTCGGCACAACGAAGGAACATCGCAGGCTCTGCCACTGTGTACTTCTCTAGGAAAACTCGATGGAGGAGGATCAAGCTAGCGTAATATGAGGAGATGGCAACAGTCTGCAGCGCAATGGCTTCGAAGTTCCGGGGCGATTCCTTTATCCACGGCAGTACATTTTCTGTGAAATAATTCCCCAGTTCTGCATCGTGCCGACGTACGTCAGCTTGGATCTTATCCTCCAAATTCGGTGTGGAGTTGCGGGCAGCCTTGCGTATGTAGCGGACGGTTTTGTAGATCCGACCCATGATGATATGAAAGTCCACAATGACGGAGAACCAAAAGTCCGTTTCTGAGTCTGTATCATGCGTTGGGGGTTTGAACTTATCCTCCAAGCCATATTCTGTGTCATCTATTGCCAGAGGTTTCAGAAGAGCAGTGGATAAAGAGCGATCAAGGACATACAGACACCACCACAGTCCACGCTGCATGTGTGGATCTTGACTAGGTATAACATCGTCACTCAGATCCAAGCCTTGATACAGGCGAATGGCGTGGCCTGTAGTCACCCACGCTTCGTACGCTTTGCCTGTCTCGGCGAGATATAGACTAAGAAGCCCATGACCAATGATAGAGTTCAGACCGAGTTTTTCTTTTGACTGGAAAGGTAGGATTTCCCTCGTAGCGTACGAGTAGAAAAGATCACCAAGATTCACTAGATCGTACGCTCGCAGACGAGGATCTTCGGAGATCGGGTGTGTAGATTTGAGGCCGGAAACCGCCACAGCGAGGAGCGCATACATCACGAAGGACAGCTGATTGTTATCATCGTCATGACCCAAACCACTCCTACGTAACTGCTCTCTGAAGTCCTTTTCGGGAATAATGGGGAAGATGGGATGTATCACTCGGAAGTAATGGCCAACGAGGAGCGTGCGCACTTCGTCAGGAATGGGTTTGAGATGAGTCAACGAACGCGCCGATTCCCTGCCGTCACCTAATTGCCCGTCACCTTTGAACACAAACTTTCCGGAGTTGAGCACCCCCTCTTGGTGTCCTGCGGGGGATTCTCGTGCCGGGGCGAAGGAGCCTGTATGGAGTGACGCCATGTCTGGGGCGGAGCTCAGAGTCTCCAGGGGAGGGTCTCTTTGAGTCTGGTCTGGCTTTTCTGAATTGGCCATAGTCAACTTCACGAGGTCAGTTGCGTCCACATTTGCCGGAGGTACTGCTGGATCGTCTGCAGGTGGATGAACAGGCTCGGATGTCCGCTGCGGACTCGGCGGTCGCAATTGCGCCTCCATAGAGTGGATTCTGCTCTCGAGGCTCATGATATATCTGTGCCAGACAGTCAGTCCTTTCTTCAGGCCAAGCGCCAAATCTGAGGAGCAACGGGGCTACGCACTTGGGATCGAAAAGCCTGGCGTTGCCGCTAAGATCTGCATAGATGCACTGCGCATTGTTGCGACAGCAGCTTTGGCACGGCTGTTCCCCATCGCACTTGATTTTCCTCTTGCGGCATGCCTGACACGCACGCCAAACTCGCTGACGTTCATACATGGTTGGTCTATGTCGGGATAACGGAGCAGCTAGACTGATCCAAGAGCGTGTGACACTAAAAGGTGGGGATGAACTACGTTGGTGGGCTAACTCCAGGGAGCGGAAGCTAGTCCTTCGCTAGTGATAGCGATACAAAGTAATACCCCGTACGTAGTAGAGGACCCCAGGGAGCTTTCACAGCGGTGTGTAGCAAAATACACAAATCGAATGATTGATTTATGCTGTAACCAACGGGTGGCATAGAAGTTTTCTTGCATTGATCATACCCCTGCATAGAAGAGCGTTGTTACAGACAAGTTATCCTAGACTTAGGTTTTTTTTTCCGCTCAGGTCAACATGGTAGAGCTTACATATAGTTAGTTACCGATACATACCCCCGCATCGGCGCTTTAAGCTGTGGCCTCGATAATCTCAAAAGATAGCAGTAACCTTTAGAACCAAGGCACCAAGTTGGTGCCTTGGTTCTAGACCACACTTATTACCTTATCTCCGTTCTGCTTCTCTTGGATCACGTCGGCGAAATGGCATGGTACCTATAGTTAAACTCCTAGGTTGCGGCACAATTTTGGTTTTGGTTTTTATATACTCCCTAAAACCAAATCGATTCGGTTTGCGGTCAATAACAACTGTGATACAGTTCTTTTGCGATTAGCGGTATTAATATTAGGCTGCGGCATAACCGCGGGTATCCCCTGCCCGCCCCATATCCGCTCCGCATTTGTAAGAGGATATGGGGCACTCAAAATTACCTAAATATAAATATTTAATATCAAATTCATCAACAGTATCAAGAACTTGAAATATAAATAATAATAGAATTGCACAGCATCTTTGATGTAAACAAAAATAGAATTGAACATTGAATGGATAATGGTGGATTTGGTATTTTTGGTAATTTTGGAACAACCGAAATTACAGACTTATAATAATACAAAAAATTGACCTGCAACTGGGTATACTGGATATACTTGTAACTGCAATATTGCAAACACACTCGCGCGCTACCAAATACCTTACCTTATATATGTAGCTTGGGAATACCATAGCAAACGCTCCGGTATTGTAGTCTCTTTTGGCCGAATCATAAACACGCAACCCCAAACAGCATGCTTTACCCGTCACATCCGATAAATTTATTCATCCTCACCAATACTCGATTTAGGCTAAATACTACTTTATAAAAAATACCTCACATTCGTAAATCAATTAACCGGCACAGGAGTCTAGTAGCAATTTTGTCGACGCGATAGAATTGTAGTTCGTCCCCAAAAACATTCGTTCTACAGAGCTGGAACAACGACCTCAGCAACATCGACAATCTTACCGCACACGGCTTCAATACGGTCTTTTCTTGGACAGATTTTATCTTTCTCAACTGTAGCAAAAACGGTTTTATTACAAATAGTCTCCAATACAACATTATAAATGAACACAACAGTCGCTCGCTGCCAGCTGACAGTCCTGAACTCGACGCCCCCAGGCCCAGTTCGAAGATCTCGGGTGATTCCCCGCGAATCTGGACGGGATTTGGGATTGAGGATAAGCCGGTGCACATAATCAACTCTTCGCATGTATAAATGATAGTTTCCCCTGAGCTGGTAGTTGCTGTGGTCAAACTCCAGCCTTGGTCGAGCTTTTCGACCTGCAAAACGTCAATTCCGAAGTGTATCCGACGATAGAGATCGAAGTGATTCGCAAAGTCATTGAAATATCGGTGCAGTACATGGCCGGGAATATAGTTATCTTCTTTGATTCCATATTTCTCACCCATGGGGAAGTCGGCGAATTCGTACGTTCCTCCAAGATTGTTGGTCTTGAGACCCTCGTAGCAGTTTTCTTCAGACCAGACCCCACCCAAGGTTGGTCGCTACTTTCTGAATTAGTTCAGATGCGCGAGAAGGAATGGATAATTACTCACTTTCTCGAGCAGCACAAGCTCTGTCTGGGGTGACAGTTCGAGATATGTTTTAGATGCCGCGAGACCGCCAACCCCGGTCCCAACCACAATCACTTCAGCAGAACGGTGCTAAAATTGCATCTTGACAACTTAACTGGAAAAGGTGTGTTTTGCAGGGGTAACAACGAACGCGAATTTTGAGAATTCCCGGTGTGTTCATCTATTTAATTTGCTCTTCTCCTTTATTTGCATCCGTAATTTGCCCATCCTTCTTCCTACATACTAACAGCACTGGAGCATGCATGAATAACGGAATAACTTTCTCATTGGATAAAGACATGCATTACCAGTTGATCAGGGGCCACAGCAAGAGGCTCGGATGATTCCCATTTCCGGCCCTTATCCTCTAGCCTCCGTGGACGGTAAAAAACGGAGATGTGCTCCCTAGTGGATGAGGGGTTATCACCGGCATCTGAGAGTTAAGCGTTCAATTGATAATTATTGGCTGTGACTGGGTGGTGTGGAGGAGCACCTTAACTAAGTCTTCCACGAGTCAATAAGCGTTGCTATTGATTGCTTATCGCGGCCGATCCACTGCAACATCAGCGGCAGTGACACCATAAGCTAATTTTCCTGATAGGGCTTGTGGAATTTGAACGAAGCTGAGATTAGGGCCGCTTCTCGTTGTAAAGTGGACGACACGTGTCGTGTCGTACCATGTCTTGGTTGCCAGTTTTCTGCCTTCTTTCCTCTTCCCTCTTTAGCTAATATTCTTATGGTACAAAATCAAACTTCTGCATTCAAGAACTCTTGCTTGTACTAGAGATACCTACTACTATAGACAGATTGGCAAATCGCTGCTCCTGCCTCTGCTCCTGCTCCTTACCAGTAGACATGACATCATTTTGCTTCTCTTCGACCTCAGACAATTTCACTTTACTTCCTTCATTCTGCTTGCGCCATCAAGATGAGTGGAAAGAATGACAGGATGAAGGGTAGTTTAAGAGTATCCGCAATTATGAGCAACAGTGGGCAGTGAGCGATACTAGTGATGCTTTTATACTCCTACTTTCAAGAAATAGCTACGAAAGTGAATCAGAACGATTGTGAGCTTGGTGGTTTATTGTGTGCTGATGCTGTGAACAATTGGGAGTGACCCTCCAGGACTGACAGCCTTGTCACTGAAGTGAATATAAATTTGAAAACCATATTTGAATATTTTTACGGAGTATTCAATAAGTCTTCATTTTGATTAGGTACTCCAGAGCTCAAAAGAAAACTCTAAAAATCCAGTAACTGAGATACAATTGATATGGCTATCAGCATTGTGTGAGTATATTCAGCGCTACTAGCAAGATTCGTACTATTAGAAGGGGAGGAACAATATATTGAAGTGGAGCACTATATACGTATTCATATCTCCGATAATCAAAAAACAATACGTATGTTGAACTTATAAAGCCTCTCGACGAATAGCTTGCAGTCAAAGGTTGGTGCCAGTCATTGGACAGGCTACTACCAGTGAAAGCAGCGAAGCGAAAAGTTCAGGATAGGTAGCCGCGAGCAAAAAAAAATCAGAGATCATTCTGTAGTACCTTTAAGAATAGATATTTGAGCCCAGACTAGATTTTATCAATTCGCATTTTTCAATTGCTCTTCAAATCCCCAACTCACGAGTGTGTGACTCGACCAGTAGTCATTCCTTTATTGTAGCAACACTCTACAAATTACCGTATCGGTGGCTGTTAGGGTCCTCACATTTAATTAGGCATCCAGGGAAAATATTATTAATCCCCAGGTTTAATCAGTCAGCCTTCAATAGGGGCAAACTAAAGATACGGCGGAAAAATCTCCCTACAATGATTGTTTTTTCCCGATGTGCGCTTTGCCTGATGATTCACTTCATTGTCTAAGTTGACTGATAGCTGATTCAATCAGTAAAACTATCATAGGGAAATTCACTAGCTATGATAGATTTTAGTCTAAACAATTGACGATCTGTTTTCATGTATTCACAGCTATGGCCAGAGACATTCTATCTTAATCCGCAGCAAAAAAAAGTTATTATTATTGACCCATCCGTGGCATTTTGACACTCCTAGTGAATGGATGAGTACCAAGCTGAAAGAATACTTTAGATTAGCTGTCACCTACTGAGTCGCCAATAGTTTACAAGAGCACCTTTTGTTAAATAAGTAAGCAAGCACTTTCTTATAGCCAGTTTCAATGAGCTAGAATCTGAATTAGCCCCATATTTCGCTAGCCCATCTGATTTTCATAATTTATGTGGGCAGTCTTCTCACTACCGAAGCTGCCCATGAGGTATAGATGTCTTCAGCATTGGTAATCTGAAAGAGAGTAATTGAACCTTCGGTTTAAATATAGAATCAGCTGTCAATTAAAAAATACGATATCCTCGACTGAAGCATACATATGGGTGCATTCCATCAGCGCTCGCCGAGTAAAAATCCTCAAACTCGCCTGAACGCATTAATCTCTCTTCCTTTTTAACAGAAATATTGAGAGATAGAGGAAAGAACAAAAGACAGGTTTTAGATCCCACAATCTCAAAGTCCCAAAACTTTCGTGGTGATGAAGAAGCGAAAAAAAGTTAACAGACGGTGGTTGTTGAAAACACACTAGATAGTTGAGCAGCAAAGCAGCACCACATAGGTGCTTGATCCATCAAATACCATGAGCAGGTGCTAGAGCGACAGTATTATAATCATGGACGTAGTGAGCCTACTCCAAAATTAACCATCCTGCAATGCTAGTGTTATGTTAGCCATCTGGACTAGACGAGCATCTAAATACAAAGATTTGACTCACGTCGAAATTACCGGTAAATGCCCTAATTTCTCCATCCGGAGTGAGTGGTATTTCGTAGCAGGTTGAATCTGGATTACCAATCACACTATTGCAGTTCTGTCCTTCCTGTTTGAAGATAGGACAGAAAGCTTGGATACCCCCATTGCCAGCAAAAACTTCAAACCCACACAGCTCCCGATTACGAAAATCGATCTTGATCTGCTTTCCAGGAATCTGATAACCAAAATCAATTCTTGATAGATTCTCACCGTATTTAATGCAGAATCCGGTAATGAACGAATGTTCATCTTCAGCCAGAACGGAAACTTCCATTTCCACGAGTTCACTAGGTAGAAAAATGATCTGACGCGGCGATAGATTGTGCATTCCGCAACATCGAATGCAAGTCCCTTTTTCAAATGAAGTTCCTTCAGGGGATTTGTATCTCACAGGTCTATCACATTGGATTACCCCAATAGCTGAATCCCAGAGCAAACCGTAAAAATTATTAGGGTTGTCGGAAGGTATAGATCTTGGGCCTCCATACATAATACACCTATCTTTGATCCACTCGTTATGTAGCCACTGCAATCTTCGGTAGCGTAGTGTTTTGATAAGGGACTTTGGTCGTTTAGTACAGTGGTACATCAACAGCCAGTCTAAATTCTCCGTGTCAAGAGGTTCAAAAGAGCGACAGTAATCTTTTTCTAGGAGATAAGTAAGATATCCCCGTTCCCGGTGAATAGAAAATCGTGACTTCCAATATTCTTGGGCGTAGAATATATGAATCATAGCTTTTGAAGCAAGTCTCAAATTTAAGTATTCAATTGTCGGAAGAAGATAGGCAATTTCAAATCGAATTTCGAGGGGAAGTAGACGGAAGCAGTCGCTCTTTTGAATCTCTTCACACGGAGGATTTTCCCAATGCATATTCACTGCTTTTGGAAAGGAGTTTTTTGCTTCCCTTTTAAATGCGATGTTTCGAAACCAACTCGAACTAGGAATATCGGTATTTGGAATTAGATGATCTTGATACTTCAGTCAGCTGCTTTTGTCGACAAATACTATATATGGAAAACGTGAAAAAATATTATACCGGTAAGATATTCAGGCCAAGGTGCTTCTTCAACTACTCTACTCAATATATCAAGAGACAAAATTCGATTACCGAAATGCGGTATCAGTAAATTCCAGCAGCCCCTGTGAAATACACAGAAGTTGGAAATCTCACTGATTGGATCGTCAAGCCAATTGCATTTCCTTTTTTGGTCTAAGTCCTCTTTGATAAGATCTCGAACTGACAATGTCAATAACAATTATCTCTAGACATTTCTCCGTGGGGTGGGATATGGTAAAAAACCGACCATGTAGCGGATCGTCAGGTCGCATAAGAGTTCCACAAGACGCACATGGTGGAACAGAGTCTCTATGTTTATAAATATTTTCTTTCGGCATGATGAAGGTGAATCAAATTTCCTCGCCCCAACTTGCACTTTTTGTGGGGATTGTGACTAGATGTAAACTGCAAAATATAGCAAAGCTTGACCTTATTTCTGTCGCAAAAATTTTCTATAAAATTTTGATCTCCGACTGATCATAATTGCATCATCGTTATTCCACGATACTGGTAGATACACGACAGGCTATCAGCCTCAAAACGACCGAGGCTATCCAAAACAACCAAACGGAACATCAGATATCACCGACAAATTAATCTATGGGGACTCTTATTGGTGGAAGTCATCAGGTTGGCTCTCGATGGCCCATTTGTAAGTTACGGCCCCCTCACCTTGCAGGGTCTGTAACAGTATATCAACTAGAGATTAAACTCTTCTTCAATGCGCTAAATTCGATGGAGAGTGGCTATCACCTTACACGGCTCACTTTCTCTATTCTCGACAATGAAAATATTTTGCAAATATCAATAGAGTCTGGGCGTTAACTAGAATTTGATCCTTCAATATTCTGTATCTTAAAGAATCGCTGTGCATATTAGATCGGCAATCGCTTTACTGTATTAATAAAAATGGAGGCTATATGCAGATGCCAGAAAACCGATCGTTTCAAGGGAAAACCTTGGTCCAATAATATGTAAAGCAAGTTCAGCTGAAACGGATCAGTGCAGTGGTCGCTCAACAGAGTATGATTCTCACCCTGTCTATTGCGCATCTCTATCATTCTACTTGACAAGCATCTACTAAGGTCTAACTCACCCTCGAGCTAATACATACGACCATAGGGTGTGGAGAACAGGGCTTCCCGTCCGCTCAGCCGTACTTAAGCCACACGCCGGCAGGTTAGTAGTATGGTGGGTGACCACATGCGAATCCCTGCTGTTGTATGTTTTTGT
>Ga0102593_1000958_pt1 | contig 34502 bp, 21 predicted proteins | sample AraplaCol_mMS_r2_2_FD_76862 | JGI IMG/M metagenome (GOLD analysis project Ga0102593, IMG submission 76862) | Arabidopsis root microbial communities from North Carolina, USA - plate scrape MF_Col_mMS_r2 (SPADES assembly) (version 2) | ecosystem: Host-associated > Plants > Roots > Endosphere...
AAAAAATATAAATAAAAAATAAAAAAAAAAAAAAAAAAAAAAATAATTTTTTTTTTTTTTAAAAAAAAAAAAAAAAAAAAAAAAAATTAATAAAAAAAAGAAGAAAAAAGGCCTCTGCTCAAGCTGCAAACCGCAAATGGCTACAGCTGAGAGCCCCGACATTGCTCCACTGCGAGCCTGAAGTAGCCAATTGATGGCTGCATTTGCGTGCATCACGCCAGCAAAAGAAAACATTCCTAGGAATTCCCAGTGTGACCAGTGATATCATAGTAAGTAGAATGTTACAGTCTATTGACGCATTTCAAGCTTCATTATAACATAGGGTATGTCTGAAGTACAGTCTTTGTGGTCGTGGAGAGTATGGCAGACTATAGTAATAAATAATAGTTCTGCGACTGAACTAATCCAGAGCATAGAGTCAGGGACAGCAACCAACCTTGGAATATATATATACTATATAGTATATATCCGAGGCCGTGTTGGTGGAATTTAGCTTTTTCTACAGCAGAACGGATTATAGTCGTACAGCGATAAAATCGAAAAATCAAACGCTGGAGAACAGATTGCAAAATTAAATTATAAATTTGTTTGAACTTCCTAGGAGCGACCGTAGTCAAAGCGTTTATCATCGGAGTATGTGAAAAAAAGAAAGAGGTGTGTTGTGGATCAGCCGGAATAATCAAAGATAAGCGATCAGGATGCTCAGGGAGCAGCAGCAGCTCAGGGCCGCGAGGGATCTAATCCAGCTGGGCTCGAATCGATCGCTTCCCGAGGCGGCAGTGTTACCGTCACCATTATTACGGGGATGTACAGTAGAACGATTGTTTCGGCCAAGCTCTAATAGAAGTTAAAATCTAGCTAGAGAAAAACTAGGATGATCATATTTTATGTATGTACTGTGCGTATGCCCATAGCATAATACTCGCAGGTGCGAGTATTATACTATACATTTTATCCTGGTGCATGTAAGCTTGCTGCCTTTCTGTAATATGCAGGTATAGAATAGCCAAAGACTGCTAGTACGGATTATTAGAAGGGAAATTTACTAAATATGAACTAAATTAAATGTATAAGATGTATATTTCAGAATATTCTAAAATATACAATATTATTACTTAGTGATAAGTAGTCTGAGTGTATACATAGTACAGTCTAGTATGGTATCATGTGACCTACTGCTAATTATACACTAGTTAATATTTACTCCTCTACTAGGATATCTCTAGATAATGATAACTACTATTTATTAATTATACTCAAGTAAGATATGAAATATCAGTATAAAAAAATAAATATAATAGTATACTCATGTAATATCATTGTGCAGTGTATTGCTATACTCCACTAATGTACTCAACGATATCTTATCTACGACCTCTCCTCCGCAACTCCATCCATCATGGACCCTCGCCCTTCAAAGCGCCCTCGCCATTCTCCTTCACCTGCACCTTCAAATACCTCATCCATTTCAAAAGAACCTCCCTCAGCTCCAACAACACTTCCCGCGCGTTCAATCCCACCCCGTCGCACGCGTCAACCACCGAAGACAGCTACCTCCAAGACTACTACCTCCCCCTCGAAATCCCTTCACAATTTCTTCCAACCAGCCTCCGAAGGCCAAAGATGGTCGTCAAAGAAGTTCCAAGTGCATACAGAGTCAGCAGGGATAACAGGCTCAACATCAACAGGGACAGGGTCAAAGCCTGGACTCAAACAGAAAGCAGACCTTGAACTCGACGCAGACGTGATTGATGATGATTATGATTCCTACGACGAGATCTTCTCTCAAATACAACCGATACATCAGAAACAGCCACAGACTGGGAAATCTACAACCAAAACGGCATCAAAACAAACAAGATCGAAACCAAAACGTTTCCTTCTTTCTGATAAATCGGGCTCTTCTACTCCCACCCCTACCCCTACAGGCACCGCCATAGATACTCGTCCATGGGCTCAACGCTTTGCACCAATCGACTTGACCGAATTAGCTGTTCATAAAAGAAAAGTCTCTGATGTACAGTGCTGGTTAGGGGATGTTTTCCAAGGACGCAGACGTGAGGTATGTACAGCTCAGCTAGCAGCAGCAGCAGCAGCAGCAGCACAGCAGCTAATGAAAGTAGAAATTACTCGTGCTTCGAGGACCAGCAGGATGTGGTAAAACAACCACCATCTCTCTCCTCTCCCACGCAATGAACTACGATATCATTGAATGGAGAAACCCGCCTGTTTCAGAGAACCCCGGCGACTACGTCTCGTCCAGTGCGCTCTTCGAGGAATTCTTAGCGCGTGGTGATCGTTTTGCCGGTCTTGATTTGTCTACACCTTCAGAACAAACAGAGTCACAGCATGAATCATCAACCTCCCCCCATCGAATCCTCCTGATAGAAGAATTTCCAACAGTCCTGACTCGAAATTCATCATCATTATCATCCTTCCGAACTTCCCTACAACGATACCTCGCTGCAACAGCACAAGGCATCCATCCACCAATCGTGATGATAATTTCAGAAACACTCTTGAGCTCCGCATCATCGATTTCAGAAAATTTAACACTTCATAGACTCCTAGGTCCATCTTTATATAATCACCCCGCAACAACAATCATTGATTTCAACAGTATCGCAACAACATTCATGCAAAAAGCCCTCCAAACAATCCTAGAAAAAGAAAGTCGATCTTCAAATCGCACCCGTATCCCGGGTCCCGCTGTTCTCAGCAAAATCGCCGAAATAGGAGATATTCGCAGTGCAATCTCTTCACTTGAATTTCTATGTCTTCGAGGTGACGACGTCTCATCGAATTGGGGCGGAGATCTAACCAAAAAGAAATCTCGTTCTCGAAATCCAAATTCGAATTCGAATACACTCACTTCTATGGAAAGGGAGTCATTGGAATTAATTTCCCAACGAGAATCGAGTTTGGGGATGTTTCATGCTGTTGGGAAAATCGTTTATAATAAACGATTAGATGAAAGTCTTGTTGAAGATGGAAGTGATATTCCGAAACAACCACCAGAACATTTATCAATTTATCGACGAAAAGTCACACAAGTCGATGTAAATGATTTAGTCGATGAAACGGGAACAGATATATCAACCTTCATCTCGGCCTTACACGAGAATTACCCAGCATCGTGTGACGGACCAGAGTTCACAAACTCGCTAAACGAATGCATCGAATCTCTATCCGACAGCGACATTCTACTACCAGGTCGATCGAGTCGACGGGGTGGACTGGGCGGGACTGGTACTTCTTTCAATTCCGGAATTGATATGCTTCGTCAAGAGGAGATGGGGTTTCAGGTTGCTTGTCGAGGATTATTATTTGGTTTACCTTATCCTGTGAAAAGGAGGGTTAATCAAATTCCCGGAGAACCACGACGAGATGCGCATAAAATGATGTATCCGGTCTCGTTACGTCTTTGGAAGAAAATTGAGGAGGTTGATGGGTTGGTTGATTCTTGGATGAATTCTGTTCTCAGCAGCAGCGGCATCAGGAGTATAGCGAGTGCAGCGAGTACTGGGGGTGGAAGAGGAGGAGGAGTGAGTGCATGGAAGAATCGCCGAGTGGGAATTGGAGAAGAGGCAGAGACAACGATGATGCGAAGAGATGATGTTTTACTTGATCAATTGCCTTATTTGGTACAGATCAAGAGAGAAGGTGTAGAGGTATTACAGAGGATTACTTGTTTTCGAGGGGATTTTGAAGATGATATAGATGAGCAGCAGACAGTACAGCAGACAGTACAGCAGCAACAGGGAGATGAAGGGCCTGAGGAGAAGTTGATTCTCAGTGATGATGATATTGTGGATTAATATCATTCATTTACTCACTCACTCATTCACTCATCTATTCATACATCTATTCATACATTCCTTCATTTATCTATTTATCTATTCTATTCTATTCCATTATATTCATTCTCTATTTTGATATACTTGTGGATGACTAAGCACTCCGCACTCCAACTTCATTTCTCCCCTCTTCTCTCTCCTCTTCTGCTCTTCATCTTCTTGTCTCTTCAATTCCTCTTTTATTCAACTTGCCTGCTTCTGTTCTAGTCTCCCTCTACTCTTCTATCCCCGACCAATTCGCTCTTTTCACCTCGGACAGCAAATAATGATTAATGACGATGCATCACGCAAATCAGACACATACACAGTTCGACAGTTAAAGCGTTCATCTACAAACACGACTACATCCACTACGTCTTCTGCATCTGAGTCTGCAAATACGCTAGTTACACCCTCTAAACCACCCCAAAATGCCGAAATCCTCGCAGCCGCAGCTCATGCCACCCTACCAAACTGGGCGAACTTGTTCCTCATGATATCTTTGATATTCGGTGGTTGTTGCTCTAATGTAAGGTCACCAGTACAGCGCAGCTCTGCAGAATAGCGAATAGAAAATAGCAAACTAACAATTCCAGGTCTTCGCCCTCGAAGCTATCATTAAGTACTTCACCCTCACCCACACCACACTACACCACGTTATAACATGATCCATCTAACAACACTAACAGAGAACAACCAACCGCCGGCCCTCTAATAACATTCGCCCAATTCATCCTCTGCTCCCTCTTAACCCTCCCAAACTTCTTAACATTCAATCTAAAATCACCATTAAAACCCCGCGCAATCCCCCTCCGCTCATGGCTCATATACACCGCATACTTCGTCTCCGTCAACCTCCTAAACAACTGGGCCTTCGCATATAAAATATCCGTCCCCTTACATATAATCCTTCGTTCCGGCGGTCCTGTCGCTTCAATGGTTATAGGATGGTTATTCAGTAACCGTCGTTATTCCCGTGGTCAAATTCTTTCCGTTGCCATGTTAACTATTGGCGTTATGGCTGCTGCACTTGCAGACGCGAATTCAAAGTCTTCCTACAAGTCCAAGTCCGCACACAGCAAGGATGTTGATAGCGGGCCCGGGGATACAATCAACACAATTATCGGATTCAGTATTCTCCTCCTAGCAATGATCTTATCCTCTTTCCAAGGTCTATACGCAGATGGATTATACGCTAAATACGGCCGATCACATTGGAAAGAAGCACTATTCTATTCACACACATTATCCCTCCCACTCTTCTTACCAAATTACTCCCAACTATCCTCTCAATGGAAAATTTTCTCATCATCACCGCCATCCCCTCTGTCCTCGGCGTTTCCGGTGAACATCCCGAGTCAAATTATTTATTTGATTATGAATGCGGGTACTCAGTATATTTGTATTCGGGGAGTTCATCTATTAAGTGCGAAATCTTCTTCGTTAACTGTTACTGTTGCGCTTAATATTCGGAAATTGGTCTCTTTACTTCTTTCTATTTGGTTGTTTGGGAATAGATTGGAGATTGGTGTTTTGATTGGTGCTTTGCTTGTTTTTTTGGGGGGTGGTTTGTATGGATTTGAGGGTGGGAGAATTGCGAAGATGAAGGAGAAGAGTGTTTGATATTGAATTTATACACACTGCATTTACATTTACACTTACATATAAGACATGCATACACATACACTGATAACTCATGCATATAGCATACATTGAAAACTGAAAACAAGTAATGTGCATACTAGTACATAATTGTACAAAGGTCTATAAAACCTCACCAACAATCTTAGCAGCCTCCTTATAAGTTTCAAGAAGCCTCTCGCATTTCTCCCGTTCAGCTTTGATACCATCATCCTCATACAGCAATTCACCGAATAGATCTTCCTTGTAAAGTTCACTGACAAGTCGATTCTGAACAACGTCTTTGCTGTGGTTGACGAGAAGGTGCATGATTGCTTTGGGAACTTGGTCGGCAATCGTTTCACGGACAATGTTGAAATACGAGGAGATGAGGCGGCGGATGAGTTCTGTTTCCAGCATTTCTCGGTCTGTTAGGGTTGGTTCGGCGTTTTCGTGGGGCTTATTCGTTAGTATATGTATATCCTGTGATGTGTGGTAGGGCAGGGCAGGGCGAGGCAGTGGGGGGGAACTCACGAATACAGATCCATCGCCATACTCTGGTGTATACTCTTCTTGTACAGGAGGAGATCGAACCTCACGACGAAGACTTTGACTAATGCTAGGTTCAGCATGAGCAGATCGTGCGTGTGAAACGGTCGTTGGTCCTGCACTTCCAACTCCGGCTCCAGCTCCGGTTCCAGTTTGACCATTACTGAAGAAGTAATTCAGGAATGAATCGCGTGTACTCGATTGTCCAAGGTGACTTCCTCCATTCAATGTAGCCGTGATTCCATTTTCTGCACGACCTACATTCGGCGAGAGACTGCGTCCTTTTGTAGATTGGCTTCGAATAGGAAGATGTTTCTCCGAATGTCCCTGTGCATTTGCCTGTGCAGCGCCCTCCTCATCTTCACCGTTGGCAGCAAGTTCTTTCATGCGACGTTTCTCTCGCTTCCGCTTTTCCTCTGCCAGAACTGCCTTGCGCTCTTCTTCTTGTTTATTTTGAATGATTGATGACATGGCCGCTGCTGCACCGGGGAAGTTCGGATGGTTGGTATTGATATATGCCCGTTGAATCGAAATCAGAGATTCAACATAACCGGAACAAGGTCCCAATCTCTCTCGAAGAAGATCAGATACAACTTCGATCAATTTACCCTGTAATCGAGGGAATCGCAAAAGTTCCTGCGAACCACAGGTATGGCAGATCTTGATCAATTCTTCATAAACAAGTTCCACACATCGCTGCGCCGGTGACTCGAGGAGCTTGATCTGTGGCTTGACTAGTAGGTCGAATGCCAGTTCAGGAACAAAAAGACTAGGCCGTGGACCAGTCGAGTTGCGAATGGCAGTGCGAATATCTGAAACAGTCAGATTATGCGTGGGATCAATAGTCTCGAGCGAATTTCCAAAGACTTCGTTGAAAATGTAGTAAATGCGAGCTCCACCACAAAGCTCCTTGGTCGAGATCTCCGAAGAAGTTCCATCAATAGAAGAGATGAAAGACGATGCGAATCGAGTCATCAATTGCAAGATTAGAGATCCGCGATGTTCAGGTCCACTGAACTGCTTGTTACCGTAACTGGCCAATTCCTGCTGAGTCTGTCCCATAAGAGTATTCAGACGAGCCTTGATATCCGGTAATCTGTCGCGAATATGCGACATAAGAGTCGAATTGAGGGTTTTAGCAAGGAATTGCGTTCCACATCGATTAGCCATGTTTCGATACGCTGGGTGATGACGGAAGAAATCCGATTCAGCTCGTAAGGCATCGGCGAGTTCCTTTCCAGAAGCAATATCCTGCTGAGACCGATTGACGACACCAATGAATCCAAGTTTCAATGGATACACGCGACCAGAGAGAATGTCCATCGCATTGGTACCGTGATCCATGAGATCCAGTTTGGATAGCACACCGATTGTCCTCCGACCCATTGGATCCACTTGTCGAGCGAGCTTCAAAGCTTCCGAATTGACCAGGTCCACGTTCGCGGGGGAGACAGCCAAAATGATACTGTTGGGCTTGGCAATGTATTCCAGAATCAAGGTTCGTGTTTGCTTCTCGATATCGGATGGTTGGTCGCCGATGGGCACCTTGGTGAGACCGGGCAGATCGACCAGGGTGAGGTTGAGAACGTGAGGCGAGAAGATTTTCAAGTTAATTGGTTGTCTGTTAATTCCCTTGTTACTTCCAGCAATGCGAGCTGTTTCAGCCTCGATTTCCTGCTTCACCGCGACAAAATCGTCGAACTTGCGGCCGGGTTGGTGGTGGAATTCGGCCCATTCCGAGTGACCGGCCACACTGGCTGCGGTATGAGGGACGTGAATCTCATCATGTTCGGGCCTATCGCTGCGATCACTTGGGATGTTGATCAGTTGGAGAATAAGAGGTCGTCGCGTCACGATGCCACTTCCGCGTGGTAAGAAATCTCGACCGACGATATTCTCGAGAACCGACGACTTTCCGGACGATTGGGAACCGACGACCACCTGAACGTGTCAGAAATACACTATTAAAAGGTATCAAACTGTTAAGAAAATGGATAGTCCACTCACGATCTGAGGTAAGTCCAAGGAGTCATTTCCAATAGTGTTAAAGACCAGGTCTTGGAGTTTGTTCACGGTGACGAGCAGATCCTCGCCGAGGGCAGCCATGTTGGCGAGAAATGAAGCAATACGCAGTACACCGTACAGCAGTAAAGCAGACTAGGCCGAGACTGCAGATGCCCGATATCAAAAAGGAAGATGAAGCAGCGAAGACTCTCCAACGTTTAGTCCGTTCACTTCGGAGGTTCACGCGGCAGTCACGTGGGATTAGTCAGCACGTGTATGACGGAGTATACTCCAGATTAGAATAGTTACATTATAGCCAAAGATATTGAAAAATTATTTATAAAGAATAAATTATTACAATCGAGTGTGTCTATGCTCATCTAGTTATTCTGCCTTATCTCGTGAAGTAAGTGTGGTGGAAAAAATAGTGTTTGAATGTGGCAGACACGAGCTATAGAATGTGTCTACGTAGTATACACAGTTATTCTAATGGATGAACAGACAATTATAGGGAAGTACGCATCAAAGAGTGACAAGATGAAGAGAATGGAGTTACTGATACTGAGACGATACGATAATATGTATTTACATCACCATACAGAACAATTATGCATCCAGCTGGACATAATTGGCAGGGAACAGTCCCTGCTTGCCATTGTACTCTCCAAGCCACCAATCCTCATCGGGGAATTCCTATACAGTACTTTATTAGTCCAGATCAAACAAAACAAAGAGGGAGAAAGAAAAGAAGAAAGACATACCACGCTGTGAATCTTGGCATTCTCAGGGAAAGTAAGTTCGTTGTCTTCCGCCGCTTCATAGTCATAGAGTGCTGTCGCGGTAGGTCCCTTAGAGCTGGCAGCTGGTGCTGCTGCGGGTGCAGGGGGAGGAGGAACAGCAGCAGCAGGTTGAGGCTCGGGCTGAGGTTCGGGTTCAGGCTCATGCTGATGCACAGGCTCAGGCTGGGCGTGTTGGCCTGTACCCTCTACCAGTTCAACATAGTTTCCAGGGAAAAGACCGTGTTCACCCCGAGCATTGACACCCAACCACCAATCCTCATCGACCATTTCAATGTCAGTGACGAATTCGCCCTCGCGAAGTTCGATTTCGTTGTCTTCGGCCTTCTCGTAGTCGAATTGAACCTGGGCTCGGATACCACCTTGGCCATGGCCATGATCCGCTGCAGTGGCTTGTGCCGCACCGCGACCAAGATCCTGAGTATCTTCCTCAAGCTCCCTCTCATCAGGGACAGCTTCTTGCATGCTCTGCACGGGGAGAGCAGGGGGAGGAGCATGCTGCTCCTCATGGGCATCTTCAACACCCCGGCCAACAGGCATAGCAACTTGGATAGGAGAGCTCTCCTGAACAGGAGGAGTGGGGGGAGTAGGGGAACGCGGCTGCGGAGGAGGAGTAGGCAGCACTTGTTGACGGTCATGTTCTTCCTCTTCAGGCTCGGGTTCAGTCTCGGTAGGCTCATTTGAAAGTCCAGGGAGGGGAACTGGGGCTGCGACAGGAATTGGGGCTGGAGCGGGAGCGGGAGCGGAAGCTGGCACAGGGCGACTAGCCTGCGGGATAGGAGGAGGAGCAGGCTCATCAAATTGCTGATCCCGAGTGTCCTGAACACGAGACGCGGACTCGGGGGCAACCTGTGTGCCCGCAGGGTCACTAGACTTCACATCAGCCACCTCAGGAGCTGGCTTCTCCTTCACTGTTTGGACAGGAGCCCAAGATTTGCCCGAGTAAGAGCTCTTCCATTCATTTCCACCACTGGGCTGGCCACTCAGCTGGCTCTGAATAGGACGCGCAGGGTCTGCGGCGGGAGTAGCTCCACCACGCTCCTTAGCCTTACGTTCTGCCCATTGCTGAGCTGGAGTCTTGCCTCCTTGATCCGCAAAGGTACGACTGGCACTGCCAACCTGCGCGGCAGCAGTGGCCGATGAAGGGCCAGTGGGGAGAGGTGGCTTCGTGCCACCAAAGGCCGGGCCACCTCCGAATTTGTTGGCAACTTTGGGCTTTGGCAAAGAGGTCAGACGCTCCGCGGAATCACCGGCAGCTGGTCGCTCGATGGCTGGCGACTGTGCGGCTGGCCGCTCGGGCAGGTTGACGGGTTCGGGGGCATCGTCCGGTTTCTGAGCTCGAGCACGAATGGCCGCAATATCAACCTTACCCACGGGCTCGTAAGAACCCTTCACTGGAGCAGGTCGATCGTCCTTCAGCTGACCAGACTCAGCAGCCTGTCGCCGAATCGCTGCGATATCAACTTTACCGATGGGTTGATATCCGCCACTAACCACATCAGCATTGCCTCCGGCTGGAGCCGGGGGTTGTTGTCGGGAAGCCGGGGCCTGGTTCTCCGATTTGAGTTGCTGCAGATTCACGCGCGTTGGCTGATATGCGGGTTGGACCTTTTCTAGTTGGGTTCTTGTGACGGGGGGAGCATCATCACCCCAGCCATCATCATCCACATTGGCTGAGGGTTTAGGACGAGGGGCCGGCGCAATGCCACCGGATCGGCTCGGGGTAAAGGCAGGCTTAGAAGCAACAGGAGGAGGAGGATTGGAGGCGGGTGTAACAGCAGGTCCTTGTGAAGAAGCTGAGTACTTGGAACCAGACGCATCTCCGACACGTTGGATAATTCCTTCGGGGGTGAGGTCACCATCGGCGCGAGCTGTGATTTGGACATGATATCCCTGCAGTAGTCAGATTAGCTCGACTCAGCGCAAGCAATGGCACAAATGGCAAAATGGAAGATCCTAGCTTACATGTAGGAATTTGGAGACACTGGCCAAGTGACTTGTGAAGTAACCCTTTGTCCGTTCCGGAACACCCTCCCCACACCATGCAATCAACACATTCTTAGGGAGACCAGTATTGGGGTCCGTCACTTTGACATAGGCGAATTGCACTCGACCTTCGGAAAATTCTTCAATCAAATCGTCCAGTTCACCATCTGCAGAATTAAGCCCGAGCGGTTAGTCATCCTGATTCTGATGCAGCTAAAAAGGAGGCGGGGAGAGTGCATGGCGGGGGAGGGGAGGAACAGAAAAAGGGAAGATAATCAAGATATATTTACTCACCTCCAGTACTTTGCACCTTAAGAACACTCTCTTTGTTTCCGGAATCTTGCTGGAACGCATTGACAAGGGGAGCTTGAACCGAGAAGACAGCCCATTGACCATGAGTGGGGGAGGCCGCACTACCGGATGGAAGGGTTGCGTTGACGACCGATTGGTAGCTTTTGGATATAGAAGGACCGTTGGTAGAAAGATTGAGGGATGCCATGATGTGGCGAGATCAATAGGTAGTGGTAAATACAATAGTTGAGGAGAGGAGGAGAGAAAAGGAAGAGGGTGAGGTGGAAGCTAAGTGGGTTTGTTATTAGCAGGCTACAGCTGGGCAGTGCTTGGGATAATCAGCCTTGTGGAGCACTTACAGAATATCAATTGGGGAGTATTGAATATGTCGTAGAGTAAGTATAGAGAGAATAGAGGTAGTATTGATTCAAAGAGAATAGAAGAAAAGAGTAGAGTAGAGTAGAAGAAGAGAAGAGAAGAGGTCGAAGGTGGAAAGTCACGGGGGCACGTCATCTCCGCCTTTCGACGACGACTTCTTTTTTTCTTCTTTACTTCTACTCTTCTCTTCTCTGCTCTACTCTTTTATTCTACTCTCTACTCGCGTTTATTCTATTTAATTGCTCCTCTTTGATAAATACTCAGGTTTATTACCTGCTGTGCTCTCCATTGATTACTGTCACTCCACTGTTTTGGGTACTCGAGGCTCCACCCGATCTCCAGGCTCACCGGTGTGGATCGAGAAAGAAAAATTATATTAAATATAGATCAGTCTTTTTCAGCTTACAGCTCTTCTCTTTCTCTCGGCATGGTTCAGTAATTTATCATTCTATCTATTCAGGCCATACTTCATTCAACAGTGACACTTTGATATACCCTATCGATCCCTTCCTCCCCTCCCCACACGGTACTACAGCCATGGGGTCACGACCCGAGCTTGGCCTCGATTCAAATGCCAACACACCAAAGGATGAATACCCTCGATGGTTGAGCTCCGGGGATAACTCTGTTGTTGGTACTCCTACTAGGGAGGATGCTCCTCAGGATTCCAACGGAGAGTTGTGGCCCAGAGATCAGCAACAGAAGACGGCTACCTACGATTATGCCTTTGAGAAGTCCATGAGTCACGCAGAGGCCAAACTCTTCTATCAACACCACCAACTGGCATCTCAATCGGGAGACAAGGAGAAGGAGACAATGGGCACTGTTCCTGCTAGTCCTGTTCCAACAAATGGTTCTATGGTCGAGTCGGAGGATCACTTCATGTCTTCGAGTATCCATTCTCGAGGGAGCTCCATGCTTCAGGATGCAGAGTGGTATCCTGCCTCTCAGTCCCAGTCTGGTGGGGATGGTATTCAGCAGCCCAATAGTGCTCAAATCGCAGCTGAGCTTGCTGCTCGAAATCATACTCCATTCAGTGTCGCCCAGAGCCCGCACATTTCTGCGTCTGAGAGTCTTCACGGACCGGGACTTACTGGAGCAGGACTCAGCGGAGCTGCCGCTGGTCTCGGTATCGGTGTCTCGGGTGTCAATGGAGCCGCACCTGCAGGTGATGTAGTGAGCTCTGAGCTTAGTGCCATCTATCGAAAGATCCAGGGTCTCTTAGAGCGTCGAGCTAAATATATCGAACTCTCCCTGCAGCGTCCTGAGGATGACCCTCGTAACAAGCCCGACTGGAATTTGTATCCTCCGCCTCCCGAGCCTGCTTGGGATGATGGCAAAGAGTATCAGCCTGGCAATGCTGGTGGCCCCTCTGATTTCACAGAGAAGAAGAAGAGAAAGATGGGTGAGGATATTGGCGAGGATTTCGATTTGGAAGAGCTCATGCCAGTCCCTGGACCATCTGATTGGAGCTATCGTTTGGACCGAAACAGTGTATACCAGGTGTATGAATCGGAAGATGCTGAAGAACCTGCCGTGCAGATCCCATCTCTGCGTGACTTTTACATGGATTTGGATGCCGTGGTAGATGTCTCGACTGATGGACCCGCCAAGAGCTTCGCCTTTAAGCGTTTGTCGTATCTTGAAGGCAAATACCAACTGTACACTCTTTTGAACGAGTATCAGGAAGTTGCAGACAGTAAAAAGGTCCCTCATCGTGACTTTTACAACGTTCGAAAGGTCGACACTCACGTCCACCATTCGGCCTGTATGAACCAGAAGCATTTGCTTCGTTTTATCAAGAGCAAGATGCGCAAATCTCCTGATGAGGTGGTCCTTTTCCGTGATGGAAAGCATCTCACTTTGCGAGAGGTTTTTGAAAGTATCAAATTGACTGCTTATGACCTCAGTATTGATACTTTGGATATGCACGTAAGATACTAACACTGTTTCACATACATCCCCCATATCTACCACATACTCACAACACATAGGCACACACCGACTCGTTCCACCGATTTGACAAGTTCAACTTGAAATATAATCCTGTCGGAGAGTCACGTCTTCGTGAAATTTTCCTCAAGACAGATAATTACATCAAGGGCCGATACCTTGCAGAAATCACCAAGGAAGTCATCTCTGATTTGGAGTCCAGCAAATATCAGATGGTCGAATGGCGCATCTCCATCTACGGCCGATCCCCTCACGAGTGGGACAAGCTGGCTGCTTGGGTAGTCGACAACAAACTGTTCTCTCCCAATGTCCGCTGGTTAATTCAAGTGCCCCGTCTTTACGATGTGTACAAGTCTAGTGGTATGATGGAGAACTTCGAACAAGTCATCACCAATGTCTTCCAACCTCTCTTCGAGGTAACCAAGGATCCCAGCAGTCACCCCAAACTCCACATCTTCCTCCAGCGCGTCGTCGGTTTCGATAGCGTCGATGACGAGAGCAAGACAGAGCGTCGCTTCTACCGCAAGTACCCCATTCCACGGGAATGGGACACCAAGCAAAACCCACCATACAGTTACTGGATCTACTTCATGTTCGCAAACATGGCATCTCTAAACCATTGGCGAAAGCGTCGTGGATTCAACACTTTCGTCCTTCGTCCACACTGCGGTGAAGCAGGAGACCCAGATCATTTGGCTGTGGGATTCCTTGCCTGTCACAGCATCAGTCACGGAATTCTACTCCGTAAAGTCCCACTCCTTCAATATCTCTATTACCTGGACCAAATCGGTATCGCCATGTCCCCACTCAGTAACAACGCACTCTTCCTCACATATGACAAAAATCCCTGTGCCAGTTTCTTCAAACGAGGACTCAACGTTTCCTTATCAACCGATGACCCTCTCCAATTCGCATTCACAAAGGAACCACTTATCGAAGAGTACTCTGTCGCCGCACAAATTTACAAATTCAGCGCAGTCGATATGTGCGAATTAGCCAAGCACTCTGTTGATCAGAGTGGATTTGAAATCGCTTTGAAGAAGAGATGGCTTGGTTCAAACTGTGATTTCCCAGGTGTACCTGGTAATAATGTTGCGAAGAGTAATGTCCCGGATATTCGTGAGGCTTTTAGATATGAGACTCTTGCTGCGGAATTATCGTTGTAAGTTAATACCCTCATTCCTGCTCCTGGATGGATTTATGGTATTTCAAGTGCATTGCTAATAATGATCCTAGGATTGAACGATATGCACAGGGTGCTGTTGATGAACGAAGTGCTTTGGCGCCGGGTTTACTGCATACAGCTCAGCAAGCTTCTGTTAAATCTGCGAAATGAGTTTGGGGTAGATCTAGTTAATGATAATGATGATTCTCGGTTTTTATATTGTCTCAAGGGCAAATTAAGTAAGTGTGGTGTAGACTCTACATCATACATCTACTTTCTCGGAGAAGAGTAGATATACTACGTACGTCAACCTATCAGCTAGTAGTTTCATTAGTATTGCTATATATGAATGTCACTTTGGCTTTGGGTATCGTGCATATATCAGCTATCTAGATATACTTGACTCCTACTGCCTAGTAGTAACTATCTAAGCTGCTACAGCAGTGCACTGTTTAGCTAGAACTCTCCCTGGTTATAACGATGGAGGGACTTACTACTATAATAGTGCTTTTATATGCAAAAAGCTTGCAATATCCTAGAGCCACGTTGAATTCTACTAGCATGATCAATTAGACTGGTACGCCTAAGATACTCAGAATTAACTGGTCATTCAATTGAGTTTATATCATATTGAATGAGAAATATATGCTTCTTCAAGTATTTAAGGAGTATTAGTGTACAAATATTATGTACTATCATTCCTTATTAATAGTTATATACAGCTACAAATCGTATGCAGGGATGGGAAACAGGGGGCTATAGTTGATCGAATTATTAATGTTATGATGAATATACAGCCCTGTATATTGCATTGGTGGATATATATTCAGGATTACTGATCAGGTATTCAATGAAACTTGATAAAAGTTCAATCAAAGCAGATTAACTCTACACTACCTACAGTCAATCTCATGAATATTGTGGTAGTCCCAAATAAAATTCAGGGCAAAATCATCACAATAGCCCTTTCAAGTCCCGGACCCCATTCTCCATTCTGATGAATTGATAATTTTTGCATTTGGCGATAAGTCATCTGAGATATTATCATATGTTCATCTGATATCGATTATTTACCTTGTAGTAAAACTACATTGAAGAGGGTCTTGAATTCATGATCTCAACAATATCATTTTACTTTGGGCATCAGAACCTCTGCCAATACTGTTCTATATATCTTAAGTCTAATAGAAAGTCCTCGATTCATATTCCGAAATCTATTCACAAACAGACTATCTATACTTCATCTCATCATAAGCAAATATGCCGCCAAGACCAGCAAAGCAAACATAAACAAAGAACATCGTAACTCATTCTGAATCTGATATTAAAAAAAAAAAAAAAACCACCTAGAAAGCCCAACTACCCCTTCTCTCAGGAACACCAACACCCCACTTCTTCTCATCAACCATATTAGGTTGCTGCCTCGCCCATTCAAGAATATATAACTTAAGCGCCTTCCACCGCGTACAAGCCACGGCATATTCATCCTCAGGAGCCATAACGTACCCCTTCGCATCAATCCGTTGATCATCCTGTCTCATCTCTTCTATGCGAATTCCGGAGATCTTACTCAATTCCGCGTCGTAGTAGCGTGCTACGCATGGGTAGCCTAGAGAGAGGTAATTGTATATTTGCGTGACAAAGCCGTCGTTGAATTCTTCTTCGATGGGTTTTGGTTTGGACTTTGGAGGTGTCGTACTTTGAAGAGAATTTAGGGATCGGGTTTGTGTATGTTCGTGTCGCGCTGGACTTTGTTGAGGATTCGGGGAGAGACTTGGTAGTGTGTTATCTCGATTCATTGGAGTCATGATTCCCGATACAATTTGACCGCGATCACTTCCACTTCCATTCTCATCTTTTTGACAAGTTCCCATCCAAAGACCAGTTCCTCGACCCCCATCTGCCCTTGTAGGACCACACCATAACCCTCCACAACCAGTGCAAGGGTCGATTTCCATTTTGGAATTCTCATCGTGTGTATTTGAGAATGTTCCAATTGGAGATGTACTCTGTGGTAAAATTATATCTCCTCCCAACATCGGTGGACTAGGACCGATACGCTCTGCTTTTGGAACGGGGAGTCGTAGATCTGGTTTCCTTCTTGCCATTACTCGGAGTCGTTGTTCTGCTTCTTCTTTATGATGTCGCATGTATTCCAATTCCCAAGATAAATCCGCTGAGGACTGTCTTCTAGATTTGAGATGATGTTTTGGTGGATACATCCAATCTTCTTCGTCGGAAGCAACCGCCTCATCGTCGATGGCGAAATGATCGAAATGCTGATAAGTTTGTTCATTGGGGAATGCAGCCAATGCCTGATCTTTTAATTGTTGTTGTGCAGATTCAGCAGCGAGAGAAAGTAAATATTCGGAGATTTCGCCATCGCCATTATCTTCGATGGCCTGACTATTCTGTGATTCGCCGCTTTGATGAATTTCTTTCTTGTCAGAACTGGATTCCTTCGGTGTAGGTGATACTGATTGAGATCCGGAAACTGTTTCTGAATCTGATTCCTCACTGCTATTTGACGGGATTGATGGGAGCTCTGGTACTCGGAAAGAATGTCTTCTCGATTGCTCCCGTCGACGGAGAAGAGCAGCGTATGAGAATTTGGAATCTAATGGATCAGATCCTGCTCGATTCGGACTTAATTTTTCTGGTAGAGCCGGCTTGTTCAGCCGGATACCAAGATGGTCCCTAGCTCGTACATTCCGGCGGGGAGTCTGTTCCTCGTTCCCTTTAACCGAACGGTGTTCTGTTTCGATGATCTCCGGCTTAAATCTTCTTGGTTCCGATGGTGCATGACTTGATGTTTTTGTCTCGACGGGTTCGGGGAGGAACCTCTTTCGAGGTCTATTTTCTTGTTCTGGTGGTGGGTGGTTTGCCGAGGAGGGGTTTGTAGACTCGGGTGAAGCAGATGTTGCTTGTGAACTGCGCGAAGTAGTCTCGATTGGTTGAGCTAGAAATCTTCGTGGTGGTTTCTTATTTGAGTCTTCAGCTTTGTCTTCTTCTTTGTGCTTGTCTTGTTGCTTCTCCTGCTGTTGTTGTGGTTGCTGCTGCTGCTTCTCCGGTGTGTCGGTCAAAGCAAAAGAGCTACTCTGCTGTGTCTGTGATTGATCTTGTAAATCTGGCCGAGATATTTCCGGATTCAAACCCGAGGAGTAGTCATTTCCAGAATGGCCCATATTTAAACGTCGCCAGTCTACACGCACATTCTCCTGCAAGTTTGTGTTTTGTCGTGGGGAAAGCAACTCGGTGAATCCCAAACGGGCGAAATCGGATGACATCAGCCGATAAGATAAACCGATAAGATAACAACTCAACTTCGACTTCTTTTCAGTTTCTCCCTTTTGTACACTTCGTTCACCGAGATTAACACTATGGAGGAGAAGCGCAAAGCTCCACATGACGAGGAGGATATTGGTCCATCACAAAAAAAGAGGGTTCTAGGTCCTACATTACCACCACCAGCAGAAGACAACTCCGCAGATGGCAGTGGTGGAAGTGACAGCGACGACAGCGACGATGACTTCGGTCCTAGTATGCCCCCTCCAGCTGGACAATCGGTAGCCCCAGCTGTACAACAAACAGCCGTGACGAGCCACACTCCTTCCGAAGACAAGAAGCAAAAACCCGAAAGCAGTCGAGATCAATGGATGTTGCACCCACCGGAACAAAGTGACTGGGCATCAAAAATCGACCCTACACAGTTACGAAACCGCAAGTTCCAAACAGGAAAATCGGCGCGTTCAGGGGGTGCGTCGAAGGATCTAGATGCGTCGTGGACAGAGACGCCAGAAGAGCGGATGAGGAGGTTAGAGGATAAAATGATGGGCGTTGGTGCGGCACCATCTAGTGGTACATCGCATAAATCTGAGAAGAAGGATACCGGAAAGGATAGGGAGATGGAGGAGAAGATCAAGAAATATAACGTGAGTTTCCCTAAGTATGGATTGTGCGCGTGAGGGGATGCACGTACTAATCGCTTATAGGAACGGTCTGGGAAAAATGCGAGACTGGAGAAAGCAGAGAAACAGAAGAAAGAGGAAGAAGATGATCCTAGTACACGTGCCTTTGATCGGGAGAAGGATATGGCGGTGTCTTCGAAGATATCAAATGCACAACGTCGGGAAATGGTGAATAAGGCTAGTGATTATGGGTCTCGATTTAGTAAAGGGAGTTTCCTCTAGCCAGGCTGGTCGATGTAAATATAAGCACTTAATACCACAATTATCTATTTGACCTACTGCTTTCACCTACTGAGTCAAATATAGCACCGCATACGGTCAGTTCTATTTTGTGTTTTAGATATTTGTTCCAGTAAATGATATTCTTCAACGTATTAACGTCCACCTTATCATAAGTTTATAAAACTCTACATGATGCAGAGACTTATGAATAAAGGGCAAGAAGACATCGATGATCTTACTACCACAAGTCAAGACCTTGCAGCTCTATCTGCAGGGGTATATTCATTTTACTAGGGCTTTGAGAAATACCCATTCACTATCTTCAAAAAGTGGCAACATCGCATCTAAAAAGCATAGTCATCCCCTTGAGAACTTCCTTCTTTTCCTCTGAAGATGGTCTAAAGCCCTGGTTCCTGATACAACAGATACATTTCACTGTACAGTGGTCTATGCTCTTCTTATAAGAATGTGAAGCCCGTAAAGCACAGCAACCAAATCCTCGACTACAACACCCATCTCGGCCCACGCAGTCGACAATTAACTCTTTTCGCATGTACCATTTTGGATTTTTTCGAATAGAGTCATAGGCCCTTTTCACGGTAGGAGGAAGCATTGTCTCGGCTTCGTAAAGTTTACGAGATAGTTGGCTGTGTTGAGCTCTGACATCGTAAAACTTTTGGTTTAGCATTTTGATGCCTTTTTCGTGGGACTTGGTTACTTTTCGACTTGGAAGTTTCTCCGAAATTGCGATTGTACTTTCCATTTGCCCTGTGCGGTGATGTGAATCGTGAAGCAAAGGTGAGGACTCGTTGTCGTCGAGTTCAATATGCTCGACATCCTCGGCATCCATCCATTCTTCATCCTGCTGGTAAACAGGCTCTCAAGATGAGCGAATACCGTCGATCCTCCTTTGAATTCTCTCCTGTTCCTGGATATTCATTCGGAGTGTATATTCATCGACAAGAAGTGGGAGGAAGAAAGACCGGTCGTATTTATGAAGAAATGGTATATTGCTATAATATAGACGATTGTCTTCTCCCAAACCGTATTTCCTTACTGTGTGGTATCTTCGATGCCAGAAGCTATGAGATATATTGTCTATTTTGAAAGAGTATTAGTTAGTACTACTAAGGATACCCTCGTATTGTGAGAGGATTCGTCAAAACTGTATTGTGTTATGCCACAAAGGTAGAATATCATTGATGGCGGGTTGCTATAAGCTAGGAGTGTGGTAAATATTAATAAAAATTCCAAGAGAGAATGTTGGGAATATAGCCAGGAAGACTTGATATGCGGTAAAATTAAGGTTCACCCGAAGAGCCTCAAAATGGATGCGGCACTCTCTACCGGTCTATTATTGGCAGTCGACGAGTAATCATTACCTCGATTTTGGTCCAGCTCTTTGGGCACGTATGGTATTTTGTTGTCGATCTCCGTCCCATATATCGTTTACCTGAGTTCGAAAGCATTTCCCTGCTGACTGGTCTCTTGATAAGTCGGTTGTCTGCAAAGCACTCAAAAAATTCCGCCGCCTGGTGATTCAAGTCTCCGGCCTCTCCGGGTGAACCGTCGTCGCCTCTATCTCCGTCACCATCCCTACTTCCGTCGTCTCTGTCTCTGTCACCGGCGGCAGTCACGTCTGTATCTTCCCCTACCCAGTCTCAAATTTCTGTTGAGGTGTTCCCGTCTCCGGTGTTGTCCTTGATAGATAAATCTGTAAAAATTATTTTCGAATAAAATTTTGTTTTTCGACCGAAATAATTCCGGATTTTTGTTTTTAAAAATAAATTTCAATTGCTGCTGTTGTAGTAAATCAGAAATATATATTTTGTTAGTTGTTTGTAGTTTTTGGAATTGCTAAATATATTAAACAGTTCAAGAATTTTTTTGTATATTCTGTACAAAAACTAACGGATAAAATATTTTCTTGATCTACAATCAGTTTGATTACAATATAATTTTATATATATTTATTTTTTCGAAAATATTGAAACAGATACTGTATAATATATCTGAGTATTTCGTAAATAGTTTTTCAAATTTATATATCAGATAACCGAATTCTGTATACTACAGTTGTAGTATATATATCTATAGTTCTAGAATTATAATAAAATTATCTGAAAATATAGATTTTGGATTTTCCGGATTATCAGTTTATATTGAAAATTTTTTTCCAAATATCGGAATTTTTAGATTGATTGAATAATTTTCAAAATAAAATTATAAAATTATTGTTAAATTTATATAATCAATACTATTTTTAATTATAATTCTATTTTTTCTGAATAATTTTGTTTTTAATTTTATAAATATCAAATAAACTATAAAAATCTTATCGAAAAAATTGTATAAATCTATATTTTTTGTTATATAAACAATTGAGAAAAAATAGATCAGTTATAAATAATAGATTGTTTCAATATATAGATTTGAATATTCAGAAAATTATATATTTTTATTCGGATATATTTTAAAAATTGTTACTATCTAATTTTTTTCCGGATCGATCTATTTTTTACAAAATCAATACAAAAAATACTATTTCAGTTAATATCAATATATATCTATTATCAGATAAAAAATTATGTAAACAGAAATATCAGATTGAAAATTTTTTCTGTAAAAATCTAATTCAGCTATTTTCAAATATTTGGAATTTTCCGATTATTTTTGTTTGTAAATCTGATAAATTATAGTATATATATATTAATTATGAAATATTAAATTATTTATATAAAAAAATAGATATTTTCTACCGAAAATCTAGAAATTATTGAATTATATAGATATATCCAAAATATTATTAAAAATCAATTTTGTATCAGAATACTGATAAATCTGTATAGATTAGAATTCGATTTCTAAAACTGTATTCAATACTATTCAAAATAAATATAAATAATTTATAATATTGTTCGGATTGTACAGTTGGCGGTACTGTTGGTCAGTATTGTTAACCAGTACTGTTAGCCAGTGCTGTTAGCTATATCTATAGCTAACAATATTTATTAAAGAAAAACAACAGTAAAAAAATAATACAACAGTTGTATAAATATATATATTTGATAGTAAAATAGAAATAATAAATTTGATAATTAGTCATAGTTAACAGTTTAATTACAGAACAATCAAAATTACTGTATTACGGACCTTGCGACGAGAGACCGCAATCTACAGATGGACCACCGAGAGCCAACCAACTTACAGAGATTCGAAGTCACGTACACAAGACAGAACAAGAGAAGTGGAAAACGGTCTTCTACGAACTGTCACAACAGATACCGTATTTTGACGAAGTGACAGTTAGCGCGAACGCCCGTATAAATATTTATTCTACCAGTACTATTATTACACTACAATATTTAGTAACGGTAAAAATTCACGTAATACCAAAATATACTATACAGTATATCGATAGATAGATAGAAAAATCCAATCTGGTATACCAACAGATATATTCTCTAGTATACTATACCAAAAAGGACTGGATATATAAGAATAACTCTACACATATATATTTAGTTCTTCGCGATCAATCTCAATAAATTACTTGAGTATATCTTTGCTTCTACACAGTATAACTACAACTACACTCTGCAAATAGAGAAGCTCTTCGGACTGACCTACTTGGCGCACATCAACTGGCATATCTACAAGACTTGCTCTACAGACCCGAGCCCGTGTAAGATTTAAAGAACAGCGACGGTACGGTTGCGAGACGGTAGACTTGAGGTACGTATTAGGACCACGAAGAATCAGCTTACAGTGACCAGTTTGCACCGCGTAATATACTGGTATTAAATAATACAAAATAGTATCCACTTTTGAGCGGATTGAGCATACTTATGAGCACCCACGCTCATAATCAGGGCCGCTGATGAGCCGCTTATTGCCCAGGTCTAATTCTATATATATAAAATATAATTGAAAAGATTGTATAGATAGATATTGAAAAAGAATTATCGAAATCAAAAAATATCAAGTTAGAAATTAAAAGAATCCAAATATGAAAGATGTAGATTTTTTTTGATTAAAATTATAATAGAAAAACAAATTTATAACAAAATTTTGATTATAAATAATTCTATATAATTTGAAAGATATATCAATAAATATTACAATACCGGAATAGAAGTTTTTACAGAACTTTTGATGTTATTGCTAGATATATTGAAAATATAATATTAATCAAAATCTATCTATATATATTTATAATTTTTTTAGAAAATTTTTTTTTTGTATTACTATAAACTACAAATAAATATCAAAATAAGAAATTCAACAAAAAATATAGCCCTAACTTATTTCTTAGCTGATATATACAACCATAGAATATAGTGAACAGGATTTTCTGTTCGTTCAGCCGCACTTAAACCACACAACGGCAGATTAGTAGTAAGGTGACCATATACAAATCCCTGCTGTTGTATATTTTTGTTTTGACTCTTCCTTTTTTTTTCTTTTGAATTAGTTGACCATACAGGTACTCTCTCGAGTTGACGCCCGATAATCTTGAATACAATGCGGATGATGTAGCGGGTCGCCTAAATCTACCGTGCTTTTTGTCCTGGCGTAGACTACCACTGCGGATTGCTGACATCTATCCCGTGATACTCGTATATTAGTAGTATAATTAGACTGCGGCACGGTTTTGGTTAGGTTTTCGGTTAACCGCGGTTTGTGCGGTTGCTGCTGCAGTCTAATTATATTACTAGTCAAGGTGTCACAAAAAGCGCGAGGAAAATGGGCAGTGAAGTTACATTTTGATCCATAGTCATCTAGCAGTAAGGCGGTCTTTGTCGGTAAAACTGAATTAATCTTTATATACCAGTTATTTCTACTAGACTCAATTAAGCCCTTTCTGTACCAAGGGACCACTGTAAATTGATTGCAACTTCGGGACTCCATCATGACGTCTGCAAACCTCATCGCATCATGCCAGGGTCATATATTCGATTAGAACAATTATTCTCGGCCCGACAAGGCTTATAGTTCTACTCATGCTTTCTTCACGGCCATCAGTTTTGAACCAGTAGCCAACAGAATATTTTCGACAACAGGAGATTATACGAAAACGACCGCCATGGATTTAAATGTTATGAAGAAAATCTACATAACTCTTGCCCAGAATTCGCAAGTTCCTATGTCAAAAGAGGAACTGTCTGCTCTCGGCGTAGAACTTTATGATCTTGATATTCACACTGGTGCAAATTCATCCCCAATGAAAAGCCATTTCCTCCCGAGACTTGATTTTCCAGAGCTACAAGACTCACCATCGCTATCAGATTGCCCACTCATCGAAAGTTCGGTTTATATCGGAAAGGGCTGGTGTGGTGGGCTGAGCTTTGAAGGCTTTTTCAAGCGAGATTTCAATGAAATCTTCACCCGTGATTTTGAGTATCATGCATTATTAGATAAAGACTATGCTCAGGTAAGATTCGAACGAGGGTATGTAGATTCTATTTATTTAATTCTTGATAATTATTGCCTAACTTGATATCAGAAGAGCTCAGAATGGATGGCGAAAAATAAAGTATGTACTATATCATTCTGTGGACTTAAAACAACAAGTACTTAATTCTAAATCTACTAGGGTTGATCTTACCAAACTTCATCCCTCGGTTTATCTTTGGCCAAAAACGGGAATATATTCTTGGTTCTGGGATCATTGGAGGCTCAAAAGCGAGCATCCAAAAAGTCCCACATGCCATAAACATAGAGGTCATAGATGCTCGCTAGTAAATCTCAGACACGAGCCTCGGGATAACCGTCCAACACTTCGGTTTACTGATCATATCTCGACCTTTGAAATATTTCATCTTGCTACCGAATTTCGAAAAGATATGGGGGAGGATATGAGTGATAATCCACGCGATAGTCGTGTAGAGGAATGTTACTTTACATGTCCGGTAAATTCCCCTATTGAAGCAGCATCATATCTAGACTACCAGCTAACAAAGCCCCAGCATCTTACAATCATGGCAGATGACTTCGCTAGATGGCGAGTTTTTCAATCCTATTTTGATGGGCAATTTCATATTTCCTTCACTGAGGTTTTAGATATTGAGCATCTACTTCCAGGGTCCAAAACGGAGATGGAGTACGCAGCCTCGTTCGATAGGGCTGATTATTTAAAAAAGACAAATATCCTTCTTAAATGGGCATGGCCGTTGACACAGGGAGAGTGTATTGTTGCTGATCCTTTGCTTAAGAAGCAAGACACCTGGCAAGAAAGACTACTGGAAAATCTTTATGCTTTGTTCGAATTTGTATTAAGGTTTTAGTTATATTGCTTCAATATCTTTTTTAGCTCTCTAACATAGGAAGATAGCTAATACTACATTATCAACCTTGCTAAATAATCCACGTGCAGTGAAGATGTAGATAGTGAAGAGATGAGACCACCGCCAGCGAGGTGGTTGAAGTGCATGTATTGTAACACCTAGCAATTGAAAGCATCCTTAAAACTCCCCAGGGGCAGCATATTTGTAGTTTAGTTGGGGTGCCTAGGGTTTATAAACATAGTGTATCCCCCTTTGTGATGTATCTATCTAATTTGAAGTTGTTTATCTACCCGAATTGCTCCAGATAGTTAGTAGTAACTACTTGTAGATCCCATTACGTGTGATCGAATACTACATACTAATATACCAGTACGGCCTTCTATTAAACCAAATCAACTAAAATCGAAGTTCAATGAACCTAATGTGGCCTAGATATGTACGCAATGGGTATGTAGGCGCTCTACTCACGGAAGCGAAGAGTTTCCTAACGCCAGAATGTAACCCAATATGGAAATAAATGGCGTATTGCAAAACAGTAGATCCGAATCCCCTTTACGGCTTTCTATTTAGTAACCTTAGGATCTCTTGGTCACCCTTTATCTACTCTACCCTAGTCCACTTACCTACCAATGTACTGCAGGCTCTTTATACTTTACACATCTCTACCTACACTCTGGTCAGTGGGAAAGCCAATCTGAGGAATGAACATCGAAAGAGCAATCGGATGATAAGACCAGACAAAAGAAACGAGCCAATAAGAACAGCCAAAAGAAACAGCCAACAGAAACAGCCAACAGGAGACGCCGCTGATTCCAAGACAAAGAGTGAGAATGGGCTATGTTTACAGAACGCTCGAAGCCTCCCTCTTCTCCTTAACCTTCTCATACTCACGGTGGTGGACACATGTCAATGCAATGACAAGGAAGCCGAAGATCTCCATATCATTCTTGTCGAATATGCTGAAGGGACCGTAGAGACGGAGTGTCAGGAATGAGGCTAGGGACTCAGGATGCAGCAAAGAGTCCTGGAGAAGATAATCCAAATACTCCTGGTGAACCTCGGCGACAGTCATGAACATTTCGGTGCCGTACTGGGAGAGCATAATCCATCTTACGGCATCTGTCAGTGTATAATTCATCGTTCAGGACTTATCCGCTTGACTTACCGACTTGGCCGTACACGATCCTGATGCTTCCGTTGTTTAACGCAGCCTGGCCCACTGGAAGATTCGTAAGCATGTGCAACAAATGCCACCATTTCCAAACCTTGTTGCATGAGGAGTGGCTTCCAAGACTTTTCAGTCCGTCGTTGTGCCTTGACCTCAATGATGATATGACATTCACCATTGGGATCAATAAGCCCACCATCGACTATGGATCGAAGGTTCGCTTCGCCGCATTGGGAGGTTATATGCCGTTGTATCTGGTCCCATTTGAGATCTGTTGGAAGCGCGAGACACAAGGTTACCAAGAGGAGCACGAACGCCGAGTTGATTCGAGCCTCTGCTATTTCTTCGGGGGCCTTGCTTGCGATGATGGCTCTTTGCTTGTGCGATCGGATCAGATCTGTGAAGCCACTAGTGCCTTCGGTGTCATCAGTCTTGATTTGCAGTCTGCGCATCCTCTTGACGTATCCTGGCTCGCTGATGTTGTCTTGGCTTTGGCCGCTTGGGGTATTTGAGCGGCTTGTTGGCTGCGAGTCCAGATTCATATGATCTTGATTTTTGGGGCTGCTCGAAAGGCTTCTTGGCCGCGAGTCTAACTTGACACGCTTAAGTGGCCCCACAATCGGCGTATTGGTGCGCTTCACCAACTCATGAATCGGTATGCCCGAAGTATATCGTGGTGTAGTCAATAAGTCATCGCCTTGAATGCAATACTGTTGGTACAGAACGTATAGATCAAACGGGTCATTTCGATCGGTTGCATCAGTTACATCGTCTTGCTGCTGTTGATAATCTGTCACTTCCACCTCTTCCGTAGTATCGAAATCCTCGGAAAAAGGAAAGAGAAAAGTTTCTTTGATTCGATAATGGAGGTCACGAACATTAGAAAAGGTTCCAAAGATGACAGGGCGCTCCGGCTTCATCTCTTTATACATGTCGATGTGGTCTAGGAATCGAGCCCAGTCTTCGTAACTGTCGAGGTATTTTCTAGCCTTTCGCTTAGCCCAATCTGGGAGACGTAGAGGTGCAGAGCCATTTCGTTCTTTTCCTTGATCGAGCAATGTATGTGTTTCTTCGTGGATATAGAGGATCCTTGTAATTAACCAATGTCCGTATTGTGATCCGATCTTTGAGGCTGAATTCCACCCACAAATATCACGCAGCTTGCAATCGAAAGACACGGACCCAGTGGGAAAATTTAGGCCTGAATCAACATTCTTCCTTGGGTTTGTGATTCTTGTTCTTTTTGATTCTTTCGTCCAATCTTGAATGGATTGCGGAAGTGGTAAGGTCTGCCTGACATGTCGATTTTGGGCTTGATCCATTAGTAAAACTGGACTTATCCAGAAAGGTGGGCTCAATTTACTAGTGACGCTGGGTCCAGCCATGATCTCTCCTAATTTCGGTTTATAATGTGGAGAGGGGGCGATTGAAGGCGAGATGAGAAAATGCTTTATAGGCGATGATAGTATTCAACACCCTTCGACAGGGTGTAGTTTTAGGGTAAACCAAGCCCTCAAAGAGAGCTGGTACGGGGTACGGGAATGGGATGAGAGAGAAAGATGACGTGGATGAGGCGAGGTGAATGATAGGGGATACGGGGAGTATAAAAGTCAACAAAAAACTGTTTCATCAAAAAGCAACAGTAAAGCTGGCGTGATTGTAAGAGAAACCAACAGATGGGATAAAGAATATCTAGATGAGTAGACATAGTCGTGCCAGAACAGTGAAGTACAGCAACTACGGCCAAGACAGCTTAGATAACCCATAGGGCTAAGGGTATCCTCTTCGTGATGAATGCCTAGCATACTCCTTCCTAGTTATCTCTTTTTCTTGATAACGTCACCATCAGCTGTCTTGGACAATAGCCAACGTCAGCTCTCAAACCGGTGTCGTGCTAGTCCATCGCTGTTAGTGCAATTCCAAGAGAAGACCAGGATAACAAACACTAACATATCCATAGATCTTGGATCAGCCGGCTGTCATCTCCCTCTTCGTTGCCCATTACTATTCGCCTCATCTCACCTCCATCTTCCTTCTCTCTGAGAATGAAAATGGCCAGCGGTGCAAGCAATGGAGACAACTGGTTAAGCAGGACAGGGATAACGGCTTGTCAGGTGGAGAGAACAGAATCTTGAAAGCTGCAACCGAGCGCATTATGGGACGTGTGCTTCAGCTTCCTCAAACACGTATTGTTGCAACGACATTCAGCTGTGCCGCCCATGAAATCCTGCGGTTGAACTTTGAGCCTGATGTGCTTGTATGCGATGAGGCTGGTCAATGTTTGGAGGGGGACCACATGATTGCTTTGACTCTGGCGAGTCTCAAAGCAGTCATTCTGATCGGGGATCACCAACAGCTCCCTCCAACAGTAATATCCAAGTCGAGTGGAAATGAGTTTGCTCGTTATGTAGAACACTCACTTCTGAGTCGACTTGGTGACGCCGGCTACCCACTAGCACAACTATGTACGAATTACCGCTGCCATTCTTCCATTATGGAATTATTTAACAGAGTTGTCTACAAGAGTTTGCTTGTTGTAGGGCCACATAATGATGACATGGAGCGAGTTGGTCGTTCCTGGGATGCGTTCACCAGGAGCCGACAATACTTCATGGTCCAGAGTGTCGCGGGAGCCCGACGTATATTCATTAGTGTGTCCGGGATGGCGGAGAAAAAGCCAGGGGAAACCTCATGGATCAACCAGCATCAAGTCAGGGTCCTGATCGATATGCTTCGAAGTCTCTACAGGTTCCAAACTCCAGCCGGTGACAAAGTGAAGCCCGAGGACATTATGATTATCGCTCCCTACGGCGCGCAGCGAAACCTGGTCAAAGATGTCTTCCGTGAAGAGCATCTCTCCTGCAAAGATGTCCTCACCATTGACGCAGCACAGGGTCAAGAAGCTCCGATGGTATTCTTGCTGATGACAAAGCCTAGCGAGAACCCCAAGAGTCTGGGCTTCAACGCCGACCGCCACCGGCTCAATGTTGCCATTAGTCGGGCTCAAAAGGTGTTTATCATCATTGGGAACCTTCAAGGATGGGACCGCCAGGTTCAGGGCTGGATGAACAAAGAAGGGAAAGCAAAATTCCTTGCGGAGATGCTTCATGACGTTGTTGCCAAGGGTAATGTGTTAACGTATTTTAACACTAACACCATTGCGGCAACAGCTAGAGTGCAGGGGGACAACAATAAGAACGTAGGGGAACGTCACCAGCTGAAATATTGGCCAGGTATGCGTGTCAAACGGGACTCCACGGGATCTCGAGTACAAATCCGCCCAACTACTCCCCCAAACGTGCCTCGACCTTCTCCCGCTCAGCCCCAGGAAAAGCCGCGCTCGCCTCTGCTCCAGTATAACCCAGAGCGAGATCTCATAGTTTCTTCTCGGCTGCCGAGTCAACGAGCTGGAGAACAAGAGAGGTATCGGTTCTCTCTCCGTTTTCCAATACGAGCTCTATACACCAGTCAAATCCAGCAAAGTTCAAATATTGAACCAGTAGATTGTATCGAAATAAATTTGTTGTTCTGTTTATCCGAATTGCAAATAACTATTTACAGTTAGAAGATTTTACAAACAGCTGCAGAAACAAACAGAATTTGTACTGAATACAAAACTACAAAATATCGTTTGGAGATATACCGCCAAGATCGACAGAACCAGCATAAGCGTTCGCGAAGTCCACGCAAGAATCTCTCCGGCTGATTATCTCCCGTTCCAGCAACAGACTCTCTACGACCAGAAATCCGATTTCTTGGTATTTCTGTGTGACTCCCAGTCTGATTCTATGCTCAGCAAGTACAAACGTCTTATTCTCTCATAATATGCCAGTTATATCCATTTCGTAACCAATTTGTTTATTCTTATACTTCTCAACTGATGGAATAGAATTGAGAGTTCTGAGTTTCAGGTCAATTTGTTGCAGGCTAAATCAAAAAATGTTAGAGGAGGATTAGCCTATCAGTTTACTGGTAGTTACGTGTCAGTCAAAGCATGTCTTAGCTTTCATCTGATGTAGAAGAGCTAAGCATATCGCGATCAATATCCTTGTAGTCAAGCCCTACTACTACTGTTATGGGGAGTATCGGCCTGCCTACCAGTAGGAGGATTATGTAGGGGTTGGACTAATATATGACGAAAGTTATATAAATTCATTTAGATAGCATCTTTTATCATCATCTACCAATTTACATGAGTTTGAACCCATTCGAAAGAGTACTAGCAGTTAGCCCTAACTGCCTCGAGCGTCCTATTTCGTTTCACTAGTAGATACTAGGGCGGACCTCTTTCTTTCACTCTACTCCAGCTGTCATTCTTTTGTCTTATTTTGTATTCTCATTGTACCTGTGTTATTTTTGGGCTATCCTTTACACAATCATTTTTGGTCATTCTTATCGTAGGCTCTTCCATGCTTATTATTATTGTTGCTATTTTTCTGGGTTCCTGGGAGTACACACTCTAGATCAACCGCGGGCCGTTGCTAAAGGGTCGTAATATATCAACTGGGATGGGAAGGCTTAGGGGCTCTGTATGAAGACTTTGGGAAGCAGTCGCATTATATTATACTACATCTGAGGCACTTCCAGTAGCCTTAGAGAGGCCTAGATACTCCTGTAGTTTTTGCTTAGTTCTTCCTTGTCAAAATCTATCAATGCGGCTCTTGCATGCCAGATCCCGCCATTCAGGTTAAGACTAGAGCGACACCCGCCAGGGCGGCGAGCTGTCTAGCATAACCACCGCTATACAAATGCTGTTGTATAGCCCAGTCTTCTGGCGTGCTTATATCTTTGGTCGGTTTGATTTTTTGGACCAACTTGTATTCCCCTTATCGTCTTCAGCGTCTTACTTTTTGATGAAAAAGATATAAAAGATAGATTAACGAAACATTTTTAAAGATGTAGAACGAAAGAGCTGGCTGATTATACGACGTAGTGTACAATTACAATTCTTTGAGACACCAATTCGCCGATGTAGATTTGGGGAAATCGTTTTTTCTTGGGGTCAACAACTATATAAACATACGAGTCCAATGAAAAATTCGAAATTACAATGAACTGACAGTTTGAGTTCATAGTTTTCAAATCGTAGAAGTGACCTAACTAGACCTCGGCACTCGCTCATGAGCGGCTCAATGAGCGGGAAACCGTTCAAAAAGTGGGGCGAAGCTAGTTCTTGGCAAAATTGTAGTATTATGCAAAATCTTGGCAGTAATACAGTGGTATATCAGTAGTAGTAATTGAATTGAATTGAATTCGAAATGAAAAACAATTGATAGCAGTAGTAGTAATTGAATTGAATGTATGTTGAATTAGGCCAAATCAATTTAATTCCAATTATATCTATCGTTAAATATATAATCTAGATTGTTAGTCAGTACTGTTAGCTAACTATACTGTTAACTATACTATTAGCTATTAGTTAGCTTCGTTAGTTTGGCCACCACTCGCCGGGCAGTAGCCTACGGCTTTATCGTCGGTAGGTGTTCTACGAATGGACGATCATCTCTCCTCTTCCTTTCTTCTTTGTAGCACATGCTACAATATGATAGCACGTCCTTCTTATCTTCCAGGGTGTCTCCAGGGTGTTCTTGTTCTTTCAATCGTTTCATCTGAAACATCATCTTAATCTGGCTTACCTTTCCGGGTTCCCGAAACCTGTACCTGTTTCTCTCACTTTACCCCTGACGATCGTGCGTGATTTGCAATCCACGCAGGCCAGCGTCACCCGCTCCAAAAGTATTGGAAGTCGGCAATCGACGTCTGTTCCAGCGGTCTCCTTCACCAGTCAATCAATTTTCTTTCTGACTCGAGGTTTGCTGTCGCTGCATGGACCGCAAGTTCACCCGACTGGTTACTCTCGTCCACCAGATCGACGTTTTCAGCTCAACCGGTTACGTGCAACAGCGGGGTAACAAGCAGAATAAATTCTTGTACGTTCGGAGGAATCTGAACTAAATTACTTCGAAATGACAGAATCTGACCCCTTCTAGATATGCATGTTGGGCTTTTATGTCTACCTGTTGGCATGAATAGAACTTGCGTGAATTTCTTGAAAGTCATCATCCTGGTTGTGCTTGCCGAGTACACAATTGAATCAGATTTTCGCGGCCAAAAGACTGCCAGGAAGCTATAGATTACGGCCATTACTAGGCATGGCTGGTGGTTATGCGATTTGTGCGTGCGACTAGCGCTTCAAATTACGTCAGATGATATATGAAAGAAATGAAGCTATAGTACTACTTCTAACACCAGGATAAGTATTACGGAGGTATCTGACGTGGCATATGATCTTGATACATCATGAAATTCTCTCAACAAAAATGACTCCGTTCATCCAGAGCCATAGCGTATTGATTATTTCACTCAAAGAGGCATGATGCTCTGGACGAAAGAAAGTCCTGAAACTGTAAACAAAGCCTCGTAGTTGGGAACGCTGTTTTTATATTATGAAACCCTTTAAGTATCCTTGCTAGCACAACTATCGAAATCTAAGATATCTTTGTTTCGTGTGCATTAAAATAGACACGCGTCAAGGAAGCTTAAATTGGCCTTTCCTAAGACCTTGGCTCTTTGACTATCGTAAAAAGTGAGCTGAAACATTGACTTATAATGGCACTATCCTCAAAAACCCACAAAGAAAACTTGGTCTCTCTTACTTGACAATGGAATTGTCTAGTGTTGGTTGTTTACAAAGAAATGGTATGTTAGAAACGCGCTGCCTGCCGTCTATAAAAGCTGGCTCGAGTCAGGTATCGAATATTCATTCCCACACACCAATTCAAAGCCTATTTATTCGCAAAGCACTGCTCAAGTCTAAACAGCTAACCAAAATGTCTCCAGTTCTAGAAGCCCTCTCTGACCTCATGGCAGCACACCAAGATGCCACATTAACTCTGAACGCATGGACTGATCTATATCTCACCGGAGGAAACCCGCTTCCCTTACCTGAAGAAATTTCTGAAAAAGTGACAGGATGGGCAGAGGTCTTTGGACAATATGCTGATGGACTAGGAGAAAGACCACAACATCGTTCGATTTATGTTCTGTCGCGTAAATGTGATGATATTAGAAGGGCGATGGAGAATGTGGTTCATAGTATTATTGTCTCAGGTGTTAATTTTGTCGATGTTATTGAAGAGATTCTTACTCACCTTGGGAAAATTGATCTTCGGCGGGATTTTTGAGCTTTTTCATATTCAATCAAGTGAATGGGAATTTTATATTATATATCTATGGTGACATTTATTGGGATGATGCGGTTTAACATCTGATATGAATATATATCATAGTTAGATTATATTACAATAGCGTCCAATTTATCTGCTAGATCAAATTTGATATAGTAGGCCTTTACTGAAACTACAATCTTTACATAATTGAGGTAACTTGAATCTAAAAACGTATTAAATTGACCCAAAAACAAAATCGGTAAATTTAGAGTGGGAAGAAGCTTGAAGCCCAAGCACATGAAATTCTATATATATGATGCAGCATCTGGAGGATATTTCATTGTCTGTTATGAGGATGAGGTATAATACCTAAAACTTGTCCTATTTTAACGTTAATTCGACGAAATAATTTTCTGGATAATTCACCTTAGAGCCTATTATATCAAAGTAGTCAAATATTTAAACTAATTTTAACACGTCTGGGGCGCGCAGTTGGAGCGAACCATTCAGGACCTGACAGGACCCAATCCGCCAGACAATTCGAGCAAAAGTTTAGCTCAGCAGCAAGAGAAAGGGACCAAGCAATGAGGAGTGTGGTTATTCTCAGAATAACCATACTAACAATACTGGTTGACTACACCGGTTGCGGCTATCGAGTGCCGTAGGAGCGGAGCGGGCATGGACTTTTCATCTAATCACGCTCCCACGAGCACAAGGTATCAAAATAAGGAAATCAACAAAGAACATAGCCCTAACCCATTATGTAGTTGGTACATACGACCATGGGGTGTGGAGAACACATTTTATACCCAAGTAGCTACCATGTTAGCTTCTTCTAAAATTCACATATAGCCCTACACGGGTTGATGAATAGTATATATACGACCATAGAGAGTGAAGAACACATTTTAGATACAATTGGCTACCATATTAGCTTTTCTCAATATTGGAATATAGCCCTAATCCAGTTGTTGTCTAGTACATACGACCATAGGGTGTGGAGAACAGGGCTTCCCGTCCGCTCAGCCGTACTTAAGCCACACGCCGGCAGGTTAGTAGTATGGTGGGTGACCACATGCGAATCCCTGCTGTTGTATGTTTTTGTTTTT
>Ga0102593_1000960_pt1 | contig 34455 bp, 37 predicted proteins | sample AraplaCol_mMS_r2_2_FD_76862 | JGI IMG/M metagenome (GOLD analysis project Ga0102593, IMG submission 76862) | Arabidopsis root microbial communities from North Carolina, USA - plate scrape MF_Col_mMS_r2 (SPADES assembly) (version 2) | ecosystem: Host-associated > Plants > Roots > Endosphere...
AGTTTTTTGTATTTTAAATTTTGCAAGTTCCTGTTCTCCTCTGGTGAATAAAGGGTCGAGGCTGCCCGTTTTTTTTTTTTTTTTTTTACCAATTTAAGCTTGACCGGACGATTCCCGTTATCTGATTATCTGATCCGATCTCCACTCTACCAATTTTAGTTGTTAGAACTGGGTTTCTTGGTGCGATTCATTGAGGAGCTGAAGGATTGCTTGGAAGTTTATCTTATTAAAGCTGATCCTTTTCTCTTTTCCCCTCTTTGCACCTGAATTGTTCCTCGATTTATTTTTCCCGCCCAAGTCCTTCACGAGTGCTCCCCTATGGCGTCAATCAAGGAATCGCCGCCTAAGACGGTCACAGAAGAGGTGAAGACTGTTATTCCAGGAGATGAAGCTCAAAAAGACGAGTCGAATGATGGGAAGAGACCCCCACCATTAATCGCGAAGCTTTTCGCTGTTCTCCTGATCTCATGCATTAGTTTTGGGTCTCACTGGAGTTCCGGCGTGACTGGAGCCATGAAGAGTACAATTAAAAAGGTATCGAACCGCTCCTGTTCAACTTGAGGTGGAAGCAAGATTTTCTAATGTATTGACAGGGAATGCACATTAACAATGTGCAATTTTCCCTTCTCGAAGCCAGTGAAGATTTCATGGCTACCGTCCTCCTTCTACCTAGTGGTATTATTACCGATCGCGTGGGTGGTGCTGGTAAGTCTTTTCCTTGGATTAGCGAGATGGATGAGCAAAATCTAATAATTTATCTTATAGAGATGATCGTTTACGGAAATATCGTCTACACACTGGGATCTATTCTGGTCGCCGCCGCGACGACCGTTCGCTCGTTCAATTTCATGATTGGTGGGAGAATCATTCTGGCTCTCGGTGATATCGCGACACAGATCGCGCAATATAAGATGTTCTCATCCTGGTTCGCGCCTAGCAATGGATTTGCGTCTACGCTCGGGTTCGAATTGGCGATTGGAAAGGTATATATGGATTAGTCGCATTAATCGACATTGACATGGAGCTAATGTGTTCTAGATTGGAGGGTTTGTTGGGAAGTCCACAGCAAACGTGATAGCAAAGGTCAGCAATGATCGAATGACGATCGGACTTGCTAGAATCATGACACTGACGGAGAATAGAAAACTGGAAACTTTGCTTGGGTCTTTTGGACTGCCGTCTTCATGAATCTTTTCACCAATGCCGCTTCTGCCGTATTCTGGTTCTTCAATAAATATTGCAACAAGAATTACAAGGGTCGACGCGACGATGCCACGGATGAAGTATTGACGGAGAAGAATAAGAAATTCGAGTTTCAGAAGGTATTCCAGTTACCGTGGATGTTCTGGGCAGTGTTGGCCTTCTCCTTGTTTCAGACCAGCACGGCATCAATTTTCAGCCAGAATGCCACCGAATTGGCAGAGCAGCGTTTCGCGGTTGATTCTATCAAGGCTGGATGGTATAGTTCGCTTTCACAGTATGCAGGTATGTATATGGCGAAACCTTACCAATTGATATTTGGAGTTAACATCATGTAGGATTCTTCTTAGTACCCTGTCTGGGTGTGTTTATCGATATTCTCGGGCATAGAGCGTCTGTCTGTGAGTGATCTCCATTTTCATCACATACAATCTGAAATTCTATACTAACGTGTAATAGTGTTCACATGTGGTCTGGGAATGATGCTGAGCATGGTTCTCCTCAATTATGCCGTTTCAACCGCTGGAACGGGTGCTTCCTTTGGTATCTACGCCATAGCAATGTCCCTCGGCCCGACATCTGTCATCGATAGTATCCGCACAACACTCTGGAATCAATCCGTATTCGGCTCCGCCTACGCCCTCAAAGTAACAATGAACAACGGGTAAGCAAAACGCAATCAGTCCGTCTCTTCCTCAATCATCTACTGACGTATAATCACCTTTTAGCATGAGCATCATCATTCGAATCATCACTGGAGCCTTACAAGACGCCGATGATAATTCTTATCGGCGTGTTATTCAGGTTTATCTATTTTTGGCGGCTGCGTCGCTGGTTGTGGGTGCTGCTATACTGATCGGATCGCTTACAAGCGACTACCTAGCACCTTTGCAGTGGACTCGGAAGAAGCGACTTACTTCTGGTGTTGAGATTATCGCGGCGAATAAGGAGCGGAGCTTGGTTACAAATGCTAAGCGCACGCGCAGAATCTCGCTGGGTTGCTTTGGTGCATTGCTCGCTTTGACGGTGGGCGCGTGGGTGGCATATATCTGGGGCGCAGTGACGGGTCATAATTCATGATGTATTAGCCGTAACGTAAAAGACAAGCCTAGTGTCTTGTTTTGAATGATATTTCCTAATTAATGTTCCATAAGCGAAAAAGGATCGCGAAATACACATCGCCATGAATCGATTGACCTTTCCCTTCGAGCATGTATGCTATCCATCGAACTGTTTACACAACACCTAGCTAGAAATAAAAATAAAACGAAATACCGTATCCACAGAACTTAGTCAAGACCAGATCGCGGGCCTCTTTCTGATCCACTCAGAGTCATCATTTTCAACCTCATTGATCAGCCAAGTTGCAACATCCGCTCTTTGATTCTTCATCGCCCATCCATTCTTTCCAACATATCCAGCTTTAGATGATTTGGGTGGCCCATTTCCCAAGAACCCCAACCGAAAAATAGTCCAATCCAATCCGTCTTTCGTAGCCTCTGTATCAAAGACCTTTCCAACGCTGACAATATCCCTATACGCTGAATTGGCAAGTATCCGAATCAAAAGGATACCCAAGAAAGCCATGATTGAGAATCCGTCATTCTCATCAGGAATACTTGCAGTACCCATTGCAAGGATTCTCTTGACTCCCCATCGCTTCATCAAGGGAAAAATCAAACGATAGGCGTCTGTGAAGGGGGTGCCAACAACATTCCCGGCAGGACCAAGTAGCGATACAATGACATCTTGACCTTGGGTTGCATTGGATAATGCTTCTGTGTTGGTCAAGTCTCCGCGAATTATCTATATGACAAATGTTCAGAAAACGCATACCATCCAGCGACAGCTAGATTACCTTGATGTTTGGATGATTGGAAATATTAGAAGGGAGTTTGGAGGGCGTCCGAGCATATATAGTGACGATATGATTGCGTTCTAAGGCCGCTTGGACTGTCAAAATACCCGTGGGGCCTGTAGCGCCCAATATGAGAATCTTTTTGCAATTATTTCCAGACATAGTGCGAGATAATGTTGACAGAGTAGGATAGAGAAAAGAGCACCAGCTTATATAGATTCCAGACCGATGACGAAGTCTTGGCATAAAGCATCCGCTCAAATGTCCGCAAAAGTCCGCTTAATCACCCGCTCGCAGGCCGCCTCAAACTCCGCTCAGGTCCGCACCTTCTAACTCCGTCTCCGCACCGCATCCGCATCACACGACGCCGCAGCGGTAGCATTGTCATTAATGATGCAGTTAGGACCACAAAAATCTCTGGCTAGAAAATCCTGTCTGCGGTGCAGAAGCCAAAAGCGAAGATGCGACAGAGTACTTCCCAAATGCTCACTTTGCATACGGTAAAGGACTTAACCTATTCTCCGGCACCGCATCAGCTGCATCGCATATTTTATAAGACTGACTTGTTGCAGTCGTCAGCATGGTTGCAAATATGTCGAATCAACACCTCCTAAGCCTACCAGGGACTTTTCGGAACACGAGCAAGGACTTGCAACTGGTCTGGCACCCCCTGATGTAAAGGTAGATATTGAAAATCATCTATCTGGTATCAGTCGAGCAGAATTTGCTGCCAAATACCTCTCACACATACATCCATGGTTTCCAATAATCCCAGATTCGAGTCTATCAGAAGAATTCACAACCACCTGGAAAGACGCCACAGTGGAATGCACCCTTTTATATTTCACTGTGTTCCTTTTGTTTTCCGAACCTGAAAGCGTACAAAATAACGATATTCCTTCTCCAGATTTAAAGCTAGCCTACATCAAATCTAAACGCTGGACTGTGCTATTGGAAGCAGCTGGATCGAATTCCTTGGACCTGATACGCTCGAGACTTGTTCTTACCTTGTTCGAAGTTGGGCATGGCTTGTACCCAGCCGCTTGCATCTCATTCGGTGCTGTTATTGGAGCTGCAGAAGCGCTTAATGGTCACAGTGATCACAACAGCTTGATGACGAGACCCTCCGATGAAGAAATAGCGGAAGCATGCGTGGTCACTAGCGTACTTGTGATCATCGATAGGTTGGTCATAAATCGCCCTTCAAGCCGCACAGTTTGATTATGAATCATATCAGATTACGACGTCTCTAACATTTATTAAAGATTTATGACAGCTGAGAGTAGTAAGCGGCATTCGCTCACAAGGGGAAGGCCACTGCTCGGCCGACTGTCTCTAGTCTACCCACAATCTACTTTCACTGGATGTGATTCGAATCACGCATTCTCACGATTACTTGAAGCATCATCCTTGGTGGAGAAAGTTCACATAGCTCTGAATGAGCCAACTAAGCGGCATGCATTTAATATCGAGGAAATGAGAGTCATCGTGCAAACACTAAAATCATTCGAGGCTGTTCTGCTGCAGGAGATACCAGAAAAGGGAACCATCTACTCTGGCGCTATTGTCCTTTGTGAAATGTGAGCTTTCCCAATGCCTTTCTGTCATCCTTTTTAACAGTTATAGTGGGCTTGTTCATGCATATGATGCTGGTACAAAAACAGATCCTAGTGACGTCGATACGGCTCATTGCCGAGCAGAAGCACGCAATGCTTTAGATTGTCTACTCAAGGCCAAATTGGAAATGATACAACCGTACTTAGACGGAGCCGAAGATATTGATTTCAAGGATCTTCCACCATTCTTGACATACCTAGTGTACAAATGTGCGGCAACGGTGACCGAAAAAATCCGCGTTGGGGAGGAATCTCTATTCAATTTGAGGGTTTTGAAAGGGCTTAGAGGGTTTTTGTCTCTATTGAGTCAAAGATGGCTTGCAGGAAGTAAGTTCTCTTTAGAGAATATGGAATGCTTCGGTACTAAATAAGAGCAGGGCGATATTTAAGGCTGCTTGATGAAGAGACTACTCCTCGCATGATGAAATCGATACAATGAGTACGGGCAAAATTTATGATTCAATGTCGCCTTTTCTACCTCCTACTCCTCTCTTCTACTCTCCTTTTCCCTGGATTACCTATTTTTTGGTTATTTTTAGCGCCACATGGGTAGGATGGTACTCTCTTTTCCCACACGGGTTACCCTAGGGTACCCGTGGTCAGCTATGCAGTCCACGTATATCTACCCGCCTCGTCTGCCTGATCTACCGGAACTGATTCCCAGCCCGCTGTCGATCAACTGGATTTCATGGGAGAAGATGAGGTGGATGATGATGACCACCATCCTTACAATGACCTGATTTTTGATGCAAAAATTGCTCAATTCTGATATATACAAACTAAACTTTGTTAATGACAAAGTTCAATCCAACTCTACCTAAACTGCCCTGTGCAGATTGTTGCATCTCTCGAATGGTCCCGTTGACCTTCCATTTCGTTCCAGTCTTTTCGCCTATTTCGTCCCAAAGGTCTTGCCATGTCTCAAGGTTATGACGGTACCATCCCGGGCCATCCTCGTTCTTATATGTGGCCCGGTTACGGGGGTAAAGGGTCCCGATTTGCCTTCCTACTATCATTGCTTTGCTTGCATCTTTCTTGAAGAATTTCACCAGTCTTGTACCCAAAACCACCTGGTCTTCCCAATCAAACAGATGGAACAATGCCGCCGCATGAATAATATCTACCTTGCCGTTTATTTCATCGAGTGAATGGTCGTCCGGGTTCAGTAAATCACCGGCCAGAAATTTACCCTCAAATGTGTCGCGATCTTTGAAGAGGTCATAGCCTAAATTGAGGAAGCCCTGCTGAATATCGGCCCCTATGAGATTTGCCGCGGGAGCGCCATCCATGACAAGTTGTCGAAGTACATAACCGAAAGCACAACCGGCATCAAGCAAGACGCCTCCAGACTTGAGGCACTCTAGAATATTGGAATACTCTGGCGAACTTGTGATGACACAATCGAGGAAGATCCAATGGCTAATACATCCGTATGGGAAGACCTTCCATCCTTTCTCACGCTGTAATTGGGTTAGCTATAGCGCACTTTGCAGAAAATGGGATGGGGACTTACAATATCTCTTAGATGGCTCTCGACTTCATTAGCCGGGATATGGCTGTATGTCTGGAGCAGTCTCCATACTCTCTCTTTGTCGGCTGGTAGCTCTTCGTAGTAATCGAAACTACTCGCCTCAGTCGGAGTGTGGTCTGTCATTTGGATTGTGGTTAAGCTCGCTGGGCAACCGCAGGTCCGATGTAGAAAAAGAGCACGGTAGCGTCGATGTTGAACTTTTTTGCAAAGCGAAAAACTTTTTCGCTTTGCAAAATTGGAATGAGGTATAAAATATATCGAAGTTAGCACGCTCTATACCATTTTCTATATTCAGTCCATATGTAACCCTATTAGGTAAGTTAAAGAGGTTCACCGTCTTCTAAATAGGAAACCGAAGTTTTTGAGTCATCTTTCAGCTATTGACTATTAGTAAAGTCCATTCTCAAGCTGTCATGCAATCTGAATCCATGTACTGAGCTGAATAAAGTCCTATGTTGCAGTTCTGCATTCTTCTCTTTGAGTCATTGCATATAAACGTTATCACTTGGCCGAACTATCAGCTGTCTGAGGGGTAGTTAGTGACTAGCCTCTCAATGGATTATGAATAAACTGTACAGCAGCCTGCCGTATATCTCCGTCGAAGCTGAGCTTCGATGGAGATACTGTATGTAGATTCATAAATGTCCATGTGGTCGCAGGGGAGACTATTTTTGAATTCGACTACATACACATTGTACATGCACTGTACACTGTGTACAGTATGTACTGTACCTACACTGCCACCTGGCCAGTTGATTCTGATACTGTACTACTAACAGAAGACGTGGTACACAAAAGATACTCTTTAGAACGAGGGATTCAACGCATAAAATTGTGTACCTTGCATGTACCAGGTACATTTTGATTATGGCGGATCTGGCCCACATATTTCCTATCCGGGTATGTTGTCGCCACCGCCACCACATACGCCAGCAATGCGCCACGCACGTTAGTCAGTGTTGATCAGACTCAAAAGGGACTACGAGATGATGATGGGCGGCATTCAGAAAGCCTCAGTGACGCGATGGCTGGGTTGGTTTAGGTTGGGTGTGAACCTGTGTAACTAAAATATTCCGAACTATACATACTATACTGTACTGTATGTACTATACTTTACAAGATGGCACTGTGGCTTCTTCATGGTTCCATATGCTCCATACTCTATACTCCATCTACTCCATCAACTCCATACGGGACATAAAATTCGGAGTGCTCAATGTAAAAAAGTCTGACGGTTCTCCAGAAGGAGTTGCGCTGTGGAGTGGACGAAGTGGATGAAGTGGAGGAAAGAGCGAAGGATGCGTCCCTTCCGCGTTTTGTCCTGATTAGGTAATCCAGTTCATTCATCTCCAATTGGACATTTCCTTCACTCTTTCACTTTTCCCTTTCGCACATCACCAGGGGAGCTCCAAGATCAGCATCCCCACTTCTCACCAGCTCACGCAATGACCCAATGCCCCTCTCTGTCATGTCTTTTACTACAGTATGTACAGTACAGGTACGTATTGAACTCACAAGTTTCTTCATCCCTACGTCCCTTCCCTAACTTCCCGATAGACCTGTGGAGAAAAGGGGCATATACCTCATCGAGTTACAATGCTCATTTGTCCTTGTGCCCCATGGCGCTAATTAGATCGCCTGGACTAATTTTCCCCAGCTGTCCACAGCCATAAACCGTGGTCAGCCCCATCTCCACCTGACAGATCGAGGTACCATCTGTGGTTTAATATACTCTTTTCTGGCCCTTAGGATCCGCTTCTGCTGCAATTCTTTTTCTTTTTTGTGAGAGCGGGTGGGGATGAAGATCTGCCCACTTTTTTCCACACACACAAACCAACAACATTTTGTTCTCTCCACCGCTCGATGACTGATCAATTTGTATTGTTCGCCTTCTCCAAATCGCCCTTTCTCTCATACAACTCTCGCCTTCGAAGGCCCGAACGTCTAAACTCGACTGGGAAAGGATTTCATTGACGATTCCTTCGCGCTCGCGTTTGCGCCGGCCACCGGCCCGTGCCCTTTGAAACCGCCTTGTGAACTCGAAGTATGCATGACTCTGGTCTACCAACTCCTGGTCTTGCAACAACGCAATGGAAGAAGCGAAGTCGAGATCGATCCAAGTTGCTGAACATGGGGCTGATCGCAGAGCAAGGGAGTTATATCGCTACTATCAGCCTGGTGGACCAACACGCCCGCTACCTGCATGGCTGTGCTCTACCGCTGAAGATGAACCAACAAGCTCATCGGGTAGCTCAAGCACCCCCGTGCGTGATACTTCGGTAGAAGGGAATTCAAACAGTAGTGCCAGCTCGCAACCCTCAACTGCGATTGGCCCCGAGGCATTGGTCTTAGGATTATCCAACAATACTCTAACATCTTTTGCGCAACTTGCAGCTCTGCGTTTGAATGTGGAACGGGCTTTCATATGTGTTCTGGATCGAGATCAACAATTCATGCTGTCTGAGGCCACTAAGTCAGTCAATCTTAACGACAACGCGGTTCATGACCATCAAGATGGTATTTGGACTGGAAACACTACTGGCCGCAAAGCTTGGAAAGTGTGTCAGGTAAGTTTATAACATAAGTGTGGACGACCACTTGATCGTTTCTGGAGTAACAGCTGAAGACTCATGACTTTCCTGTTGTCTGTGGTAGGATACTGTTGCGCTCCCACCTGCCGATCGCGAAAATGCCGAGTACCCATTTTTGGTCGTCAATGACCTTTGCGAAAACGAACGTTATAGTCATCTTAACTTCGTTCAAAACGATCCCCATTTCCGATTCTATGCCGGAACACCTCTCACGACGGACAATAACATCAATTTGGGATGTTTCTTTGTCATGGACAAGTCCCCGCGCGATGGATTGACCACATTGGAAAAAGACACCCTTGGATCAGTAGCCATGTTGGTCATGGATTATCTGAAAGTGTGCCGACAGGCTTCAGAGGGCCGTCGATCTGCGCGCCTTTCCCGTGGATTGAGCTATTTCGTCGAGGGAAGCTCCAGCTTCGTGGAAAGTGGCGATCCCTCGCAGACTGCTAGCCTTGCCCCAGAAGGTCAATCTGTAACACCATCTTCAGCTAACAACCGAGTTAGTGTCTCCGGGGACTCTCGTGGAAGCAGTAATGGTCACTCGGTCCAATTCGATCAATCATCTCATCCAGAATTTCAAATTTCATCAGGTCCCTCCAACAGCCCGCCGAATGACAGATCACTCAGCAATGATGCGCGATCAGTTAGCTCCGGCGGCTCCAAAGTAGATGCTGGGACATCGGGAGGGGCAAGTTCTCTCCCAGAGTGGATCACCAACAGCAGCAGAAACCGACTGCCTCCAGATGACTCCCATGGAAATTCCTGGTGTTTCCGCAGGGCTGCGAATTTGCTTCGAGAAAGCTTGGATTTGAGGGATGATGGTGGTGTGATTTTCTTTGAATCTCAAGCCACTCCGTTATCCAATGGGGATAGTGGCAGTGATTGTTCTATGAGCGACTCTACAGGGCCAGCGACGGTTTTGTCTATGTCAACATATGACGAACCATTCGCGCCTCGCGCTGGCGCTATTAGCGAGTCCCCCGCAGCTGCACTCGATCGATCGTTTTTGCAATTGCTTCTCCGACGATATCCCAAGGGGAAAATCTGGTCTTTTCATCGAGATGGCTTGATTTCAACATCTGACGACGATGACCACCAGCCTCGCGATAAACCTGCTTTCCAATACACTCGATCACCTCCAGGGGTTCCTCCGATCGATATGACAAGATCTCAAGGTAAAAAGCGACGGGCTGCCGAAAACACCAGGTTGAACGAATATTTTCCCAATGCGACACAGATCATCTTTGTTCCTCTTTGGAATGCTGTGAACTCACAATGGTTCGCTGGCTGCTTCTGCTGGACCACTGCTGAGACACAAGTCTTCTCATCCGCCGTCGAGCTTAGTTCCCTTCTTGGGTTCGGCTCGTCTATAATGGCTGAGTACAGTCGGGTCGAGTCGCTTATTGCCGATCGACAAAAGGGAGATTTCATAGGCAGCATCTCTCATGAACTTCGCAGTCCTCTTCATGGAATTCTTGCCGCGGCTGAATTCCTGAACGGGACGAGCCTTACTGAATTCCAAGAATCCTTGCTTGAGACTGTCAATGCTTGTGGACGGACTCTTCTTGATACGATGAATCAAGTACTCGATTTTAGCAAGGTTGTGTCTCTTGAGCGAACATGGCGGTCCCTGAAGCGCAGGAAAGAGTCGCCACTCGACTTCAAGGGAACTGACAAGCTGGCCTCTCACCTCGACTCGTATGTTGTGACAGACCTCGCGATATTGGCTGAAGAGGTTGTGGAGGGGATCTGCTTGGGGCTCGCCTATGGACAAAATTCAGGCGCCCCTGCAGACTTGTCAGTTCTCTCATCCAATAGTCTTTCCAAAGCACAATCCAATCGGTCCAAAGTGGACGTGATTATTGATGTAGCGCATGGCGATTGGGTTTATCGCACTCAGCCAGGTGCGCTTCGACGTATTATTATGAATGTTTTCGGAAATGCAATGAAATATACAGACTCTGGAAGAGTCACCCTGAGCTTGGAAGCCTCCAGCCAGTCCGAGGGTCGCTCTCGTAGACAGGGTTTAGAAGACCTTGTCACCTTAACGGTCACGGATACCGGACGTGGTATATCCGAAGAATTCCTCCGTGGTAAGCTTTACACACCGTTCGCTCAAGAGGATCCTCTTGCCGTGGGGACCGGGTTGGGCCTTTCAATTGTTCGGAGCTTGGTCAAAGCGCTGAATGGCAATATACGCGTGCGTTCTCGCCCTGGAGAGGGCACAATGGTGCGCGTGTCTCTGCCTCTTGCCAGGCCCGTTGGCGAGGAGAGCCCGCCTGTTGACCAAAACCCTGATAACCAGCATCAGATGGAAACTTCGACTCAAACACTACTGTTGCGTGAAGGTTTCGCTGGTAGACGGGCTGCGATCTGGGGCGTGGAACCCAAGCTTCTTCCACAGAATCAGACATGGGCTGAGATTGCGAAATATCTCACCGAATGGTTTGGTGTCGAACTTGTTTCATGGCCATCTCCGCTGCCTTTGGATATGCTTGTTATAGAAGAGTCTGTTTTACCAGAATTGCGCAATACGCCACTGTCTGCAACGCTGCCATCTCTTCTTATCCTCTGCAATAAGCCACAGGATTACCGCATAGAGCAGACCGAATGGCTTGCACTTGCCACATCGGTCGATATCATTCGGCGGCCATGTGGGCCTCACAAACTGGCACGCAGTGTTCTGAAATGTTTCCAGAATTCTCGCTCTACAGTCGTCACTCCTGCAAGCATTGTCCAAAACCCGATGGAGTCAATCGACCTAGCCATCAGAACTCCCCCAATTGCATCCGCGGTAACATCCGAAGTAACGTCACCAGTCTCGACTACAGGTGCCTTCTCAGCAGATGTAACTTCATCGCCAATAGTGGTTGAGTCCGGCCCAAAATCTGTTGGCGAGGCCTCTCCCAATGCTCCATCAGTAGTCAGTGGAGCTCCTGAAGAAGTTGGAGCCGCGCCTCTCCCTGCCCCCTTGGTAGAAGGTAGCATTTCTTCTTCGCGACTGGCGCGGGTACTTGTTGTGGACGACAACAGAATCAATCTCAACCTGATGATGACGTTTTTGAAGAAGCGTAATCTCGTCGATCTTGCCTCCGCAGAAAACGGCAAGCTTGCCGTTGAGGCGGTCGAACGAATGCCCACGGGCTTCGATATAATCTTCATGGATATATCTATGCCCGTGATGAATGGGTTCGAAGCTACGCGTGCTATACGCGCAATAGAGAAAGAGAATGGCGACCGCCGGCCAGCGGTCATCATTGCTCTCACTGGATTGAGCAGTTCCCGGGATGAATCAGAAGCGCTCGCGTCTGGAGTGGACATGTTCCTCACCAAACCCGTCTCTTTTAGAGAGGTATCGCGGCTCCTTACGAGTTGGGAGAAGGGCGAGTTGAGAAATAGACAGAAGACTGCTGTCTGAGATCCTGTCATTCTGCCACCGAATTGTTCATCTACCCCCTTTGCTTACTTGCGGTCCTCGGTTATCGGTGGGTGGGTTTGCTAGCTATGCCTCGGCGTTTCTAGGTAAACAGAATTATAATGCAACTTTTTTCATTGATTTTGCCAAGTGAGAGTACATTGATCATATTGCAGAATATCATCATACACCCCACGTCGGCCAATGAATATGGTGCTTTATAGTTCTCTCCGAACGTTTCAAAATACTGTATTTTCCCCCTGTTTACTTCTTTTGCGTTTTCTTCCGTGTCTCCTTTTTTTTTTTTTTTTTTGGTGGTTTTTTATACATCCATGGATGGCGGGTTGCATCAGGCCTGGCTGGAAAAATGGGATGCCAGGCCCGGAGTCTGTACTTTTCTCCCTCTTTGTTCTTCTCTCTACCTCCCAAAGACTAGGTTGAACTGGTCTACATCTACGATTCTGAATGTGTCTGGCTGATCAACTTCTGCTAACACTATTCGTGAATCAGATTGCTGGTAATTATTAGCATTTGCATTTTGTTACTCGAGTGTTCCACAAATACATGATGAGATGGAAGAAAAAGTATGGATGGATATATACGCATAATGAAGAACGACAAATTTTCTTTTAAAATGCTCTTAATCATTTCCGTTAATACCAGGAGATAAATACTCTAGTAGAAACAAATCACGCCAAGATGGATGTCAGACCATGCGTACTCCGTACGTCTTAGATGAATGCACATACCAATCCAGTCAGCATCATCAGCCACCTTTCTACACTGCCTAAAAGGAGATGGTCAACGACAGCCTGCACAGTTCCTATCAGATCGTATATGATAGTCATCCGATTAGGGTTTAGTCAACATACAATCCCATTTCTGCAATTGCACTTTCGATCAACCGAGGGCCTCGTATCTTCTTTAGCGTGCGGGGTTCATTCAAAGACTTCTCTGCAGCCCACTTTTAAAAATGGGGTTGAGACATGACACCTTCAGGGGCTCCAGGGATTTTTCTTCCTCTTTCTACAATTTCGATATTGTTACTGAGTCATTCGTGTTGTACAGAAAACTGCCCTGACAGTTTCATCCTACCTATCAGATCTTGTACAAGTAGAAGGATCTTGTTGATAGAATATGGCTATTATTCAAGAGCCGAAAGTGAAGTCTTTCGAGACGAGACTATTTATCAATGGGAAGGTTAGTCTGACTACAACTATCTCTAATTATAGTCTTCAAGTTGGTCTAACGCTGGGGATGATTAGTTTGTGGAAGCTTCAGATGGAGGCAAATTCCCTTTGAGATCACCAACCACCGGCGAAGAATTTGTTCAAGGTATGTATATTCAGGGAACTCTCAATGACAATACTAAAGATTCTCTTGAACAGTCTCCGAGGCGACTGAGGCAGATACAAATGCTGCAGTTTCTGCCGCCAAGACTGCCTTTCCATCGTGGTCTCAACTGGCTCCTTCACAGAGAGGAGTTTACTTCAAGAAACTCGCCCAATTGATTCGGGAGTCTCACGATGAACTTGCTGAGTTAGAGGCATTGTCTATGGGACGTCCTGTTTCCATGTACTTTGAGTCTTTCATTGCAGCAGAGTCATTGGATCATTATGCGGAAGCAGGATATGATGCCCTGGGAACTTCCAGTTTGAATACGCCTGGATTTGTCAACATGACTATGAAGCAGCCATATGGAGTGGTTGGTGCTATCATTCCTTGGAATGTGCCTGTTTTGTTCTTGGTTGGTCGTACTCTTGTCGATCTTATGCTCAACGATATACTAAGTCTTTCAATTAGATTGGCAAAAGTGCCCCGGCTTTGATTGCTGGAAATACTGTTGTGGTTAAGAGCAGTGAGAAGGCACCTTTGACTGTGAGTGGCATACCGGCTCAAACTTGAACATGAACTACTTCATTTCTGTGAAATATAAGCACGAAATTGCTAACTCCATTCCAGTCCGCCAAGGTTGCCACTCTCATCGAAAAAGCCGGCTTTCCTCCCGGCGTAATCAATATTATCTCCGGACACGGCCATATCTCAGGCAACGTGATGTCGCATCATATGGACATTCGCGTTCTAAGCTTCACAGGGTCAGGAAGGACAGGCCGCGTCATTCAAGCAGCCGCCGCCAAATCCAACCTCAAGAACGTGATTCTCGAACTCGGGGGTAAATCCCCATGTATCATTTTCCCAGACGCCAATATCGAGAAGGCCGTTGAGCAAACCAAATACAGCATGACATTCAATACTGGTCAGGTTTGCATGGCAAACTCACGTATTTATGTCCATGAGTCGATTGCTGAGCATTTCATTGAATTGTTCAAGAAGAGCTTTGCTGATGTTAAGGCCGGCGATCCCTTACTTCCGACTACTCAACAAGGTCCACAAGCCGATGAGGTTCAATACAAGCAGATCCATGCTTACATTGAAGAGGCGAAGAAGGTCGGCAAGTTAGCTCTGGGTGCTGAGCCCTCTCAGCATCAAAATGGCTATTTCGTTCCACCTACTATCTTCCTAGAAACACCGGAAGACGCACGTCCCATGAAAGAGGAGATTTTCGGTCCTGTGGTACACATTAACACTTTCCGTGACGAGGAAGAAGTTGTTGCGAAGGCTAATGATACCGAATACGGACTTTATGCTGCTGTTTACACTAAGGATATTAATCGCGCTCTCCGTATGGCGAAGAAACTTGAATCGGGATCTGTTGGAGTTAATTGTACCAGTCCGACTGGAGCGAAGGATATGCCTTTTGGGGGGTATAAGGCTAGTGGGATCGGTCGTGAGGGTTGGACTGTTAGCATTGATAACTATCTGGAGACTAAGAGCGTTCTTATTAGTGTGGATGATGAGTGATTTCTTATGAGACGTGTGGTCTTTAGGTGTGGTGTATCAAAATCAGAACTTATTTGTGCCAGTTCCAGCCATTTTCTGATTCCGAATGAAGAGGATTGTTTGATATGTGAAATCTATCAGTATCTTTCAAGAAGCCAAAATCGACGAGACTCGTCCGTCATAGCTAACAGACGTTCAGACTCGGCTCGTTTGACACTTATGTAGTAGCTAACGAGTTGAGGTCCCATAACTTGTTGCAGTGCCTCGTCCCTTTCAAGAGCAAGCAGACTTTCTGATAAACATTTAGGAAGAGGCATCTTAATACCCAATACAGCCCGCTGTTCAGGGCTGAGCGTCGATGCGTCCACTGAGTAATGAGATTAGTACAGACGAGAAAAGAAGTAGTATGTTTCTAAATTCCATGGGATATTACCTTTACATTCTTGCACTTTCAACTCAGCAGACGAGTTCAAGCCCAAATAACCACCAGCAAGAAGAGCGGCTGTTGCTAGGTATGCATTTGCAACACCATCAATAGATTTGAACTCCCAGTGACCTTGACTTATCTTTCTAATGGGCGCTTCACGATTCTGAAATCCCCACGTTACCCACTCAGAACCAGCCCAGATACCCGAACGAACTCGTTCGTAACTCGCATCTTGAGATAAAGTAAAGGCCGCAATAGCAGGGAAATGATCCAGAATCCCAGCAAGGAATGATTCCTCCTGTTCGACTTGACTAATTGAGATATGAGCGTGTGCGGCACTTCCTGCGCCCTTGGGAAAAGGACGCGGGTGTAGAGTTGCGCGGAGACCGTGTTTCTCTGCGATTGTTGTGATGACTTGTCTTGTGCCGTAAAGTGTGTCTACAGCGATCAGAGGGGATAAAGGTGGAAGGACGAATTCGAATTGACCTGGTGCAGACTCGGCGTGGAATTGCTGGAGATTGATTCCTATAGACACCAGTGTCTGGTGAATTTCTTCTAGAAGTGGAATGAATTTGCGAGTATCAGAAGTCATTTGGGACCAGGAGTGGTTTGTTGTTGCGGGCGTGTAGGCTATTATCTTCCCTCTGTCATCCTTTTGCGGGTTTAATAGAATAACTTCAATTTCGAAGCCGCATAGTATGTCGATATTCTTTTCTGCACGAAGTTTCTGCACAATACCTTCTAATGTGCTTCTCGGACAACCTTCGAGAGGTTCGTCGTCTTCGGAACGCCAGAAATTCATAATTGTTGCACTTGCTGCAGAGGAACCTATACTGATGTTGCGAAACAGACTGCTTAGATCAGGCTCGAGATAGAATTGTCCTGTCGTAGATCCCTCGGGTAAGACAGTGTCATCATTTAACATCCAAAATACAGCAAGTGATACACCTATTCGTCTTTCTCTGCGTAAGATTCGAACAAATTCCGCGATGGGAAAGATTCGCACTCTTAGCGTTGCTGTATAATCGATCCACTGAGTCCAAATGTACTCAACATCAGTGAACCCTTCTAGGCTTGTATCAAGTGATTTCAGCGAGGGACTGCAAGCTTGTTTGGTACGAATTATCGACGTGGGGAGGGCATAAGAAGAGAACGCTTTGTCATTGATTGATGCATTTAACTTATAGAGACAGTTGGAGTTCTCGAACAGGATACGCTTGACGGCATCTTCTGCTTGTGCCACACTCATATCGTCACACTGCACATACTCGACCAGTACCTAGAAAGGCAGACGAAGAATCAAAAGTTTAGTAATGAGGCAATTTGGGGGTTGAAATTGGAACATACCTTTTCTAGAGCTTGACGGAATTGACGATTAGCCAGCCAATAGGATTCAGGGTGAAAATGCCCATCTGTACTCCAAAGAAGACGATTGATGGGCACGATCTCCAAACTCTGACGTAGAATCTTTTCCTGGCCATCCCGACTGACCATGGGGAACACTTCGCCGAGGTCAAGATAGACATTCGGATAAACGGAAGCCAAATAACCTGCCTCTTGCGTATACGGATATGCAGAATGCAATAGAACAATGTCTGCATCCTGATACTGAGCAATCAATGGCTGCATGTAAGCAGGGTTCGCTTTAACCAAACTGATATCATTATCACCCAATCCCGTATGAAATTGAATGGGCTTTACAATGCCAGTTCTTTTCTTGAAAGTAATTGCCTTGAGAGTTTGTTGAACAAGCCAATCATTCAAAGGTTTATCTTCGACGCGATAGCCAGATCTCTTCGTACCGGAATCCAAAGTTCGGTGCAACGAGGCTGTCAAAGCATCCTCGTCTGCGGAGTAAGGATCAACGTCTAAGCCAGTACGATAGCAAACCACAGATTTGAAGCCAACAACAGCTGGATCATTCATTGCATGATCGATTGCGTCGAGGAATCGTTGTCGGAATAGACCCCAGACCGTTTCGTCTGGTTTTCGTTGGTAGTCCATTAAATCGACCAGTAGCGAAGCTGCCACAGCCTCGATTCGAACAATACGTCTTGTCGCACCTGTCGTGAACCTGTCGTGCCAGGTATATACCTCGACGTCTTCATCACTTAGAAGATCATCGAGGAGAAGAGTATGGGTGCCTTCCAAGCACCGTCGGACAAGACCCTCATAGTCATCCTTCACCCATTGATTACGAGCCTCGATCAATTCATCCCAGCTCGAGCAGGATGTACCGTAAAGCTCTGGAAGCTGTTTCATAGCCCGAAGTAGTGGCAACGTCGTGTGAGAGTGTGCTATAGCGCGACCGTGAGCTTCGGAGACTATAGACTCCAAAGGATAACTGTCATAATCTGTTACATCCTCCCGGCCCAGCATGTTATGGGCATGATTGTCAATTAGAGGGTGTGTTCGCACCAGCTGGCGTAAAGAGGCGTATTCATGCACAGCCATGATGATGAATGTGGAGTTGACAGCTCCAGTGGAAGATCGGTAGAGACGAGATGGATGGGGGAAAGGCGAAATTGAAGTTGAAGTTGAAATTGATAAAAGATAAAAAAGACTGGCGGGGCTAAATGGGATGGATTTGCCCCTCAATAAAACTGCGGTGCAACACAAGTGGTCAAAGCCCTCATGAAGATCTCACGATGCATAATGATCATTTTCTATATTTATATTTATCAAATATGTATACGTTGGACTATTTAGTTCCGCTGGTTTGTGCCATTTCGTTGATTTGAGGGTTTTCAAATTTATGAATAGCAAATCTCCTGCAATCCACTTGGACTAGTAAATTGCATTGTTATGGACTTTACTGATATAAATAGTAAATGAAGACCTCAAATAATATCCTTAATACTAGTACTGGCCTTCAATTGTCAAGGTTCCTGTCTTGGTCACCAAATATTCATTCACAGCGACCTCCTTGCCACTCTCTTTACCATAGCCAGACTCCTTCATGCCTCCAAAGGGTGACTCGGCGGCTGATTGATTACCTATAAAGACAGTTAGCAATGTATACTTTGCATCAGGATCCAGGATTCTCTGAAGACTCACCAGTGTTCATTCCAATCATTCCAGCTTCCAAGTTCTCAAATAGTCGCCAAAGGCGATCGACATTCTTGGTAAAAGCATAACTTGCCAATCCCATGCTAGTTGCATTGGCTACCTGTACCGCCTCATCTTCTGTCTCAAACCGATATAACGCGGCGATCGGTGCAAATGACTCTTCCTGCGAGATCTGCATCTCTTCGGTCATGCCAGACAAAATGGTTGGTTCGAAGAAGTAACCTTTCTGCGAGGTCAACGGCTTACCACCGAGAATCACTTGGGCACCGCGGTTACGCGCATCTTCGACTTGAGCGATTGCTTTATCGATACTTCGTGGGGTTGTTAGGGGGCCCATTGTGGTATCTTTAGCAGATCCATGACCAACGACCAATGCGCTCGTACGTTCTTTTAGCAATTCTGCGAAGCGGTCATAGATGCCCGCCTGGACATATATCCGGTTGGCAGTGATACAGGCTTGGCCCGCATGGCGCCATTTTAGTGCCATGAGCTGGTCAAGTGCTTGATCAAGATTTGCATCATCGAAGACGATGAATGGACAGTTTCCACCCAGTTCAAGGGTCAATTTCTTCAGGCCTTGGGCACAATGGGTAGCCACCAGTTTACCCACGCGAGTTGAGCCCGTGAAAGTCACCTTCTTGACTAGTGGGTGCTTGCAGAGTGCCTCGCTCAGCGGGGGAGTGTTCTCCAGATCGGTGGTCAGTACATTTAGTACACCAGCTGGAATACCTACTCGTTGCGCTAACTCGGCTAACACCAGAGCCGAAATAGGCGTCTCAGGACTCGGCTTCACGACCATCGTACAACCAGCGGCTATGGCGGCACCGACCTTTCGCAACACCATTGCGACAGGGAAGTTCCATGGCACGAGTGCAGCCGCCACGCCAATAGGTTGTTTAATGGTGAACAAACGACGATTTGGCGCAGCCGGGACAGAAACAGTACCCTGAATACGCTCAGCCTCTCCAGCAAACCACCACAGAAAGCCGAGGGAGTAATCTAGTTCTCCGTAGGCTTCAGCAAGGGGTTTTCCAGTCTCGTGGGTAACGATTTGAGCTAAATCATCACGAGCTTGGGTGGTGAGTTCCCACCACTTTAACAACCACTGTGCGCGCTTGCGTGGAGATACTTTGCGGAACTCCTCAAAGGCAGCATGGGCATCCTCCACTGCAGCGTTGACATCCTCGGCTGTATTTGTGGGGCAACTTGCCCATGCTTGGTCGGTTCCAGGATCTATAGGTCCGTTGTTAGTCAGGACATTGTGTTGAATTCGGACATCATGAATTATTTGATAGATACCAAGGACTTCGAATCGCTTCTTGCTCTTTGCCTCTACCCATTTGTTACCCACGAATGAGTCGAAATGCAATAGCGATGGGTCTGAAAGCTAGAATCGCATTAGTTCCGAGCTGCAGGGTAAGTATGTGAAGACTTCGGGATTCGCGCCGAACTCATTGTTGAATAGTTCAACCGAGGACGGAGTACCGGGGGGGGGGGGGGGGGAGTATTAGGATGGCGGAAGGAAATGAAGAACGTACCTTGAAGGGCAACTGATATTTGGAATTCATGATTTATACAATTCAAAGTAGTAGATATCAAGAGGAGAGGAGTGAAGAAGAGAAGAAGAAAAAGAAGAGAAGAAGTCAATTTGATATTCGGCGGGGTCAACCCCTCACGCTTTTCTTCCCTCGTCAAAATCAACCAACCCTTTATGCCTCTCTTTTTTTTTTCTCTTCTTGGAATGTGGAAGTGGAAATAAATAGGCTATATGCCATGATTCTATTACATCATACTGTACATTATCGTTGATTAATCTCCCTCAAACAAGACTGTCCATACTGGCCTGTTTATCATGATGCGACCGACCATTTTCATTCACAGTCTCTCCCATATATTGGACAGACACATCAGTTGTCTTGACAATTCCTCCTATCCCATTATCACTCCCACTTGAGATACTCGGACTATCGCCGTGACGCTTGTACTTGCGCATATCAAAGTGATCTTCACTTCGACCAATGTCCACCCGATGTGTCGGATCAGCCATCTCGTATCCATCATCTGGGTGGGAGTGTAATTGCGATTTATGCCGAGAGAATTTGCTCGATCCCGGAAATCCACCGCGTGATCCACTGGTTCCGGGGCCATAGCCAGATGTTGCGCCGCGAGAGGTCCCTAGTAGACGAGGGAGATATTTGCTGGCGATGGCTTTCATTGATGGGGCACAAGCAGTGACGACGGCCACGTTGACTTCGATGGCGGAGCTGCAAAACCCAATGGAATAAGTTGGATCTTTGGGGGTGTTATTGCTTAGGAATGCGTTGGCTAGAATGACAATTCGCCAGACGCCAATGGCCGTTGCACTGTAGTTATTGGCCTCGTTAGGGGTTTGAGGGTGGATTTGAGGGTTGGGCTTGTTCAAGACTTACACTCCTCCAAGGCAAAGAATCAGACAAACTGCAAGCTTTCGACGCAATGGCATCTGGAGATTCCAGGTAATGATAATTGGAATGGACAGGACGATCAGGTCCGTGAACAGATTAAGTGCTGCCGTGGACACGTAGAAGCCTCCTTGATCTATACAAGTTCCTCCTTCAATCGAAAAGTCGTATACATATACAACCGGCTTGCATTGGAAGATGTCGACGAACAGGACGGCGATAAATAAGCCAACCACTATTGTCACCGAGACCCAGATCAAAGTATTAACGAGACGCGACCGTGATTCGAGACGACGAAGAAATGTCAAAATCGATAGCTTGATGATGGTTAAAGTTGGATTGTACAGAAGTTGGTTGGCGAAATTCCACTGTAAAGCTGTGAGTTTATTGTCTTAATCTCCAGTGGATTGCTGTATAACTCTTACAATCATTCCTTGTTTGACATTATAGTCTTTGGGAATCTCCCATTGATGAATCCCGACATAATTGGTCTTGATATCTATATCGTGTTAACAGGAACTGCATCAAATGCTTGAAGGTTGAATCTTGAAAAAAAAAAATACAAATAAACACAGTACTTACAGTACCATGAGGTGACTGATTGCCCAATTGCAAAAATCTACACTTGAGATTAGCACACACTAAGAGATACAAGGCATCGGCTCGACGCACATAACCTATAACAATCAAATAATCATCTACTTTCGTCAGCTCAAGCTCATCAATCGCAAAATCTATCTCGTCGATCACTAGAGCAAACCTACCACTCGTCAATGCAGATCTCGACAAACCCCGGCTCCATAATCGCATCAAAACAGCCAGACCACCAAGAATAGGAAAAGCAACGACAATACCCAGCGCAACCTTCTGATGATGATCGTCAATCATTTCTGCACGAAATCCCCCAGAAACCGCAATGCAGAAAGAGAAGAAGCAAAGATCAGATCATGTTAAAGAAATCTTCCAGAACGGATTTCATAGCCCTATTATGAAACTCAGCAGATGGCGGACCGCCACAAATCAATCAACTGAGGTCTGCAGGGCCTCAATCTCCCCTCCACTTCAAGGGCGTGAGTCTGGAATCCGGTCCCAAGCGCCCTATGAACGGAGAATAGGCTAATTTCGGATTCCCCGATGGGGAATGTCGTTTGAGAGTAGATACTCCGATGGCTTGTTGCCATTGGTGTTGAGGTTGTAACTCCACCACTCAGAAAGTAGATTCGACCCATCGGGCTTGGAAATAAACTGATGAAGTGATGTGCTAGTTACATAATGGATAAATTAGATGAATGCACAATTTTCCAGTTCATATTGAGGAAGATTTTAATTTCGGAATGAATTGGTTTAGTGGTTAGTCATTGTTTCATGAATATCTCAAAATCCATGGATGTTTTTTTTTCCGTTGGCTGCATGCACATATCTAAGCTAAAACTTGCGAATGCGCCAACAAATACTCCAAAGATAAAAACCCTTCCATCACAGCTTCTATGAAGATCGATAAAAAATATTTCTCTTGTTCTTTGCAATCTTTGAGACATTGCCATCGCCTCGGTACTCGTTAGCCCACTGCACTGGGGTGGGTCGTTCTCCCCAGACAAGTTAGGCCATGAAACTGCCAATGAACCGTGGGCTTCAAGGACATCTCACGGTCCAATGATTGATCTGAACACCGGCATATATAAAAGAAATCGACACGTTTAGAAAAATTTGAAGTTTTTGCATATCAAGTCTGACAATATCGAGAATATATCCCCAGGTATGAAAAAAACTTCTTGTTCAACGTTTCTGGAACCCCTCCGCCACATCCCCAATATCCCACCGGGAAATGAGACCAACCATGGTCAATAAGGACTAAACTCCTTAGACCTGTGGCGGCATTAACCCATTTCCCAAATACTCCGGACCTCGGCCGGATATCGTCCTTCGATGAAGTGTACCTAGCCATCCGAGCGCCTCAGATCCTCCACTGTAAATCAATGTGGATCGGAAAATCCATCTGTAGTGGATCCCAACGAAGAAAACCCCCCCGATGGCAAGGCAATGCTTGCTCTGTGCTCCGTACACTCGATACAGTACTAGTTTGTGAGTTGCATGTCGCTTGGAAATTATCGGGATAATATCCATTCTAAGTCCACAATTCCTAGCGCAGAAAATAGGGCCGGGATAGGCCACGTGTATTTGTGAAAGATTATTGTTCCCTCGTGGCGTAAACTATGACTATTCGGTCTTCGGCCATAAAAAAGAGGTCTTTGAATCGTTTCAATCCGGAGTAAGCCGAAGAAAAAAAACAGAGAATCGACTTCGTACGAAGTATAAGTGGGGGGTGATCGGGAGATGGACAGGGCCAGAAAATCAAAGAAAATACCCCCCTTCTCCGAGGAGTCCACTCTAGGCCCTAAAACGGAACGCTTGGATAATGTACTCCGTCGTCCCAGACTAGCCAGGCTCCTAGACTGATTCCAGTAGGACGGTTGTCGCGGGTAGATTGTGGCGTGCTACTAACTGTAATCTGCATGGCCGCGTCTATAGTTTGCAATATCTGGCTGTAAACGACTGCCGAAGCGATGTGTCTCGGAGATTTCGTCGGCCAATGTTCCCAGTTCGTCGAGTTTGATCAAGTCAATAGAGAGATGTGGAGTAGAGTGAGGGCTTTCGGGAGTTCTTCCGGTGTATATCTCTTTGCATTCTACATTGGAGTGGGTCGCTTGCTGGATTGTTTACCTTCCAATTCCTTTTTTGCAGTTGGTAGTGGAGATACTAGTTTCTGTTCTTGTCAAGTTCATGATCATGAACATTGCCTGATTATCATTCTCCGCTTCTTTTTTAAATTTAAGCATTCGCTTTTCTTCCCCTTGTTTCACCCCTTCAGGTAGATTCATAGTCGATCGAGAGGTAGACAAGTGTTTCTTCAACGGTTGACTTACTTGTTTCTTTCTTTTCCATAATGGCGCCCCCTTCATTTGCGGCGGCTGCTTTGCTTGCCTTTTCTCTGATTGCCCCTGGAAATGCTGTCTCGGTTGTTTCAAAAGTTGCTGTTCAGTCCAGCTCTGGTGCCCCCTTATTCGAAAGCGAGACACTCCAATTAACCGACTTCTCTTTGTCTCACCTCAGTAAGAACGAGTCTGCGTTCTTCGACTTTGGGAAGAATGACAGCACTCTGCATACTCGCTCATTTGGGGCTTGCAAGGTTTTCCCTGGAGACTGGCTGTGGCCTTCAAATTGGGTGTGGTGGCTATTTGATGAACTCCTGGGCAATGCATTGATCAAGACAGTGCCGTTGGCTGCCTCATGTTACTCTTCATGGCCTGAATATGATGCTGAAAAATGCAGCACATTGAACTCCGAGTGGACTGATTCCAATATCCAGTAAGGCTCTTTTTTATTTGATATAGTGTTATGGAAGAGTATATACTGACTAAGTATCTAGCGCCGCTGATCCTGCCTCTGTAATGTGGCCTTTGTTCGAGGGACGCAGCTGTCTTCCCACAACAAATAGCTCTGAATCTTGCACGGTTGGTGGATACAGTAGCTACGCCGTTAACGTGAGCAATGTTGGTCAAATTCAACTGGCTGTCAATTTTGCCCGGAATGCTGGTCTGAGATTGGTTGTCAAGAACACCGGTCATGATTTCAATGGCAAGTCTACTGGAGCTGGTGCCCTTGGTATCTGGACCCACAACCTTAAGCAAATCGAGTATATCGAGAACTATCGCAGCCGAAAGTATAAGGGCCCAGCAGTCAAAATGGGAGCTGGTGTTCAGGCTAAAGAGATTTATGCAAAGGCAAATGAGCTTGGTTTCACAGCTGTCGGTGGAGAGGGAAAGGTGCGATTCACATCTAATTCTTAATGCATGAGTTCCAGTTAACTTTCCTAGACTGTTGGTGTTGCCGGAGGTTATGTCCTCGGAGGCGGCCACAGCCCCATGTCCTCCATCTATGGGCTCGCTGCTGATCAGGTTCTTTCCCTTGAGGTTGTTCTGGCCAATGGCCGCTTTGTCACTGTCACAGAAGAGAGCGATCCGGATCTTTTCTGGGCCATCCGCGGTGGCGGCGGAGGTACTTATGGTGTTGTTACTTCTGTCACCAGTCGCGTCCAACCCAAGGTTGGTGTGACTGTGACTACTTTCAGCTTCTCTACCGGCGATGATGTCTCTGTGGATGCATTCTGGGCTGGCGTGCGCTCTTACATGCAACGCTTCCCTGACAATGCCGATGCCGGCACTTACGCCTATTTCTGGGTCATGTCTACCGGGACGGACTCTTTCACGTTCCTGATGAACCCCTTCTTTGCTGTGAACCACACTCTGGCTCAGTACAATGACTTGGTCAAGCCATGGTACAACGATCTGGAGGACCTAGGTATCTCCATCACGCCTAATTCTACGTACTACGACAACTTCTACGACGCCTGGCAGGCTGGTTTCCCTCTTGAAACTGTTGCATCTTCGGTTATGATGACCGGATCCCGTCTCTTCCCCCGAGCCAACTGGGAGAGCGAGGATTCCTTCAACGCGACTTTCGAGGCTCTCAAGGAAACAATCACAGCCGGTCACCCTCTTCTCGCATTCAACATGAAGGCCGAACTGGTCGAGGGACATACCCCTAACTCGGCCAATCCAGCCTGGCGCAACACCCTCATGCATGCCATCACCTCGACCAGCTGGAGTGCTAATGCCACCAATGCTGGAATTAAGTCCGCGATGGAGGACTTTACAGACAATGTTCTGGGCAAATGGCGAGCCACCTGCCCAGACGCGGGTGCCTATATGTCCGAGGCTGATATTCTAGAGCCGAATTTCCAGCAGGCGTTCTACGGCTCTAACTATGCTCGGTTGTATAAGTTGAAGCAGAGATATGACCCTACCGGTCTTTTCTACGCTCCTACCGGTGTAGGTAGTGAGGACTGGGTTGTTAAGAGTGAGGATGGTCTTGCCGATCAGAATGGTCGGTTGTGCCGTGTCAATTTTTAAGAATTGAGTTAAAATAGCGTGTAACTTCTCTATAGAATGGGATGTATTTTAGAATTTCTCTTTATATTGAGAATGGATAACCTTTTTTTTCAACCCTAATGTTCAGTTTTAAGTTAACTGCCTCCTAGGTATACTTAGTACCGCAGGGCTCTGAGAGTCACCGACAAAATTATCCACTGGGCGTTTTGCCTGCTTAAGATTCTATTCTATGGTTTTGTGCTAATATATACATATATCTCTTTTTTTTTCTTTTTTTTTTTCATCACTCTGGCATGTAGATTTGAGGAATTAAGCTTATCCCAATTGTCAGTTTTTAGTCTGAGAATAAATTGAAGGTTATTCCTGCACGAGGGTAGCTGCGCGGATATTGCAATGGTACGGCTTATTTCTGGTTGGTGGAGAGAATGAATTGAGCGGGGATTATGAGGAGCTTAGACTTCTTAAGGTGTCAGATTCCGAGTAATCATTTAGATCGGCTCAAACGACCCTGTTTGAAAATTAGGCATCTACACTGTACGTACAGTGAAGTACAAAGCCATGAAGAGTAAAATTGTTATCGGGATTATTATACTTAGAAAAGGTACTGTAGATTTGTATATAATGGTCTCTCTACACACTACTACACTATCACACTATCCTCTCATTGATCTTCATGAATAGTGTTGTATACTACAGTGTTAAAGCATGGAAGTTGTCGGCTGATTCCTCCTTGTGATGGACGATGCATGAGTGGCGTTATCACTAAAGGACGGGGCACTACGACAGCTCCGCCCCGCTCCGTGCCCGCCAGGTCAAGTCAGGTCAGGTCAAGTCAGGGTCTCAGGGTCTCAGGGTCCAAGTTGACATTCATAATTATACCGTATATATAGATAATATTATAAAAATACACCATCATTTATAATTTAAATTATGTTATAATATATATATATCTAATCATTCTATATGTATACATCTACTTCTCTAAATATACACTGTTTATTTCCAAATCCGTCTGACTGTAGTCCACTCACCAACCAATCATATCGCCGAATCCGCCACATGCCACCAACTTCTTTCTGCGAGCGGCGCAGAAGTCAACGGGGCGAACTCACTGAATCTTCCCAGTTTATCATCTCCTCTTCTTCCTCTTTTCTTTTCTTCTCCTCTTCTCCTCTCTTTCATGTACCTCTCTCGTTTACTCTGCCAGGGCACTCGCCCCTGTCAACATCCATCATGAAGCTTTTACTCATGTTTTGTGCGACTTCCGCTCTCGCACTTCCAATCCAATTTGCTTTCACCAGTGATACACCAACCATTCGACTGAAATCCAGTGAAACCTTCAAATCTGCTCCGGCTACCATTGTAGCAGACGGACAGCAGTCTTCTCAACCAACTTCCCGACGTTACGTGGAACGTCTTCGATTGTGGCAGCCGTCATTCACGAAAGGGCCCAGTCCGGATACAAAGTCGCCGGCGGAATCTGAATCATCTGCTGATGAAGCCTATCTCTATGGTAGGAAGTATGGAGCGCTGCTAGGAAATCCCAGCAAGTCAAGCCAAGGAGAACAGCATCAAGCTTCTCCTTCTTCGTCTAGCCTGCGATATGGCACATTCCTGGATAAAACCAGCAAGTTCATCGAATTGCATGGGCCAAGGACCTCATCATCTCAATCAATTCAGTATAAACTTGATTCTGAGCCCGACACATCACTAGGTCGTCTTTATGGAACTTTCCTGGGCGGGATGAACGATCTAATGCCCTCCGAGAAACATCCCTCAACCCCTACCAAACCACTGAAGAAAGGACCTTGCAATCATTCTCAACACATCATTGCCTATCTCAAGAAAACGGATCTGGTCGACGTACTTGAGAATCACGGCCCAGAATGCGTTGCGCTGGCAATTTTTGTACTATTCCCCCTCGCTTATCTCGTTCTCGAGTTGATTGAGAGAAGCCTCAATTACTGTACTCGTGAAGAATTTCCACGACGTGGTCGGGATCGTGTGAGGCTCGTAGGTCCGGAGAGACAACTTCGAGCTTGGAGTAATCAGCAGCGGGAGATGATTCTAGATGAGAAGTCGTGGTGGCAAGCAAGACGAATGCGATCATCATAGATTTCTTTTGTTTGTCAGTGATTCCACTTTTACTTCATGTCCTTTCTTTTTCTTTGTCTTTTATATTGATACCCAGACTTAATATGAGATTTCTATTCAAATTTACGATTCAATGGCAGTACATTTTAGATCCTCTAGAGTCATCAAGAGACTCTCGAAGCAGCCTCGTGACACTGCCATGATATCTTTCACCAGTATTAAAATATTATTGAGATGTATCATATATCACCAATTTTCAACTCGCAATCAACACCGAGATCAGGAAAGTCTCGTCATTTAGTTGTGCTTCTCAGCCTGCTTCTTCTTCTCCTCGACCTTCTTTCGATCCGCCTCCTTCTGAGTAGACTGTTTAACACCCTTTTGCATAGCATCAACATGAGCGAACTTAAGAGTATCTTCACCAAGACTCCAAGCCATCACACCACCAAGTTTCTTCTCATCAACAATCTCAGTAAACTTGCGGCTGATAATCTCTGGAGTATCCCAGGTCCAGAACATATTACTCTCCTTATCCCAGTAATACTGACCACCCTTCTTCTCATCCGTCATTCCATTCTTCTCAGCGCGCTTCCAAGACTCCAGAGCATTACTCGGGGCTTCAACATTCTCAGTAAAAGTGACAGCGCCAGACTTGCCGGTATCAGTACCGTCGGCGTTCTCAAGCTTCACGGTTGCACAGCCGAGGGGATGTTCGTCACAGTCTGAGTTGGGGTCTGTCTCGAACCATTTGGCGTAGTATGCGAAACCCAGGTTCATCTTTGCGGGATCAGCGCCAATATCCAGGTATGCGTTGATAGTCTCCAGGGAACCTGCGACATCACTGGCGTGGAAGGTGACATTGTCACGGCGGTTCATCAGGTCATAGCTCATTACGTTGATCATGTCGACGTGTTCGAAGATCTTGGGCCCTTGCTCTTTAGTAAAAGCAATCATATCCTGTAGGCGGCCAGGTACAGCGATAGACAAAGTCTTGTTACCGATAGCCTCACGGATGGCGGCGAGGAATTTGGGATACGTCTCGATTTCATCGACTTTATCCTTATTAGGAGTTCTCTTGTAGTCATCTCCGTTACCACCGGGGTATTCCCAGTCGATATCTAATTTGTTAGAATTGATACTTGATAATTTGTTTTCTTTGTATCTTTTAGAAATGACTTACCAACACCGTCAAAATTGTTAGCATCGAGCATGGCAGCGACATTCTTAGCATATGTCTTGCGAGAAGCATCATCCTTAGCTCCAATGGAGAAACCCTCGCTATCACCCCATCCACCAATGGCAACCATGAGCTTGGTGTCAGGACCAAAGCGCTTGCGCATAGTATCAACTGGTTCGAAGGGTGTATAGGCCGATCCGGAGTTGAAAGTCGTTGTCTTCGCGAATCCCATGATAGCATAGTCCATGCCTTGAGTTTGTTCCGTTCCTGGGAGATCGGTCTTGTGCCATCTTCATGCTGTTAGTTTCGAATACAGTTCGCAAGTAATGTTTGAAGTGTACGTACTGATCGATATACATGGCAAATCGCGTGGCAGCGACGCCTTGAGCGGCCAATAGGCCGAGAGCAAGATTCTTGAGCATGATGAAATGCTTCACGCAATTGAACAGGAGAATTGGAGAATCCCAAGATCGAATGACAGTCAGACCAGCTAATGCACAAACGACAGCAACTGGGCTTACGAGGTGGGATAAGAGACGTAGAGAAGGAGAGGGATGCACGCGCCTGGCCGGGGAATTCAAGTATAAGAATTGTTGAGCGAGCAAGATACCAACCGGTCTATTCTAAACACAACATGCCAATTAGGCCCGAGTTCGCGGTTAGTCAACTTGACCGACCTATTGCTATTGATTTCGGTCTTTTAATTGGTTTGGCGGACTTATTTTGCGGGAAATTCGTTCATCCCTAGCAGCATAGCGGAGTATGTGACTCCAATTGAAGAAGAATATGGGGAAGGGGAGGTTGGAATGTCAACTTGGATCTGGCTCAGTCAAATGAGATACACTTTTAAAAGTCTCGTTTAATCATCGATAGTTTGTAGACTCTTTACATAATAGAACTCAGCTCAATGATAAATTGTTATTATTTTTTGTTTTTATTTTATTTTTTGGTTTGTTGGTGGCTCTATGGTATGGCAGATTTGAGAGTGTCGCATGCCAGATCTGCTGAACATTCGTCTCCATTCATCTCACATTCCTATGTCATCATGGGATATTCTTCACGTTGCCTTTCGGGATCTCCGGTTTCTGCAGCAGAGAGATTTCCAGTGATCATTATGATTTGCTGATACAGTAGATTGTCGATCTGTATTCTTCCGAGTCCGCCATGGTTAGTACTGCAGTACGATACTCGGAAGCCCTGAATAGATCATTAACTAGAATCAACCGGCCTCTATTCTTTGTGCTACTATTGATATTATGTGACCTGCAAATATGATTGGAAGTAAAATTTATATTCATCTCAAAGATACAATAATCTAGGGGTATAAACCAAAAACGCCAGATCTATATCACAATGGCGAATGAAATCGTCGGTGCAAGAAAACCTCAATTCCAATGTCGTCGGATGATAGGACGCGCTGGATCCCATGGTCCAATGACAACATTCTTGTATTTCTGCAAACTAATAAGCCACCAACTGCAACCTCCCATCGCAAGGGCCGTCAGAATACCCCCGAGGACAGATCCGATGATAGCTGATGCCCAGCCACCGCTCATGGTCATACCGACGGCACCACCGGCAATGATCACGAGGGCAAGGGTCAGACAGACATGTCCAGTCCAGGATTTTTGTCGTAGCTGTCGGCGGAATATGGGGAATAGACCAAATACTTCCATGGAGAAAAGCATTAAGCTGAACACGTGAGTCGTGGATGGGAGACGAGATGCAAGTACGGTGGATGCCATCACGGCTGCATTGGTGGATAGAGAAGCGGGAAATTTAGTGGCGCCGGCGCCCTCGCCGCTTCCATAGTCGAAGGAGAATATGTTCATGATTAAAAGCCAGCAGCTCATGGCCCAGATTGAGTCGCTGGCGGTAGACTTGGTGAGGGACTTAAGAATAGGACTTAGTCCGAGGAGAGCGAAGTAAATTAAAAAGGCCGATTTAACTGTCGAGAGACGCTGGCGATTGCGAGATGAGAATAGAGGAGAACGGTCGATATCTTGAGCGTCTATTTCACCGGCCACAGCATTTGATGGGGCTGAACTGAAACCAGCTCGAGCTGTGGGATCCACTGCTCCACCTATATGGCCGTTGCGGTCTGGACTTTGATGAGGTAGATTCTCTTTCGATGAATTTGCAGCTATTGTCAACCCGAGTCCATGAATCGGGCTATCCTTGGTGCCATTGGCCTGGGTGTCGTTGGTGGACGGGTTGGCGGTACTGGTCACTGAGCTCGAACTCGAACCATCGTCGCCTCCGAAAGCCCCATTGATATTCGAAAGATCGGTCTGCTCTTTCCAGATCCAATTGTCCCACAATATCCAGCCCACAGCCGTACCAACACTTCCCCAGCAGACAACTGAGACGGGACTCACCCGATCCTGAACGATATCGACGAAACAGCAAACGAATATAACGACTGAACAGACATGCTGGACAATAACCGTCGAGTCCGAAACAAGTGGCCAAAAGTCATATGGCCGTACTCGAGGATTCCGCTGTAGATGATCTAGAAATGTCTCGGTATCGGTGTAGTTGTCCGGGTCTAGCACCAGTTAGCAATACATTCCTCCTAGCCCCAAGAGCTTCTACTCTTCGGGTACACGTTAGAATTCGCCCGACACATACAAGACTGCTTCACCCATAGTAATTTCTTCCAAGCACCTTTCCTCCTCCTCCGTCCAGTCCCCAATTTTCGCACATCCTTCCGATGAGGGTCCGCGCCAAGCACCCCCCGCGGCGGATGAAGGTTAGCATCACCATTCAGCGAGCGAAGGGTATCATCGTAATTTGCCGGAGCAGAACGCGCACGCGATAGCGAAGGTGTAAAGTAGGCGTCTTCGGGGGCTAGCCGGTCCGGATCCGGCACACGGTCCTCAGGAGTTCTGGAACTGGTAGAATTCGGACTTCGATTGGGATGGGTGTCAACAGGGATCGGTGGAGGGATTGCGGGGTGCGATGAGGGTGGCGGAGTCATCGAGCTGAGGCGACTAGCATCGACGCATGGCTTGAAGCAATGAGCGTCTTGGGGCTTGAGGATTGAGGGTTCTTTTTTCGAGGTCTTTCGCGCTGCTGCGAGACGCGCAATCCCACGTGTCCGGGGAGATCATGTGATCTATCGTCCCTTGGATTGCCTTTTTGGGAATTCTATACTTCGCTTTCGTCTACATATTTACCTCTGTCATACTTGGAGTATCCTGATAGAGCAGAGTATTATTTGGTCAGTTATCGGGGTACTACTCTTTGGTACGTCTAAAGGAAGTTATGAAGAGAGGGATTCGGTTTATGGATAGAAGACCCAGGGAAAGCAATAACCCGATTAAACAGGCTGTTGACTTAGGTATATTCATGCAAACACTTCACACTTATAAACTTGCAGTACCACTGTTCCAATCAACAAAATCACGAAGACATTTCCATAGAAGGATAGCAAAGGTTTGTTGTCGTTTCCAGCTAATTGGTAGCAGATACTAGTAGTAATATAGGCCACGGTACTCAAACGACTTTGTAACCAGGTGGATTTGTTTTATGGGTACAAAAGGGTCTTCTCCCACCACAGGTAGTGTACTAGTATATAATGTATTTTTCTCGTGACAATAAATCCCAGTCTCTAGTATCTAGAAAGAAGAAAACCTAAATGCAATGCAAAAGTGCATGGGACCACGCCGGATCCCAAGTCTATTAAAAGCGAGCAGACATTTAGTCCAAGTCTCGGGCCGCCGATGTGTGATGTGTGAGAAAGTATACATTCAAAGGTAGGGGGGTATCGATTGGACTCAAGGGAATGGGAGAAAAGGGGGGTGGGGGGGGGGGGGACTTTGAACGGCCATATTTTTTCAAGAGCTAGAGGAACCATTCTGCTGGTTTAGAACGGTGTTTTGGGCGAGGTTCCGGACCGCCTGCGGTGCAACCACCTCGTCGAGACTATTCCTCCGACCCCAGTTCTGCGGTTGACGGCGGATAAAAGCGCCAACGGCGCCGAGATAACCCTCATGACGGAGGAAGTATGCTTGTTTCTCGCCCTTGGACCAGAAGCGAATGGCATAGGAGAGAGTATTCATGGTCTGGCGGTGGCCACGAATGAAGGAACCGCCAAAGTAGATGTGCTTCACTTCGTGTTTTTCTGATTGGAGGTAGGCAATTTGGCCGATGTTGTTACTGAATTGTTTGTTAGTTGGCTAGTAACGTGAGAAACAAGAGCGTTCGAAATACCTGATAGCATAGAGAAGACTGCGACTCATATCCTCATGTTGGAAATTGACTCCTCCATTGCCATTGGCCTGCTCAGAATCATCGTGGTATAAACCCTCGCCATCCTCAGCGCCTCGCTCAGCGGCATTCTTCAAGCGGAAGACCTTTCCAAAGGTGCTGGCAATAGCGGTGCTCTTCAGCCCAATCTTGCTGTAGTCCATGCCATAGATATCACCAACCAGCATATCTACCCCACTGTTATCCCCGCGATCCGCCATGGCCAGCATGTCGTCGAACGTTCGAGCGCCTGTCAGCAGAGACATCAGGCCCCAGAAGGTACCACCTCCGAGGTGTGTGCCACCCACGCGCTGGAATTTATTTGGACCCGAGACCTTGATCATAGAGACACCGGATCCAATATTGACGAGGAGGTAAGGATAGACGTTCGGTCGGGCCTCGGCAAATTGCATTGGCTCGGTGTCAGTGTCGTTGTAGGTGAATACTTCATTCGGGATCTCGGTGATGAAGAAATCAAGACCTGGAAAAAAAAAGGGACAATTAGATATTTTGGCTTTTTCTCATGGCTGTCTCGAGTTGACCTACCGATAATTAAGCACTCCATTTCCTCCTCGCGCAGAATATTGACGTCCAGCGCCTCCTTCAGCTTATCATAGAATTTAAAAGCTCCCCCTCCAGTTGCGACGACACAAAGCTCATCCTTTGCGGCAGTATTGTTCTTCTCATGCTCCTCCTTCAATTGGCGAATGAAATTGATGCAAATATCAATCCGGTGCGTCTCGAAGTTAATGAAATTCAAGCGACCGCCATTATCCGCCGCGTCGAGTTCGCGGGTGAAATAAACCAATTTAATCAAGGAGCCACCGATCTGAGATAACCGTAGAGTCAGCATCAGGTTTCAATTTGTATTAAATAATTTCACCCATTAGAGTATTCCCCTTTTTTCTGTCTATTTCCTTCGGCCAAAGCGGAATTGCGGGGTGAGTCTTGCATGTGCGGGGCACGAGCTTCCACGAGATCCGCAGAGGAAG
>Ga0102593_1000966_pt1 | contig 34184 bp, 28 predicted proteins | sample AraplaCol_mMS_r2_2_FD_76862 | JGI IMG/M metagenome (GOLD analysis project Ga0102593, IMG submission 76862) | Arabidopsis root microbial communities from North Carolina, USA - plate scrape MF_Col_mMS_r2 (SPADES assembly) (version 2) | ecosystem: Host-associated > Plants > Roots > Endosphere...
GCCGCAGCCAGCGCCACTGTGCGGGTTAGGCGCATGGGGGTGTCTCTTATTTAGATTTGGGGAAAATCAGTGTAGCAAAGGACCCGGCAGGGCACCGTACGGTCATGCTATTTTTTTTGGAGGGAAGCCTCTAGAAGTGAAAAAGGCGCACCAAAGTGCGCCTTTTTTGTCCGATTGCCAGACCTGACCCCGACTTTTAAGCTGGGAGCTTGGCCAGTTGTTCCTGCATCTTGGCCAGGGTGGCGCCGAAGGTGGCGACGCGTTCCTTTTCCTGCGCCACCACGGCGGCCGGGGCGCGGGCGACGAAGCTTTCCGAGGACAGCTTGCCGTTGGCCTTGGCGATTTCGCCTTCCAGGCGGGCGATCTCTTTCGACAGGCGTTCGCGTTCCGCTTTCACGTCGATTTCGACTTTCAGCATCAGCTTGGTGGTGCCGACCACGGAGACGGCGGCCGGCGATTCCGGCAGCACGTCGACGATCTGCACTTCCGACAGCTTGCCCAGCATCTGGATGTACGGGGCGAATGCAGCCATGCGCGCTTTGTCGGCGCCGGTCGCTTCCACGATCAGCGGCACGCGCACCGATGGCGCCAGCTTCATTTCGCCGCGCAGGTTGCGGGTGGCGTCGGTCAGGCCTTTCAGTTCGCCCATCCAGGCTTCGGCTTCGGCGCTGATCGCAGCTTCGTTCGGCAGCGGGTAAGCCTGGGTCATGATCGATTGGCCTGCGCCGCCCTTGCCGGCCAGCGGGGCCACGGTCTGCCACAGCTGCTCGGTGACGAACGGGATGATCGGGTGCGCCATGCGCAGTATGACTTCCAGCACGCGCAGCAGGGTGTGGCGGGTGGCTTGCTGCTGGCCCGGCGTGCCTTGCTGGACCTGCACCTTCGCCAGTTCCAGGTACCAGTCGCAGTACTCGTACCACACGAACTGGTAGATGGTGGAGGCGATGTTGTCGAAGCGGTAGTCGGCAAAGCCCTTATGCACTTCCTGTTCGGCGCGGTTCAGGGCGGAGATGATCCACTTGTCGGCGGCCGACAGGTCGGCTTCGTTGGCGGAGCAGTCGTGGCCTTCGGTGTTCATCAGCACGAAGCGGGTGGCGTTCCACAGCTTGTTGCCGAAGTTGCGGTAGCCTTCGCAGCGGCCCAGGTCGAAGTTGATGTTGCGGCCCAGCGAGGCGTAGGAGGCCATGGTGAAGCGCACGGCGTCGGTGCCGTAGGCTGGAATGCCTTCCGGGAATTCCTTGCGGGTGGCTTTTTCGATCTTGGCCGCGTCTTTCGGGTTCATCAGGCCGGTGGTGCGCTTGGCCACCAGTTGTTCCAGGCCGATGCCGTCGATCAGGTCGATCGGGTCCAGGGTGTTGCCCTTGGACTTGGACATCTTCTGGCCTTGCGAGTCGCGCACCAGGCCGTGCACGTACACGGTTTCGAACGGCACCTTGTTGGTGAAGTGGCTGGTCATGATGACCATGCGCGCAACCCAGAAGAAGATGATGTCGAAGCCGGTAACCAGGACCGACGAAGGCAGGAAGGCCTGCAGTTCAGGCGTTTCGTTCGGCCAGCCGAGGGTGGAGAACGGCACCAGGGCGGACGAGAACCAGGTGTCCAGCACGTCGTTGTCGCGGGTCAGGGCGCCGGTCACGCCTTTGGCGGCGGCTTGCGCTTTCGCGTCTTCTTCGCTGCGGGCGACGTAGACGTTGCCTTGCTCGTCGTACCAGGCCGGGATCTGGTGGCCCCACCACAGCTGGCGGGAAATACACCAGTCCTGGATGTTGTTCAGCCACTGGTTGTAGGTGGTGCTCCAGTTTTCAGGGACGAACTTGATCTCGCCGCTGGCGACCTTTTCCAGCGCCACTTCGGTGATGGATTTGCCCGGGTTGAAGGTGCCTTCAGGTGCAGGCTTGCTCATGGCGACGAACCACTGGTCGGTCAGCATCGGCTCGATCACGACGCCGGTGCGGTCGCCGCGCGGCACCATCAGCTTGTGCGGTTTCACTTCGACCAGGAAGCCTTGCGCGTCCAGGTCGGCCACGATCTGCTTGCGGGCGGCGAAACGGTCCATGCCCTGGTAGGCGGCAGGTGCGTTTTCGTTGATCTTGGCGTCCAGCGTCAGGATCGACGGCATGTCCAGGTTGTGGCGCTGGCCGACGGCGTAGTCGTTGAAGTCGTGCGCAGGAGTGATCTTCACGCAGCCGGTGCCGAATTCCTTGTCGACGTATTCGTCGGCGATCACCGGGATTTCGCGGCCGACCAGCGGCAGCTTGAGCATCTTGCCGACCAGCGCGGTGTAGCGCTCGTCGGTCGGGTCGACTGCCACGGCGACGTCGCCCAGCATGGTTTCAGGACGGGTGGTGGCGACCACCAGGTGGCCGCTGCCGTCTGCCAGCGGGTACTTGATGTGCCACATCGAGCCGTCTTCTTCTTCCGAGACGACTTCCAGGTCGGAGACGGCGGTGCCCAGCACCGGGTCCCAGTTGACCAGGCGCTTGCCGCGGTAGATCAGGCCTTGTTCGAACAGGCGCACGAACACTTCGCTCACTACTTTGGAGCGCTCGGCGTCCATGGTGAAGTATTCACGGTTCCAGTCAGGCGAGGTGCCCATGCGGCGCATCTGGCCGGTGATGGTGGAGCCGGATTTTTCCTTCCACTCCCAGACTTTTTCGACGAATTTTTCGCGGCCCAGGTCATGGCGCGATACCTTTTGCGCGTCCAGCTGGCGCTCCACCACGATCTGGGTGGCGATGCCGGCGTGGTCGGTGCCCGGGATCCAGGCGGTGTTGTGGCCCAGCATGCGGTGGTAGCGGGTCAGGCCGTCCATGATGGTCTGGTTGAAGGCGTGGCCCATGTGCAGCGTGCCAGTGACGTTCGGCGGCGGCAATTGGATGCTGAAGGACGGCTTGCTCAGGTCGAGGGAGGCTGCGTAGTAACCGCGCTTTTCCCACTCGCTGCGCCAGAACTGTTCAATGTCGGCAGGCTCGAAAGACTTGGCTAATTCCATGATTTGGGCTGTAAATTTGGCGAAAACTTTCATTATAAGGTAGATTGCTGGGGACATGGACGCCAGCAATTCCCCTCCGCCCCGCAAGCGCGGCCGCCCCGCGCAGGCCGCTTCCGACAGCCTGAAAACGCTGCTTATTGCCGTCTCGGCAAGACTTTTCCGCGAAAAAGGATTCGATAACACCACCGTGCGCGATATTGCGGCCGCGGCGGGGGTGCAGGCGGGGTCGTGGTTTTATCACTTCAAGTCCAAGCAGGACATCCTGCAGGCGGTGATCGAGGAGGGCATGCAGCAGGCCCTGGCCCGCATTGAGGAGGTGGCTTCGCTTGGCTTGCCGCCGCGCGAGGCGTTCCGGCGCCTGGTGCATACCCATCTCGAGACCTTGCTGTCGCCGGGACAGGATTTCGTCTACGTCATGCTCTATGAGTGGCGCGCGCTTTCCACTGAGGGCCAATTGCGCATCGTCGCGGCCAAAGATCGCTATGAGGCGCTGTGGGATGCGGTGCTGCACGAACTGCAGGCTTCCGGCGAGTGGCCGGCGCCGGGCAAGCTCGATCGGCTGTGGCTGTTCGGGGCGTTGAACTGGTCGGCGCAATGGTACCGGCGCGACGCCGGCGTCAGCATCGATGAACTGGCCGAGTCCGCTATTCGCTTCCTGCTTCGGTAGCTCCTCGCGGGTCCCTCTGTGGGAAGTGCTGAAATGGCGTTGCAAGGTGCTGAAAAGTGCTGAAATTTGAACTTCTCGCGAATTTCTCCCTCTAAGGGATTTTCACCTTGGGAGATTTCAGCATGAGCCAAACTGTGAGCGTACCAATCGCATTGCCTACGCTGCGCGCCTTGCTCGACTATCGGGCTGAGCACGCCAGCGAACAGGACTTTTCGGAACTTGTGGATCGTATCTTTCGCGAGTGGCTGGCACGCCAGCGCGGGCCGCAAGGCTATCTCTGGAAAACGGTCATGCTGCCGGATGGCAGTCGCTTGCGTATTACCAGCCTACATCGCGCGCATTTCGCGACCATCGTTGGCGGCGAGCTCATTTATGAAGGCGTGAGCATGTCGCCAAATCAGTTTGCCAGGGCCAGCCTGGGTACCGTTCGCAATGCATGGGAGGCGATCCTGGTCCAACTCCCGGGCGAATGCAACTGGACGCCAGCTACCAGGCTGCGCTATTCGGCTGAGGCCGATGCACGCCGGAAAGCATACCGTGAGGCGGCACGAACACGAGAGGAAGCGATGTGCACATCTCGCAGTGAGAAGTGCTGAAATCGTGTTGCAAAGTGCTGAAATCTGCTGAAAATCTGGTGCGCCTGAAAATTCTCCCTCTGGAGTGATTTCGGGCTGCGCGATTTCAGCACCTCCCACAGACAGTGTCCGAACGAAGACCCGCCGCCCAAAGCGTTGCGGCAGTCCTTGACATTTTATGTCATGCTTTTATACTAATGACATAATATGTCTAACCACCCACAACAAGGAGTGACTTTATGGACGAAGTGATGGGCCGGATGCTGGCGATCGAGAGCGCGCTGTCCGCCCAGGTGGGCTCGCTGTCGGTGAGCGCCAACCTGCTGGCCCCCAACGAGCCGGATGGCGTGCCGGTCATGCGGATGTGCATCGAGGGCCAGGAGGAGATTCCTATATTCGTCACCGCTTCGCCGCACCAGGTGCTTTGCATCTGCTACCTGTGGACTGAGCGCGAAGTGCGCCCCGAGCGCCGCGCAGAGATGCTGGAAGCGATGATGGACCTGAACATCGCCATCCCGCTGTCGAATTTCGGCCGCATCGGCGAGCACTACGTCATCTTCGGCGCGCTGGCCGCCGACGCCTCGCCGGAGAGCATCGCCACCGACGTGGCCATGGCTGCCGACAACGCGCTCGAAGCCCTGGAAGTGTTCAACGAATTTCTAATGTGAGGAGCCCATCATGGCTGTTTTTTCCAAAGTGCTGACCATGTTGCGAGGTAACCTGCGTGAGATCGGCCAGAGCATCGTCGACAACAACGCCTCGACCATCTACGAACAGGAGATCGTCGAAGCCACTGCCCATGTGGCTTCCGCCAAGAATGACCTGACGGCCGTGATGGCCAAGGAAATGCAGGCCGGCCGCGAAATCGAGCGTCTGCGCGCCGAATTGAAAAAGTACGAGGACCTGGCGCTGCAGGCGCTGCAAAAGGACGAGACCAGCCTGGCCGAAGAAGTCGCCGCGCGCGTGGCCGACCTGGAAGTGGCGCTGGCCGAACAGGAAGAGACGCGCATCCAGTACGCCGCCCATATCGCGCGCCTGAAAGACATGATCCGCAATGCCGAGGCGACCTTGCGCGAGCACGAGCGCCAGCTGGCCATGGCCAAGACCACCGAGAGCGTCTACAAGGCCACCGCCACCATTTCCCAGAACATGGGTTCGAGCGGCTCCAAGCTGATGAGCGCCAAGGAATCGCTGGAGCGCATCCGCCAGCGCCACCAGGACATGGCCGACCGCATGCAGGCAGCCGAAGTGCTGGAAGGGGAATTCGGCAGCAAGGCGCTGGAGAACAAGCTGGCGCAGGCGGGCATCGGCGAGCGCGCCAACCGCAAGGCCGAAGTGATGGCCCGCCTGCAGGCGCGCGCCCATCCGGGCACGCCGGATAAGGATTGACGCGCCATGGTACGCAGTTCCTCCCGCTGGTCAGGATCGGATGCGGCCTTGCGCGCGGTCCAGGTGGCCTTCGACGTGGAGACGCAGGTGATCGACGCGGTGCGCCTCGCCGCGTTCAAGAGCCAGCTCTCCACCTCGGACCAGATCCGCAAGATCCTCGGCCTGCCGTATTCCAGCAAGCCGGTGCGCCCGCGCCTGACGGTCAGCCTGTCGGACGCCGATTACGCGCTGCTGGCCGAACGCCTGGGCGTGGATGCGGCCGACCGGCGCCGCATCAAGGAAATGTTGCATGAGCAGTTGATAACATTTGCATTAAAGCAATCAAAGCACGAGAATAGTTAATAATTTCACCACCACGAAGGGCACTGAATGAGCACCTGGCAAGTCCTGACCAGTTTTCCCACCGCTGTCCCCACCGTCCTGCTGATCATCCTGCTGGTGTACTGGGGCCTGTCGCTGGCCGGCGTGTTCGACCTGGGTGACAACATCGACGTCGATGCCGACCACGCCGACCTGGAAACGCTGGCTTCGTGGCTGGTGGCGCTGGGGCTGGGCGGCGTGCCGTTCTCGATCGTCGCTACGCTGCTGGTCTTCTTCACCTGGCTGCCGACGGCCCTGCTGCACGAATACGTTCTGGCCTGGCTGCCGGCCGGGGTGCTGCAATGGGTCGGCGGCGCCGTCATACTGCTGGCGGCTGCGGGGCTCAGCGTGTGGCTGTCGGCGCGCGTGGTCAAGCCTTTGCGTGCGCTGTTCGTCAAGCACCACGCGCCGGAAAACCGCAGCCTGGTCGGCCGCACCTGCCGCATCGTCACGCTGTCGGTAGACGAAAAATTCGGCCGCGCCGAAGTGGAGACCAGCGGGGCCAGCCTGAATATCCGCGTCTGGGCCAGTTCGCCCAACTCGCTGGGCAAGGATGCTCTCGCAGTGATCGTCGCCTACGACGAGGCATTGCAGCAGTACGAAGTACAGGCCGCCAGCGCGGTCAATTAAATAACAACACCAACACAAACCTGAAGGAAATCCATGGACATCATGTTGATTGCAGCCGCCATCGGCGTCGTCGTTTTGTTCGGCGCCCTGGCAATGTTCGCGCGCTTCTACCATAAAGTCGAACAGGGTCACGCAATGATCATCAACACCCTGCGCGCCGAGCCGGACGTCAGCTTCACCGGCGGCATGGTCTACCCCATCATCCACAAGAAGGAACTGATGGAGATCTCGCTCAAGACCATCGAGATCGAACGCCTTGGCAAGGACGGCCTGATCTGCCGCGACAACATCCGCGCCGACATCAAGGTCACCTTCTTCCTGCGCGTGAACAAGACCAAGGAAGACGTGCTGAAGGTGGCGCAGGCGGTCGGTTGCGCCCGCGCTTCCAGCCAGGAGACGCTGGAAAACCTGTTCTCGGCCAAGTTCGCCGAGGCCCTGAAGACCGTCGGCAAGTCGATGGACTTCGTCGACCTGTACCAGGCGCGCGACCGCTTCCGCGACGACATCATCCGCCAGATCGGCAGCGACCTGTCCGGCTACATCCTGGAAGACGCGGCCATCGACTATCTCGAACAGACCTCGATCGAGAAGCTGGACAGCCATAACATCCTGGACGCCCAGGGTATCAAGAAGATCACCGAACTGACCGCGATCGAAAGCATCCGCACCAACGAATTGAAGCGCGACGAGGAAATGCGCATCAAGAAAAAGGACGTGGAAACCCGCGAAGCCATCCTGGAACTGGAGCGCCAGCAAGCCGACGCGGAAGCGCGCCAGAACCGCGAGGTCACCAGCGTGCGCGCCCGCGAGCAGGCGGAAGCCGAAAAGGTGCAGTCCGAAGAACGCGCCAAGTCCGAACTGGCCCGCCTGCAGGCCGAACAGGTGGTGCTGGTGCAGCAGGAAAACACCACCCGCGAGAAGGAAGTGGCGGAGAACAACCGCAAGCGCGCCGTCGCCATCGAGGAGGAGCGCGTCACCCGCGCCCGCCTGCTGGAAGTGGTCGCGCGCGAAAAAGAAGTCGAACTGCAGCGCATCGATAAAGAGAAGGCGCTGGAAGTGCAGAAGAAGGCCATTGCCGACGTGATCCGCGAGCGCATCGTGGTCGAACGCACGGTGGCCGAGCAGGAAGAAGCGATCAAGGACGTGCGCACCATCGCCGAGGCCGACCGCGGCAAGAAGTCGGTGGTGATCGCCGCCGAGGCCAGCGCCGAAGAGAAGCTGCTGCTGGCCGTCAAGGCCGCCGAAGCGGAAGAGCGCGCAGCCAAGCATCGCGCCGCGCAGGAACTGACCCTGGCGGAGGCGGCGCTGAAAGTGGCCGAGAAGGAAGCCGAAGCCAAGAAGCGCCAGGCGGAAGGCACGGAAGCGGAAATCGCCGCCCCTGGCCTGGCGGAAGCGAAGGTCATGCTGGCGTCGTCCGAAGCGATCGTCAAGCAGGGCGCGGCCCAGGCCGAAGCCACCCGCCTGCGCATGGAAGCCGAAGCCAAGGGCAAGGAGCAAATGGGCCTGGCCGAAGCTGCCGTGAAGACCGCCGACGCGGCTGCCACGGCAACCCTGGGCACGGCGGAAGCCAAAGTGATCGAGGCGCGCTTCGAAGCCGAGTCGCGCGGCCTGGCGCAGAAGTTCGAGTCCATGTCCGCGATGAGCGCCGAAACGCGCGCCCACGAAGAGTTCCGCATGCAACTGGAGCTGGCCAACGAGCAGGCCCTGAAAGGCATCGATGCGCAGACCATGATCGCCCGCGAACAGGCAGAAGTGCTGGGCAAGGCCCTGGGCAACGCCAAGATCGACATCGTCGGCGGCGACGGCAACTACTTCGACAGCTTCGTGCGTGCCCTGTCGGTCGGGCGCGGCATCGACGCGGCCATCGAAAAGAGCAAGACCTTGCAGATCGGCCTGAAGGATCACCTGAGCGGGGAACGCGACATGCTGAACGACTTGCGCGGCCTGGTCGGCGCGCTGGGCGGCTCCTCGGGCGAGCTGCAGAACCTGACCGTGGCTTCGCTGCTGGCCAAGGTGTCGCGCGAAGGCACCCAGCAACAGCAGCACGCCCTGAACAACCTGATCGCTGCGGTACCTGAGCTGAAAGGCAAGCCATGATCTGCCCGGCCTGCGCACATACCCATTTCCAGCCGACCCGCATCGAAGGCGGCCTGCCCGCCGAGCGTTGCGACGCCTGCGGCGGCGTGCTGGTGGAACTCGAACGCTATCGCGCCTGGCGCAAGGCCATGCCCGAGATGGCACTGGCCGCGGCGGCGTGGGAGCCGAGCGTCACCGATGGCGCGGTCCGGCTCTGCCCCAAGACCGGCCGCCTGATGACGCGCCTGAAGGTGGACAGCCAGCATCCGCTGCGCCTGGACTACAGCGCGGCGGCCCAGGCGATCTGGCTCGACGCCGGCGAGTGGGACACCCTGGTGTCGCTCGGCGTCCATGGCCAGCTCGATGAAATCGCCTCCGACCGCTGGCAGGCCAGCGTGCAAAAGGCCGCATCGCGCGAGCGCATCGAGCAGGCCATGCAGGCGCGCTTCGGCGACGACCTGGCCGAACTGGCCCGCATCCGCGCCTGGCTGGACGGCCAGCCGAACCGCCGCGAGATGCTGGCCTTCCTGGGCGCACCGAAAGACTAAAAAGCGACTGAAGCACGAGACCATGAGCCAAGAACAAGCAGCACCTGCCGGTGCCGAGGCGTCCCTGCGCCACTCCAGCAGCTTCGACCTGCTGCGCCAGCGGCTGGCCGGCCAGGGCAAGTCCCTGCTGGAGAAAGCCACCGCGCTGAACGAAGCCAGGCTGGCCGAATTCGGCCGCGAAGAGATGGCGCTGCGCGCCCGCACCCGCGCCCGCACCGACAACAACTGCAGCGCGCGCGACCTGGTACTGGTCGGCGACGTACTGCTGTTCGGCTATAACGTCTTCATCGGCCTGCGCCAGGAAACCCGGGTAGCGGACGTCTTCGCGCTGTACCGCCTGCGCCAGGACGGCGCCGAAGTGGAGCTCGACCCGCTGGCGCTGGACGGCAGCTTCCTGGCCGACCCGCGCTTCGTGGCCGAATTCAAGGAACTGTATAACTACTACCGCAATGCGCAGCTGGTGCAGTTGCGCCTCAACCAGGGCAAGCTGCTGGCCGCCTTCCAGATCGGCGAGCGCCAGAGCGACCTGCGCGTGTTCCGCTGGCAGCTGGACGAGCAGGGCGCGGCCACCTACATCGACAACCGCGGCGAGCGCGATATCGCCTTGCCGCCGCCCCATGATTTCGAGTGGACCGCCACCACGCGCGACCAGCACGTGGTGGGCCAGCACCCGCACGTCAACGTGCTCGACACCCTGTTCGTGGAAACGGTGGGCGGCGACCTGACGGTCAAGATCGAGAACAACACGGAAACGGGACTGGGCATCCACAGCGAGCCGGTCGACGATCCCAACCAGTCGCTCAGCGACGCCGAAATCGCCTATGCCGCGCTGGGCGACCTGATCCTGCTGCGCATCCGGCCCTACCGCGAGACGCAGGTACGCTACCTGGTGTATTCGCGCCTGAGCCAGCAGGTGCAGCGGGTCGACAGCATCGGCGCCTCCTGCGTGCAGCTGCCGGAAGACCACGGCATCGTGTTCCCCGGCGGCGTGATCCTGCAGGGCGGCGAGTCGCGCCTGTTCTCCGGCCTGCCGGATGGCCTGCAATTCGAGCGCCGCGTGCTGGCGCCGAACGGCGAAGACGTGCTGTACGTCTTCTACGAAGTGGTCAGCGGCACCTACGTCCTGCTGACCTACAACCTGATCAACAAGACCCTGTCGCAGCCGCTGGTGGCGCACGGCTACGCGCGCTATGCCGATGGCAGCATGCTGCTGTTTACCGCCGAAAGCGAGGAGCCGACCCGCAACCACCCGATGCAGTGGTGGCAGACGCCGTTCCTGAGCGAAGAATTTGCCGCCCGCGCCGCCCCGCGCCAGGGCTTCTTCGGCAAGATCGGCAACCGCGAGCTGGTGCGCGGCCTGTCGGAACTGTATTCGATCGGGCGCATGGTGCGCGAGCAGGGCGAGGCTGGCGCCGACGCGGGCGCGCTGCCGGGCCGCGCCGTCTACGAGAGCCTGCTGCGCCAATGCCGCCGCGTCGCCGACGCCTTCCACTGGCTGGGCGCGCCCGAGGCCAAGGGCGTGGGCGCCGACCTGGGCGGCTTGTCCGAAGTGGCCAGCGCCACGATGGACGAATTCGACAAGGTCGCAGCGATCCAGCGCGAGGCCGCGCGCGTACTGCAACAAGCGGCGCAGGAACAGCGCCAACTGCTGGCGGAGACGGCAAGCCGGCTGTGGCAGTCGCCCACCGAATTCATCGAAGCCCTGGAACAGATCCGCCTGGCGCGCGGCCGCCTGGCGACGCTGAAGGAGCAGCGCTACATGGACGTGGCGCGCCTGGCCGAATTGGACAGCGAGCTTGGCGCCGAAGAAGCCCGCGTGGGCGAGCGCACCGTGCAGTTCCTGTCGCAGGCCAATGCCTTCGCCAGGCTGGAAGGGGAACTGGCGAAGCAGCGCGAGCAACTGCCGCAACTGGGCACCACGGCCGAACTGGCGCCGCTGAACGAAGCCCTGGACCGCACCGCCCGCAACCTCGATGGCTTGAACGAGCTGCTTGGCACCCTGGCGGTCGGCGACGCCACCTTGCGCACGCAAATCCTGACGGCCATTTCGCGCCTGTACGCGGGCGTCAACCAGCTGCGCGCCGAAGTGCGCCAGCGCCGCAAGCAGCTGTCGCAGGCCGAGTCCGCGTCCGAATTCGCCGCCCAGTTCCAGTTGTTCAGCCAATCGGTGGAAAGCAGCCTGGAACAGGCCGACACGCCGGAGCGCTGCGACGAACTGCTCACGCGCCTGCTGGCCCAGCTGGAAACCCTGGAAGGGCAGTTCGCCGAACAGGAAGACTACCTGGCCGAGATTGCGCACAAACGCGAAGCGGTGTACGAAGCGATGGAAGGGCGCAAGCAGGCGCTGCTCGATGCCCGCGCGCGCCGCGTGCAGGCCATCGGCGACGCCGCCCGCCGCATCCTGGCCGGCGTGCCCAAGCGCCTGGCCCAGTTCAGCGAGCCGGCCCAGATGGAAGCGTATTTCGCTTCCGATGCCCTGCTGGGCAAGCTGAAGGCCAGCATCGAGGAATTGCGCAAGCTGGGCAACGCGGTCGCGGCCGACGACTTGAGCGGGCAACTGAAAAGCCTGCGTGAACAGGGCCAGCGTGCGCTGCGCGACCAGAACGAACTGGTGACCGGCAATGTCATCAAGCTGGGACGCCACGACTTCACCGTCAACCGGCAAGCGCTGGAGCTGGCCATCGTGCCCCACCAGGGCGGGCTGGCTTTCCACCTGGCCGGTACTGACTACTACGCGCCGCTGCAGGACGAGCGCCTGGACGCCCTGCGCCCATGGTGGTCGCAGGAGACCCTGGCCGAGACGGCGCAGGTGTACCGCGCCGAATACCTGGCCTACCAGTTCGTGCTTGCCGTGCGCGCCGGCACGGCCGGCATCGACTGGCAGCAATTGCAGGAAGCGCTGGCGCAGCCGGACAGCGCGCTGCTGGACGAACACGTGCGCCGCTTTGCCGCGCCGCGCTATCACGAGGGCTACCAGAAGGGCCTGCACGACCACGATGCCGCCGCCATCCTGCGCCAGCTGGTCCCTCTGTGGGAAGGCGCCGGCTTGCTGCGATTCAGCCCGCTGGGTCGCGCCGTCGCGCTGCTGTACTGGACGCATGTACAAGCCTCGCCTGCCGCGCAGTCGCTGCGCCACCAGGCGGAACAGGCGGAGCTGATGCGCCGCCATTTCAATAGCGAGCGCCTGTGGGCCAAGCTGGCGGCCGAAGTCGAGCAAGCGCTGGAACGCTTCCTCGATGCCGAACAGCTCGACATCGACGCCTGGCTCGATCACGGCAGCGAAACCCGGGCCCTGCTGCTGCAGCAGGCCGCGCGCTACCTGCTGTCCGAGCTGGGCACGCCGGCGGGCGCCGACCAGGCCTGGCTGCTTAGCCGGACCGGCAGCGAATTGGCCGGCGGCCTGTCCCAGCACCTTGCTCGCCACAATATCGCCGCGCCATGGCAGGCGCCTGCCTTGTCGTGGCGCGAACGCTGGACGCTGGCCACCGAATGGCTGCACGGGTACGCGAGCCGGCATGGCCACGAATTGTCGCTGCTGCCCGAGGCGGCCGCCAGCCTGCTGTGCACCTTGCCGCGCCGCGTGGTGCAGGCCAGCGTCGACGCACAGGTCGCCGGACTGCTTGGCGAACATGCCCGCATCGACAACCGGACGCTCAAGCTGCAGCTGAACGACTTCCTGCGCCGCCTCGAACATCACGAAGCCGTGGTGGTGCCTGCTTTCCGCTCGCTGCAGCAATTGCGCCAGCACTTGGCGCAAGAGGAAAACGCCCGCCTGCGCCTGGACCAGTTCCGGGCCAAGCCGCTGTCCAGCTTCTTCCGCAACCGCCTGATCGACGAAGCCTACCTGCCGCTGGTCGGCGACAACCTGGCCAAGCAGATCGGCGCCGCCGGCGACCAGCGCCGCACCGACTCGATGGGCATGCTGTTGCTGATTTCTCCGCCCGGCTACGGCAAGACCACGCTGATGGAGTACCTGGGCGAGCGCCTGGGCATGATCTTCGTGCGCATCAACTGCCCGGTTCTCGGCCATAACGTCACCTCGCTCGACCCGGCGCTGGCCAGCAACAGCGCCGCCCGCATGGAACTGGAAAAGCTCAATCTCGGCCTGGCGATGGGCAACAACGTGATGCTGTACCTGGACGACATCCAGCACACCAACCCCGAGTTCCTGCAGAAGTTCATCGCCCTGGCCGACGGCACGCGCCGGATCGAGGGCGTGTGGCGCGGCGAGAGCCGCAGCTACGACCTGCGCGGCAAGCGTTTTGCCGTCGTCATGGCGGGCAACCCCTACACCGAGTCCGGCGACGTGTTCAAGATCCCGGACATGCTGGCCAACCGCGCGGACATCTACAACCTGGGCGACGTGTTGAGCGGGCGCGAAGAATTGTTTGCCCTCTCCTACATCGAGAACGCACTGGTGGCGCATCCGGAATTGCAGCCGCTGGCTTCGCGCGACCCGCAGGACCTGTACCTGCTGGTGCGCATGTCGCAGGGCGAACCGGTGGCGGCATCGGAACTCAAGCATGCCTACACCTCGCAGGAAATCGACCAGATCTGCGCGGTCCTGCAACGCCTGTTCAAGGTGCGCAATGCGCTGATGAAGGTGAACCTGGCCTACATCGCGTCGGCCGCGCAGGACGACGCCTACCGCAGCGAGCCGCCGTTCAAGCTGCAGGGCAGCTACCGCAACATGGCCAAGCTGGCGCCCAAGGTGTCGGCCCTGATGCACGACGCCGAACTGGATGCACTGCTGCGCGACCACTACCGCGGCGAGGCGCAGACCCTGACCACCGGCGCCGAGGAGAACCTGTTGCGCCTGGCGCACTTGCTGGGCCAGCCGACCGGCGCGGAACAGGCGCGCTGGAACGAATTGGTGGAGGAATTCGTCCGCCTGCGCAAGAACGGCGGACAAGCGGACGGCGAAACGCGCGTGGCCGATCACCTGGCCGAAATCGGCGCCGGCATCGCCGCTTTGGGCGGCCGCATGGCGCCGCAGGTCCAGGTGCACGTGCCGGAACAGGAGCGGCTGCACGAACTGCTGCAGCGCCTGGCCGACAGCTATGAAAAGGTCCTGCTGCCGATGATGAGCGCAATGAACTACAAGATGCGGCTCGACCACGGCATCTGGGACGAGGTGCGCGCCACCAGTTCCATCGTGAAGGATATGGAGCACCGCCTGCGCTATCGTGGCAAAAAGGGCCCGCCGCCACCCAAGCAGCAGCGCGAGCCGGCTATTGAGCCGCCGGCCGACTGAGGCCTTGCATCACCCGGCGTACAGCGCCTGATGGCTGGCGCGCAGCACGTGCTTCTGGATCTTGCCGGTGGAGGTCATCGGCAAGGCATCCACGATGGCAATGTGCTTGGGGATCTCGAAGCCGGCCAGCGTGCCGCGGCAATGCTCGCGCAGGCTGTCGGCGTCCGCCGCCTGGCCGGGCTTGAGGCAGACGAAGGCAGTCACGGCTTCGATCCATTCCTGGTGCGGCAGGCCGACCACCGCTGCCACGGCCACGGCGGGGTGGCCGAGCAGGGCCTCCTCCACGCGGATGGCTGGCACGTTCTCGCCGCCGGTCTTGATCATGTCCTTCAGCCGGCCCTTGAAGTGCAAGTAGCCGTCCTCGTCCCACATGCCCAGGTCGCCGGTATGGTGCCAGCCGAAGCGGCGCGTGGCCGCCGTTGCTTCGGGATCCTTGAAGTAGCCCAGCATGGCATTGGGGCCGCGGTGCACGATTTCGCCGGTCTCTCCCTTGCCGAGCAGGCGTCCGTCGGTATCCATGATGGCCGTGTCGTTGACGGGCGTCGCTTGCCCCCAGCAATTGCCGGTGCGGTGCTGCTGGTCGGGCGGGAAGTAGACTGTCATCGGGAACATCTCGGTCTGGCCGCTGCCCAGCGCGAAATGCGGGCAGAACTCCTGCATCAGGCGCCGCAGCAGCTCCGGCGCCATCGGGGCCATGGCGTAGATGGCCAGGCGCAGCGCGGACAAGTCGTGTCCGGCGCGCGCCGGGTGCATCAGCATGGCGCCGTACATCGCCGGCAGGGCAGCCACCAGCGTGACGCGGTCGCGCGCAAGCGTGGCCAGCACGGCGGCCGGATCGAAACCGCGCGAAATCGAAATGGCGGCGCCGCAGGCCAGTCCCGCTGCGGCCATGCTGAACTGGGCGCAATGGAACAGCGGCAGGATCGCCGACAGTACGTCCTGCTGCACGATCGATACAGTCACCGCGTTCGACATCACGGCCGCCAGCACCGAACGGTGCGAGTGCATGGCGCCCTTCGGGTTGCCGGTGGTGCCGCTGGTGTACATGATCAGCGCCAGGGAATTCTCGTCGATCTCCAGTTCGGCGGCGGTGCCGGGCCGGCCTGCGATCGCCTGCGCCAGCGTGCCGTCGCCGCTGTCGGCGCTCGTCGCGCAGCGCAGCAGCGGCAGGCCAAGCGCGGGAAGGGCGGCGTTCCAGGCGGGGTGTGCCGCCAGTTGGGCATCCACCACCATCAGGCGCGCTTCGGCGTGCCGCACAATATAGGCCACTTCCGTCGGGGACAGCATGGCGTTGATCGGCACCCAGACCATGCCTGCCTTCAGGATGCCGAATGCGGCCACCACGAACTCCGTCGAATTGGGACTCAGCATAGCCACCTTGTCGCCTGGCTGCAGGCCGCTGGAAAGCAGGTAGTGTGCGAAGCGGTTGCTGTCCTCGTCGAGCTGGGCATAGCTCATTCGCTTGCCGCCTTCCAGCAGTGCCGTCGCGGCGCCGTTGCGGCGCGCGCTGCGGGAGATCAGGTTGCCAAGGGTGTCCTGCATGCGCTCATTCATTGTCTGCCTCCACGAATAAATCGATAATTGGCTCAACGCCCGGCGTCACCAGGTATTGGGAGAAGTCGGTGATGCCGCCGGCGCGCAGGACTTCCTCGTCGATGAAGAAATTGCCGTTGGTCGAGCGGCTGTCGCGCGTCAGGATCTGGTGCGCCGCATCGGCCATGATCTCCGGCTTGCGGCCGTATTGGCCGCCGCCGGGTAGGGCCACGTTGAGCGCGGCCGTGGCGATAATGGTGCGCGGCCATAGCGCATTCACGCCGATTCCATCTTCGGCCAGTTGGGCCGCCAGGCCATGCACGATCATGCTCATCGCGTATTTCGACGTGGTGTATGCGGCGTGGCGCGCGAACCATTTCGGATTCATGTCGATCGGCGGCGACAGCGTCAGGATGTGCGGATTGGCGGATTCTTGCAGGTGCGGGATGCAGTGCTTGGCGCAGACAAAGGTACCGCGCACGTTGATGTCCATCATCAGGTCGTAGCGCTTCATCGATGTGGCCTGCGCGTTGGTGAGGCTGATGGCGCTGGCGTTGTTGACCAGGATGTCAATGCCGCCGAATTCAGCGACACCTTTTTCGATGGCCGCAACGACCTGTTCCTCTTCCCGGATATCGACCGCCAGCGGCAGCGCCTTGCCGCCAGCCGCGCGGATCTCCTCCGCGGCGGAATAAATGGTCCCTGGCAGGCGCGGATCGGGTTCGGTCGTCTTCGCCGCGATGATCACGTTCGCGCCATCGCGCGCCGCGCGCAAGGCGATGGCCTTGCCAATGCCGCGGCTCGCGCCGGTGATGAACAGGGTCTTGCCTTGCAGTGTATTCATGGGCTCTCCGTCAATGTGTGATTTCCAGCAGCAGTTGCCCCGTCGCCACCTGCATGCCGAGCGCGGCGCCGAGCGTGGCAACCGTCCCGTCACGGCTTGCCAGCAGGCTGTGCTCCATCTTCATCGCCTCCAGGGCCAGCAGCGGCTGGCCGGCGCTGACTTTTTCGCCTTGCACGACATGCAGCGCGACCACGCGGCCGTTCATGGGCGCTTCGATGCGGCCATCGGCCGCGCCATTGCCGGCCACACGCGGTGGCGCATCGCACAGGTCGTGCAGCGTATGCTCGATGCCGTCCAGCAGGAAGTACAGCCTGGCGCCGTCGGCGGCGAAATGCAGCGTGGCGGGCTGGCCATCGAGCGACAGGTGCAGCGTGCCAGGCGGCGCTTCGGTGATTTCGGCGCACACCGGCGTGGCGCTGTCGCCGCTGGCGACGCGCCAGGCATCGGGACCGTCGGCGCTGGCCTGGGCTTGCTGCTCGGCACCGTCCAGCGCGAAGCGCAAAGGCTGGGCATAGGCGTGGCTGGAGCACCAGCCGTGCAGTTCATCGGGGTAGCGGCGCGCGTGGCGTTGCGAGCGGTGCCATGCCAGCAGGGCGCCTGCCGCCGGCAGGACGCGCGCCGGATCGGCCGCCGCCCCACGCTGGCCGGCCGGCAGGTGCTGCGCGATAAAGCTGGTGCTGGCATGGCCTGCTGCGAAGGCGGGATGCGCCAGACAGCGCGCGAGGAAAGCACGGTTGCTCGGGATGCCGAGCAGCACGCATTCATCCAGCGCGCGGCGCAGGCGGAGCAGGGCGTCTGCGCGGTCGCGCCCATGGGCAACCAGCTTGGCCAGCATTGAGTCATAGTACGGCGGTACCCTCGCGCCGTCGGCCAGCGCGTGGTCGCAGCGCACACTTGCCGGCGCGCTCCAGCGCAGCACCTTCCCGCTTTGCGGCAGGAAGTCCTGCGCCGGGTCTTCCGCGCACAACCGCACTTCGATAGCATGGCCGCCAACCGCTCGCCGCGCATCGAGTTCTGCCTGCACCAGGGGCAGTGGAGCTCCCGCCGCCACCAGCAACTGCCACTCCACCAGGTCGATGCCGGTGATCGCTTCCGTCACCGCATGCTCGACCTGCAGGCGGGTGTTCATTTCCATGAAATAGAACTCCCCGTCGCGGTCGAGCAGGAATTCCAGCGTGCCTGCGCCGACGTAGCCAATGGCGCGCGCAGCAGCCACGGCCACCGCGCCCATGCGTTCACGCAGCTCCGGCGGTACGGCCGGCGAGGGCGATTCCTCGATCAGCTTCTGGTGCCGCCGCTGGACCGAACAATCGCGCTCCCCCATGTGCACCACGTTGCCATGGCTGTCGGCAAACACCTGGATCTCGATGTGGCGCGGCTCGATGACGGCGCGCTCGAGGATCACTTCCGCGCTGCCAAAGGCGTGCAGCGCCTCCGAGCGCGCCGATGCCAGCGCGGCGCCGAATGCGCCCGCCTCGTCCACCCGCCGCATGCCGCGCCCGCCGCCGCCGGCGGCTGCCTTGATCATTACCGGGTAGCCGATGCGGCGCGCTTCGGCGGCCATGCGTTCCTCTGATTGGTCCTCACCCTGGTAGCCCGGCACGCAGGGCACACCGGCCTCCAGCATCAGCCGCTTGGCGCCGGCCTTGTTGCCCATTGCTTCGATGGCGGCCGGCGGCGGGCCGATGAAGGCCAGCCCGGCATCGGCGCATGCCTGCGCGAATGCGGCACTCTCGGCCAGGAAGCCGTAGCCGGGGTGCACGGCGCCGGCGCCGCTGGCCTTGGCCGCCGCCAGCAGCGCCGGGATGTTCAGGTAAGAATCGGCCGGTGCGGGGCCGCCGATGCGCAGCGCCGCGTGCGGGCCGTCGGCCGTGTCGATCGCGCAGTGCGGCGCGCCGGCATCGGCGTCGGAATACACCGCCACGCAGCGGTAGCCCATGCGCCGCGCCGTGCGCACCACGCGCAGCGCGATTTCGCCGCGGTTGGCGACCAGGATGGTGTCGAAGGCGTTCACGCTTTGCGGCCCGGCAGGATGTCCATGTATTTGCAGATGATGCCCAGCATGACTTCGTCGGCGCCGCCGCCGATGGACGTCAGGCGCCCGTCGCGGTAGAACTGCGACACCGGGTTTTCCAGCGTGAAGCCCATGCCGCCCCAGAACTGCATGCAGCCGTCGGTGATCTGGCGCGCCAGCCGGCCCGCCTTCAGCTTGGCCATCGACGCCAGCTCGGTCACGTCGGCGCCGCCGATATACATGCCGCAGGCGCGGTAGGTCAGGGCGCGCAGCGATTCGAGCTCGGTCTGCATTTCGGCCAGCTTGAAGTGCACCCACTGGTTATCCAGCACGCTGGCGCCGAAGATCTTGCGCTCGCGGGTGTATTCGATCGTGGCGTCGATGCAGTTCTGCATCTGCTGCACGATATTGGCCGCGCACCACAGGCGCTCTTCCTGGAACTGCAGCATCTGGTAGGTGAAGCCCTTGTTTTCTTCGCCCACCAGGAAGCGCTGCGGCACCCGCACCTCGTCGAAGTGGATCAGCCCCGTGTCGGAGGAATTCATGCCGATCTTGCGGATCTTCTTGCCCACGCTGATGCCGGGCGTGTCCATCGGCACGATGATCAGCGACTTGTTGCGGTGCGCCGGGCCGTCGCCGGTGATGGCGAGAAGGCACATCCAGTCCGCCTGCAGGCTGTTGGTGATCCACATCTTGCTGCCGTTGATGATGTAGTCGCCGCCGTCCTTGCGCGCCGTGGTGCGGATGGCCGCCACGTCGGAGCCGGCGCCCGGCTCCGATACGCCGACGCAGGCCACCGCCTCGCCGCTGATGGCCGGCGCCAGGAACTCGCGCCGCAGCGCGTCCGAGCCGAAGCGCGCCAGCGCCGGCGTCGCCATGTCGGTCTGCACCCCGATCGCCATCGGCACGCCGCCGCAGCGGATATGGCCAAGCGCTTCGGCCATCGCCATCGAATACGAGTAATCGAGTCCGAGCCCGCCGAATTCGATCGGTTTGGACACGCCCAGCATGCCCAGAGCGCCCAGCTTTCGGAACACTTCCTTGGCCGGGAAGATTTCTGCCGCCTCCCACTCGTCCACAAAGGGGTTGATGTCGGTCTCGATGAAGCGTTTCAGGTTGCGCTGCAGTTCCAGGTGTTCGTGGCTGTATTCCATGGGATCTCCAAGTTTTATGGGCGGGCGACGCCGAATTGCACCGGCCGCAGCTCGCGCCGGCGCGCCTCGTCGCACACTGCCAGCACGCAGGCCAGCACCTTGCGCGTGTCGCGCGGATCGATGACGCCGTCGTCCAGCAGGCGTCCGGATGTAGTGAAAGCGTCGGTCTGGCGCTCGAAGGTGTCGATCACCTTTGCGCGCATGGCGGCAATCGCCGCATGGTCGACTTCCTGGCCCTTGCGCCGCATGCTGCCCTCCATCACGATAGCCATCGTCGTCGCGGCCTGCTCGGCGCCCATCACGGCGGTGCGCGCATTGGGCCAGCTGAAGCAGAAGTCCGGCATGAAGCCGCGCCCGGACATGCCGTAGTTGCCGGCGCCGAAAGAAGCGCCGCAATGCACGGTGATGCGCGGCACGTTGGCGTTGGCCAGCGCCTGGATCATCTTCGAGCCGTGCTTGATCATGCCGGCCTGTTCGTACGCCTTGCCGACCATGAAGCCGGTGGTGTTCTGCAGGAACACCAGCGGCATGCCGGACTGGCAGCATAGCTGGATGAAGTGCGCCGCCTTGGTCGCGCCGGCCGGGTCCAGCGGCCCGTTGTTGGTGATGATGCCGACTGCCATGCCGCAGATGGCCGCGTGGCCGGTCACGGTGGCCGCGCCATAGCCGGGCTTGAATTCCAGGAAGGCGGAACCGTCGACGATGCGCGCGATGACTTCGCGCATATCGAGGGGCTTGCGCTGGTCGCTTGGTGCGATGCCGAGCAGTTCATCTGCGTCGTAGAGTGGCGCCTGGTAGCCGCCGCCCGCCCCGGCCGGCGCCGCAGCCCGGAGCGCGCCGCCATTCCAGCCCAGGCTGGCCACCAGTTCACGCGTGATGCGCAGCGCATCGGCATCGTCCTCGGCCAGGTATTCGGCCAGCCCCGACACGGCGGCGTGCATCCCGGCGCCGCCCAGCTCTTCCTCGCTGGCGATTTCGCCGGTGGCCGCCTTCAGCAGCGGCGGCCCGGCCAGGAAAGCCTTGGCGCGCTCGCGCACCATCACCACGTAGTCGGAGAGGCCAGGCATGTAGGCGCCGCCCGCCGTGCTCGAGCCGTGCACCACGCTGATCACAGGCAGCCCCGCCGCCGACAGGCGCGCCAGCCAGTAAAAACCGCTGCCGCCATGGATGAAGGTTTCGACCTTGTAGTCCAGCAGGTTGGCGCCCGCGCATTCGACCAGGTGGATGAAGGGCAGCTTCTGCGCCAGCGCCACTTGCTGCAGGCGCTGGAACTTCTCTATCCCCATCGGCTGCACGGCCCCGGCATCGATGCCCGAGTCGTCGGCCACCACCATGCAGCGCACGCCGCCGACAAAGCCGATGCCGCCCACCATGCCGCCGCCGGGCACCGAGCGCTCGGGATCCGGATGGTCCAGGCAAAAGCCGGCCAGCGTCGCCATTTCAAGGAATGGGGCTCCGGCATCGAGCAGGGCGCCCAGGCGTTCGCGCGGCAGCAACTGGCCGCGCTTGGCGAACAGCGGCGCCGAAGCGGCCGACTTGTTGCGCGTGCGCGCCTCCAGTTCGCGCAGGCGCGCCAGCTGCACTTGCAGCGCAGCGCTGTTGGCCTGGAAGGCCTCGCCCTGCGGCACTACACGGCTCTCCAGCGCGGGCATTATTCGTCCTCCAGCACGCGCGGCGTGGCAGCCAGGTGGAAGCCGTTGAAGGCCGCCGTGGCCCCGGCCTGGCGAGGCCGAGGCATCGGCATGCCGGGCCGCACATTCGGCCGGCCGCCGTCGACGCGCAAGGTGGCGCCGGTGATGAAGGCTGCCGCGTCAGACAGCAGGAACGCAATCGCCGCCGCCACTTCCGATTCGGTGCCGAAACGGTGCAGCGGAACGGTGCGCGGGAAGGCGCGGATGGTGTCGCGCATTTCAGGCGGATACTGGTCCATGCCGGAAGAAGCGATATAGCCCGGCGCCACGGCATTCACCCGCACCCCGTATTGCGCCCATTCGAAAGCTGCCGTCTCGGTCAGGCTCACCATGCCAGCGCGCGCCGCGCCTGAATGGCCCATATTGGGCATGCTACCGAACATGTCGGCCACGATATTGACAATGGCGCCGCCATGCCCGGCCATGCTCTGGTTCAGGCACTCGCGCGCCAGCAGGAAGCCGCCGGTCAGGTTGGTCTGCACCACCGCCTCCCAGCCTTTTTGCGAAATCTCGCGCAGCGGCGCCGGGAACTGGCCGCCCGCGTTGTTGACCAGGCCGTGCAGCGGACCATGTTCCGCCACCATTTGCGCCACCAGCTCGCGCACCGCCTCCTCGCTGCGGATATTGCAGCTGTAGCCGTGGGCAGCACCGCCGGCACGGGCAATCTCTGCTCGTACCGCGTCCAGCTTGGCCATGTCGCGCCCCACCAGCAGCACGCGCGCACCCAGCGCCGCCAGTTCATGCGCAGTACAGCGCCCGATGCCGCTGCCGCCGCCCGTCACGACGATGGTACGGCCCTCGAACAGGCCGGGTTTGAAGATCGATTGATACATTCAGCTTCCTTTCAGGACCAGCCGAGCTGGCGCGCGGCCAGGTCGTTGAGGATTTCTTCGGCGCCACCGCCGATCATATACACCTTGGCGTCGCGGTAGACGCGTTCCGACACCGTGCCGCGCATGAAACCCATGCCGCCCAGGATCTGCACCGCCTCGCCGGAACAAGCCTGCATGGTTTGCGCCGCAAAGTTCTTCAGCATGCACACCTGCGCCACCGGCTGCTCGCCCGCATCCATGCGCGCCACGATATTGTCGATGAAAGCGCGCGTGGCTTCGATGCGCGTCGCCATCGCCACCAGCTTATGGCGCACGGCCTGGTGCTGCACCAGCGCCTTGCCGAAGGTCTTGCGCTGCTGCGCCCATTCCACAGCTTCGTCAAGGCAGGCTTGCGCCAGGTAGCAGGCATGCATGGCCAGCATCAGGCGTTCGTCGTTGAAGTTGCGCATCAGGAGCGCAAAGCCGGCGTTCTCCGCGCCCAGCAGGTTCGCGGCCGGCACGCGGCACTGGTCGAAATGCAGTTCGGCGGTATCGGAGCACCACCAGCCCATTTTCTTCAGCGGGGAGCGCGCCAGGCCGGGCGTGTCGCCGGGCACCAGCAGGGCGCTGATGCCGGAGGCGCCAGCACCGCCGGTGCGCACGGCCACCGTGATCCAGTCCGCGCGCATGCCCGAGGTAATGAAGGTCTTGCTGCCATTGACGATGTAATGATCGCCATCGCGCACGGCCGTAGTCGCCAGGCTGGCCACATCGGAGCCGCCGCCAGGTTCCGTCACCGCCAGGGCGCTGATCTTCTCGCCGGCGAATATGCCGGGCAGCACGCGCGCCCGCAATTCAACCGAACCGCCATGCACGATAGGCGGCGCGCCGATGCGGTGGCTGAACAGGGAAGCCAGCAAGCCGCCGCAGCCGGTGCGGCACAGCTCCTCGTTCAGTACCTGCAACTGGCGATAGCTGGCCGGAATGCCGCCCTCCGCTTCCGGAAAGCCCAGGGCCAGCAGCCCAAGCTCGCCAGCCTGTTGGTACAGGGCGCGCGGGAAGGAGCCTGCCTCCTCCCAGTCGTTGACGTGTGGCCGCAGCTCCTGCTCGACGAAACGCCGCACCGTGGCGCGCAGTGCCTCTTCCATCATGTTCTCCGGCTGGTAAAGTTGGGCGGCACCGCAACCGGCATCGCCAGCAGCCACTGCGCCATGCCTTTGCCAAGCGGGTCATGGCGCAGCGACGCCATCCCGCCGCCGCCCAGCGCCTGTTCGCACACGAAATTAAAGGCGTGAATACCAGGCAGTTCATAGCGTGTCACCGCCCCGCGCACCTTATCGGCCAGGTACGCCGCTACCGCATCCGGCGTGAGCTGCTCACGCAGCAAAGGCAAGTCGTCCGGATGGCGCGCAATCACGCCGATATTCGAGGTATCCCCCTTATCCCCACTGCGCGCCCAAGCCAGCTCGATCAGCGGCACCCTGCGCCAGCCCTCTCCAGTTGGGCTCGTGTCACACCTTGGGGTCAGGCCCTCAGGTTGACACGTGCTCGGCTGTAGGCCGCTGCTACGCTCGAGGCCGTGTCCCGCGTGGGGCCTGACCCCATGGTGTGACACGGGCTGGGCCGTGGTGCCGTCGGGCAGGTGGACGGTTGGCGAGAGGCGGGTTTTTTCGAGCAGGAAGGAGAACTGTTTGATGGCGGGAGAGACGGAAGGGCGGCCGCCGAAACCGGTGGTGCCGGGGGCCCAGGAGGTGCCGGCGGGGGCGATTTCACGTGCAAAGAGTTCCAAAGCTGCACGCTGCGGATGTGCCACCGCGAGCCACATGACTGCCTGGCCGAAGCCTTCTGCCGCGCCGAGGATGTCGATATGTGTCGCAGAGTAGTCGGACAGGCCGGTACGCGCAAACATCGCCCGCGTGCGCGCCAGGATCGCTTCGGCGCTGCGGCGCGCTTTGCGTCCGGCGTCGTGGCCGACCACGGTCAGTTGCGCGGCACTGCGAAAGCCGTCGGCATAGGTGGCGCTGACTTTGTAAGTCGGCGTTGGCGCCTGGCCGCGCGCACCTTGCACCAGGACGCGCTGCGGGCCGTTCGCTTGCAGTGTGACGGCGGTGAAGTCGCACACCACGTCGGGCAACAGGTAGCGGGATGGATCGCCGATTTCATACAGCAGCTGCTCGGCGGCCACGGCCGGTGTCACCAGCCCGCCGGTGCCTTCCGGCTTGCCCAGCACGAAGCTGCCGTCGGCACGACATTCCACCACGGGGTAGCCGCTGTTGGCCCAATCCGGCACGTCTTCCCAGTCGGTGAACAGGCCGCCGCTGCCCTGGCAGCCGCATTCGATCAGGTGCCCGGCCAGGCTGCCGGCGGCGAGCAGGTCATAGTCGTCGGGCGCCCAGCCGAATTCGTGCATCAGGGCGCCCAGCGTTACCGCGCTGTCGACGCAGCGTCCGGTGATCACCACGTCTGCCCCCGCGTCCAGCGCGGCCTTGATCGGCAGCGCGCCGAGGTAGGCGTTGGCGCTTAGCACCGTGGCCGGCAGCTCGACGCCTTCCGCACGCAGGGCGGGCAGCAAGGAGGATACGTCATCGCCTTCGGCCACGGCGATGCGCGGCGCCAGCCCCTGTTCCGCCGCCAGCGCGCGCAGCGCCGCCGCGCAGCCTTGCGGGTTGATGCCGCCGGCGTTGGCGACGATGCGCACGCCGCGCGCCAGGGCGTCGCCCAGCACGTCGCGCATGGCGTCGATGAAGTCGGTGGCGTAGCCGAGTTCGGGCTGCTTGCGGCGCGCGGCCGCCAGCAGCGACATGGTCAGCTCGGCCAGGTAATCGAATACCAGGTAATCGAGGTCGCCGCCATCGAGCAGCTGCCGCGGGCCGAGGGCGCTGTCGCCCCAGAAGCCCGCCGCACCGCCGATCCGGACATGGTTCCTGCCTGCGCGCACCCTGCCTCCTTTTATTAAATCATTCGATTGAATAATTCAGGATACCGTGGAAAGGCAGGCGCGTGCAAGCATGTCGCGTTGCTGCGGCACGACGAAAAAAAAGCCCCGGCTGCCGCCAGGGGCGGCGCCGGGGCTGTCGCGTCAGCGAAGCCGACGCAGGTGCTTACGGCACCAGGTTGAAGTTGACGTTGACGGCGTTAGCGACGTTGATGTCGACCGCCGCGTTGGACAGCGTGGTGTAGCCGGTTGCCGACGCATCGACCTTGTACATGCCGGTGGCTGGGATGGTGCCGGCGCTGGAGAAGGTCAGCGGCAGGGTGGCGCTATAGGCGGCGTACTGCGGTGCTGCCAGCGGCAGCTTGCTGATGCTGTAGGCGCCGGTGCTCAGGTCCGCATTGGTGTAGCGCAGTGTAACGGTCGGGCCGCCGGTGATGGCTTGCTTGGCCGAGACCAGGGCCGATTCGGTGGCGCTGACCGGGGTCAGGGTAGCGGTGCCGCTGATCGAGCCCATCAGGCTGGTGGTGGCCAGGGTGAAGGGCGCGCCGGTGGTGCTGATCGGGACCATGCCGGTGGTGGAAGTCACCGGCACGCCGCCCACTACGTAAGCAGCATGGGTGTTGGAGGTGATCACCACGTCGTAGTTACCGAGAGGCAGGCGTGGCAGCACGAATTCGCCGGTGGCGCTAGGCACCGTCGCCGCCACCACTGCACCATTTTGCTGGGCGCTGACGGTGACGCCGTCGGACAGCGTCGACGTGGCAACGAAGCCGCTGATACCGTTCAGGGCAGTCGGGATCACTTTAACTACCGGTTTCAACGCGTACTTGCCATTGCCCTTGGTGACGATGGATTTGCAGGCGTCGAAGTCCATCACCAGGTCATAGCGCTGGCCCGCTTCCACGGTGAAGTCGGCATTCATCTTGATGCCGCTTTGTACCGCGCTCGGGGTATCGAGCGAGATCTCGGCGGTGGTGCCGCTCAGGACCACGGAGTTGGCAGTCGCGTTGCCGGTGTTCGGGTCCAGCACCAGGCGCACCTGGTTGTAGCGGCCTGCTGCCAGCGAGGTCTGGCCCAGGGCGTCCAGCGTGCCGTTGGTCAGGTTCAGCAGGTTGATTTTTTTACCCGGCGACAGGGTGATATCGGTCCAGCCGCTATCGGTGTCGCTGGCGGTCGCGCTCATGTTGACGCGCACTTTGTTGACCGTCACGTTGACCGCATCGAAGCCGCAGGCTGGGGCGTCGGTAATCGACACACCCAGGGTGCCCATGGTTTGGGCCGGTGGATTGTCGCCGCCGCCACCGCCGCCGCAGGCCGCGAGCAGGAGGGATGTCAGTGCGAGTGGGAGCAGGGAGACTTTCGGGTTCATAGTAGTGCCTCTCATAGTAGTTATTGGTGCTCTTCCATTATCGGAATCGAGAGGAAAAACGCTATGTGCGATTACGCACATAGTAACGAATTGTTACACTTGCAGATGGAAAGCCACTCAGCAGGCCTGACTGATGTTGCTGTATGGCAACGCTTCATTTTCGCTATTCACGTTTACCGGCAGTTGACGTTCCATGCGGTGAGCTCGGCGCGCGAGGGCCGTACCGTGATGTCGACCTGGCTGCCGATGTCGCTTTCATAGCCCAGCAAGAACATGCCGTCGGCGCTGCGGCCCAGCGCGCGCAACTGGAAATTGCGCGAGCGCGTCGGGGCGCAACTGGTGTTGCCGGCCATGAGCAGGCGCGCGCGCTGCAGCAGTTCGCCCTGGGCCTGGATCAGGCGCAGCATGTCGATCTCGGCCAGCGGTGCGCGCAGTTCGACCATCGTGGCCGGCGGCGTGCCGCAGCTGGTGGTGTGGTGGATCCAGACATGCTGGCTGCTCTGGGCCTGCCAGCTGTCGTCGGCCTGCTGCGCGTAGCGGGTGCGGGTGAGGCGGCACAGCGGCAGCACCAGGCGCACCGGCGGCGCATCGCTGGTAGCGCTGACAATCCATTTCTTCCCATCGCGGCCGCGCTCGACACGCAGCGGCGGGGGCGGCATGCCCGGTGCGCTGCGCTGCATGAATTGTTCGAACGAGCGTTGCTCTGCCAGCGTCGGGGCGCGAGCCTCGGCGCCTGGCGCCGCCATGGCGGCCTGCGCAGCCATCGCTGCCAGGAATACTACATATCGCATCCGGTCTCCTTTTAATGCGCAACGATTATAGATATAATCCGCTCGCTGCCGAAAGGTGGCACACGCTAGGGGTCCTGTGCGCCCGGTTCGATACCGGGTGCGCGGGTGAGAAATACCCTCCGAACCTGATCTGGATAATGCCAGCGAAGGGAAGCTTCAGGATACGCAGCGGCTGCGCCTACACGGCGCCACCGCACGCGCAGCCTAACCTCCTTTGCTGGCTCCTGCGCCAACAAAGGAGCCAAAATGAACGCCAATCCAACCTTCCTCGCCGCCCAGGCCGAGGTCGACTCCGCAGCCGTTACCCCGCTGCCGAATTCCCGCAAGATCTACGTCACCGGCAGCCGCCCGGACCTGCGCGTGCCGATGCGCGAAATCAGCCTGTCCGGCGACAATGCGCCGGTCACCGTGTACGACTGTTCCGGCCCGTACAGCGATCCGGACGCCACCATCGACATCCGCAAGGGCCTCGGCACGCCGCGCGCGGCATGGATCGCCGAGCGCAACGACACCGAATTGCTGGACGGCCCGACTTCCGACTACGGCCGCCAGCGCCTGGCCGACGAAAAGCTCGACGCGCTGCGCTTCGAGCTGCACCGCCAGCCGCGCCGCGCCCAGGCCGGCCGCAACGTGACCCAGATGCACTACGCGCGCCAGGGCATCGTCACGCCGGAAATGGAATACGTGGCGATCCGCGAAAACCTGCGCCGCAAGGAATACCTGGCCGGGCTGCGCGCCCAGGGCGAAAAGGGCCAGCGCATGGCCGACCTGCTGGGCCGCCAGCATCGCGGCGAATCGTTCGGCGCCGCCATCCCCGAGGAAATCACGGCGGAGTTCGTGCGCGAGGAAGTCGCCCGCGGCCGCGCCATCATCCCGGCCAACATCAACCACCCGGAACTGGAGCCGATGATCATCGGCCGTAATTTCCTGGTCAAGATCAACGCCAATATCGGCAACTCCGCCGTGACTTCCTCCATCGGCGAGGAAGTGGAGAAGATGACCTGGGCCATCCGCTGGGGCGGCGACACCGTGATGGACCTGTCCACCGGCAAGCATATCCACGAAACCCGCGAATGGATCGTGCGTAATTCGCCGGTGCCGATCGGCACCGTGCCAATCTACCAGGCGCTGGAAAAGGTAAACGGCAAGGCCGAAGACCTGACGTGGGAAATCTTCCGCGACACCCTGATCGAACAGGCGGAGCAGGGCGTCGACTACTTCACCATCCACGCCGGCGTGCTGCTGCGCTACGTGCCGCTGACGGCCAACCGCATGACCGGCATCGTGTCGCGCGGCGGTTCGATCATGGCCAAGTGGTGCCTGGCGCACCACAAGGAAAACTTCCTGTACACGCACTTCGAAGAGATCTGCGAAATCATGAAGGCCTACGACGTGAGCTTCTCGCTGGGCGACGGCCTGCGTCCCGGCTCGGTGTGGGATGCCAACGATGCGGCGCAGCTGGGCGAACTGAAAACCCTGGGCGAACTGACGCAAATCGCCTGGAAACACGACGTGCAGGTGATGATCGAAGGCCCGGGCCATGTGCCGATGCAGCTCATCAAAGAAAACATGGACCTGCAGCTGGAGCAGTGCAGCGAAGCGCCGTTCTACACCCTGGGCCCGTTGACCACCGATATCGCGCCGGGCTACGACCACATCACCTCCGGCATCGGCGCCGCGCAGATCGGCTGGTACGGCACTGCCATGCTGTGCTACGTGACGCCGAAGGAGCACCTGGGCCTGCCGAACAAGGCCGACGTCAAGGAAGGCATCATCACCTACAAGATTGCAGCCCATGCGGCCGACCTGGCAAAGGGCCATCCGGGCGCGCAGATCCGCGACAATGCGCTGTCGCTGGCGCGCTTCGAGTTCCGCTGGGAAGACCAGTTCAACCTGGGCCTGGATCCGGACCGCGCGCGCGAATTCCACGACGAGACCCTGCCGAAGGATTCGGCCAAGGTGGCGCACTTCTGCTCCATGTGCGGCCCGCATTTCTGCTCGATGAAGATCACGCAGGAAGTGCGCGAGTTCGCAGCCAAGGGCATGCAGGAAAAGTCGATCGAGTTCGTCAAGGGCGGCGCGAACATCTACCGCGAGCAAGCATGATCGAGATTGAACTGAATGGCGCCGCGCACGCGGTGCCGCCGCAGCAGACGCTGGACCGGTTGATCGACTCGCTCGAGCTGACCGGCCAGGCGCTGGCGCTGGCGGTCAACCGCCAGGTCGTGCCGCGCCAGCGCTGGCCGCAGGTCGCGCTGAACCACAACGACAAAGTAGACATCGTCCGCGCCATTGGCGGCGGCTGAAACAGGGGAGACTGCAAATGCAAGACAAACCATTGGTCATCGCAGGCAAGGAGTACAACTCGCGCCTGCTGGTCGGCAGCGGCAAGTACAAGGACCTGCCGCAAACCCGCGAAGCCACGCTGGCGGCGGGCGCGGAAATCATCACGGTGGCGATCCGCCGCGTCAACATCGGCCAGGATCCGCACGCACCGAGCCTGCTGGACTATGTGCCGCCGCACGAATTCACCATCCTGCCCAATACCGCCGGCTGCTACACGGCGAAGGACGCGGTGTACACGCTGCAAATGGCGCGCGAACTGTTGAACGGCCACAAGCTGGTCAAGCTGGAAGTGCTGGGCGACGAGAAGACCCTGTTCCCGAACATGCCGGAAACCCTGGTGGCGGCGCGCGAACTGGTGAAGGACGGCTTCGACGTCATGGTCTACTGCAGCGACGATCCGATCCAGGCGCGCATGCTGGAAGACATCGGCTGCTGCGCGGTGATGCCGCTGGCATCGCTGATCGGTTCAGGCATGGGTATCCTGAATCCGTGGAACCTGTCGCTGATCATCGAGCAATCCAACGTGCCGGTGCTGGTCGATGCCGGCGTCGGCACCGCGTCCGATGCGGCGATTGCCATGGAGCTCGGTTGCGACGGTGTGCTGATGAACACAGCCATCGCTGCTGCCGGCGACCCGGTACGCATGGCGCGCGCCATGAAGCTGGGCGTGCAGGCCGGCCGTGAAGCCTTCCTGGCCGGCCGCATGCCGCGCCGTTTTGCCGCCTCGCCGTCTTCGCCGATGGCGGGGAGGCTGGCATGAGCGACCGGCCTTGCGTGCTGGTGTTCTCCGGCGCCGATCCTTCGGGCGGCGCCGGCATGGCTGCCGATATCCAGGCCATCACGGCGATGGGGGCGCACGCGCTGCCGGTGCTGACCGCCATCACGGTGCAGGACAATAACCGCGTACATGCAGTGATGCCGGTGGCTGCGGATGTCGTGCTGCAGCAGGCGCGCGCGCTGCTGGCGCAAGTGCCGGTGGCTGCGGTCAAGATCGGCATTCCGGGCAGCGCGGAAAACGCGCAGGCCATCGCGACGCTGATCGGCGAATTGCGCGCCACGCATCGCGCTGCAGCCGGTGCGGCGCCGGGCTGGGCACAGCGGCTGTACAGCGATCCGCCGGTGGTGCTGGACCCGGTGCTGCGCAGCGGCCACGGCGATGCGCTGGGCCGCGACGATGCGGTGCAGGCGCTGGCGCCCTTGCTGCCGCTGGCCACGCTGATCACGCCCAACGGTCCGGAAGCGGCAGCGCTGGCCGGCAACGCGGCGCGTTATCGGGCGCCGGTGCGCGTGGGCGCGGCAGCAAACGCAGCTTCCGGTGCTGGCGCGAAGGCACGTTCCGTGGCGGCTGCCGCCGAAGGCGTCACCGCGGATGCCGTGCTGGATGGCACGAATGGCGGCCACGCGACCGGCGGGTTGTCCAGCGTGGCGCGTGCGCGCATGACGAGCGAGACGGCGCTTGCCGTTGCGGCGCCGATGGTGGCGCTGGCAACGCCCGGCGTGCCGCCCGTATGGCACGGCACCGCCCATGGCGATGCGCTGGCCCATGCGCGCGCGCTGCGAGCCCTCGGCTGCACGCACGTGCTGGTTACCGGTGGCCACGACGAAGGCAGCGACGTGGTGATCAACCGCTGGCTCGGTCCCGACCGCCAGCAGAACTGGAGCTGGCCGCGCCTGCCGGGCGGCTTCCACGGCAGCGGATGCACGCTGGCCGCGGCCACGGCAGCCCTGCTGGCGCTGGGCAATACGATGGCGCAGGCATTGACCAAGGCGCAGGGCTATACCCAGCGCGCACTGGCCGCGTCATACGCGATTGCCCCCGGCCAGCGCATCCCGCAGCGATAAGGAGAAATGATGCAAGGACTTTACCTGGTCACCCCGAACTGGGATGACACCGAAAAGCTGCTGGCGGTGACCGAGCAGGCCCTCAAGGCCGGCGTCGCGCTGCTGCAGTACCGCCACAAGGACGCCAGTCCCGCGCTGCGGCGCGAGCAGGGCGGGGCGCTGCGCGAGCTGTGCCACAAGCACAGCGTGCCTTTCCTGGTCAACGACCATGTCGCGCTGTGCCGCGAACTGGGCGCCGATGGTGTGCACCTCGGCGGCACCGACGCGCCGCTGGCCGAAGTACGCGCTTCGCTCGGTCCCAACAAGCTGATTGGCGCTTCCTGCTACGGCGAGCTGGCGCGCGCCCAGGCAGCGCAGGCGGCTGGCGCCAGCTACGTGGCGTTCGGCGGCTTTTATCCATCCAAGGTGAAGCAGTATGCCGTCACCACCCAGCCGTCCATCCTGCGCCATGCGCGTGAGGTGATCAGCGTGCCGCTGTGCGTCATCGGCGGCATGACGCCGCATAATGCGGCGCCGCTGGTGGCGGAGGGAGCGCAACTTGTAGCGGCCATCACCAGCGTCTACCTGGCCGAAGATGTAACGGCGGCAGTGCGGGAATTTCAGTCTATAATTTCCCCATTAGCATAACCATAAGGTTGACGCGATGAACGCCCAGACTCCGCCAAAGCGCCTGATCCTGATCGTCGACGATGACAAGATCCTGACCGAGTTCCTGGGCGAATTGCTAGCCCGTGCCGGCTACGACACCATGCTGGCGCATTCATCGGACCAGGCCCTGGCCCTGATCGCCGAGCGCGAACCCGACCTGGCCCTGCTCGACATCCACATGCCTGGCATGTCGGGCCTCGAGCTGGCCAAGCAGTTGAACCGCAATACCACGGTGCCTTTCATGTTCCTCTCCGGCCGCGGCGATGCCGACGCCGGCAAGCAGGCTGCCGCCTATGGCGCGGTGGGCTTCGTGGTGAAGCCGGTCGACGAGCACCACTTGATGCCGGCCTTCGAAGCGGGTCTGGCGCGCGCCGATGAAATCCGCCAGTTGCGCCGCACCGAGATCAACCTCAACGCCGCCTTGGCGGCCGGCCGCGAAACCAGCCTGGCGGTGGGACTGTTGATGTGCAAGTACCAGACCGACCGCAACACGGCTTTCGAAGTGCTGCGCGACCACGCCCGTTCCAGCCGCCGCAAGATCAACGAAGTGGCCGATCAATTACTAGCCGCGGAAGAAATGTTGAACGGCTTGCATGCTGCGTTTAATGCACGCCTCAAGAAATAAAACTTTCCGCGATCCATCGACTTAAAGTAGACTAATGCGGTGGGCCCCACCTCGCCCACCGCAAGATACCTCAGAGGCCGCCCCTCCTTCGCGGCCCGGCACTATCCTTCGGCCCAGCTCCGCCGACCATCCCCTGCAGTGCGGAGAACCGTTTTCATGAACATGTCATTTGATTTGCATCCGGCGCCACGGGTGCTGCACGTCGATCACGATGAAGATAGCGCCGTGGTCCTGGCCACTTTGCTGGCGCCTGAAATCCATGTGGTGCATGCGTCGAGCTACAGCCAGGCGGAGCGCCAGTTGCAGCAGGGCGAGTTTGCGCTGGTAGTGATCGATCCGGACCTGCCGGACGGCGACGGCCATACCCTGATCCGCTCCATGCGCCAGACCGACCAGAACACGCCGGTGCTGCTGTATTCGGCCAGCCAGCCGATGCTGCACCACCAGGCTCACGCCTTCCTGCCCAAGCCCTGGACGTCGCCGCGCCAGCTCTGGCGCACCGTTTCGCATATGCTGGGGCTTGAGTCCATGCTGGCGATGAGGAGTTAGGCTATGCTGTCGTCTTTATCACATTCGGAGTACCGGGATGAAGACGAGAGCAGCAGTTGCATGGAAGGCGGGAGCGCCGCTGACCATTGAAGAAGTGGACCTGGACGGCCCGCGCGCAGGCGAGGTGCTGGTGGAGATCAAGGCCACCGGCATTTGCCACACCGACCACTACACCCTGTCCGGCGCCGATCCGGAAGGGCTGTTCCCGGCCATCCTGGGACATGAAGGCGCAGGCGTGGTGGTGGACGTGGGCCCGGGCGTCACTGCGCTCAAGAAGGACGACCACGTCATCCCGCTGTACACGCCGGAATGCCGCCAGTGCAAATTCTGCCTGTCGCGCAAGACCAACCTGTGCCAGGCGATCCGCGCCACCCAGGGCAAAGGCCTGATGCCGGACGGCTCCAGCCGCTTCTCGCTGGACGGCAAGCCGCTGTTCCACTACATGGGCACTTCCACCTTCTCCAACTACATCGTGGTGCCGGAGATCGCGCTGGCCAAGATCCGTTCCGACGCGCCGTTCGACAAGGTGTGCTACATCGG
>Ga0102593_1000975_pt1 | contig 33746 bp, 28 predicted proteins | sample AraplaCol_mMS_r2_2_FD_76862 | JGI IMG/M metagenome (GOLD analysis project Ga0102593, IMG submission 76862) | Arabidopsis root microbial communities from North Carolina, USA - plate scrape MF_Col_mMS_r2 (SPADES assembly) (version 2) | ecosystem: Host-associated > Plants > Roots > Endosphere...
GACGGGAATTGCTGACCAGGCCCTTGCTCACCAGGCTGTTGACATTATCCAGTTCCTTTTGCGCGAGGTCGATCTGCCGCTTCTGCGAATTGATCTTGGCCTCGAGCGACTGGACCTGCTGGCCGTAGAGACGGGTGAGGTCGCTCGCCGCATCGATCTGGCTTTCGATATCGACACGTCGCAGCCGCATCAGGTTCAATTCCTGCGCCTTCAGCTTGTCTACATCGGGCGTTCCGGCGAGCTCGGCAGGGATCTCGAAACTCTGTTCGCCGGCGATCTCGGCACGCAACCGCGCCTGACGCATCAGAAGATCGCGCCGGTTGAGAATGGCCGTTCGATAGGCTCCGGCAGCCTGGATCCGGTCGCGCTCGAAGACGGTATTCTCCTCGCGCTCCCGAAGGAAGCCGCCGGCGATGCTGACGGCCTTCATGACCGTCATATCGGCTTCAAAAGCATAACGCCCGGGGGTCTGCACGGTCCCGGTTACGAAGATCGGCGCATGCTGGGCAATTTCCACGGCGATGAACGGCTTTCCCGGCAGTTCCGCCTTTTCGGAGAGCGCAGTGGCGATCGCATCGGAAACCTGTTCCGTCGTCTTGCCAATCGCCTGCACCTGTCCGGCGATCGGGATCGCCAGATTGCCGGCATCATCGACTGTATATGTCCCGCCGAGTGCTTCCCAGCTGGCATACCGGGAATCCGAAGATCGCCATTCGACGACACGCAGTCTCACCTGATCTTCCGGCACGAGGGTATAGTTTTCCGCATGGGCGACGCTCCAGCCGGTCACGCAGGAAAATACCAGCAAGGCAAGGGCGGCGGAGATGAGGCGATCGGACAAGGATGTACGCTGCATTGTCTGCTATCTCCGTTTCGTTGCGATCGACGGCGAAGGCATCTCGCGCGGCGAGGGATTGCCGAATTCGAGAATGCGGGACGGAGAGGCGCGGCCGACAAGAAGATCGGACAGCGCCAGCAAATTGCCGTTCAAACGTCCCCAGCGGTCGATCAAGCGATCATTGAACAATAGGCCCCGCGTATTCGCCAGGATGTTACGGCCGATCTGCGCAACGGCACGGCCCTTCGACATCGTGCCCTTCCGGATCAGGTAGACAGGATTGGCAACCTGCGAATAGCCGAGTCTTCGGCCGGGCTGGCGTCCGGATCTGACGCCGAGATGCACCCCGCGGGCGCCTTCGACGCGTACGGACCTGCCGTAGCGGGCGATGGACCGGCTGAAATCGACATCCTCGAGCCAGCCGTAGAGCGGCAGTTGTTCATCAAAGGCCAGCGCGTGCTCGAGAATGGGTGAAAGGCGAACCGCCATGTTGCATCCGTAGGCGTTATAGACTTCCGTCACCTGCTCGGCCCCTTCGGCCGCAGTTTCAAGAACTTGCAGGGCGTTTGACATGCTGAGGCCGCCGTCGAGGATGCCATCGGCCAGAACTTCACCGGTGGCGATCGCCACGTCGGGGTTTGCCGCAAAGACAGCCGCCATCCGCGACAGGAAGGTTGCGGCGGGAATGAAGTCGTCATCCAGGAAGATCAGAACATCCGTATCGGCGGCGGCCTGGATGATCCTGTTGCGCTGAGAGGTCAGGCCGCGGCTTCCGACGATGACTTCAACATCGAGGCGCTCGGTGAGCCCGGCGGCGTCGTCGATCGTGGGCACGCAGACGATCAGCCGCTCGGGCTGATCCGGCAGGGTGGTGAGATAATCGATCGTCTCCCGCAGTATCGAGGGGCGGCCTGCCGAAGCGATCCCCACGGCCATTCGCAACGGGCGGTTCGCGCGCTCAGCCATGGCTTCAGCGCGGCAAGGAACAGGCGCCGGCCCGATCCGGCCGTCCTGCCTGGTTGCTTCTGCCGAAGGCGAGGTCATGAGTGCATTCTTTCCGGTGCATGGTTGATGACTGCGCCGAGGATCTCCGCGCCGACATTGCGCAAGGTGTCGATGACGCGCAGGGTATCGTCGATCGAGGTGCGTCCGTGCGAGGTGACGACGAGGACACCGTCCAGCTCCGGTGCGATCGCATTGGCATCCGGCGAAGCAGAGAATGCGGAAATGTCGATGAATATGGCGTCGAACTCCTTTTTCAGGTCGGCGAAGCTCAACTGCGTGCGGCGGGAACTCAGGCGAATGGCCGGCGTCACTGCTTCGACCTTGCCGAGGGGGAGGAATTTCAGTGTCGAAGTGAGGGGCAATGCCGCCGTCTGGATCAGTTCGCCATTGTCGAGAACATCGACGAGGCCTGTGGAACTATGGGGCGCGATCGATTTGCTGAGTGACGACTTCTGCGCAGCCGCATCGATCAGCAGCGTGTGAGCCCCTGATCTCGACGACAGCACTGCAAGTTCGCATGCTATGGTCGAGGCTCCGCTGCCTGGATCAACGGCGACGATTCCTATGACGACCCGGCGTTTGCGTCGAAGACCGACGACCGTCGCGCTCAGTTCCGCCATGCCCGGAATAACAGGATAGGCGGCTGTGCTGCTGCTGCCGGTACCGGCGGGGAGGAAACGCGCAGGGAGATGGGTCTTCCTCGATGTCGCCAGCAAAGTGACAAAGGGCAGCCCACTGGCTTCAGCGATCTGATGAGGGCGGATGATCCGGCGATCGCCGACGTGCCTTATCATGGCGAGTGCCAAGCCGACGCCAAGACCGACCGCCGCCGCAAAGGCGATGATGAGCGTGCTGCGCGGTCTGGCTTTCGAAAGAGGCAGCGTGGCCCGCGAGACGATCGTGGCATCGGACACCGGGTAGGTGATGCGCTGCCGGGCTTCCGTCAGCTGGTTCAAGGTATTTTCATAGAGGCTGCGGCGGGCATCCGTTGCGCTCTGCAGCTCCGCAAGCTTGAACTGATCGCGCGGGTTGCTCGTGAAGCTGGCCAGGGCGCTGGCAGCCTCGGCCAGTCCACGCTGCTGCTCGCTTACGAATCTTTCCAGCCATTCGCTATATTGCCGGGAAGCATTGGCCTTCATGGCGATATTCTTCTGGATATATTGCCTGGCGAGCATATCGGCGATGTCGACGGCCCTCTGAGGGGTCGACGCAGCCGCTGAGATCTCGATGATCGTCGAACTCCCGACCCGGCGTATTCCTATCATGTTCAGCAGCGTGGCGATCGCCCTATCCTGGATCCGCTCGTCCTCTGCGTGCGGTTGTGCTTGACGCGGCCCTGTGCCTGCCGCTTCCTGCGATTCCGTATCCGGTTCAGAAGAAATCCCCATCAACCAGTTCTTTGCCCTATCCTGCAGCGAAGGCGTCTGATCGACAAAGTCAGGATCGGTATCGAGACCAAGTGCCCTTACCGTTCCGCCGACGACATCGCTGGATCTGGCAATCTCTAGCTGTCCCTCTATGAACGCGTCTTCCGCGAAAGCCCTCTGTGCTTCAGAGCCGCTCACCTGGGGGACAATCACAAGTTGCGTGCTGGCAACGAAAGTCGGGTCGGCGGTCAGCACGTAGGTCCCGGCCATTGCGAGGAAGGCAAAAGTTGTCGCCAGAACCCATAGCCAGCGCATTCTGAGAAAGAAAAGCATATCCCGCAAGGTCAGCGGGGAGTTCCCGCCGGGAGCTGCGGCAGCCAGAGGTAGCGGCGAAACGCCGCTGAAGATCGTGCTGGAGGTCATATCGTCCTAATCCAAAATGGCGAGATCACGGAGTAACCAGGTAGTGGCAGCTTGGAGGGGACGGAGGGAGTAGCATATCTTCCGATTTCGGGCATGATCGGCAGCTCTCCCCTTGCATGCTCAGTATGAGCCACGTTGTGAAAACAGAGCGGGAATGGTCTTGGCAATGATGACGAAGTCCCGGCCGAGCGACCAGTTGTCGAGATAGTGAACGTCGAGGGAAACCCGGTACTCGTAACTGACATCGTTGCGCCCGCTGGTCTGCCAGTGACCGGTCAGGCCCGGGCGCACGGCCATGTAGGCCCATACATGCTCGCCGTAGCGCGGCAATTCCTCGGCGGTGATCGGCCGGGGGCCGACAAGGCTCATTTCGCCACGCACGATATTGATCAGTTGGGGAAGCTCGTCGATGCTCGACCGCCGCAGAATCTCGCCGACTGCCGTGATCCTCGGATCGTCCTTCAGCTTGCGTGTCGCTTCCCATTCGCTTCGCGCAATCGGGTTGTTTTGCAGCAATTCGGCAAGCTGAGCACTCGCATCGGTCTTCATCGTGCGAAACTTGAGGCATCCGAATGGTGCTCCGCCGACGCCGATGCGCGTATGGGAATAGAAGACCGGGCCGCGGTCGCTTATCTTCACGATCACCGCGACGATCAACAGAAGCGGGGAAAGCAGGATCAGTGCAATGATCGCGATGAGAAGGTCTATCGCGCGCTTCGACGATCTGCCTGCCGCACGAGGCAGGGACGAATGGAGATCGCCGCCTTTCGCGGACCGTCCGACACGCGACCAGGCCTCGAAACTATGTGCTTCCCATGTCATCAGTGGTCTCCAAAATATTCCGATTAAGAACCATTCAAAGTTTGCTGCGCCGCACTCTTGTTGTCTGTTACCAAGGTCATAATCCTTAATAAATTCTTTATGCTACTAAACGGCATTCGAGAATTCCGACTAGTCCTCGATGGCCTCTTTTCATTGTAAATGCCAATCTAACCTACTTCGAGGTGATAATCCGCAGGTATTCATTTATATTTTTGATATCCACATATCTATTATTGCTTATTTTTAACTCATGAAGACTTTTTAATAAGCACCTGTCTTCAATCGTACAATCTATCTTCGGTTCCGTCGAGATTTTGATTTCGATTGCTGATGTATTTTTGTTTTCAACTAAATGTAGACTTGATCTTTACGCTATCTCTCTGGGATGTTATTTGACACCCATATTAAGACAATATAGATGATGCAGTGCAGCATTTCCTATGGTTATTCGAGTACTCGGAGTTATGCTCATGGATGGGGCGACACACGCATCAGCTCGCAGGGCCGGCATCGGCAAGACGGCGATATCGGCTAACGGCAGCATTCATCTCAACAGCCGCCTCGTCATCGACGACGAATTTCTTTCCTGCCGGTCGAGCGTCCGGCGTTTCCGGCGCGGCGAGGTCATCGCCGGGGCCGGCGTCCTCGTCGATACCTTCGCTCGCGTGCATTCGGGGGTGGTCAGCGCCAGCACGATGCTGCCCGACGGCAGGGAATTCATCGTCGAGATCATTCCGAAATCCGGCCTCATCGGCGAGCTCGAGGTTCTGCGCAGGCAGACGTTGAGTCTCGAATACCGAGCCGGTTCCAACTGCGAACTGCATTTCTTCGAAGGCCGGCTGCTGCGCGACATGTACGCCAGCGATCCCTGCTTTCGCGAAAAGGTCTTCTCCAGGGCGCTGGCGCGTATTTCAGAGCTCGAACTCCGGATCATTGCAAATGCGGCGTCGAGCCTGCAATCGAGGCTGGCCAGCACGCTGCTGCGGCTTTCGGCTGTTTACGGAAAAGATGCGGCAAACAGCGGGGACGAACTGATCATCTCGCAAAATGACCTGGCCGCAACGCTGCCGGCGTCTCGCGAGAAGGTCAATCAATGCCTGCGGCGCCTGCGGGAAAGCAAGATCATCGACGGTGGGCAGGGCAAGATCCGCATTCTCAACCGCAAGGCGTTGGAGGCCTGTGCCAACGGCGCGGTTTCGGTGAAGTGATGCGCCCATCGCTTCCCGGGGTTCTCCGATCTGCCACAAGCGTCGGCCGCTTTCCCGGCCCCGGCACGACAAAGATCGATCGCGTGGTCATCATCGACGACTATTCGGTGGCCAGAGGCGGTGCGACGGCGCTGGCGGTGCTGTCCGCCAAGCTTTTTCGGGGGCTCGACATCCCCGTGACCTATATTTGCGGGGATGACGCCGCCAATGCGGAGCTTGTCGCCCTCGGAGTCTCAATGGTCGGGCTGAACAGCCGCGACCTGCTCAGCGCCGAGCGTGCGAAGGCTTTCGTGACCGGCATTCACAATGGCGCCGCCGTTCGTATGGTCGCGAACTGGATTGCTGCAAAGGACACCGCCAATACCGTCTACCATGTCCATGGCTGGCACCAGATCCTGTCTCCCGCGATTTTCAAGGCGCTGGTACCGGTCGCCAGACGATGCGTGGTTCACGCGCATGATTTCTTCACGGCCTGCCCCAACGGCGCCTTCTTCGACTATCAGGCGCAGGAAATCTGCCTTCGACGCCCGCTCGGCGGAAGCTGCATTGCGACGGCCTGCGACAAGAGAAGTTATTCGCACAAGTTGTGGCGGGTTGCCCGCGGCTCCAATATCCTCCGGCTGCTGAAGGATCAGGCCGATTTCGGCCGGATCATCCTTCTGCACGAGAAGATGGCCGGCTTTCTCGTCGGCGCCGGATATCGGCCCGAACGGCTGACGACGATCCGCAATCCCGTCGCTCCGCTATCCATCAAACGCATCGAGGCGGAGGCCAATGAGGAGTTCGTCTTCATCGGGCGGTTGGATGAGGAGAAGGGCATTGAGGACGCCGTGGCCGCCACGCGCAAAGCCGGCGTCAAGCTCTGCGTGATCGGGGACGGGCCGCTGATGCCGCTGGTCGCAGCTTCGGGAGATCACGTCAGGGCCGTCGGCTGGCAGTCGCATGCGGAGATCGGCCCGACCATCGGCAAGGCGCGCGCCCTGTTGATGCCGTCGCGCTATCCCGAGCCGTTCGGCCTCGTCGCTATCGAAGCGGCCAGGAGCGGTCTGCCCGTCATCATGTCGCGCAGCGCCTTTCTCGCCGAAGAAATGCAAAGAGCCGGCATGGCGCTTGCCTGCGATACGGCTGACGAAAGCGCCTTTGCCGATACTTTGACGAGATTTAGCCAAATGCCGGGGCATGAGGTCCGCGCCATGAGCGAGCGGGCTTTCCGGCTGTCGCCGGATCTCGCCTCGACACACGAGGAATGGCGCGACGCGCTTCTTGCCGAATACCAAAGCCTGATTTCGACGAATGCGGTTCCCGAGCTGACAGACGGTGTGGCGATACAAGGAGTATTGAGTTGACTCTTAAAGCAACTACCTCTCTTCCCGACGCGAGAGCATTTCTCGGCGATGCGCCGGTGATGGCGAAAAGACGTGTCACGGAGGCCGGAAGCGCGAGCGATGCCAAGCAGCTTCGTGTCGCCATCGTGCATTATTGGCTGGTTTCGATGCGCGGCGGCGAGAAAGTCGTCGAAGAGCTGTGCCGCATGTTTCCGCAGGCCGACATCTTCACCCTCGTCTGCAACCGGGATCGCATCAGCGATTTTCTGAAGACGCGGAACATCCGCACGTCCTTCCTGCAGAAGATCCCCGGCGCGCAACGGCATTATACCAAGATGCTGCCGCTGATGCCCTTCGCGCTCGAGCAGTTCGATCTGCAGGACTACGATCTCGTGCTGTCGAGCGAATCCGGACCCGCCAAGGGCATCATCACGCGCGCCGACGCCCTGCATGTCTGCTACTGCCACTCGCCGATGCGCTATATCTGGGATCAGTTCCATGTCTACCGTCATGGCCTGCCCTGGGTGGGTCGCGCCTTGATGTCGATCACGGCACCCATGCTGCGCGCCTGGGACGTGACGACGTCCTCGCGGGTCGATGTGTTCGTCGCCAATTCCGATTATGTCGCAAGCCGCATCCGCCGCTTCTACGATCGGGAATCCATCGTTATCCATCCGCCCGTTGCGACTGACGATTTTGCGGTGGGGAAGGGAAAAGGCGAATTCTATCTCTATGCGGGACAGCTGACCACTTACAAGCGGCCGGATATTGCCGTTCGCGCCTGCACCGAGGCCGGGCGGAAGCTGGTCGTGATCGGCGAGGGAGAGCAATTGGCTTATCTGAAGTCGATCGCCGGACCGACCGTTGAGTTTCTCGGCCATCAGCCCTTCAACGTTCTGCGCGACCACCTGTCTCGATGCCGCGCCCTGTTGTTTCCGGGCACGGAGGATTTCGGCATCCTGCCGGTGGAAGCCATGGCGTCAGGGCGGCCGGTCCTGGCTTTCGACGCCGGCGGCGCCAGAGAAACCGTTTCCTCGCCGCAGGTCGGGTTTCGCTTCGGGCAGCAGACCACGGAAGCTCTGTTGGAAACGATGGCGGCGTTCGAAGAGGTGGAGGACGATATCGATCCGCATGCAATCCGTGCGCACTCGCTGAAATTTTCTTCCGCCGTGTTCCGCGACCGTCTGTCCGGTCTCATCGAGCAACAACTGTCCACCCATGGCGACCGATCCGCCGACGTCTTCAGAAGACGGCCGGGCTGATGGGAAGGCCGGAGCTGCCTGTCTTGCCGCTGCGACCGAAACCGCCTCAATCCGCCGACGAGGAATAGAAGATAGATCATGTCAAGCGTATCTCAGAGGACGGCGACGGCGAGTATCTGGACCATCAGCGGAAAGTTCCTGGCGCGACTGCTCGATTTCGTCAGCCTCCTGATCCTCGCAAGGCTTTTGAGCCCAGCGGATTTCGGCCTGGTCGCCATCGCGACCTCGGTTCTGGTCATCGTCGAGACAATCCTGGACCTGCCGCTGACGCAGGCCCTGATGCGCCAGCCGTCGCCTTCGGACGATATGTTTGCCACCGCCCTTACCCTCAGCTTGCTTCGAGGCGTGGCCATCAGCACGCTGATGATGATCATCTCCTGGCCGATGGCTTTGATCTATGACGATTCCCGGCTTTTCTCTCTTGTCGCCGTGCTCTCCATCGCGCCTGCCATGCGCAGTGTGATCAGCCCGCGCATGGTTCTCTTCATGCAGCGGTTCGATTTCAAACGCGAGTTCGCACTCGATCTCATCACCAAGGGGTCGACGCTGCTATTCGGTGTCGGGGTGGCGGTCGCGACCGGCAGCTATTGGGGGTTGGCGATCGGCGCGGTTGCAGGCCCGACCGCCGCGGCGGTCACCTCCTATGTCTTTGCGCCGATGCGACCGAGGTTCAGCCTTTCCGAGTGGAAGCACTTTCAGGACATGATCAGTTGGAACACCGTCTCGCAGGTGCTGAGTTCGATCAACTGGCAACTGGACCGGCTGCTTTTGCCGCGCTTTACCGGCTTGTCGACGTTCGGCGCCTTCAGCGTCGCCGACAATATCGCCGGTATTCCGTACCAGACCTTCGTCGGGCCATTGTTGCGTCCGCTGATGGCGGCATTCTCGACCGTCGATGACCGTCGTAATCTGATCGCTGCCTATCTGAAGGCGACGAACGCGATCACCTTCGTGGCAGCGCCCATCCTCATCGCGCTCGCCCTGCTTGCCGAGCCGGCCGTGCGGATCATCGTCGGCGAGAAATGGGCATCTGCGGCGCCGATTCTGCAATGGCTGTGCATCGTCAGTTTGCTCGGTCTTCCCACGAACATGATGCCGCCATTGGCTATGGTCCTGAACAAAACCCGCTATCTTGCTCTCCGGATGTTTGCCGAGTTCGCTGTCAGGGTTCCGGTCACCATCCTGGGCATTGCCTATTTTCAGGTGGCGGGAGCACTGGGCGCGCGGATCGTGGCGGTGCTTGTCGCCTATGCTGCATCGCTCATCATCACGCGACGGCTGATCGGCGCGACGTTTGCCGCTCAGTTGCACGCCTTTTTACGGCCTCTGGCCGCAAGCTTGCCGATGATCGCTTTCCTGCTGTGGATCGAGCCGATGCTCTCCGCCATGCCTGTCGGCCTCAACCTTGTCGTCAGCCTGGCGCTTTGCGGCGGGGCGGCAGTAGCGATCTTCTGGGCCTTCGCGTTGCTGCTGTGGCAGATTCTGGGAAGGCCCGACGGCATCGAGACCATTGTCGTCCAAAGGCTCATGCCGCGACGAAACGGGGTTCTCACCTTTTGATCGAGACAAGTGTAGTCCAACGATTGGTTTGGCGTTTTCGGAGGAGCAGAATGCGTTACGGGATATCTTCTAAGGCTCTGGGTTTGCTCATCGTTCTCGGTCTGGGGGCGTTGCCCGGCCAGCCCAGCGTGGCTCAGCAACCACTCAATATCAATGCGTATCAGCTAACGTTCGAGGAGAGTTTCGACAGTCTCGACGTCTCGGCCTGGGGAGAGAGAAGCTCCCGCTGGATCGCCCATACGCCCTGGAACGGCGATTTCGGTGACGCCCGTTTCACTGATCCAGCCCCCGGCTTTCCGTTTACCACCGATCAGGGAATTCTGAAGATCGAAGCGCGCAAGGAGGCCGATGGAACCTGGCGCTCGGGCCTGTTGTCGTCGGTGAACCCGAAAGGCGAAGGATTCTCGCAGCAATTCGGTTATTTCGAAGCCCGGATGAAGCTGCCGCCGGGCAAGGGCGTCTGGCCAGCCTTCTGGCTCATCGGGCTCGACCGGTCGAAATACACCTCCGAGATCGACGTGCTGGAATATTATGGGCGCGCGCCCTACGAATTCAGCATGGGCTTCCATATCTGGCGTCAGAGCCAGGGCGGCCAGAACAGCACCGGTGGCCATTGGCAAACCGTCCAGGACGGAATTCTGAACAGCGAATATCACACCTACGGCGTCGATATCCAAGCTGACAAGACGAGCTTTTATCTCGACCGTCAGTTCATCTGGAGCTTCGACACGCCGAAGGAGTTCCACATGCCGTTCTATCCGCTGGTGAACCTGGCACTCGGCTCGGGTTGGCCGATCGATGAAACGCCGAATCCTTCCATTCTGCTTGTCGACTATATTCACGTCTACCAGCGCAAGCCCACCGACGCGGCAAATTGAACAGCCGGGGATAGCCGTTCCGTCGCTAACGGCCGCAGCTGAGGCCGGTTTGCGGGTCGAAGAGATGCATTGCTTCCTCGTCGAAAAAGAGGGTGAGCTTTTCGTTGTCGCGGATTGGCGTGCGGGGCGGCAGGCAGGCCATCAGGCGCTGATTTCCGGCAAGGGCGGTGACGACGAGTTCCGGGCCGGTCAGCTCTGCGACTTCAAGGGTTGCCTCGATCGACGGGCCGGCGCCGTCTGTGCGAAGCGCCTCGGGACGAATGCCGAGGATAAGGTCGCGGCCATTGCCGGCCGTCTCGCGGAAACGAGCGGGCAGGGGCAGGCTGGCATCGGAGCCTGAAAGCGCCAGGCGGCCGTCACGCACCGTTGCCTTCAGCAGGTTCATCGGCGGCGCGCCGACGAAGGTCGCGACATAGAGCGTTGCCGGATGGTTGTAGATCTCCTCCGGCGTGCCCAGCTGCTCGATGCGGCCGTCGCGCATGACGGCGATGCGGCTTGCAAGCGTCATTGCCTCGATCTGGTCATGGGTGACATAGACGACCGTGGTCTTCAGCATCTGATGCAGCCGCTTGATCTCGGTGCGCATCTCCATGCGCAGCTTGGCGTCAAGGTTGGAGAGCGGCTCGTCGAAGAGGAATACCTCAGGTTTGCGCACCAGCGCACGGCCGATAGCGACGCGCTGGCGCTGGCCGCCGGAAAGCTGGCTCGGCTTGCGGTCGAGGAGGTTTTCGATCTGCAGGAGCTTTGCGGCATCGCGCACGGCATTGTCGCGCTCCGGCGCCGGCACCTTGCGCATTTCCAGGCCGAAGCCGATGTTCCGGTGCACCGTCAGATTGGGATAGAGCGCGTAGGATTGGAAGACCATGGCGATATCGCGGTCCTTTGGATGCACGCTGAGCACCGAGCGGCCGCCGATCCTGACATCGCCGCTCGTGGCCTCGGCAAGGCCGGCGATGATGTTCAGCAGGGTGGATTTGCCGCAGCCGGAGGAGCCGAGCAGCACCAGGAACTCGCCGCTTTCCAACGAGATGTCGATACCTTTCAGCGTGTCGACATCGCCATAGGTCTTGCGGATGTTCTGAATTTCGAGCGCGCTCATCGCACAGGCTCCTCGGGAGATGACGGGCCGCCATAGTTGCGGGGAAGGGTGGATATGGCGCGCGAGGCGACTGCGGTTCCCGCCTGCAGGCAAGAAATCAGCGGCTCATCGCTTGCGAGCGCGGCGAGAAAGGCGGCGTTGAAGACATCGCCGGCGCCGATCGTATCGACGACCTCGACAACGGGTGCAGCCACCGAAACCAGCAGGCCGTCCGGCCCGATCGCGAGAGCGCCGTCCGGGCCGCGCTTGACGACGATGATCGCACCCTCCGGCATATGCGACCTGATGTGACGGGCCGCCTCGACCGGATCGGCAATGTCGGCAAGTGTCGTCGATTCGACCTCGTTCAGAAGCGCGATACCGCTGCGAGAGAGCCATGCGCGTGTCGCTGCGCAATTCTCGTCTGTCCAGCCGTCGAGCGGCCAGCCGGTATCGAGCGCGACGGTGATGCCATGGCTGTCGGCCCAGTCGAAGAAGGCGTCATAATCCGCTGTCAGGTCATCGGTCAGGAACGAGCCGCAGAGAAGGGCGTAGCCGCCCTGCAGCCTAGCGCCGTCGATGACCGCGAAGACATCTGCCAAGCTGAAACCCGGCAGGTGGCCTTTTGTCGTGAAGAAGGTGCGCTCGCCGTCCGGATGGGTGATGCCGACGGAGAGCGTCGTTTTCTCAGGACGTACCGGCCACTTGTCGGAACGGTGGCCGAAGGCTTCGCTCAGCCAGCGGCCGAACTGGTCACTGCCGATATTGGCGGCGATCTCGAAATCGACACCAAGCGCTTGCCAGGCGAGCGCGCTGTTGCCGGCGGCTCCGCCGACCCGTAACTCGTCATGATCGACGATGATTTCCGTCCCGGCCTTTGGCCAGGGGGCGGCCGGTCCAAGGATCAGGTCGATGTTGACGTTGCCGATGACTGCAAGCGGCCGCATTCATTCGCTCCGGGTGATCTTGGTGGAGCGGACCGGCGTTCCGGCATTCTCCACGCGGGCGTCGGCAAAGGCGATCATCAGCCGCTGGGCGACCGGCAGCATGGCGAAGATCGCAGCAAGACCGGTTGCAGGGGCAAAGCGGATCGTCACCGCGGCGGCGACCGACGCTTCGCCCGAGGCGTCGAAAAGGATGACGGGGGCGCCGGTCTCGACAGCGGATGTCGCCATTGCCGTCACCAGGCCAGCCGTCTCGTCGAAGCCGCGAAACAGCACGACGCCGATCTCCGGCCCCAGCATCTCCATCGGTCCGTGGCGCAGCTGGCCGCCTTCGAGCGAGAAGCAGGGACGACGCGACAGTTCCGTCAATCCGAGCGCCAGCGCCTCGGCGATACCCTGCAGCCGGCGGCCTGACGTGACGATGGTCGCGACATTTTCGAGCGCGGTGAGCGCGGCGGCGATGTCATGGTCTTCCGGTGCCTTGAGGGCGGCAATCGCGGCGTCTGGATCTTCGCCGAGGGCGGCGAGGATTGCCAGATGCAGGGCGAAGGTCACCGTCAGGCTCCGGGTCGCGGCGAAGGCAAGCTCGGTGCCGCCGGCGCCAATGAGTGACGGGGCGGTTCTTGCGAGGAAGGAGTTGCCTTCGAGCGTCAGGCCGAAGGTCTCCTCGGTGCCGCCGGTTTCGTTAAACCATCGCAGAACCTCGCCGCTTTCGCCGGATTGCGAGGTGACGAAGATCGTCCTGCCGGCGATCGGCAACGGCTGGCCGAGCTGCTCGGACAGCGGCAAGGCGAGGGCATCGATGCCGCGTGCACGATAGAGCGGCTCGACGGCGCGGTTGACGGCATGCGAACCGCCCATGCCGATGAGCAGCAGCCTGCCGGTCTTCTTCAGCGAGGTGGCGGCCTTCGCCGCCATCGGCTGGGCCGCTTCATAGGAAGCGATCGCATCGGCATGTTGGCGGGCCATTTCGCGATCAATCGCGGCAAGCCCGGCCGGCCGGGTTCTTTCTGCTGTCATGTTCATCCCTTGACGCCGCCGCTGGTGAGCCCCGAAATCAGGGCGCGTTGCATGACGAGACCGATCAGCACCGGGGGCAGGGCGGCGAGCACGCCTGCCGTCGCGATCAGTCCATAATCGGAAACGCGGCCGCCGGCGAGATCGGCGATGGCGACGGTCAGCGTTTTGGCGCGCTGGTCCGAGGTGAAGAGCAGCGCATAGAAGAATTCATCCCAGGCAAGCAGGAAGGCAAAGAGGCTTGACGTCGCCATCACGGGGGCGGCGAGCGGCAGCGTGATGATCCGCAGCGTCTGGAACAGGCCGGCGCCGTCGATCATCGCGGCGGATTCGATCTCGCGCGGGATGGAATCGAAACCCGATTTCATCAGCCAGGTGGTAAAGGGCGCGAGAATTGTCAGATAGACGAGGGCGAGGCCGAAGACGTTGTTCAGCATGCCGAGATGGGAGAGGCCCATATAGAGCGGCACGGCGAGCGCCACCGGCGGCAACATGTAGGTGGCGATCACCATCGACAGCGACCAGCCGACCGAAGGTGTGCGCGACACAGCCCAGCCGGCCGGAATGGCGAGCGCGATGGCGGCGATCGTCGCCATGCCCGCCACTTCGATGCTGTTGCGCAGCGACGAGGTGAAGGCGGCGCCGGCGCTGTTTTCGATCGTCGAAAGCAGTACGCCGTAGCGAGAGAAATCCACCGTCTGCGGCCACCAGCGCAGCGGCTTTGCGGCAAGGTCGGCGGCCGGCGAGATGCTCATGATGAACAGCCACAGGATCGGCGCCAGGATGACGGCGGCAAGCAGCAGCGCACAGAGATGAATGAAAACAGAAAAGAGTGGGCTCTGGCGTTCCATCAGGCCGCACTCCCGGCGGTCTTGCGCACCAGAGCGGCGTAGCCGGCAGCAAGCAGCGTCACCAGCAGCGTGACGATCAATGCCAGTGATGCCCCCGAGCCTGCCCGCTGGAAGGAGAAGGCTTCCTGGTAGACCAGGATCGACAGCGTGCGCGTGCTGTTGGCCGGGCCACCGCGGGTCATGACCCAGATGATATCGAAGACCTTGAAGGCTTCGATCGTGCGTAGCACCAGGGCCACCATCAGCGGGCCGGCGAGATAGGGCAGGATGACGAAGCGGAAGCGGGCGAAAGCACCGGCGCCGTCGACCAGCGAGGCGGCGGTGATGTCGCGCGGCACGGCCTGGAGTGCGGCCAGTGCGATCAGCGCCACCAGCGGAAAATTCTTCCAGCAGTCGGCGACGATGAGGGCCGCCAGCGCCGTGCCCGGTTCTCCGAGCCAGGAGCGGTAGGCCTCCAGCAGGCCGAGTTGGGTCAGCGCGGCGTTCAGTGCGCCGTATTCCGGATTGTAGATCAACCGCCAGAGTGTGGCGTTGACGACGGTCGGCAGTGCCCAGGGCAGGATCATCAGGGCGCGCAGCGCGGTGCGGCCGCGAAACTGCTGGTTCAGCAGCAGGGCAGCAAGCACGCCGATCACCATTTCGGCGGCCACCGAGACGATCGCGAACCATGCGGTGGTGATCAGGGTGCGCTGGAAATTCGAGCCTGAGATCATCTTCGCGTAATTGTCGATGCCGACGAAGTTTCCTTCCGTGCCGACGAGCTTGGCGTCGGTGAAGGAGAGGCCGACGGTATCGATCAGAGGCCAGCCGATGACTGATATCATGACCACGAGAAGCGGCAGCATCAAAAGCCACGCGCGGGTTGTCAGCCAAGTGCCCGACATCAAGGCGACCCTTCTTCATTCACAGGTTATCGAGATCGAACCAGGCGACGGCGGGCGCCGCCCGGGGTTTCGTGCTTTGCTCAGAGGCCGCTATTGTCGGCGGCCGACTTCAGCGCATCCTCGGGAGAGGACTGGCCGAGCAGCGATTCCTGGATCGCCTGCTGCAGCGCGGTCGAGAGCTCCTGATATTTCGGCGTCGTCGGACGCGGATACATGGCCGCAAGGCCGATCTTGGCGGCGGAGATCAGCTCTTCCTGGCCCTTGGTGACCGCCGGGTCCTCATAGGAGGACGCCCAGATCGGCAGGCTGAGCTTGGCATAGGCATTCTGCGTCGCTTGCGACGTCATGAAGGTGATGTATTTCCAGGCCTCATCAGGATGCTTGCTGGCCGAGGTGATGCCGAGGCCCATCGAGCCGTTGACGGCCGAAGCCTCGCTCTTGCCGGCAACACCCGGCGCCGGCACGACGCCGACCTTGCCTGCGACCTTGCTGTCTTTCGGATCGTTGGCCATGTTGTACATGTAGGTCCAGTTCAGCGCGAAGGCGGCATCGCCGTTTTCGAAGACCTTGCGGACGTCTTCTTCCAGGAATTCCTTGGAATTCGGATTGGTGAGGCCCGAGGAATAGCTGGAGACCATATATTTCAACGCATCGAGGCCGCCGCCGGTCTGGAAGGCCGGCTTGCCGTCCTTCAGGAAATCGCCGCCAAAGGCGCTGACGAGCGTGGTGTAGTCGCAGATCGCGGCTTCGGCTTGCGACCAGCTCCAGGCGATCGGCGTGGCGAGCAGGCCCTTGTCCTTGATCGTCTTTGCCTGTTCGGTCAGTTCGTCCCAGGTCTTGGGCGGGGTCTTGATGCCGGCCTTTTCGAGGATTTCCTTGTTGTAGAACAGGTATTTGGTGTCGAGGATCCACGGCATGCCGTAATATTTGCTATCATATTGCACTGTGGTCCAGGCGCCCGGCAGCACGCCTTTCTTCATCTCGTCGGTGACGCGCGAGGAGACGTCGACCAGCACCTTGTTGGTGGCGTATTCGGCCGGCCAGATGACGTCGAAAAGGACGACGTCGTAGCCGCCGCCGGAACCTTGCGCCAGCACCGTCTTGTCGTGCAGGCCTTCATAGGGAACGAATTCGAGATTGACCTTGATGTCGGGGTTCGCCTTGGCGAAGGCGTCGGTCATGGCGCGCACATCGGCCTCGCTATAGGCGGCCTGCGCCATGAAAAGCGCGTTCAGCGTGGTTTCGGCGAAAGCGTGCGGCGCAAGGGATGCGCCGATCAAGGCCGCACCCAGAAGCGTCTTGTTAAAGGATTTCAGCATTGCAGCCTCCAGTTTTTGACATTTACGCATTGCCGAGGGCGGTCCTCCGCCATCGGTGTTCGAGAAGGCACGCGCGAAAACGTGCCGGTTTGTCGTCTCGGAGCGTCGTCGGAGCGCCTTGCGGGCTCCTGCGTTCCCTGGAACTCTCCGGTTCCTTATTAAGTCAAGTGTCTTGACTTATTACTTCTTCAACATTCTATTGGAGTCAAGAGGGAATTGCACATGAATGACAGCCGCCCGATCCGGGCCAAGAGCGGCACCAATCACGAAGGCACCAGCGCGCATAATCGGCGCGTGATGATCGATGCCCTGAGGATCAACGGTGCGCTTTCACGCGCTGATCTGGCGCGGGCGACGCGGCTGACCAAACAGACGGTGTCGAATATCATCGAGGAACTCGAGCGCGACGGTCTGGTCAGTTCCCAGGAGGCGGTGAGAAGGGGCAGGGGCCAGCCGTCGACACCCTACGGCCTGGTGCCCGAGGGCGCCTTTGCGATCGGCCTGCAGATCGACCGGCATGTGACGCGGGCGGTCGCCGTCGATCTTGTCGGCAGCGTTCTCGTGCGTGATGAGGCCGGCCTCCCACCAGGCGGTCCGTCGAACGGGACGAAGGTCATCCTCGATCTCGTCGCCGGCGTGCGGTCAAAACTTGCCGGGATCGTCCAGCAGTCGGAAAAGCGGCTGGTCGGTCTAGGCGCCGCCATGCCAGGGCCCTTCGGGGTCGCCGGCAGCGGCGACGATCCGTGGATGATGGAGACCTGGCAGAAATTTCCGTTGTTGGAAACGCTGACTGCCGGCACCGGGCTTGATGTCGGCCTGCAAAACGACGCGGCGGCGGCGGCGACCGCCGAGCGCATGGTGGGAGCCGCCCATGGCCTCGACCATGCCGTCTGCCTCTTCGTCGGTTATGGCATCGGCGCCGGCCTCATTCTGAACGGCGAGCTCTACCGCGGCACCAACGGCAATGCCGGCGAGATCGGCATGGCACTGTTGTTTGCCGACGGAAAATCGACGCCGCTCGAACATCGCGCCTCGCTCGCCTCGCTCTACCAGCATCTGTCGATCGATCCCGCCGATCCGGGCCTTTATGCACGGATCAACGATCTCGCCTTGAGGGGCGATCAAAGCATCCACGCCTGGGTCGAGGCGGCAGCAGTGGATCTGCGCTGGAGCATCCATCTCCTTGAGACGCTGTTCGATCCGCAGACGGTGATCCTCTGCGGCAGCGCGCCGGAAGCGTTGGTGAACAGGTTGATTGCGGCAATCGGCCCGTTGCTGCCCTCGATCGCCGAGCGTCGTGGCCGGACGCTGCCGCGCCTGCAGCCCGGCATGGCCGATCCTTGGTCGGTGGCGCTTGGTGCTGCCGCCGGACCGATCAGCCGTGCATTCGATCCCCGTTTTGCGGCGATCCTGAAGGATTCCCTTCAATCCTGAGGTCTAAATCCTGAGGTTGCACACCAGTGCAACAGCAAAAATGTCAGCGTTTTGCAAGTTTCGTTGCGGTGGAGCAGGCGAATAACGGCACTCCGTCGTAATATAAATAAATATTAAATATCCCATAAAAATCCATTGTTTCGAATATAGGTGTAATTTATTGACTGCATGCTGAAGCAATCGTCGAAATTTCTCTAAATATTTCCCCGATCTTGGCGAATAACGACTGTATGAAGGTTTTGTGACAACTGGATTTCGATCATTTCATGTCATGTAATATTCATTGGCCGCGGCAATTTGAACCAGCTAATAGGGCGTGCGCTGAAAGTGCGCGTCCCTTTTACGTTCGAGGTCCTCATGCAAGCCAAGCTTCTCGGCGCCGTTGGCGCCCTTCTCGCTACAGCGTTTCTTGCTGGTCCCGCTGCCGCCGCCGATAAGACCAAGATTGACTTCTGGTTCGGTAATTCCGGTGACATCGCAAAGCGTGTCCAGGAGCAGTGCGATCGCTTCAACCAGTCGCATGCCGACTACGAAGTCGTCTGCACCAGCCAGGGCAGCTACGACGCGTCCCTGCAGAACACCATCGCTGCCTTCCGCGCCGGCAAGCAGCCGACCATCGCCCAGGTCTCCGACGCCGGCACGCTCGACATCATGCTCTCCGGCGCCTACTACCCGGCCAACAAGCTGATGGCCGACATGGGCTACACCGTCGACTGGAACGACTATTTCTCCGGTATCTCCGGCTACTACGCGACCTCGAAGGGCGAGATGTACTCCTTCCCCTTCAACTCCTCGACCGCTCTGCTCTACTGGAACAAGGACGCCTTCGCCAAGATCGGCAAGGATCATGCTCCGGCAACCTGGAAGGAAGCAGGAGAAGACCTCAAGGCTCTGAAGGATGCAGGCTATGCTTGCCCGCTCGGCTTTGATATCTCTAACAACGAAGTTTGGCAGTATATCGAGCAGTTCGAAGCCGTAAACGGCGAAGCAATCGCCACGAAGGAGAACGGCTTTGAAGGTCTCGACGGCGAGCTGGTGTTCAACAAGAACCCGCTTCTCGTCAGCTACGTCAAGGACCTCAAGTCCTGGTACGACAACAAGCTTGCCGTCATCAAGAACAAGGCTGTCGGCCAGACCTTCGTCGAAGCTTTTGCCGCTGGCGATTGCCAGGTCATCCTGACCTCGGTCGGCGACCACGGCAATGTTGGCCGCACCGCCAAGCAGGGCATGAACTGGGGCGTTGCCATGCTCCCGACCTACGGCGACGCAACCCGCCACAGCTCTTATGTCGGCGGCGCTTCGCTCTGGGTTCTGAAGGGTCATTCCGACACTGAATACAAGGCTGCCGCTGCCTTCTTCAACTTCATCGCAAAGCCGGAAGAAGCTCTTACCTGGTCGACCGTTACCGGCTACATCCCGGTTCGTAACTCCGGCTTCGAATATCTGAAGAAGCAGGGCTTCTACGACAAGGCTCCTTATGCCGGCCGCGAACTCGCCATTCAGAGCCTGACCGCTTCCCCGGCTGGCGACGCGGCTCCGCACGGCATCCGCCTCGGTGGCCTGCTGCAGGTCCGCACCGAAATCGCCAATGGTCTGCAGGCAATCTTCGTCAACAATGCCGATGTCCAGGCTTCGCTCGATGGGGCTGCCGAACGCGGCAATACGCTGCTGCGTCGCTTCCAGCAGACCTACAAGAACGTTCAGCTCCCCTGATCGCTTGATATGAGCCGCACCCGGCCCGCGTTTCGCGCGCCGGGTGCGTCTTTGTAAGTTCTTTAGTCGGCCGCGGATGCGAACTCCCCGCCCGCGCCTAAAGCGCGCCGCTCGCGCTTTAGATCTTTATTTCGACGCATGTCGTTACCGCAAAACCGCTGCACACTTTTGCTCGACATGCTTTAAACCAAACCAGGACGAAAACGACCACTCATGGAAAAGCGCGTCACTTTCTCCTCAACGACGATCGGACTGCTCTTCGCATTTCCGATGCTGTTGCTGATCTTCGTCTTCTTCTATTGGCCGAGTGCGCAGGCGCTCTATTGGGCGTTCACGCTCGAGCAGCCATGGGGCGGCGGCAATGCCTGGGTCGGTTTCGACAATTTTAGACAGCTGCTCACCGATCCGATCTATTGGGACTCGATCACCCGCAGCATGATCTTTGGCTTCAGCTCGACGGCCATTGCCATGGGGCTGGCGCTCATCCTGGCGCTTTTGACAGATCGTGAACTGCGCGGCCACAAGGTCTACCGGTCCGTCTTCATCTGGCCTTACGCAATTGCCGCTCCCGCTCTTGGCCTCGCCTTCCGCTTCATCCTGGCTCCGGAAGCCGGCCTTCTGTCGGTTATCAACCACGTCTGGCCCGGCCTCTGGAACCCCGCACTCGACGGCAAGGATGCGATGATCGCCGTCATCGTCGCCTTCTCCTGGAAATATATCGGCTACAACTTCATCTTCTTCCTCTCGGCGCTGCAAGGCATTCCGCGCTCGCTGATCGAGGCCGCCGCAATGGATGGTTCGGGGCCGATGCGCCGGATCTGGGATATCCAGCTGCCCCTGCTGACGCCGACGCTGTTCTTCCTGCTCGTCATCAACATCACCGAGAGTTTCCAGGATTCCTTCGGTATCGTCGACGTCATGACGCAGGGCGGCCCGGCGCGCGCCACCGAGCTCATGGTCTACAAGATCTATTTCGACGGCTTCAGAGGTCTCGACTATTCGGGCGCCGCAGCGCAATCCATCATCCTGATGGTGCTCGTCGTCCTTCTTACCATCTTCCAGTTCCGCTTCATCGAGCGGCGCGTGCACTACAAGTGAGGTCGCGGACATGATCGAACGCACGCCGATATTCAACTTCATCTGCTATACGCTTCTCGCGCTCGGCATGGTGATCGCGCTTCTGCCTTTCGCCATCGTCATCATCGCGTCGACGCTGGATCTGGAGACGGTCAATCGCGTGCCGCTGCCGCTCACTCCGGGCTCGCATTTCTGGGGAAACGCTGAGACGGCCTGGGTTCGCGCCGATCTCGGCAACAAGCTGTTCCACAGCATCATCTTCGCCGCAACGGTCGGCGCCGGCAAAGTCATGCTGTCTTCCATGGCAGCTTTCTCGATCGTCTACTTCCGCTTTCGTGGCCGGTACGTGATTTTCTGGATCATCTTCATCACGCTGATGCTGCCGCTGGAAGTCCGCATCGTGCCGACCTATTCGATTGCGGCCAACGCGCTGCAGCCTTTCCAGACGATCCTCGACTTTACCGGCATAAGCTGGCTCGTTGCACAGATCACCGGCTTCCAGATCAAGCTCGAGTGGGGCCTGCTGAATTCCTATCCCGGTCTCGTTCTGCCGCTGGTCGCGACCGCGACCGGCACCTTCCTTTACCGGCAGTTCTACCTGACGGTTCCCGACGAACTTGCTGAGGCCTCGAAGATGGACGGATCGGGCCCGGTCCGGTTCTTTTGGGATATTCTGCTGCCGCTTTCGCGGCCAAACATGATCGCGCTCTTCACCATCATGTTCGTCTGGGCCTGGAACCAGTATCTCTGGCCGCTGCTGATCACCACCGATCCGAAATTCGGCATCGCCGTGACGCAGCTCAAGACCCTCATCCCGTCCGAATTCGGTCTGCCCGACTGGAACGTCGCCATGGCCGGAACCCTGATCATCATGTCGCCGCCATTGATCCTCGTCATTTTGATGCAGCGCTGGTTCGTACGCGGCCTTATCTCCACCGAGAAGTGAAGGAGTATTCCCTTGGCACCGATCTCCATTCGTGGCGTGAAGAAAAACTACGGCAAGAATCCCGTCGTTCACGGCGTCGATCTCGACATCCAGTCCGGCGAGTTCATCGTCATCCTCGGCCCGTCCGGCTGCGGCAAGTCCACGCTGCTGCGCATGATCGCCGGCCTCGAGGAAATCACTGGCGGTGAAATCGCCATTGACGGCCGCGTCGTCAACCAGCTGGAACCGCGCGAGCGCGGCTGCGCCATGGTGTTCCAGAACTATGCGCTCTATCCGCATATGAGCGTTGCCGAGAATATCGGCTACGCATTGAAGGTGGCCGGCGTCTCGAAGGCGGAGCGGAGCCGGCGCATCGGCGAGGTCGCCAAGGCGCTCAGCCTCGAACCCTTCCTCGAACGCCGGCCGGCCGCTCTTTCCGGCGGTCAGCGCCAGCGCGTCGCCATGGGCCGCGCGATGATCCGCGAACCGAAGGTGTTTCTCTTCGACGAACCGCTGTCGAACCTCGACGCCAAGCTGCGCATCGCCATGCGCGCCGAAATCCGCCGCTTGCACCGTCGTCTCGGCGCCACTTCGATCTTCGTCACGCATGACCAGACCGAAGCGATGACGCTGGCCGACCGGCTGGTGGTGATGAACGGCGGCAGGGTGGAGCAGGTCGGCACGCCGGAAGAGGTCTATCATCATCCGGTCTCGCGCTTCGTCGCGGGCTTCGTCGGCACGCCGGCGATGAACCTGCTCGAGGGCACGATCAATGACGAGGGCGTCTTCGTCTACGATCAGAGCCGCAAGGTCGTACTGCCGCGCGAACGCGCTGCACCGCTGAAAGGCAAACGCGTCGTACTCGGCATGCGCGCCGAAGCCGCCCGGCTGGTGGCCCCGGATGCGCCCGGCGCCCTCACCGCAACGGCCGATTTCATCGAAGAGCTCGGCGCGAGCCGCGTCGTGCACGCCGATTTCGACGGGCTGCCCTTTGCCGTGGCGCTGACCGAGGCCGTGAAGGTGAGGTCGGGCGATCCGATCGGCATCGCGATCGATTACGACCAGATCCACCTCTATGCCGCCGATACCGGCCGGATCATCGAGAACCCTGTTATGAAAGGCGCAGGCGCCGTCCCCGCCTAAAGCGGTCTGCGATGATCCTTGCAGAGCGTTCGGCGGCTGAGGATGTCAGCCGCTTGCTCGAACGTGAATTGCCTATCGGTGGATTGGGTCGATCCACGCGACGTCTTCCGGCTTTTCGACCGGCTCGATGTCGAGATTGACGACGACCGGTTCCTGGCCTGAGCGGACGAGCACGCATTCCAGCGTCTCGTCGCGGCTGGCGTTGATCTCCTGATGCGGCACAAAGGGCGGAACGTAGATGAAGTCGCCGGGGCCGGCCTCGGCAGTATATTCCAGATGCTCGCCCCAGCGCATGCGGGCCTTGCCCTTGACCACGTAGATGATGCTTTCGAGATCGCCGTGGTGATGGGCGCCGGTCTTGGCATTGGCATGGATCGTCACCGTTCCCGCCCAGATCTTCTCGGCGCCGGCGCGCGCATTGTTGATCGCCGTCGCGCGGTTCATGCCCGGCGTCTGTGCGGTGTTCGGATCGAGCGAATTGCCGGGAATGACCTTGACGCCATGTTCCCGCCAGTCGACATGATGCTGCTCGTGGTCGTCGCTCATGCCTTGCCTCCAGCTTCGATTTGGTCAGTCTAGGCCGGCGCCGGGCGGCGGCCAAGCAGATTTGCCGCTGGGCTGTCGCACAATATCTCGGCGCCCCGATAGCTTCTATGCACAAAGGAAAGAACGGACCCGATGAGCCATCTCCCGCAGATCGATTACGACACCGCTTCGGAAGAGGTTCGTGCGGCGCATGACGAGGAAATCGGGCTGCGCGGACGGATGACCAACATGAAGCGCACGCTGCTGCATTCGCCGGCCGCCCATCGCATCTATGCCGAATGGTTCACACTACGGGCCGAACTCGACCCCGCGATTAACGACCGGGCGATCTGGATTTTCTCGCATGCGATCTCGAAGGCGGCGCAATCGAAGATCGCCATCACCTTCTTTCGCCGGGCGCTGATCAACAAGGGTTTCAATCCCGACGCGCTGGAGCTTTCCGACGAAGAGGCGCTGCTCGACGCCTTCGGCAAGGCGATCGTCGCCGATTCCAACGCCGTTCCCGCTGAACTCTGGGTAAAGCTGAAAGAGCGCTACGAGACCAAAGTGCTCGTCGATCTCGTCGCCTTCGCCGGCATCATGCTGGCCACCGCCGTCTTCAACAATGTCGTCGAGGTCGATTTCGATCCCGAGCTTGAAGCCTTCGCCGAAGGTGCCAGCTCAGCCTAACCGCCGAGCGAAGCAATCGCGGACTTGACTGCGCCCACACCGGGCCTGCTCGGCCGGTATTCCAAACCGACGGCGCCGTCATAGCCGTTGGCGAAGATCCAGCCGAGGCGCGGAGCAAGGTCGATGCCGCCGGAACCCGGTTCGTTGCGGCCTGGGTGATCGGCGACATGGACGTGGATGATACGGTCGAGGCGGCCGTTCAGCACCTCTTCGGTACGTTCGTCCATCACTGCGGAATGGTAGATGTCGTAGACGATGCCAATCTCGGGGCGGGCGACGTCATCGATGATGTCGAGGCCTTCTCGGGTCGAATCGAGGAAGTAGCCGACATGGTCGATGCGGATATTGAGCGGCTCGACGCCGAGGCGGACACCGCTGCCTTTGAGGATATCGGCGCCGGCTCTCAGCGTTTCGGTGACTGCCCGGCGCTGTTCTTCGCGAGTCAAGCCCGGGAGATCGTCACCCGCCTGGGCGATCAGCACCGGCGCGCCGAGACGTTTCGCGACAGTGACGGATTCAGCCAGGCCTTTCAGCCAGGCCTGCCGGTTGGCGGCGTCGGTCAGCGCGATCATCGGTTCGGCGACGAGGCTGGTGACGGCAAGGCCGGTTTCCGTCAGCGCTGCCTCGATCGCGTCCAGATCCTTGTCGGTCCAGCGCCAGAATTCGATCGCCGTCAGCCCGGCCGCATGGGCGTGGCGGATGCGATCGGGAAAGCTGTCGCCTTCTTCGGCAAACAGCCACTCTATGCAGGCCGAATAACGTCGCATGAAAACTCCTCCCAAGTGTTGATGCAGGCATGCGACAGATCGGCGCCTGCCGCAAGAGGTGTTCGGGGCGCTTGACGCCGGGATTCATTGGCGGAACACTCAGCCCATCAGGCCGGAATCTCCGGCCGTTTGCGGAGGAAGACATGGACCTCGGATTGAAGGGAAAAACTGCCGTCATAACAGGTGCATCGGTCGGCATCGGGCTGGCGATCGCCGAGGGGCTGGCGGCTGAGGGCGCCAACCTCGTGCTGGCAGCGCGCGGCGGCGAACGGCTCGAGGCGGAAGCCGCCCGTATCGCCGAGACATACGGGGTCAGCGCCGCCGCTGTTGTCGCCGATGTGGCAACGGTCGCGGGAACCGAGGCGATTATAGCGGCGGCCGAAAAAGGCGGCGCCGATATCCTCATCAACAATGCTGGCACCGGATCGAACGAGACGGTAATGGAGGCACCCGACGAGAAGTGGCAGACCTATTGGGACTTGCATGTGATGGCCGCCGTGCGGCTGGCGCGCGGCATCGCCCCGCAGATGAAGGAGCGCGGCGGCGGTGTGATCCTGCACAACGCCTCGATCTGTGCCGTTCAGCCGCTCTGGTACGAGCCGATCTACAATGTCAGCAAGTCGGCGCTGATGATGTTTTCGAAGACGCTCTCGACCGAACTCATCAAGGACAATATCCGTGTCAACTGCGTCAATGCCGGCCTGATCCTGACGCCCGACTGGATCAAGACCGCCAAACAATTGACGGCCGAAACCGGCGGCAACTGGGAAGGCTACCTGCAGAGCGTTGCCAATGAGCACGCCGCCTCCAAACGCTTCGGCACACCGGAGGAGCTGGCAAACGTCTTCGTCTTCCTGAGTTCGGAGCGCGCGAGCTATTGCATCGGCTCGACCTATTTCGTCGATGGCGGCATGCTGAAGACGATCTGACCGAGACTGCCGGCAGGGCGTGCGGCGGCCGGTCATTCTCAGGGCTGCCGGGCGTTTCTGTGGACGTTGCCGATACAAGCTATAAATAATAGCTATTTTGTTGTATGTTCACGCTTTTGACGCTATTTGCCTGCTATTGGCAGGATAAATACTGCGATTTCTACAAGGCGACGACGATGCTGACGAAAAAGGGAAAATACGGGCTGAAGGCGCTGGTCGACCTGGCGCGGCTGGCGCCGGGCGAGACTGCCTTCATCAATGACATCGCCGCCCGCAACAATATCCCGAAGAAGTTTCTCGATACCATCCTGCTCGAACTGCGCAATGTCGGCATCCTGCGCTCGAAGAAGGGACCGGGCGGCGGCTATTCTTTGTCACGGCCGGCCTCCGAAATCCGAATCGGCCATGTCATCCGCACGCTCGACGGGCCGTTGGCGCCGATCCGCTGCGCCAGCCGTACGGCTTACGAGGCCTGCGACGACTGTGCCGATCCCGAGACCTGTCAGGTGCGGCGCTCGATGACCGATGTTCGTGACGCGATCGCCGCCATTCTCGACAATATGACCCTCGAGCAGTTCGTCGCCGACGGCGGCCGCATCGAAGGCGCCAAAGAACAATTCCCGATCTCCGCCGCCAGCTGATTAGGCGCCGCCGGCCTTCGATATATATTCGCCTGCGGTGTGCATCAACTTATCCCGCGGCAGCGATAGCGCGTGAATGCGGGCATTGCGCCAATGGCGGTCGAGATTGAGGCCGATGCCGGCCGATGTTTCTCCTGCAAGTTCAAACAGCGCGTTTGCGGTGTCGAGCGCCGTTTCCCCGGCAAGGATTGCGGCGGCCGAGGCGGAAAAATGCGCGTCCGCCATCGCTGCCTCCATAGGATTGACCTGGGCAATGTCGAGTTTGCGGCCAGCCCGTTCCAAGGCTGCCGCCGTCGCTTCGATGCGGATGGCGCGCTCGCCGATCCGGGGGAGGATGGTCGCGCTGCGATCGCCAATCGCGGCCATCAGGTCGCTCCATGTGGCCCGCGCGATGCCCAGGCTGACGCCGGCCTTGAGCAGCAGGCCGAGCGAGATGCCGGTCGAATATCCGGAGGAGGGGGCAGGGGCAATCGCATCTGCATTGACGTGAAGCGTGCCGACGATCGCGGTCGCTGATCCATTGGTGCGCTGGCCGAAGCCGTCCCAATCGTCGACCACCTGCACGCCTTCATCATCGCGTGCGAGATAGAGCGTCACCGGGCGGCTGGGCGGGGCGGTGGCAGCAGCGGCGATCCAGTCGGCGAATAGAATGCCGGGCGCCTGCCGCGTGCGCCCACTCAGGCGGTAGCCCGGACCTTCGGCGGTAAGCTCGGCCCCATCGGTGAAGGTGGCGGCCGAAAAGCGGTCGCCGAGCAGCACACGGGCAAACAGCGATGCCTTCAAATCCTCGACAGCCTGGGTGCGGAGCGTTTCCAGTACGCAAAAGTGATTTTCCAGCGCCTCGCCGATCGAGGCATCGCCCTCGGCGATGATTGCAACGATTTCGGCGAGCAGGGCGTTCGACACGTCGAGCCCTTCATGGTCAGGCGGTACGGCGATTGCCGTCAGCCCGGACACCGACAGCGCATCAAGCTCGGCAAAGGGCAGGATGCGGTTGATATCGCGCTCGCTCGCCTGACGCCGGAATGAGGCGGCGAGATCGCGGGCCGTGGATATTGCCTCCTCTTCGCTTTCGATGCGATGCGCGGGAGGCCTCAGGCTCTCATGAAACTGCGATACCGTTCCCATCGGTCACTCTTTTCTCTATGGATATAGGAGTGAGGGATTGCCCCTCGAATGATAAGGCCGGTTTTTCTACAAAACCCGTGTGCTTTGAATTTTCTTACCAGCTTGATTGCCCTGTTCTCCACGCTACTTACGGTGAAGTGGGGCTTCCTTATTCGAGAAATATGATGAGCGACTCTCGTGCTCGCAACAGCGAGGTTTCGAAAATGGCGCGCCAGCCGAGACCGCGTCTGACGCTGGATATTGCCGGTATCCCAACCTATGCGATCGGCGATATTCACGGTCGCTACGATCTGCTTGTGAAAGCCGAGGCGGCGATCCTGCGCGATGGCGGGCAGTTGCCCGGGCGTAAGCTGATCGTCACGCTCGGCGACTATATCGACCGCGGCCCGGAATCGTCACAGGTCATCGACCATCTCATGGAGCCACCGCCGGATGGATTCGACCGCATCTGCCTTGCCGGCAATCACGAAGTCGCCATGCTCGACTATATCGACGGCTGGATCTCCTATGACGATTGGATGCAGATGGGGTCAGCGGAGCTGCTCAAATCCTATGGCCTCGATCCGGAGCACCTGCCGCTGGTCTTCCCCACTGGCGCGAAGCTCGATGCCTTCATACGGCAGTCGCTGCCGCGTACGCATATCGATTTCATGCGGGCGATGCCTGTCCTGCTGGAAACCCCAAGCGTGATTTTCGTGCATGCCGGCATCAATCCGAAACTGCCGCTCGACAGGCAGACGGACGAGGATCTGGTCCTCATCCGCCAGCGGTTTCTCGAAAGCCGGGTGCCGCTACCAAAACTCGTCGTTCACGGCCATACGCCGAACGACGAACCCGATATACGGCCGAGGCGGCTCAATATCGATACGCGCGCCTACCGCAGCGGCAGACTCATCGTCGCCCGCTTGTGGCAGGGCAAGGTGCATCTGTTTTCGACCTGACTTCCGTTTCCTCAGCCGGGTGGGATCGTCTCAGACGACCCCTTCCTTGACCGGCTCTGTCTTCGCTGGCTCTACAGTGGCCGGCCGCTTGCGGCGCCAGCCGCGCAGCACGACGTAGAAGACCGGCGTCAGGAACAGGCCGAAGATCGTCACACCGAGCATGCCCGAAAAGACGGCGGTACCGAGCGACTGGCGCATTTCGGCGCCGGGGCCGGTGGCGATGGCAAGCGGCAGAACACCGAAGATGAAGGCGAATGCCGTCATCAGGATCGGGCGCAGGCGAAGATGGCTGGCCTCGATAGCCGCCTCCACCGGCGACTTGCCCTCGTCTTCCGCTTGCCTGGCGAATTCGACGATCAGAATGGCGTTCTTGGCCGCAAGGCCGATCAGAACGATCAGGCCGATCTGCGTCAGGACATTGTTGTCCATTCCCCTCAGAGAGACCCCGATCAATGCCGCGAGCACCGCAAGCGGGACGATGAGAATGATCGCCAAGGGCAGAACCCAGCTTTCATATTGTGCCGCCAGCGCCAGGAAGACGAAGACGACGGACAGGGCAAAGATATAAATGGCGGTGTTGCCGGTGTGGGTCTCCTGATAGGCGAGTTCCGTCCATTCGAAGGTGGTCCCCTGCGGCAGGATCTTCGCCGCCAGCGCTTCCATCTTGGCGATGGCATCACCGGTCGACGTGCCCGGCGTTGGATTGCCCTGAAGCGGCACCGAGACGTACATGTTGTAGCGCTGGACAAGCGCCGGGCCGCTGGCATCCTGGATGTCCATCAAGGTTCCAAGCGGAACCAGCGCGCCGGTCGCCGACCGAACCTTCAGGGCGAGGATGTCTTCCCGGTCCATGCGGTATTGCCGATCGGCCTGGGCGCGAACCTGGTAGACGCGGCCGAACGCATTGAAATCGTTCACATAGGCGACGCCGAGATTGATGGAAAGGGCGTTGAAGATATTGGGGATCGGCACATTCAGGAAACGCGCCTTGTCGCGGTCGATCGCCAGGAAATATTGCGGGCTTGCATCGGAGAATGTCGTAAAGACGCCGGTCAGCCCCTCGGTCGTTGCCGCCGCACCCATCATCTGCCGGGCGAGGCCGAGCACGCGCGTCATGTCGGCGTTCTCGAGATCGGAAATCTGCATCTTGAAGCCGCCGGAATTGCCGACGCCACGCACGGATGGCGGCGGGATGGCAATGATGAAGGCTTCCTGGATGCTTTGCAGCTTTCCGTAAAGCTCGCCGATGATCTTGTTGGCATTCTCCCCGCCTTCTTCACGTTCGGCAAAGGATTTGAACGGGACGAAGACGACGCCGGCATTCGAGGCATTGGTGAACGTCGCCCCGCTGAAGCCGGCAAATTGCACGGCATTGCCGACGCCGGGCACGGTGCGGGCGATATCGCCCACCTGTTTGACGACGGCATCGGTACGCGCGAGCGAGGCGCCGTCCGGTAGCTGTATGACGATGATGGCGTAACCCTGGTCCATGGTCGGGATAAAGCCCGCGGGAACTTTCGTGCCCATGTACCAGGTCGCTCCGAGCAGGCAGGCGAAGGTGACCATCGCGGCTGTCAACCCAATCCAGCTGCTGACCAGATGCCGAACGGTCCATGAATAGCCGGAACTCAGCCGATCGAATCCATGGTTGAAGCCGTTTGCAAGCCCCCTTCCCACACGGGATGCGACATTCATGCGTTTGGTTTCATGGTCATGGGTTTTCAGCAATATGCCTGCGAGCGCGGGCGACAGTGTGAGCGAATTTAATGCGGAAATTGCAGTGGTGACGGAGATGGTGACCGCGAACTGCCTGTAGAACTGGCCAGAGATGCCTGGAATGAAGGCTGTCGGCACGAACACGGCGATCAGCACCAGCGAGATGGCGACGACGGCGGTTCCGACTTCGTCCATCGTGACGTGAGACGCCTGCTTCGGCGTCATGCCGCGTGCCAGATTGCGCTCGACGTTTTCCACCACCACGATCGCGTCATCGACGACGATACCGATCGCCAGTACGAGACCGAACAGGGTGAGCATGTTGAGCGAGAAGCCAAAGGCGAGCAGGACGGCGAAGGTGCCGATCAGCGATACCGGGATGGCAATGATCGGAATGATCGCGGTTCGCCAGGATTGCAGGAAGACAAGAACGACGATTGCCACCAGGATGGCCGCTTCTGCAATGGTTCTATAGACCTCGGTGATCGAATCCGAGATGAATTCGGTCGTGTCGTAGACGATACGATATTCCAGACCCGGCGGGAAATTCTGGGATATGTCCTTCATGAGCGTCTGGACTTGATGGGCCGTGTCCAGGGCGTTGGTTCCCGGCCGGGCGAAGATGCCGAGAGCAACTGCGGGATCGTTGTTGAGATAACTGTTGGTGACGTAATCCTGTGCGCCGAGTTCGATCCGGGCGACATCCTGCAACTGCACGAGCCGCCCCGATGTCGTCGATTTCACAATGACATATCGGAACTCGCGCACGTCGGAGAAGCGGCCATCCGTTCGCACCGTATATTCGAATGCATTCTTGCCGGTGACGGGTGGGGCACCGATCTTGCCGCCTGATACCTGGACGTTCTGATCTCTCAACGCGGAGACGACGTCATCGGATGTCATCCCGTAAGCGGAGAGCTTTTCCGGATCCAGCCAGATTCGCATCGAATACTGGCGCTCGCCAAAAATCTGCACGTCGCCGACGCCGTCAAGGCGCACGAGAACGTCGCGGATGCGGTTGCGGGCGTAGTTCGAGACGTAAAGCTGGTCATAGCGGTGCGATGGCGAAAGCAGGTGGACCACCATCATCAGATCCGGCGAGCTTTTGTCGGTGGTCACGCCAAGCCGCTGGACTTCCTCGGGAAGACGGGGAAGGGCGATGGAAACGCGGTTCTGGACGAGCACCTGGACCTTGTCGAGATCGGTGCCGAGCTTGAAGGTGATCGTCAGCGACATCGCGCCGTCGGCGCTGGAGTAAGAAGACATATAAAGCATGTCTTCGACGCCGTTGATCTGTTGTTCGAGCGGCGTCGAAACGGTATCGGCGATCGTCTGTGGGTCGGCACCCGGATAAGAGGTGCGCACGACGATGGTTGGCGGCGCTATCTCCGGATACTGCGATACCGGCAATTGCGTATAGGCAATGCCGCCGACGACGAGAAGAAGGATCGAGATCACGGCCGCAAAGATCGGCCGGTCCACGAAAAAATGAGCAAATCTCATTGTCCGCTCTCCGCGCCGGCGGTTTCGGGCGCAGTGTCCTGCCGCTCCTGCGGCAGTTCGGTCATCTGAGGCGTGATCTTTGCACCCGGCCGGGCGCGCATAAGGCCGTTGACGATGATCGTCTCGGTGCCGTCAAGGCCCTCGCGTATGACACGGTAGCCGTAGAGCCGCGGTCCGGGTCTCACCGGCTTGGTCGAAACTGTGCCGTCTGTCCCGACGACATAAACGACGCGCTCATTCTGGTCCGAGCCGATGGCCTCGTCGGGGACGAGGATGGCCTGGTAGGTGTTGGAGGCTTCGACCTGTATGCGACCGAAAAGGCCGGGCTGGAGGACGAGATCGGGGTTGGGGAAGCGGGCACGGAGACGAATGGTGCCACTCTCATTGTCGACCCGGTTCTCGGCGAAATCGAGCTTTCCCTTGAATGGTTTGGCACTGGGATCCGAGATGGTGACGGATACATCCAGTCCGCCGCCGCCCTGCTGGAGATCCTTGCCCAGTTTGCGCGCCGTGTCGGCGAAATTCAGCAGGCGGCGCTCATCGACGTCGAAATAGAAATCGATCGGGTCGAGCGAAACGATCGTCGTCAACACAGTCTGGTCGGTCTGCACGAGGTTGCCGGCCGAGATCAGCCGGCGGTCGATGCGGCCGCTGAGCGGCGCCTTGATCTCGGTATATTCCATGTCGAGAGAGGCGCGATCGGCTGCGGCCTGCGCGCCGCGGACATTGGCCTCGGCCGAATCGAATTCGCGGCGGCGATCATCCAGCGTCTGCGCCGACTGGCTGCCGCTCGCAGCAAGCGACTGCGCGCGTTTATATTGCGCATCGGCAAAGACCAGGGCCGATTGCGACGATTCGAGTGTCGCTTTTGCCTGATTGAGCGCGGTTACGAACGGCCGCTGATCGATAACGAAGAGCAGGTCGCCCTGCTTGACCAATGCGCCGTCCTGGAAATGGATTTCCTGCAGGTAACCACCGACGCGCGAGCGAACGGAGACTTCGTCGACCGGCTCGAAACGGCCGATGAACTCGTCGCTGTCGACGACATCGCGAACGACCGGCTTGGCGACGGTGACGGGCGGGGGCGGTGGGGCGCTCTGGGCCAGCGCGGGGAGAGGCATGAATGCGGCAATACAGCCAAGCACCACCATCTGTCGAAGCGCGTAAGTCATACCGGTCCTCCAATCTCGACGGCCGATTCACTGCCGCCAACCTCAAGATGAAGTGATGCTGTTCAGGTCTTGCTGCTTTGAACGAGGGCCTCTGCCCCCATGATTCCCCCGGCGTTCAATCCCTTGGAAAAGGAAGGCCGGCACGCAATGCACATCAGAAAAATCGTAACCCTATGGAATTGGACTATAAACGGCAGCGGCGAAAAATTGCAAATGCCAATTGGTAACGATTCCGCAATCCATCAAAACGTTACAGGGGGCATCAGCTCTCGACGATCTCGTCTCTGCCGGGTGGCAGAGCGGCGAGTTCGGCCCAGTCGAGCTCCTGAGAAATTGAAAGATATCGATCTCGTCGGCGCGGCGCATCGGACGGCGAAAGGGAGGAGCCACAGGATATGCTTGACCGGTCTGCGGCATTTTAGCCGCTGCCGTTGAATCTGCCGTCCATGCCCTTGTGCGACGCGCATGCTCAATATATCTACCGATATTATAAGTATGCTTATAAATAACGGCACAGGTTTTCATGAACGCCACTCCCACCCTCGGTTTCCTTCTCCACGACGTCGCACGGCTGCTGCGCAAGCGGTTCGAGCAGCGCGCGAAGTGCCTTGGGCTGACCCGGTCGCAATGGCAGACGCTTGCCTATCTCTCGAATAACGAA